>Ga0105242_10004642_pt1 | contig 10647 bp, 8 predicted proteins | sample KBSM24metaG_FD_81521 | JGI IMG/M metagenome (GOLD analysis project Ga0105242, IMG submission 81521) | Miscanthus rhizosphere microbial communities from Kellogg Biological Station, Michigan, USA - KBS M2-4 metaG | ecosystem: Host-associated > Plants > Roots > Rhizosphere > Soil | place: Michigan... | reverse complement strand
CCCGTACCTGTTTGATTATATTTCCGGTATGCTAGAGCGTAATCCACGGTTGGGTGGTATACAAACGCCCGTTACCATTCGTTCGCCGGAAAGTTCATTGTGGCTGCGTATGCAAGACCTGGAGTTTGTTGGCTTTAGTGGCTTTGTACAGCAGGCTCGGCACTGGTTTTCCAGTATTGGGCTGGGTGGTAACGGTCAGTTTATTCGTTCCACAGCACTGTTAAAGCTGGGCAACCGGCCGTGGTCGCCGGCGCTCTCTGAGGACCTGGATATTGGCATTCGCCTGCTGCTGCGCGGTGAACGATTGGGTTTTTGTAATCTAGGTTTTGTGCATCAGCAAGGCCTCACCAAGCTACGCCCCTTACTCAAGCAGCGTACTCGTTGGATACAGGGGCACTATCAAGCCTGGAAATATCTGCCGGCCATCTGGAAAAGCCGGGAGTTTGGACTGTTTACCAAGCTCGATTTAACGCTGTATCTAACGTTAGTAAGCTCGGTGTTTATCGTGCTAGTTAACATTGGTGTGACGGCGATTGCAGCGCTGGGCTACATTTCGGTGCAGAGCCAGCTAATGGGCTCGATGTATGCCGTATCGCCATACTTTGCGCGTGCAGCTGAAATCATATTGTCGATAGGTCCGGCGCTGCTATTCGCGGCTACATACAATAAACTAAGCCGCTCCAAAATAGCGCTTACTAGCTGGCCAGCAATTATTGTTATCTTCTGTGCATATGGTTGGATTTGGGTATACGCCTCAATTGTGGCACTCCTGCGATTGGCTCGCCGACAGAACAACTGGGTCAAGACCGAGCGGGTGCAGATGGCTGATGAGCTAACTCAGCTCCAGCCCCTGCAGTAGGTCGGAGCAATACTACTTGATATATATGATATTTATGCTATTGTATATGTCGTTATGGCAGAATTTAATCCCTATGCAGCATTTGCTGATGACCTACATACCCTAATTGCATCTCGGGAGTCTGTTGAGCGGACCGGAGATGGAATATCAGAAAATGAATGGCTAGAAGACCCCGAACGGTCGTACGCAGCCTTTCTTGGGAATATATATGCAGATAGATTTTCTACTAGAGTAGATGCAGACGGCGATTTAAGAATTAGTTCACCGGAGGCTTTGTCGCCAGCGGAATATGCTCGTGGAATTGTGGAGTCGTACGCTTCTTGTCTTGCTGATACAGACGAAGTTTCCGTGGAGTACCATGATCAAGCTCAGGCGGCCGTACGCCATATCCAGGGTCGACTTCGCAAAGGCAGCACTCCTGAAGAGATGAATAGCGCTTGTATTGTGTTGGGATATATCGCCGCTGCGACAAAACCTGAAGGGATTAGCGCAGGCAGTCGTCCTGTAAAGCATAAGGGTGAAACTTCCGAGCAGCGTACTTTTCGGATGGCCACAAGTGAATTAAGGAGGTTTATATCTAGTAAGGCCCTGCTTCTTGAAAGTGAAGCTTTTGAGTATATTCGACGATCTAGCAGTATGTCTCCTGATGCCATCGCGCACCGAGCCTTAGAAAGGCTATCAGAAAGCAGCAAGGGTGCAAGGCCGGTATATAGCCATGAAAGGATCCAGCAATATTCTGATGCAATCAACCGAGCCGTTGCTCGTAACAAGGCCGCGAAGATATATGAGTGGATTTTCTCTGAACAGACAACTGCCGAAGGTGTTCTAGATGAATTCGCTGCCTGGGAACAAATATGGCTACAGCAGGACAAAGCTAATTCAGCAGACGAATTAATTATTGACCCAACGGTCGAAACCAACTGGACTATCCTGCCACCTAGAATGCTCGAACAACTCGGTATTGTAGAGGTTGGAGATAGCACGAAAGGGAGTGAGGGTTCACTATCCGCTGTAGATAAAGACCGCCTTCGTTTTATGGGCAGCGTTGTATTAGATTGGGGTGAGGGGGCATATATCGCAGTCGCCAATCTAAAGGCTACGGGTGAACACGACTACCGCGCCGCAATCCTTCCAGAGCGGCGACCAGATGGAACTGTTTTAGAACACGGATTTGTAGAGAATCCTCAGCATAAGAATGCAGGGTTTGTGTTTCGGGCTGAGCGTGGACTATCTGAGGATGGCACGGTTTGGCTAGATTGGCGAGGCGTATTTAGTGATAACAAAAAGGACGCCGAACTTCTAGGTGCTAGACGTTTGCTTCATGTTCCCAACTTCCAACAAAATGTATGGGAATATCTAACTAGACCACCTCAAGATCTCGACAAAAAAGGGTATAAGCGTTAGAGGTGTTACCGACTGCCAGGCAGTAAGCTACTGACAACGATAGTCCGCTTATCATAAGTATGACTGACGCCATCATAATCGCCGCCGCAGGTGATAAGGTTTAACTGGCTAGTGATGCCTGGGTCGTGGGCAAACAAAACATCAGGAACGCTACCGGCATCCACCAGCCGTACGCTTTTAACGCTAAATGATTTGTGACTTCCATTGCCAAAGGTCACGGTAAATACATCGCCGGCACGTAGCTTACTTAGCTGTCCAAATATCCCTTGGCTGTGCTGATATCCGTCAACATGGCCATCAATAATACTAAGACCGGCTTGGCCGGGCAGTAGACTGTTTATATACCAGCCCGCAAGATGCACATTGGTGGGAGCGGCCATCTGGCTGTATTGGTCGATACCTACTTTTTGTATGTAGCCCTCTGCCCCAATGGTTGGCAAGCTAATAGAACTTGGTTCGTTTGGTGCGGCCGTGGATGTGTAATTGCTGGTGGTTAGTGGGGTAGTGCTGGGCTTTGCGATGGTTTTAGTAACTACATTTTTTACAGCGGTTGGTGGGGCTATCTTTGGATGTATGTGACGTGCATGAACCGCTAGGCAGACGCCACCAATACATAGAGCAGACACAAGGATGCTTGTAAAAACTAAAGTACGCCGCCTGTACATAGATACACCTATAGTATCAGCCTTAGCGGGCTACCTGCTACACTGATACCAGCACTATGAAATCGTTCGAGGGCTATAAAAAACGAGTGATGCGATTTTTGCATACACCGGGTGAGCGGCATGTGGTTGCGGCCGCTAGTATACTGGGCGTATCGACGTTAATTTGGTCTCTTACAACTACGCGCCTGCAGATGGGCAACGCTGATCAGCTGGCAGATAGCTTTTTGTTTAGCGACAAAGCCACCTTTCGACAAGCACAATTTCCGCAGGCACATACGCAGCTAATAAAGTGGCCTTTGTTTTGGCTACTGGCGCGTCTGCACAATGCGCCGGCTGCGTATACGACGGCTACAATTGGGCTGAGCCTAGTGACCGTCGGAGCACTAGCCTATCTGTTACATAAACTAGTACACCGTCCAGCGGTGCTGGGCACCTTATATTTAGCACTGGCTTGTATGCTGACGCTGGTGCCAGTGCAGGTAACGGGAGAGGTGGGCTCGCCACTGAATATGGCCATGGTTACCGGCCGTAATATCGAATACGTCCTATACCTGGTTGTTTTGGTACTTTTGTTACCTGCCGCACAACAGCCTCGCCGCTGGTACCGATTAGGGGCTGCGGCTGCGATGCTTAGCATATTATTTGCCAGCGACCAGCTGTTCCTTTTATGCAGTGTGGGAAGTGTATTAGGATTTGTGGCATATGCGTATGGCCGTAGACGTCCAAAACTACAGTCTCTCGCATTGCAATGGTTGATAGTAACGGCCATCAGTTGGGCGGCATCTGGTGTAATCCTCTGGGCAATTGGGCACGCTACTAACATTGTTGGCGCACCGGGTGATTTTGCTGGGCTTTCGCTAAGGTTTACGAGCCTAGGAAGTGCCGCTGGGGCTGCCACAAAAGCAGTACTGCTTAATTTTGGTATCACTGCCAGTGCCGGTCGGTGGGCCGTGGTGCCAGCGTTGCTCAGTAGCCTGTTACTTGGGCTATGCCTGTACGCTGGCTACGCAGTTTGGCGCAAAGCCCTGCGTCGTCCCCCCGTGCAGCTAGATCGCACCACGCTTCTGTCGCTACTGGTAAGTTTATCGACAATCACCGTCTGCACTGTGTATGTAGTAGCAAATCACCAAACTAGCATGGATGCCCGATATCTGACGATTGCTTTGTTTGCTGGCTTTGTAGTACTTGCGGCATATGTGCGCACTCTGCGCGTGTCGGACCGTTCAATGTACTGGGCGGGTGTAGCGTTGGGTGTGGGCGTTGTCTGCGGATTACTAGCTACGGTAACGCATGGCAATCGAGTGCTGGCTACTGATCCTGCACGCATTCGTACGAAGCAGATCGCACTGTTATTGGACCAACATCACACTCAGATCCTGATGGGCGATTTTTGGCAGGTTTTGCCCATAAAAGAACAGACCAGACAGGCAAGTCAGCAAATTTTGCCGCTTTCCGGTTGCTTGCGTCCTCGACAACTGTTGACCAGTGCTGCCTGGAGGCAAGATCTCTATACTCATAGTTTTGCGTATCTATTGCCACTGCAGTCAACGGGCCCGTCCTTTGGCCGTTGCAGTTTGCAGACGGCGATCATGCTGTACGGGCAACCTACTACAATAGTTCGTGTAGGAGGCGCCCGGCACAGTCCTGTGGAACTACTACTGTTTTATAACGATGGGGCAGCTAGAATCCGTGGCAACAGGCCTGGAGTGCCCACTCCTGTGTTTGGTGTACCGACAGAAGGGACGGCTAGACCTACTGGATCGACAATAGTGCCGTTAGCTGATCCGTCCTGATCAAACGGGCCGCCGTCGGTGATGGGGTAGGTAACTTTAGTAGCAACTTGTCCGCCGATAGTTACCGATGATACGGTGGTGCCCGGAACGGTCGTATACGCATGCGTTTGTGCATTATATTTACGCAGTACCATGGTATTAAGGGCCGAAATGCCATAGAAATACTGCGTTATATGGATAGTGTTGCCCGATGATCCGCAACTTGCAGTAAAGCTAAGTAGCCCGGCGGGGTAATGAAATCCCGAATCCGCGTACTGTATAGGGAGTGTTTGAACAGAGACGCTGGTATTAGATGTACAGTCCGACTGCACTACTACATAGTGTGTAGTTATCGGGTTAACGATGCTGGTTACATTAGCCTGAAACTTATCGCCAATACCGTCACCATTAGCATCGCCGTTGTTGGGTGCAGCTGCCTCTGTACTATTTAGGATGCCGTCACCATCCATGTCGCTGGCCGGAATAGGTTGCCAGGAAGCGGTCTGTGTCGTTTGATTGTCCGGAGAGACAGTAGTTTCGTTACTGCCATCTGGATTGATGGTATAAATACGCTGGGCAAATTGGCTGTTGTCGTAGCTGTCGTAAATCAGCTTGGTACCATCTGGCGACCAGTGGGCATTACCAACATTGCTATGGTCGGCAGTATTTATAATGTGTGAGTTACTGCCATCGGCATTCATAGTGCCGAGCTCGGCAATATTCGTAATATCGTTGTTGGATGTGTCGTAGGTAGCATAGGCAAATTCAGCGCCGGAGGGTGAGTAGGAAACGCTAGTATAGTCTACAGCCGTGCCGCTAGTAACTTGTTGCAGGTTGCTGCCATCTGGCTTCATGGTGCAAATCTGTGCCACTTGGCCAGAGTCGACACACGAAAAGGCCAGCTGGCTACCGTCAGGCCTCCAGGCGGGGTAAAACGCATCGTTGGTCCCATCGGTAAGGGTGGCTTTATTGCTACCGTCGGTATTCATCAGCTTGATGGTGTATGAGGTAGAATAATCGGCAGGGATGCTGCTATAAGCAATTTTGCTGCCATCCGGCGACCAAGCTGGTTCGCCGCTCTGGCTGCTGTCGTCGTTAGAAACGTCTATCTGGCCACTGCCATCAGCATTCATAACAAAAACCTGACTGGTTTGGTCGGTAAAATCATCCGCCATGTAGGCAATTTTTGTACCATCTGGTGACCAAACGGGGAAGGTGTGAAAACTGGCATCGTTCGTCAGCTGCTGTATGTTTGACCCATCGGCGTCTGCTGTGTAAATTTGCATATTGGATTGATTATCCAAGCCGGCAAACGCGATGCGGCCGTTGCCCGAGGCACCCGCCACGCTGTGCGGATGGAGTAAAATACCGCCGCTTATATAAAAACCCAAGGCCACCACCAGTAATCCAACGGCCGGAATGCGAGAAAGCGTTAAGCGGCTCATGCTTGTAATTAGTATACTGCCGGTCTTAGCTTGGTGGCAACAGCAAGTGACCGTACCACAGCAGGCGTGCAAAGAGCCTAATAAAAGTGTGTTTACACGAAAAAGGGGGCGGGCAACAGTCAGATCAAAAGATCAATCTTGACTGCCGTCCGGCCCCGCTTCTTCGGAATCGTTTGGTCACGCCGTTGTGACCGGGTGGTCTAACGGCGTAAGGCGGCCGTGGTGGTGGAGCCGAGGCCCAACCAGTTCAAGCACTCCGGCCTGTTCACGACATTGGTCGCGATGTAAGTCCCCTGGGGGCTGTACTGGTTGCTGACCATCAGCGCGCTCTTGCAGTGGTGGCTGGGCTGGAGGGTGACCTCCCAGATGTTGTTGCCGTCGGAGCGGATGCTCGTCACCTTGAGGTGGTTGTGGGCGACCCACTTGTTCACCTGGGCGTGGTCGTGCTGCTGCAGCCGCTGGAGGGTCTTTTGGGCGCTCACGCTGTTGTTGAAGCTGCTCGCCGAGTAGCTTCTCGTGATGAGCAGGGCGCTCAACAGGGCCAGGCCACCGAAGAAGGCGGTCACCTTCCGGTGCTCGCGCTTGCGAACAGCGATGATGCCGCAGACGATGACGATGAAACCCAGGGCGATAGCGCCGAGGTCCATGATCCTCAACGGGACTCCTTAATTCCGAAGAAATAAACCGAATGTATCGATCGGAAAATATTATAGCATAAACTCTTTGAAATATCTATAGTTCTAACCCCGGCTCAAGCTGAGCGAGTGCGTGGTCCAAAAGGTTTATAAAATCTGCTTGCGGATCGGTTCGGAGCGTTTCCATGGCTGCCATGCAGGCTCCCATGATTGCTCCGGCAACTGTTAGCACGGCAAGGTCGTCACGCTTGCGACCGGAGCGCTTGGCTAGCGGTTCTGCAAGCAGGCGCATGCTTTCGCTAAGCTGGTCAAGCATACGGGCGCGCAGTTTTGGTTCTGTAGCAATTAACTGCAACCGCTCGCGCTGTGCTTGCTGCTCTAGACTCGAAAACGACCTCAATACTTGCCTGAACGTAGCGCGCAAAGCCTGGGCAGGATTTAAATGAGATGGTTGAGCCACAAGGCTAGCGAGTAGCAGCGGATCGTAATTGTCTTGTAGGACCACATCCTCTTTGGTGGGGAAATAGCGGTAAAATGTAGCTTCAGAAATACCCGCCTTGTTTACAATGTCGGCGACACTGGTTGCGTTGTAGCCTTGCTCGTGGAATAGCTGCAGGGCGTGAAATTGGATAGCGCTGAAGGTGTGTTGCTTCTTCTGCTGGCGCAAACTTACCGGGGGAACGGCAGGCGGCATGCTATGCTGATTTTTGCTTAACGGTAAGTTTACGCGGTACAAACAGTAGCGCTAGTAGTGCGCCAGCTAGCGCAATGCCGCTCGAAACAACCAAGGCCCTGTCCATGCCGTGTACAAATGCAGCGCGGACCGTATGTTCAAGCGAAGCAGAACCAAGCGATTTGGCAACCGCAACGCCAGCGAACACGCTCTGGTGGATTGTGTTGACAAGCTGGTGTGGTAGCCCGGGGAGTTGTAGCTGTGACTGGTAAGCCGCTGCCAGCGTGCTGCCAAGTACTGTCGCTCCAAACGGCCCAGAAGTCTTCTGCAGTAGCTGCAAGAACGCAGTGCCACTACCGTTACGTTCTTTGGGGAGCTCGGATAGTGCGGCGGAATTAGCGGAGGCCAGTGCTAATCCCACACCAATGCCCAGGAGCGCCGACCAGATAACCGCAAAACTACTAGGCGATGAGATAGTAGTGTGAGCTCCCAGTGCAGAGCTGCCTGCTACAAACAAAAAGCCAAGCATCATAGTAAGCTTCGTACCAATCAGTTTGCACCATAAGTCGGCAGTGCCTGCGCTAAGCGCTAGACCAAGCACCAGTGGCAACAACCCAATGCCCGCTTTCATCGTGCTAGAGCCAAGCACCCCCTGGTAATACTGTGGCAGGGTAAAAAGCACGCCAATCATAGCCAGCCCCATCACGCCGGCTAAGATGGCGCCCCAGGTATATGATCGGGAGCGGAACAGGGCCAGGTCAACAAGGGGCTCCTGGCCAGGCTGTCTACTAAGACGATGTTCCCATACCCAAAACACGGCAAGCACCACGGCACCAATAGCCATCGATGCAAGAGCCTTTACGCTACCCCATCCTTGCTCGCCAGCGGTGATAAGGCCGTAGATGAGGGCGATTAATCCGGCGCTGGAACTAACAACGCCAAAGGCATCCAATTTTGGTTTGTGTGTGGCACGCGATTCCGGCATCAGTGCGGTTACCACAACGAATGCTAGTAGTACGACGGGGACGTTTATTAGGAATACCCAACCCCACCAGAAATGCGCCAGCATCCAGCCGCCCAGAATCGGCCCTAAAGGCAAGCCTATAAAATTGGCAGCAGAAAAAATCCCAACTGCCTTCGGTCGTTCTTTGGGGGCGAATAGGGTTGCAATAGTGGAGAGCGCCATAACGGTAATACCGGCGCCGGCGGCTCCCATAAGAATCCGGGCCCACAGGAATGCCGTTGGTGTATGAGCATAGGCGCATAGCACTGATCCGGTGCCAAATAGCAGGAGCGAGGACAACAAAAGCTTCTTGTGTCCAAAGCGGTCGCCAATAAATCCGGCGGGCAAGATCATAGCGGCAAGCACAAGTAAGTAACCTGCCGAAAACCACTCCAGATTTGACTCGGAGGCTGTTAGGGCCTTAGCTAGCGTGGGCAGCACTAGGCTGAGTATTGTACCGTCTAGTGCTACCGCTAGAACTGATAGATTGATGGCACCTAGTGCCCACCACTTTTGTGTCCCTGATTTCCCCATGCCATGCCCCCGCTTGAATTATTTGAATGTCTAAAATGATAGTAACTCTCATATTTTAAAAGTGCAATAAGAATAAGGACTATAGATCGATAAAACAGCCATGCTAACGGATAAGAGAAGTTGATAATTATTGACATATGTGGTATAATATGCGAGTAATCCATTGTATTTGGGTTCGCACACCGAGACATCTCATGTCTCATGGAAAGATAGGACGCGTTTGTGTCAGGCGGTACTGCTCAGTGTGACTGGCGGCCGACAGGCGAGAGCTGTGTGCTCAATCAGTCCATTCCTGCTCCCCGGCGCTTTCAGGCGCTAAACCGGCCCGGCTTGCTGCCGCTGGCCGAGGAGGTGGAGCGCCGTTTGCTGGGCAATTGGTTGTGCACGTGGCGGCCGGGCCAGCTGGAGATCACCGATCGGATAGTGTTCGAGGCTGTGTGTGCTGAGCTCGACGTCTCTTCGCAGAGGCTCGATGACGAAGTGGCCCAGTGGGTGTATCGGGCAGCGTATATCGCCTGGACGAACCTGCGGTCGCTCTCGCTGCACCGTATACCAGCTGACCCTCCGAGTATCGATGAGATGCAGCGTCGCCGCGAGTGGGCGCTGGAGTGGGTGCGAAGCTGCGGCTTCAAGTTCCAGGCGCTCATGGTGATGCCCAGATTGGGGATTTTCGGTGTTCACGTTGCCGAGCTGCTGCCCAAGGCCGTACTGGATGAAATCCTGAGACTCCGGTAAGGAGTAATGGGGTGCCAACTGGTACTGCTAGGCCTTAGCTTTGCTATGTTGGCTTGGCCGCAGCCTGGTTGTTCGAGCACGAGATAGCTGGTAATCGCCGGCTTGCTAGGCGAATGTCGTCTTTTTCTATCCGCCCCGCGGCGCACTGTTCCCCTATCGGGATTCCACAGCAGCGCGCCGCCTTACCTTGTTTATACTTTAGGGCTACTCAGTTGTAGCGATTCGAGCAGCAGTTACTTTTATATAGACATACACGTCTGAAGCACACTAGTATTTTTGGTTTTGTCTGTAGTTTTATTAGCTGGTAAATATTTTTGGTATGTGTACAATATACGTTCTATGAGTGACCGTTTTAAGCGATGGAGTCGTATCAAACTGTTTACAGCGCCTGCTAGGCCTTTAGGGGTGCTACGACACATCCTTAAGCGACGCCAGCTGGCATACCTTGGCGGAGCTTTTTTGGCGGCAATCGTATGTGGTGTAACGGCAACAGAGTTTGCCTCTTCCAGTGAGCCGGTGCAAGCGCGGCCATCACATGGAAAGGTTGTCGCCAAGCCCAGCAGCCAGGCGGAGTCATTTATTGCTACTACGGCAGCTTCAATGCTGGCGCTCGGTGAACAAAGCAATGGAGGGCTGCGTTTCCAAAGCCAGATTCAGTCTCCAAATTATCAGACCGACCGTGACGTTGGTGCTGCCAGTGTCGGCATGGGCTTTCTGGCGATGGCCAAGCTGTATCCAAATGATGCACGTTGGACTGATGCTGCCAAAAAAACTGCCACATGGCTTATGAGTGTTTCTGGTCCAAAAGCTGATGGTACCGGTCCACGGTTTTGGTTAGATGATGTTACGAAAGACGGTGGAATCTCGGAAGACGCCTACACATCTTTTGATGATGGCACTATTGGAATTGGCGACTTTTTCT
>Ga0105242_10004639_pt1 | contig 10651 bp, 9 predicted proteins | sample KBSM24metaG_FD_81521 | JGI IMG/M metagenome (GOLD analysis project Ga0105242, IMG submission 81521) | Miscanthus rhizosphere microbial communities from Kellogg Biological Station, Michigan, USA - KBS M2-4 metaG | ecosystem: Host-associated > Plants > Roots > Rhizosphere > Soil | place: Michigan... | reverse complement strand
TGGCGGAGGTGAGCGCAGGCCGGGTGGCTCGGCTTGCCGTGTTGTTCGAGCGCTACCACCGGGCGCTGTTCCGCTACTTCATCTCGATGAACAGTCATCGGGAGCAGGCCGAAGATCTGGTTCAGGAGGTCTTTTTCCGCATATTGCGTTACCGGACCAGTTACGATCCGGCGCAATCGTTCACCGCCTGGATGTATCAGATCGCCAGGAATGCGGGAGTAGATCATGGCAGAAAGCGGAGGGTGGCGGAGGTAGTGGACATCGATTCGTTTGCGCTGGCTTCATCCGCGCCGGGGCCCGAAGAGAGCGCGTCGCGCGGTCAGGATCTGGCGCTGCTGCGGCGCGCCATGAATCAACTCCCGCAAGACAAACGCGAAGTCCTCGTGCTGAGCAGGTTTCAGGGCATGAAGCATGAGGATATCGCCGAGGTCCTGGGCTGCGAAGTGGGAACCGTCAAGGTGCGCGTGTATCGGGCGATCCGCGCCCTGGAGCAGATCTATTTCACGCTGGAAAAGGAAAAGGCATCATGACCTGCGAACAGGCAAGGACCCAAATGTTGGGTGAAAGCGGGGGAGAAGATTTCGCGGCGCATCTGGCTTCGTGCGAGTCCTGCAGGAACGAAGTGTCGCGCATTGGCACCCTGTGGCAGAGCTTAGACCTGTTGCCGTTAGAAGAGCCCAGCGGCACCGTACGCGAGCGGTTCTACGAAATGCTGGGAGCTTATCGGCAGGGGCTAGCATCGGCTGAGCCTCGGAAAGCATTTGTGTGGTGGCAGGCCGCCGCCGCGGCCGCGCTGTTGGTGCTGGGATTGGGACTCGGATACGGAGTGCGCGGAGACAAGTCGCGCCCGGAAATGGCGCAACTAAGGGAGGAGGTGGCGAGCATGCGGCAGTTGGTCGCATTGTCGTTGATGCAGCAGCAGTCGGCGAGCGAGCGGCTCCGGGGAGTGACCTGGGCATATCGTGCCGAACCGTCGGATCGGGAAGTTCTGGGCGCGCTGGTGACGGCGGTCAATCATGACACCAATGTCAATGTTCGCCTGGCCGCGGTGGACGCGCTACGCAGGTTCGCTGCAAGTCCCGAGACACGCCGCGCCGTGATAGAAGCGCTTCCGAGCCAAACCACTCCTCTGGTGCAGGTGGCGCTGATCGACCTGCTGGTGGATTTCAAGGAACGGAGTGCCGCAGGGGTTCTGAAAACGCTGGCGGCGAATCAGGGAGCAAACGACGGAGTCCGGCAACAAGCCCAATGGGCATTGGAGAAACTGCAATGAAAAAACTACTTGTATTGAGTTTTACCGCCGCACTCATGGCGCCTGCGGTGCTCCCGCAAGACGCTCAGAAGGCAACGGTGGCATTCAGCGATCCATCGCGGCCGAGGAAGCTGGTGGTGGAAACGATGTCCGGCAGTATTACTGTGCGGGGCTACGGTGGCCAGGAGGCCATCGTCGAAACGACGGGCACGGGATTTCGGGCGCGGAAAGGGAAGGAGACGGAGCCGCCGGCGGGCATGCACCGGATCGGCGGTGACAGCGCGGGCGTGGAGATCAGCGAAGAAAATAATACCGTCAGGATCTCCAGTGGGCCATCTCCGTTTGCGCAGGCGGGAGTGGTGATTCAGGTGCCGACGCAAACATCCGTGAGCGTCAACGCCAGACTCGGCAACGCAATCACGATCGAGAACATCACTGGCGAGATCGAGGCCAACAATATGAACGGGCAGGTGACCATCACCAACGTGTCAGGCTCCGTGGTCGCCCATTCGATGAACGGAAAGATTGTGGCCTCGATCAATAGCGTGACGCCGGACAAGGCCATGAGTTTTTCCACGATGAATGGGAAGATTGATGTCACGCTCCCCGCCAGCATCAAGGCCAACGTGAAATTGAAGACCAACCACGGCGATATCTTCACGGACTTCGATGTGAAGCTGGATTCCACGGCCCAGCCTCCTCAAGTCGAGGACAACCGACAGAAAGGTGGACGTTATCGCGTCCAGTTCGACCGCGGGACTACCGGGACCATCAACGGGGGCGGCCCGGAGATCCAGTTCACCACCTTCAACGGCGATATCCTGATCCACAAGAAGTAGCAATTGCCGCGCCGGGGTAAAATGACCCTGCTATGGCTCGTTTCCCGGGCGTGGACTATCTGCACATCGATTCCCTCTTCCGCGAGCAGGAGCTGCTGGTCCGCGACACTGCCCGGCGCTTCGTAGACGAACGGGTGATTCCGCTGATTCGCGATTGCTATCGGGATGCGCGCTTCCCCACGGAGCTGATCCCGGAAATGGCGAACCTGGGATTCCTCGGCGCGAACCTGGAGGGCTACGGCTGCGCCGGCATGAGCAACGTGGAATACGGACTGATCATGCAGGAGCTGGAGCGCGGCGATTCCGGCATCCGCAGTTTCGTAAGCGTGCAGGGCGCGCTGGTGATGTACCCCATCCTGACCTTCGGCAGCGAGGAGCAGAAGCAGCGCTGGCTCCCGAAACTGCAATCGGGAGCCGCGATCGGCTGCTTCGGGCTGACCGAGCCGGGGTTCGGGTCGAATCCGGCGGGGATGCTGACGCGCGCGCGCCGCGAAGGCGGCGATTGGATCCTCTCCGGCGAGAAAACTTGGATTACGAATGGTTCGTTTGCGGACGTGGCATTGATTTGGGCTCGCACGGACGACGGCATCCAGGGTTTTCTTGTCGAGCGCGGGACACCTGGATTCAGCGCGTCAGAAATTCACGGGAAACTATCGATGCGAGTGTCCGTCACTGCCAGTTTGAAGCTGGACGACTGCCGTGTACCCGAGAGCGCCGTACTGCCGGGCGCCCAGGGACTCAAGGCTGCGTTAAGCTGTCTGACGCAAGCGCGTTACGGGATCGGCTGGGGCGTGATCGGTGCGGCCATGGATTGTTACGAAACCGCGCGATCGTATTCCATCGAGCGAAAGCAATTCGACGGACGGCCAATCGCCTCGCATCAACTGGTGCAGGCGAAGCTGGCGGACATGATCACCGAGATCACCAAGGCGCAACTACTAGCGGTGCAGGTCGGCAGGCTAAAGGACCAGGGCCGGGCAGACGCGGCACATGTTTCGATGCTGAAGCGGAACAATGTGGCGATGGGGCTCGAATGTGCCCGCCAATCGCGCGATCTGCTGGGGGCCAACGGGATCATGGACGAGGTCCCGATTATGCGCCACATGTGCAATCTGGAGACGGTGAAAACCTACGAGGGGACGGACCATATTCACGCCCTAGTGATCGGGGAGCAGGTGACCGGGATAGCCGCTTACAAGTGAAGCCGCGTATAAATAAGGCGCGTGGTAACATGATTTAAGCCCTCGGGTAGCCGTATGGTCATTCTAATCACTATCGTTCATGTAATTGTGTGCCTGATCCTGGTGGTCGTGGTGCTGCTGCAGAGCGGCAAGGCCGCCGATCTGGCCGGAGCGTTCGGGGGCATGGGATCGCAGACGGTGTTCGGGCCGCGCGGATCGGCGACGGTGCTTTCCAAGGCCACTACGATCTCGGCGGTGCTGTTTATGCTCACTTCGCTGACGCTTTCGATTATGGCGACCCGCGGTGGCAGCGGAACCCCGGATCTACTCAAGAAGACGATCCCGGTCACGGGGCAAAATAGTCCGGCGCCAGCGCCGGGGCAGCCGGGAGGCATCCAGGTCCAAGGCCAGATCGATGGCGCCAAGCCGAGCGCGCCGGTCACCCTCCCGATCCAAGGATCGCCGGCGCCCCAGCCGCAGCAGAAGTAGTTCTTCAGTCGCGTGTTTTGATCCACCTGCGGAGGTGGCGGAATTGGCAGACGCACTAGCTTGAGGTGCTAGCGGGTAACACCGTGGGGGTTCAAGTCCCCCTCTCCGCACCACAAAATCTCCATGATTCTGAAACAGTATTACCTGGGCTGTCTGGCGCATGCTTCGTATCTGCTGGGAGACGAGGCCAGCTCAACGGCGATCATCGTCGATCCCCAGCGCGACATTCAGCAGTACCTGGCGGATGCCGAGAAATTCGGCCTCCAGATCCGCCACGTCTTCCTCACCCACTTTCACGCCGACTTCGTCGCGGGCCATCTGGAACTGCGCGACCGCTGCGGCGCGACCATCCATCTCGGTTCCCACGCCCAGGCCGAATACGCGTTCGTGCCGATGAAGGACGGCGATACTCTCGAGTTCCCGGGACTGCGCCTCAAAGTTCTCGAAACTCCCGGCCACACCATCGAATCCATTTCGATCCTTGTGTTCGATCTACAGAAGGACTCCTCGAAACCCTACGCCGTCCTCACCGGCGACACGCTGTTTATCGGCGACGTCGGCCGTCCTGACCTGCGCGCTTCGCTGGGGTGGACCGCCAACGATCTCGGGGCCCATCTCTACGATTCCCTGCACAATAAACTTCTGCCGCTGCCTGACGAGACACTAGTCTATCCGGCCCATGGCGCTGGCTCCCTGTGCGGGAAGCAGCTTTCCTCCGATACGGTTTCATCCCTGGGAGACCAGCGGCGTTTGAATTACGCTCTGCAGCCCATGTCGAAAGAGCAATTCATTTCTCTGGTGACGGCCGACCAGCCCGACGCTCCAGCGTATTTCACCTACGATGCGATTCTCAATACTCGCGAGCGCGCCACGCTCGACAAGAATCTGGAGCAGGTTCTTCATCCCATCGGCCTGGACGAGGTTCTGCGGATGGGGGATGCGGGCGCCCAGATTCTGGATGTGCGTGATCCAGCCGAGTACGCCAAGGGCCACGTGGCCGGCAGCCTCAATATCGGACTGGGCGGGCAATACGCCACCTGGGCGGGCACCATACTCGACCGCGCCAAACCGATTGTGATCATTGCCGAGCCGGGACGCGAGCAGGAAGCCGCCTTACGGCTGGGCCGCATCGGGTTCGATCACGTCAAGGGATATCTGGGTGGAGGGATGGAAGCGCTGGCCAGCCGCCCTGACCTGGTGTGGCCCACCGAGCGCCTCAGCGCCCTCATGGTTGCGGAGGAGTTGGCGGGCGCGAATCCGCCGCTGGTGGTGGATATCCGAAATCCCCGCGAGTGGGCGGCCAAGCACATTGGCGGCAGCGTCAATATTCCGTTGAACCATTTGCAGGAGCGCATCGATGAAATCCCCCGCGACCGCCGCATCGCGGTCCATTGCGCGGGCGGCTACCGCTCTTCGATCGCCGCCAGCATTCTGCATCAATATGGGATCACTCACTTGATCGAAATGGCTGGCGGCCTGGCTGCGTGGGAAGCCGCGCAACTGCCGACGGTTTCGCAAGTGTGATTTCGGGGAGTGGTGTCTTAGCGGGGAGATGGCGCATTCTGCTGCATTAAGGCCACATGCTGCCGGAGTAGAGCGAATTGCTTCAGGAGCCACTCTCGATCCCCCTGGGTTCCTTTGATCGCCTTCGCGTAAGCGCGAGTTCCGCTCGTGAGTTTCTCGCACCGCGCGTGCGCGTGTACTGCGAAGTGTAGTTTGATTCTTCCGCCACGACTTCCCCACGCGGAGAATGAACCTACAAACTCGCGTGGGAACTTCAACTGGCCCTTTGTAATCCGGCCGGGCCATCCCGGAGGCTTATTGTCAGGACCGCACCAGAAGTTCACCGCACCGAGTCGAGCGTCGCAGTAGGCACCTTTGTTGAGATCCAATTCGTAGGCATATTTACGGAGAGCAAACCATTCTGACCTAGAAACGGTCAACTCCAGGAAGCAGTCCCAAAAATCGCACTTTGGGGCCTTTGCCATCTACTCGGCCTTTTCTTCCTGTCGCGCCTTCAGCGACCGCTTCAGGGCTTTGATGGTAATGTCAACGTAATCCGCCAAGGCATCGATATCTTCTTCCGTGGCTGCCTCACCGAACAGATCGAGCTTAGCGTTAAAGTCGCCGGAAAGCGCCCAGGAATAGGACCGCATCGTTGGAGATTGATGGCTCTTATTCTTGGCATCAAGGGCTGCACGCGCGGGGTCAGGAGGAAGGTAGGGAGCGTTACAGTCCCGGCGAGTTCGTGACCGTCGAGAAACAAGCCATCCAGGGAAGTCCCGACCTGAACCGCGCGAGTACGTCACATGTAGAGCGGAAAAATGGATCACTCCGCCAGTGGTGCAAACGGCTCACGCGGCTCACTTATGCGTTCTCCAAAAAGTGGGAGAACCTGCAATCAGCGCTGGCACTGCATTTCGCGTACTATAACTTCTGTCGCGTGCATTCCAGCTTGCGGGTGACACCCGCCATGGAAGCCGGAATTACCGATCACGTTTGGACACTGACGGAAATGATCTGCGGATAAAGGAGAATTTCATGCTTCGTTCGATTGGCCCAATGGAGTTGATCGTTGTCGTTTTGACAATTGGTATAGCCGCCTTAATGGCAATCCCCTTTTGTAGAATCTCGCGAAGGCTGGGCTACTCGTCAGCGTGGGGCCTGATTACTATACTTCCCCTCGGTGCTCTCGCATGGTCCTGCTATGTTGCATTCCAGAAGTGGCCAATCGAATCATCTCCCCACTAAAGCACTACTACCTGATTTCGGACGGGCTTGCGCCCGGCGAAAGTATTGATTACATTGCTTAAAGGCACGTGCCTGGAACCAGATGCGTAAAGTCAAGATTCGAAACGGGTGGATGGTCCTGGCGGCTGCGCTGGCGATCATCGCCTTGCCGGGATATCTCCAGATCGCCCGTTCGCAGCAGGCTAAGCCGGCTCCCACACCAGCTACTTCAGCCGCTTCCGAGCGCGCCCTGCTCGACCGGTACTGCGTCACCTGCCACAACCAGCGCTTGCAGACCGGGGGGCTGGCGCTCGATAAGCTCGACCTTGCGGCCATGCACGACCATGCCGAGGTGTGGGAAAAAGTTGTGCGCAAGCTGCGCGCGGGAATGATGCCTCCCACCGGCATGCCGCGCCCGGATGCGCCGATGCTCGATTCCATGATCTCTTACATCGAGAAGGAACTCGATCGCAATGCCGCCGCCAACCTAATTCCGCCCGGCATGCACCGCCTCAACCGCACGGAATATACGAACGCCATTCGCGACGTACTTGCGCTCGAAGTGGACGCCACGAAATTCCTGCCACCCGACGATTCGACGCGGGGCTTCGACAACATCGCCGGGGCGCTGACGCTTTCTCCCGCCTTGATGGAGGCGTATTTGTCGGCGGCGGGAAAAATCAGCCGTCTCGCGATGGGCGATGTGTCGGCGCCCACGCAAGCCGTCTTTGAAGTGCCCGCGGACACCGCGCAGAATTATCACATCGAAGGACTGCCGTTCGGAACCCGTGGCGGCATCCTGATCAAATATCAGTTCCCGGCCGATGGCGAATATACCTTCAAGGTCAAAGGTGTCACCGGCTACTTCCAGGCGGTCCTGGGAGGCGTCAAAGGCGAGCAACTCGAGGTCACCGTCGATGGCGAGCGGGTCAAGCTATTCGATTGGGATAAGGAAATCGCGAATACCACCGGCAACGGCCGAGCCACGCAGCGCATCCCGATCAAAGCCGGGCTGCACACCGTCGGAGTCACGCTCCTGGCCACCAACGACGTGCCGGGCAGCGAGCTGGACAGGCCGTTTCAGCGGACCATGAACACGCCTGGGTCGATACCGGGATTTCTGTTTTATCCGCACGTCGGACAGGTCTGGATCGAAGGCCCCTACAACGCCGCCGGTGCCAGCGACACGGCCAGCCGCAGGAAGATTTTCGTGTGCCACCCCGCTTCGCCTCGCGAGGAAACCGCCTGCGCCCGCAACATCGTTTCCTCGCTGGTAAAGCACGCTTTCCGGCGGCCGGCCGCACCGTCTGAGGTGGGGTCGTTGATGGAGTTTTATCAGGCCTCCCGGACCGATGGCGGAAGCTTCGAGGACGGTATCGAAGCAACGCTCCAGCGCGTCCTCGCGGACCCCGAGTTCGTGTATCGCCTGGAGACGGAACCCGCGGGTCTGGCTGTCGGCAAGAGCTATCGCATTAACGATCTGGCGCTGGCCTCCCGCCTGTCATTTTTCCTGTGGAGCAGCGTGCCCGACGACGAGTTGATCGACTTGGCCGCGCAAGGCAAGCTCAAGGATCCCGTGGTACTCGAGAAACAGGTGCGGCGGATGCTGGCCGATTCCAAGTCCGAAGCACTGATCACCAACTTCACCGGGCAGTGGTTGAGCGTGCGTTCCCTCAAGACCAGCGAACCGGCCGTGAATCTGTTTCCGGATTTCGACGACAACCTGCGGGCGGCCTACCAGCGCGAGATCGAGCTGTTCTTCGGCAGTGTGGCCCATGAGGATCGCAGTATTGTCGACCTGCTGAACGCAAATTACACGTTCGTCAACGAGCGGCTTGCTAAGCACTACGGAATCCCGAACGTCTATGGGCCGCAGTTCCGCCGCGTTACGCTGCCTCAGGAGCTGGATATTCGCCGCGGCCTGCTGGGCAAAGGCGGGCTCATGACGCTGACGTCGGTGGCAATCCGAACTTCGCCCGTTGCGCGAGGCAAGTGGTTCCTGCAAACATTTCTAGGTGTGAGTCCGCCGGACCCACCGCCGAATGTTCCCGCGATTAAAGAAAACACGACGGATACCACCGGCAACGTGAAAGTTCCTACCATGCGCCAGACGATGCAGGCGCATAGCGTCAATCCGACTTGCGCTTCATGTCACAAGATCTTCGAGCCGATAGGGCTCGCGCTCGAAAACTTTGACGCGGTGGGCTCATGGCGCACCATGGATGGGGAAAGTCCAATCGATCCCAACGGTGTTCTAGTGGACGGGACCAAAGTCGACGGCGTGCAGAGTCTGCGCGAGTGGATGGTCGGCCGTTCCGATCAATTTGTGCAGGTGGTTACCGAGAAGTTGTTCACCTACGCTCTGGGGCGCGGTGTGGAGTATCAGGATATGCCCGCGGTGCGATCGATCGTGCGCGATGCGGCCCCCGGAAAATATAGGTTTTCTGCCGTGGTGTTGGGGATCGTAAAGAGCCCGGCCTTCCAGATGAATCAGAAAGCTGGCGCAAGCGGCCCGGGGCCCGTGGCTAGCCGTTAGATTTAGGAGACACCTCATGTTCATCACGAAAAAACACATCTCCCGGCGGACGATTTTGCGCGGCACCGGTGCAACGCTGGCGCTTCCGCTTCTCGACGCGATGATCCCGGCCAGCACGGCTCTAGCGCAGACTGCGGCCGCTCCCAAGCCTCGATTCGTCGGGTGCTTTGTGCCCCACGGCATGGCGCCCGGCTATTGGGTCCCCAGCACCGAAGGGCCCCTCGCGGCAGAGCTGCCGTTCAACTGGAAACCGCTCGAGCCGTTCCGGAATCAAACCGTGATCCTGAGTGGCTTGCATTCCCGCTCGGCCGAGCCGCCTCCGGGCGCGACCGGGGCTGACCATTGGGTGGCCGCCGCCTTCATGTGCGCAAACAAACCCAAGAAAACCGCTGGCGCCGATGTTTATGCGGGAACCACCATCGATCAAATCATCGCGCAGAAGATCGGCCGCGAAAACCTGATGCCGTCCATGCAGCTGGCGGTCGAGGATCCTGGTGCGAATTCGAGCAACTGCGGCGAAGGTTACAGTTGCACGTACACCAACACCATCTCTTGGTCCTCCCCGACGCAGCCGCTGCCGATGGAATTGAATCCGCAGGTGGTCTTCGAGCGCATGTTCGGAGACGGGAGCACGGTGGAGCAACGCGCCAAACGCCGGAAGCGCGACGGCAGTATTCTGGACTCGCTCACGGGCAGTCTCAATCGCCTGCGTACCCAGTCGAGCGCCCCGGATCGCGCGCGCCTCGACGACTACACCGATAACGTCCGCGAGATCGAGCGGCGGCTGAAGATCGCCATGGAGGCGTCGACCGTCGCGCCGACCGATATGTCCGTACCGGTGGGTGTGCCGCAGACCTTCGATGAGCACATCAAACTGCAGTTCGATCTTTTGGCCCTGGCTTTCCAGGCCGACATTACCCGCGTCGGTACGCTGCTGTTCGCGCGTGATCTCACTCTCAAAACTTACCCTGAATGCGAGGCTCCCACGTCATCCTTCCACGGTGTGTCGCATCACGGGGAAGACCCCCGGCGCATCGCCGAGCTTTCCAAGATCAACCAGTATCACGTCAAGATGCTGGCCCATCTGATTGCGCACCTGGCTAAGACGCCGGACGGCGACGGGACCTTGCTCGATCATTCGCTGGTTCTTTACGGCTCCAACATGGGGAACTCCAATCAGCATGTGCATTACGATGTGCCGCACGTGCTGGTGGGCGGATTGAATGGGAAACTCAAAGGCGGCCGTCATCTGGCGTATCCGACCAAGACCATTCCGACCGGCAATCTGTTGCTGACCTTGCTCGATATGTATGACGTTCATCAGGACAGCATCGGGGATAGCACGGGTCGGCTGGAGAATTTGTAACGTATGAAACGCATCGCCGGGGTCCTTCTTCTTATACTCCCGATGGCCGTCTTGGCCGCGGGACGCTCGGAAATTGCCGAAGCCGCCATGCGCGGCGATAGTGCGTCCGTACAAAAGCTCCTCGACCAGAAAACGGACGTCAACGCTCCCCAACTGGATGGCGCGACCGCGCTCCACTGGGCGGTGTTTCGCTCGGATAAGGCGATGGTCGACCTTCTGCTCCGCGCGGGAGCGAATGCCAAGGCCGCCAACCGCAAG
>Ga0105242_10004638_pt1 | contig 10653 bp, 12 predicted proteins | sample KBSM24metaG_FD_81521 | JGI IMG/M metagenome (GOLD analysis project Ga0105242, IMG submission 81521) | Miscanthus rhizosphere microbial communities from Kellogg Biological Station, Michigan, USA - KBS M2-4 metaG | ecosystem: Host-associated > Plants > Roots > Rhizosphere > Soil | place... | reverse complement strand
CGGGTCCCAATCGGCGATGTGCAGGTCCGTGCCGCAGATGCCGGTCTTGTGCACGCGGATCCGGACGTCGTTGATCGACATCGCGGGTTCCGGGACATCACGAAGCTCAAGGCCCGGGCCGGGCGTCGACTTCACGAGCGCCTGCATGGTCCGAGCGTACAGCGATGGTCCGGTGGCGGACGGTGGGGTGGGAGGTAGTGGTGCGCGCTCGCCCCTAGTTCGCGTCCGACCAGTCGATGACCGGGTTCTCGACCGACCCGATCCCCTCGACCTCGCAGCGGACACGATCGCCGGGTTCCAGGAAGACCGGCGGGTCTCGGAAGACACCGACGCCCGAGGGCGTACCGGTCGCGATGACGTCGCCCGCCTCGAGCGTGATGGCCGCTGAGATGAAGGCGACCAGCGAGGCGACGTCCCAGATCATGTCGGTGGTGGAGGCGTCCTGCATCAGGTGCTCCTGGCCGTCGGGTGTGATCCGCCAGCTGCGAAGCCGCAGGCCGCGGTCCAGGTCGATCTCGTCAGCGCTCACGAACACCGGTCCGATCGGCAGGAACGTGTCGCTGCCCTTGGCGCGAAGCCACTGGCCATCACCCTTCTCGCCCTCCGCCAGCGCGACCGGGATGCCCTGCCAATCGCGCGCGCTGACATCGTTCACCACGATGTAGCCCGCGACGTGGCTCATCGCGTCCTCGACGGTCACGCGACGCGCCTGCCGTGCGATCACGACCCCAAGCTCGACCTCGAGATCGAGGGCGTGGGTGCCCTCCGGCCGGACGATGGGCTCACCGTCGGCGATGATGGTGTTGGCGAACTTCGAGAAGAGGAGAGGACGGTCCGGCCCAGGGCGGCCGCCCTCTGCCACGTGATCCGCGTAGTTCAAGCCGACGCAGACGATCTTCCCTGGCTTGGTGATCGCCGGGGCCGGTGTCAGCTCCCGCGGGTCGGTCGCGGTGCCATCGACGACGACGCGGCCATCAGGGTCGAGGTCCCCCTGGACGACGTCCTCGCCCAGGGGTCCGGATCGGTACGCGAAGCGCCGCATCCCGACTGGCCGATCAGCTCGGTGAGGCGGATGGGACGGACGAGTCGCTCGGCGCTACGCTCGGGCTCGAGCCGTCCGACGCCGCCGGGCTCGCTGCCCCCGCGGGGCTCGCGCTCGGTGCGCCCGACGGACTCGCCGACGGGTTGCACAGCTTCTCCGGGTTGTTCCGCTCGCCGTAGCGGGCGTAGAAGTCGAGCACCGCAGCCTGGTCGATTGTCTGCATCGGGAGGACGCGGTCCCACACGAGTGCCGCATACGGCCAGGCCATCTGATCGAATCTGGCGATGACCGGCCCAGGCGAGTTGCCTCCTGGCTGGAAGCCGCATACAGGGCTGACCGGTATGGCGCTATAGAGGGCGCGCAATGCCGTCTGGTCGGCCTCGGCGCCCTTGTAGAGGATCACGAGGCCACCGTGCTCGAGGTTGTGGACCCAGCCCTCGGGGATGACCGAGTCGTTCGGGCCGTATGGACGAGCCGGGATCGGGCCCTGCCCGGAGGCGAAGTAGTGGTGGCCGGATGCCGGCGGGCAGTACGTGTACTTGACGACGGTCCCGACGGCCACGTGCGTGTTGCCCATGTCGGGCTGGACGTAGCCAGGCTGCGGCGAGGACCCCGGAGCCGGACTTGCCGTGGGTGTGGGCTCCCAGATGTTCGAGCAGGCGAATGCCGGCTGAGTCGCTGACGCGAACACGCCCGCGCCGACGACGGCAACGACCGCTACCACGGCGGCAGCCAACAGCCAACGCCGGTAGCGCTGCAGGAACGACTGGCGGACCGCCGGTCGCGAACGCGCTCGGCGACCGGCGCGTTGCGTGCCCGTCGGACTGCTCGATCGTCGACGCTCGCTTCCCGCCCCTGCGGGGTGTGCGGTCGCCGCCGCGGCCGACGCGCTCGCCGACCCGGCCGTCTGCCGTCGATCATTCGCGCCGGGGACACTCCCCGACGTCTGGCCGGCCGTGCGCTGACGCCGGCGGGATTCCTTGCTCACTGGGTGTCGCCTCTATGCGGTCGAAGGGTCGCCGGGTGTGATGGGACCCGGCGGCAACGTGGGCCGCGTGCCCGCAGAGGGTACCCGGCCCGATCGGTTCACGTGTCGAGCGCGAGACGTCCGCCCTTCACGCCTCCGACAGATAGGTGCGGACCTCGGGACGAAGCAGGCCGCGGAACAGGAGCAGGCCGAATGCCGCGAGGAAGAACGGCGTCGCGGGGTGCACGGGACTCATCGCGAGGAGCAGCACGCCAGGGACGACGAGGCTCGCCAGCACGAGCGCCAATCCGAAGCCCGCCTGCTTGCGCTGGATGACGAGCGTCATCGTGAAGATCGTGTAGGCGAGCAGGATCATCACGACGACCCCGATCGGGCTGATCGGCATCGTTGCCGCCTGGTCGACGACCGTCCGCATGCTGAGGGCGATCCCGACCAGGATCAGGGCGCCATAGGCGAGGAACAGCCGGATCCCGAACGGCATGCGCGGGCGGGACGCGTCCGCGGCCGGGGATGGCGGCTCGTCGGCTGCGTTCATAGGTTCACGGTGATCGGCCACTGCGGACCGATGGTACGACCGATCGGCGGAGCCTTCCGTGCGGACCACCCTTGGTCATTGACGCTGATCGAGGCCACCCATAGAGTCGCGTAAACCGGTTTGCTAAACCGGTTTGCCCACGATCCTGGCCCACCCGACGGCCTGGACACCATCGGAGTCGAAGCTGGTGGAGTCGAGGACCCAGCGACCCCGCATCGCCGATGTCGCCCGCGAGGCCGGCGTCAGCAAGACCGCCGTATCCTTCGCGTTCAACGCTCCCGATCGGCTCTCGGTCGAGACCACGGAGCGGATCCGCAGCGTCGCACTGCGTCTCGGCTACACGCCGCACCCGGTCGCCCGGATGCTGACGCAGCGCCGAACGGGCACGATCGGGGTGCTGACGCCGCAGGCCCTGAGCGTGGTCTTCCGGAATCCGTTCTTCGGCGCCTTCAGTGCCGGCGTGGCGCGGGTCGCCGAGGAGCACGGTTACGCGCTCCATTTCATCTCGCCGTTCCGTGGCAGCCTCGTGGGGGCGATGACCAGGGCGACCGTCGATGGCGTGGTCGCCGTCGGACTTGGCGCGGACCACCCGGAGATCGAGGACATCCGGCGCGCGGGGTTGCCGCTCGTCCTCGTCGACTCGCAGGCGCTCCCGGATCATGGCTCGGTCGAGGTCGACGATGCGGCCGGCGCTCGCGAGGCGGCCGCCTATCTCGCGGGGCTCGGCCATCGCGACGTGCTCGTGCTCAGCGTCGAGCCGCCGTCGACCGGCGACGAGCATCCTGATGGCGTGACGGCCCGCCGGCTGCGCGGTTATCGCGACGGATTCGACCCCGTCGGCGTCGCGATCGGCGAGGACGACGTCATCGAGGGCCCGGCGAGCATCGAGGGCGGTGCAGCGGCCCTGCGACGGGCCTGGGATGCGGGCCTTCGACCGACCGCGATCCTCGCGATGTCGGACGTCATCGCCATCGGTGCGATGCGTGCCTTGCGCGAGCTCGGTCTCGACGTCCCGGGCGACGTCAGCGTCGTCGGTTTCGACGACATCGATCTCGCCACGTACGTCGATCCGGCCCTCACGACCGTGCACCAGCCGATCGACCGAAAGGGCGAGGAGGCCGTGCGCGTCCTGGTCGCCGTCATCGAACGGCCCGGAGCGACGAACGTCGAGCATCGCCGTCTGGAGACGCGGTTGGTCGTTCGCGACTCCACCGGGCCGGCCCCGGATAGGGCGCCCGCATGACGGTCGACACGCCCGCCTGGGTGCGGGATGCAGTCTTTTATCAGATCTTCCCGGATCGGTTCGCGGGGACTCCTCGGGTCCCGAAGCCAGGCGTGCTCGAACCGTGGGATACGCCCCCGACCGTGCATGGCTTCAAGGGTGGCGACCTCCTCGGGATCGTCGAGAAGCTCGACTACCTGCAGGACCTCGGGGTCAGCGCGATCTACTTGACGCCGATCTTCCAGTCAGCGTCGAACCACCGCTACCACACGTACGACTACTTTCGCGTCGACCCGCTCCTCGGTGGGAATGAGGCACTGCGCGAGCTCCTCGATGTCGCGCACGGCCGCGGCATGCGGGTGATCCTCGACGGTGTCTTCAATCACACCGGCCGTGGCTTCTGGCCGTTCCATCACATCCTCGAGAACGGCGCCGCGTCGCCCTATCGCGACTGGTTCCATATCGATCTCGACGTCATCGAGGGACGCCGCGAATTCGTGCCGTATCCACCGCGTGACGCGCCATCCGGTTCGTGGCTCGGCTATCAGGCGTGGTGGGGGCTACCTGCCCTCCCGAAGTTGAACACGGATAACGCCGAGGTCCGCGAGTACCTCCTGTCCGTGGCTGAGCACTGGCTGCGCTTCGGGATCGATGGCTGGCGGCTCGACGTCCCGGCCGAGATCGCCGACCCGGCGTTCTGGGCCGCCTTCCGTCAGCGCTGCCGGGCGGTGCGCGATGACGCGTACCTGGTCGGCGAGGTGTGGGTCACCGCCCCGGAATGGGTCTCCGGTGACCGGTTCGACGCGCTGATGGACTACCCGCTGGCTGAGGCGATCCTCGGGTATGTGGGCAGTCACAGCCTCGACATGGGCGCCGTCGGCTCGCACCGCGAATACAGCGAACACCTGCATCCGCTCGATGGGCCGGGATTCGGGCGGCGCCTCGTCGAGCTGCTTGGCGTCTACGACCCGGACGTGGTCGCCGTCCAGCTGAACCTGCTCTCGTCCCACGACGCGCCTCGCGCGCTCACCGTCCTCGGCGGCGACCGAGCCGCGCTGCGGATGGCGATCCTGCTGCAGGCGATGCTGCCGGGCGCCCCGTGCATCTACTACGGCGACGAGATCGGGCTGACCGGCGGGAACGAGCCCGCCAATCGTGGTGCGTTCCCGTGGGACGAAGCGGCGTGGGACGGGGAGCTGCGGGCATTCACGCGCGCTGTCCTCGAGCACCGCGCGGCCCAGGTGGCAGTCCGCCACGGAGCGACAGCGGTCGCGGGCTCGTACGCATCGGCCATCGCGATCGAGCGACGCCTCGACGATGACCGTCTGCTCGTCGCCCTGAACCCGGGCGACGAGCCGTTCGACCTCGAGGTGGCGATCGAGGGCGTCGCGCGAGGATGGCTCGCTCCGATCGCGCTTCCCGGGGAAGCGGAGGCGGTGCCTGTCGTCGTCACCGACGGGCGCGCGGTGATCGGGATACCGGCACGGACCGGTCGCCTGTTCCGGGTGGCTCACGATGCGTCCTGACGGCCGACTGGACGAGGTCGGACCTATACTCCCGGCCTGTGGCTGATCTCCCCTTCGAATTGGGGACCGGGCTCGACGAACAACTGGCCCGGATCCTCGATGTCGAGGGCAAGATCCCGCGGGCGATCGAGGCGCTGGGTCCGGTGGAGGGGCGAGACGTCGTCGTCGTCGATGCACCCGCCGGACTGCGCGCTCGGCAACTGGAATCTCTCGGCGCTCGCGTCACCGTCGTCGACTCGGGCGGTTCGACGCCGTTCGCGGCGCCCGACGCATCGGCCGATGTCGTCGTCGGCCTTTGGTCGACCTTCCGCGGCGCCGTCGCCGACGAGATCGCACAGGCGTCGCGGGTCCTTCGGCCCGGCGGGCGACTCCTCGCGGTGCACGACTACGGCCGCGACGATGTCTCCGAGATCCGCGGACCGCAGCCGGAATACGGGCCGTGGACGCGGCGGGATGGGCCGTTCCTGCGGGATGGCTTCAAGATCCGGGTCCTGCACTGCTGGTGGACGTTCGCCTCGACCGACGAAGCGCGGACGTTCCTGGAGTCGGCGTTCGGGGATGCGGGCCGGGCGGTCGCTGACCGGCTGACGCGGCCTCGCCTGTCATACAACGTCGCGGTCTACCATCGGACGCTCAACGAGGAGCCCGCATGACCGACCGCGGCGCCAGTCGCGACCCGTATCCCGCGCCCGACAGACGCGCACATCGCGAAGACGACGACGTCGGCTACGACGACCGGTACGAGCCGCCCCGAGGAGGGCGCCGGATCTCGCCCGGTGCCGTCTTCCTGGTCATCGCGGTCATCGGGTCGGTTGCCTTCACGGCGTACTTCCTCACCGTACGTGAGGCGACCCAGATCCCCTTGTTGGCGGCCGCCTCCGTCGTGCTGGCGATCGTGTTCGCGGCACTCGCGGTGTACTGCCTCCGCTCGGTGTGGCGGGCCGGTCGGGAGCGTGGCAACGGCGGCCGGATGCTGCTCGTCGCGCTTGTCGGCGGTTTCGCAGCCATCGCCGCGGCCGGCGCGGCCGCTTGGGCGATCATCCTCTTCCAGCTGGCGACGACCGCGGCCTGAGCAAGACCCTCTGCTAGACTCGGGCCCCGCCCGGCCCCCATCGTCTAGAGGCCTAGGACGCCACCCTTTCAAGGTGGAGATCAGGGGTTCGAATCCCCTTGGGGGCACCACATCGCTCGACGCTAGTAGCCGAGGTCGAGCCCCTTCCGCAGGATGGCCGCCTTCGCGGTGACGACGTCAGCGGCGTCGTTCGCAGCAGCCGAGAGCGAGATGACCTCCGCCAGGCTCCGGGCACGCGCGACCGCACGAGCGCGCTCCTGGAACGCCGTGTCGGCCTTGATGAGGACATCGGCGTCCGCCTGGAGCTCGGGTGGGAACGCGATCTTCTTGATGCCGTCGATGAACGCCTTGTCGGCCCTGGCGAGCAGACCCCAATACCGCTGATGATCCTCGAGCGTCTGGCGGGTCGCGTACCGGGCATGGGCGGCATCGATCGCGGTGTTGTAGGGATCCGCGACGGCGGAATAGGCGAGTGCCGCCTTTTCGACCGAAAGGAACGATCCGGACGGCGATGCTGCGGCGCTCGGTGAGGCCGAAACAGCCGGCCCCACGGTCGGAGCGGCAGCGCGGCCGGCGCACCCGAGCAGGAGCATGGACAGGAGCAGGAGCGGGAGCAGTCGGCGCATGGGAACCCCCGAGGCTAGAGATCGCCGCCGATCTTCGCGCTCGATCCTAGACCACGGTGTAGCCCCTTGGTCCTGTCAGACCGGCGATCCGTCGCGCACGCCATGGGCCAGTCGGTGACGTCCGTTCCTATACCATCCCGTCGATGGAGATCATGGGCATCGAACTCCGGACGATCATCAGTGACAACGTCGCGAAGCGATGTGAGGGTTGCGGCGAGATCATCGAGGGCACGCCGTGGCGGGTGAACCTGCTCGACATCGTCGCGCCTGAGGCGGCCGTCAGCTGGGCCGAACGGACCGCGATCAACCCTGGGCCGTTCCAGTTCCACGGTGATCCCGACCACGTCCGACGATGGATGGCCGGGAAGGGCTACCTGTTCTGCCGAAAGGGCGAGATCCGCGAGATCATGCGGCCCATCCTGATCCCGGGACCCGACGACGCTCCCGATGCGATCCGATACGGGCTGTGCGACGGTGTCCACCGCGACGACCACGAGTTCGTGCCCGCCTGACCCCCGCGCTCGGCCGGCGCGGACCTCCCGCAGACGCACGGTTTGACGGTCCTCCTGACCCGACCTTATCCTCACCTCGCCCGGGCACGATCTGGTACCCAGATTTACCCAGGTTTCATGCCGACGGGTCGCCGGCCGTCTCCCCCCACGGCTGTGCTGACCCGTCGGCGCCCGATCTCACGGTCGAGAGGTGTGTGGACTTGAGCGAACCGACGGCGGGTCTCGGGACCAGCGGTTGGCTGTCGCTCGGGCCTGCCAGCGAATTGCTGGGGATCGATCCCGACACCCTTCGCCGATGGGCGGACGAGGGCCGGGTGCCGGCATGGACGACGCCGGGCGGTCATCGGCGATTCGATGCCGACGCGCTCAACCGCCTCGTCGCGGCACGCCGCTCGACGACCCGGATGCCGCTGACGAGCCTAGGCGCGTCGCCCGAGCGTCTGACCCGGGTCTATCAGCGTCACTACGCGTCGGATGAGCGCGCCGATGAAGCGGAGCGCGTGGCGTATCGCCTCGCGGGCCGCCGGCTGATCACGACGCTCGTCGCCTACCTCGACGCGGACCCGGAGGACTCGCGACGTCGGCGGCGCCTCGAGTCGAAGGCCGGGACCGTGGTCGACGATCAGGCCCGCCGCCTCGCTGAGAGCGGCGCCACGTTGCCTGACGCGATCGGACGCTTCGTGGGTGCCCGGCAGCCCTTCGTCGCCGAGCTCGCGGCGATCGGTCGACGGCGATCGCTCGACCCGACCCACCTCGCGGAGCTCTATGGCGATGCATGGGCAGTGCTCGACCGGCTCCTCCTCCGGTTCATCGACACCTACCAGCGGGAAACCTGACCGATGCAGATCGACGTCGTCCTCCCCGCGCTCACATCGATCCTGGCGCTGATCTTCAGCGTCGCGCTGCTCGATCAGTGGCGCGAGCGCCGCGGTGGCTTTCAGCTGATCTGGGCGATCGGCATGCTTTTCTACGGGATCGCGTCGGGCTGCGAGGCGATCGCCGGCGCGGAGGGTTGGAACGAGACCCTCTATCGGACGTGGTACCTGACGGGCGCGGTGTGGACGGCCGGCTGGCTCGGTCTCGGCACCGCCTTCCTTCTCGGCAGGACGCGGTTCGGCTACTGCTTCGCGCTCTGTCTGTTCCTTGCCGGGCTCTTCACGTTCCTCGTCCGGAACCGCCCCGAGTACGCGGGCGCCGGGGCGCTCCCGTTGCTGTACTTCCTGGCTGCCGGGATCCTGGCCCTGGCCGTCGCCGTGGAGACGTACTTCCAGAACGAGCGCTGGCCGATACTGGCCGCCGGAGCGGTTGTCGGAGCGACCATCCTCAGCCTCCTGCTGATGGCGACCACGACGATCGCGGCGCCCGGCTATGCGGTCGACCCGACGACGAACATGCCGGTCGCGACGCTCTTGCCTCCGCAGCTTCGGCTGCTCACGCCCTTCATGAACGTGACCGGCGCCTTCGCCCTGATCCTCGGTGCTGTCTTCAGCACCTACATGTTCATGCCGAAGCGACGCGTGCTGTCGTACTCGCTCGACCCGAATCAGCCGGGCGACCAGTTCCTTTTCAACCTGTTGATCGCGCCCGTGGCGATCACCGTGAACCTCGTCGCCTCGCTGCCGGGTGCTGCGAAGGCCCTCGTCACCGGCCGGATCCACAGCCGCGTGCCGGCGACGATCCTGATCGCGATCGGCGCATTCATCCCGACCCTGACCGACTCGCTCAACCGGTTCGGCTCCACGGAGCTGTTCCAGCTCGGCAAGTTCCTCGGCGTCGTGTTCCTGTTCCTCGGCTTCCTCGTGTCCATCGAGGTCTTCCACGAGATCCGGATCCCGTTCACGAGCATCCGGCTCGCCAGGCCCCGCCGCGAGGCGACCGTGACGCCAGATATCGCCGCCGAGCCGCCGGCCGAGGGCGCGACGGCGCGCTAGGGCGCGCGGCAGCGGCAGAGCGTCCGCCCGCCCTACCATTCGCCGGTGTCCAGCCCGTCCCTGACTTCCGAGCGCAGCGTGACCGGTCGCCCCGGGACCGCCTCGGCCGGTGGCGCCATCCCGGTTCGCGGCTTCGTGATCGTCATCATCTCGGCGTCGCTGTTCGGGATGTTGGGCCCACTCTCACGGTTCGCCTACGACGCCGGCATGGAGCCACCCGCGTTCGTCGCCTGGCGCGCGGCGTTCGGTTTCCTGGCGCTGGCGACGTACGTCGGTTGGCGTGTCCGCCACGGCACCACCCGGCTGATCCGATTCAGCACGCTGCCGACTCGAGCGCGGGCCGCGATGCTTGCTGCGGCCCTCGCGGGGACCGTCCTGAACCTGTGCATGTTCTTCGCGTTCGACCGGATCACGATCGCGCTCGCCTTGCTCGGCTTCTACACCTATCCAGCGCTCGTCGCGATCGCCAATGTCGTGCTCGGCCGCGAGCGTCTCGACCGGACGCGGCTCGCCGCCCTTGCCCTCGCGATCGCCGGGATGATCGCTGTGGTCGCCTCGCAGCTCGATCCTGCTGCCGGCATCAAGCTGGACGCGATCGGAATCGGGCTCGCGCTCGGTGCGGCCGTCTGCCAGACGATCTTCGTGATCCTGGCTCGGGATGGCTATCCGGAGGTTCCGACGGAACAGGCGATGACCACCGTGCTGTTCGTGTCGCTGCTCGGTGCCGTCATCGTGGCGCTCGTCGCGAACGGCGCGGGTGCCCTGGCGCAGCCGATCGCCGATCCCAGCGTGCTGCCGCTGCTGATCTTCACGGGTGTCGCGGCCGCGGCGATCCCGTCGTTCGGGTTCCTGACGGGCATCCGCCTGATCGGCGGGACGCGTGCCGGGATCCTGATGTTGTTCGAACCGGTCGTCGGTGTCGCGCTCGCGGCGTGGCTCCTGTCGGAGGCACTCGCGCCGATCCAGATCGTCGGGGCCGTGGCCATCCTCGGCGCGGCGGTCCTGCTCCAGCGAGCCGCACACCCCGAGGACGAGCCCGAGCCCGAAGCCGAGCGTTCGGTGGTGGTACCGGGCGGTCCGTAGCGTCACACTCGCGCCATGGCCGACGCCCCGATCCGCGTCCTCCTCGTCGACGACCACGCGATGGTCCGCCGTGGGATGCGCGACTTCCTCTCTCTCCACGAGGACATCGAGGTCGT
>Ga0105242_10004637_pt1 | contig 10653 bp, 13 predicted proteins | sample KBSM24metaG_FD_81521 | JGI IMG/M metagenome (GOLD analysis project Ga0105242, IMG submission 81521) | Miscanthus rhizosphere microbial communities from Kellogg Biological Station, Michigan, USA - KBS M2-4 metaG | ecosystem: Host-associated > Plants > Roots > Rhizosphere > Soil | place... | reverse complement strand
TTGCCTCGCGTCGACGGATAGTGTCCGGATACGCCGTCATCCAGGACTTAACTGAGACGAGCAGGGCAAGTGACTGTGCCACAACCGGATTTCTGGAAGGGCATCGGTTTACTCCGGAAGTGGCCCGCTGATGAGGTATCAGTTCTCGGCCGTTTGAGACCTGTGACTGGATGCTGCCAACTGCCGGGCAAGGTTGGCGTGACTTTCGAAGTTTCCGTTAAGAATGCGATGATCCAGTGGATTGTAGTCGACGCTGATACTGGCGGGGCGAATAGCCGGTGACGGAGCGGAAATCATTTACCAAGTGCGCTTGGTCGAAGTAGCCGAGGTCGAGAGCGACTTGCGACCAGTTCAGAGGGACGCCAGCGTCGAGCCGCCCGACCAATTCGTGCAGACGGTACCGGCGAATTACCCACTTAGGCGGGACGCCGACATAATCGCGGAACATGCGCTGAAGGGAGCGCTTGCTGACGCCGGTTCGGTTTACAAGCTCATCAACAGTCAGGATCTCGGGATCTTCTAATATGTTAGCGACAAGCCGATCAACCTCGGCAATCGCCGGGTCTGGTGCCGGGAGGATGGAGCGAAGCCAGCAACTGGCGGCACTGATGAGCGCCGCTTCGCTTGAGCCCTGCGCGACGAGTGTTTCGAGTTCCTCGGCTGGAGGACCGAGCAGATGCCGGGCGGGAAGGCTGCGGTTGGTTATGGTAGACAGGGGTTTTCCCAAGATCGGTCGGAAACCTCCGGGCTTGAACTTGATTCCAAAGACCTGCGATTTGCCTGAGAGCACTCGCGTGAATCTACCGGTGGCCACACCATTCACTTGTGACGCGCCTTCCTCGAAGACAACATGAACATTGGGATGCGGTAGTGTTTCCTGCTGGTAGGGTCCGAGACCGCGGAGGTCCCAACTGACCATCCAGAAGTGCGTAATCCACGGAGCCAAGTCTGTCAGGGGTAGGCGACGGGCATAACGGAACCGGCCTCTCGGCGGCGGCCACTGGAGCACGCCACGCGGCCGACCAGCGCCGTCGTCGATTTCGTCCACGTATGCTTGTCTGGCGATGACGCGTTTTTCCAATCTTCAAGAACCTGGTCATAGGATAATCGAGTGTGCCAAAGCACCGGTACCTGACTATCTACGTGCTCTGTTGCGCTGTCCTCGCGCCCGCCCAGCAGCCGAAGAAGGATAAGATGACCCATCACGCCACCGGACCGTTCGAGGTCAAGCTCACGCCGCCGACGCCAGAGGCTGCGAACCCCCCAGTCGGACGCACGACGATCGAGAAGCAATTCCACGGCGAACTGGAAGCGGTGAGCCAGGGCCAAATGCTTTCAGCTCTGACGAGCACTAAGGGATCGGCGGGCTATGTTGCGATCGAGATTGTGAAAGGAACTCTGGGCGGACACAAGGGAACCTTCGTGTTGCAACACAGCGGGACGATGGACCGCGGGAAGTCCCAGCTCAACGTCACGGTGGTACCCGACTCCGGGACTGACGAACTTCGTGGGCTCAGCGGTAGTATGAAAATCAGGAACGAGCCGGGCGGCAAACACTTCTACGATTTCGATTACCAGATCGCGACAGCGCCTTAGCAGAGCCGCACCGTTGTTGCGCAACTTGACGCTTGGCCGGGCTTCTCGGGTTTCGCAACGGTGGCCCAGAATCGGCGTTATGGGAAGCGTCAGCTTAGGATTCTGTCCGGATGGTCGGCTATCCGGAAGTTACTTTCCGTGGATCAGGCTCGCAGGGCGTGTCTCGTCAGTTCACTACCGATTATGTAGATTAACGGGCGACGCGAACGGCACGGCACGCACTATTTCATAAGATAAACCCACTTGACGTTCAGTAAAAGAATGGCCGCTCGGCGCAGCCGTAGTCTGCTAAGCCCTTCAATCGCTGGATTTAATGGTGTGCCACGAGGACTGCAGATTTCTGGCGTGCTACGTTCATTTTGCGAGAATGAACCCATCTTCCAGCCTTGGGCGGGGGCAATCATTGCCCCACGGACACGATTCCGTTAGTTCTAGCTTCTCCGGACCCGATTGTGAAGGTTCCGACAAACATCTGGTGGCTTAGCCCGCCTTCTCGCGCCGGATGTCAATTCGGACGATCTTGCCGGCTTCGTCGCAATCGAAATTAAACCTCGGATCGACGATCGGAGGGTCTAGCGTCACGACTTTCCTTTTCACGCTTTGTCCGCCTTCCGTCGTCCCGCCTCTACCTTGTCGTGCTTTGTCATGCTTTCTGGTGCGTTAAGACAGTCGGATTCGACCGTCTCCAGACTACATACTGCTTAAGAAAATCTGACTCTTCGATGGTCAGCGGTGGTCCGAATGAGGTTCTAATCTCAGTGACGATGGTTGGGGACCACTCGCCGGCTCCCCTTGCAATGGCTTGGGCCCGCCTGTCTACCTTCTGTACGATTTCTAGAGCACGCATGAAATTCAGTTCGCCTACGATCCCGACGTCGGCTTGGTCGTGTGTAGTTCTGAGGCTTCGAGAATACTTCGAAGGGCCGTGAGGTAGTCCTGATCGATCGCATTCATAATCTCGGCAGCGTATTCAACGCCCTGATGCTGCTGCTTATTGGCGGCTACACCTTGCCGGATCGCCTCCATGAGCCATGGCCAGCGGGGATCTTCAAGACTCCGAATTCTTTGTTCGTACTGCGCTATTGCGTGTTCTAGCGGCGATTCGCCAGGAGTCATGGTTTCCTCGGAGGCGGGCCAGGGTTAATTTGTCGCCTCCGCGACCATTCCGAGTCGGCTCGACTGGGCGCATCACTAGCATCGAACGGCTTGTCCATGGTGGGAGTGTGTTCTTTCATATCGTTTCTTATGAACGGTAGGTCCTGGACCTCTCCCTCTTCTCCGTGCACAGAGTGGGCCATACTAATTCCTCAGTGTTTTAGATTGCAACAAGTGCGCGACGTTTCAGCCTAGGCCCCACAATTGACCCGTTACAGCTCGCAAAGCGACACTACACCATCACCAACAAAAGAAAGTGCAGACGTTACTTGCCGTCGACGGACGATCCAAGAAATACACTAATACCTTTGCGTATCAGGGATCAGTTCTGCGCATTACGGCCCTTAGCGTCGTGAATCGACGACCAATGTTCGATAATGTCCCTTATCGGGCCACCTCCAGAAGCCGTCGTTCTTCAGGCCGGAAATGAAAAGCAGCTTCCGGATACGCCGTCACTCAGGAGTTAGTCGCAAGCTGATAGAAGGAACAGATATTTTTTGACGAGCTTCAATCTGATAAAATGTGGCTCGCAACATGACTGGGCCCGTGGGCCGATAAGGAGCAGGTTGAATGAATCGCGTGATACCTTTTGCGGCGCTGTCCGTAGCTGTGGGAATCGTCACATTTCAGTCTTTAGGTCAGCAGGCTCCTCCGGCCGCGCAACCGCCGAAGGCGACCGCGGACCCATACGCCAACAACGCCGATGCTGGAAAGCTCAGGTTTCCGCTGGCAGCTCCCGCCGGCAAGGATAGCGGGGCGATCAGAACGGCGCCGCCCGGAGCCGTAAACGCAGGGCCATTTGATGCCGACACATGGAAGTACGGAACCGCTTTCAACCCGCCCGCCGGTTCGAAGATCTGGAATCCGGTGAAAGTCAAGATGATGCAGGGGGAAAAAGTGACTGGCGGCACCCTATTCAGCGCTACGGATCCGGAAACCTATTGCGCGATGGCCAGCGCCGGCTACGACTTCATTTGGACCGAAATGCAGCACAACGCGCGCGATTGGGAGCAGGTAGCCCGCATGTGGCGCGCTTGTCCCTACGCAAAGGCCGTTCCGGGCGTACGTGTCGCCTATGCGGATGAACGTGAGATCCAGCATGCGACGGATGCGGGTGCACTGGTTGTCGTGGTGCCCACAGTCGATACGGTCGAAGAGGCCATCGCTGCGAGGAATTGGACCTATTACCCGCCTCTCGGTAAACGTAGCAATGGCGGCGGCCAGGCGTTCGATGCGTCCATGTGGGGCAGTGTTCCCGGCGGTTATCGGGCCACCATCAACGACAACATCGTGCTGATTTTGATGATCGAGACGCTCGAAGGCATCAAGAACGCCGCTGAGATCGCGAAGGTTCCGGGAGTGACAGCAGTCTTCGCCGCCAGCGGCGACCTCGGGAACTTCTCGGGGTACTCGCAGGGCTCGCCCGACTATGAGCGGCTGATCAACGTAGTTCATGACGCAACAATCGGAGCAGGCAAACGGCTATGCGGCCCCTTCGCATGGCGTGACCGCCCGGATTTCACGTGCTTTCAGGCAGGCAGCGAAACGGCGGCGATCACACGGGGCGTGGCAGCCGAGCTTGGGACATTGGCCAACACCCAGGGGAAGGTCGAAGTGGGTCCTCTCGCCCAGCCTGAGGGAAAAGGCCCGGGCCGCGGACGGTAGTTTGCGTTTTCGTCTGCTGTAAATGCTCACACATTGGCGCGAGTAGCTCAGCGCGGATGACACCGGCCTAATAGGGAGGGGGAAATTCGCGACATTCGCCGGCTGCACCATTCCACGTTGTACACCCGTAATCGACGACTGAAGGAACGCGGCCTAATTGGCAAACCGGATTGGGCGCAACAGGATTGCGCCCATAAAACGCCGCTATGGGCAGCGTCCGATTCGGGTTCCCCATAAACTAGGACCTATCCACCAATGCGTCTCGAAACCGCCCAGTTCGACGGTTTGCCGACGTTTGTCCAAGTGAACAATAAGGCAGGATTATCGGAAGTAGGCGGCTGTCTATTTTGAGACAAGCCTTCTGCGAATCAAACGCCACAATGGAGCGATGTCGCTTTTTGCTGGCTTCTGCCGTAGCGTGCGCAGGGCCGCCCGCTATCACTGTCCGCTCGTTGAGACTGAAGTTTGCAACATTCGAGCGCCCGGCTTTAAAAGTCTTTGCTCACTGTCTCAAAAGCGACTCTTTTCGGAACGCGAGGGAAACGCGATCTAGCGTTTGCGAGGGATTTCGAACATCTCGCCACCGACGAACTCACCTACGACCTTCTCAACGCGGCCCTGACTATTCTTTACGAACGTGACGACGCCCGAGTTGGTTGAGAATGCGTTTCGGACTTGGGAATCAAAAGCATCCCCGCCATCACGAGCCCCGACTGTGTAAGCACAATCTCCAGCGATGGTCCAGTGCCGTACGTCCCAGCATACTGGCGCAGAGTTTCGATTGGGAGCCTAATCTTGGCGGCGTCATCCGAGGGAGTGCGGGCGACTAAATGCTCCCGATCCTTCTCGTTCTCGCACACATTCTCAATGAGTTCGGTGTCCGGATCCAGTTCGAACCGCAGTGTGGCCGACCAAGGTTCACGATAAGCAACCCGGGTCCTCAAACGTGAGCTCGACATCCATTTGACCCAAGTTTTTCCTCTGAAAACGCTCGATAATGCGGATCTGATCGCTATGCGGGTGTCCCGCAGGATCGAGCCAGCTCTGATCGTTCAGGCCCTGCGTGTCGACGACCAACGTGTCGCCCTCCCATTTGCCTACCGAATATCCAAACCATGCGGGATTCATTTCCTGCGGATGGCTACGCCCATCGGTGAAAATCTGCCGGAAGCGAGGGCCCTCTTCAAACAGAACCAGCGTGGTCCCGGCGGAGTGCAGGATTTTGAAAGTATCCAGCATCATCCCCTCCGGGATGCCATGCGGAAGGCAGTGCGCGGATGGCATATCGCGAGTGAAATTCCTAGTGCGTTCGCTAAAAATAGCTTCCGCCCACGGTGTCATCGGGATTGGAGCAGCCGCAGTACGCCAAGCTTGGAGATCGAAACCCGGCAACGTGGAGGAGTAGAGAACCACACCGGGGGGAATCATAGGGTTGAAATTAGCGTTCCAGATCCCGCTCAAGTCCGGTTTCCCGTCAAGACCACGCGGGGGGGAGCTGATCGGTCCGCCGTGCCGTCCGCAGTCCTGGGAATATTGGCCGACGGATAATTGATCCACTGTCCAAAACTGGGCACTGCGGCAAGGAAGAGAATGCGTGCGGCGTTCATAAACCGGTTCAAATCCATCGTAGAAAAAACGGAACGCGTCGATCCTATAGTGCCATCGAGAATTAGACATCCCCGGTGCCAGAAAGTTCCCAAGCGCGTCCACGCGATCCGGCAAAGGACTCTGTGAGACTGCGGGCTTCCTATTTTAATAGACGGTGAAGTATGTTATCGACTAGCATCCGCCTCGCTTTGATCGTGTAACTCGTACGGCAGAAGTGGAGCTTCCCGCATAGCTGATGTTTCGGCGGCAATCCGGAGCTACATTCAGCGAACCAGCCAATTCATTGGCAGCCGTTGTGCAGCAAGAAGCTTCCGATAATGTTGGTTATCGGGCAACTTCTCATAAGTCGACTTATCGACCGCCGCAGCAGCGGCTAGTCGGCCTCGTCAATACCAAATCATTGGGCTGAAGCACGGTCAAACAAGCTCCGATTTGAATCCGTTCGTGTCCAGGACTCCCGCACTTGGTCTAAGCTAACTTGGCCTGGAAACGTTGAGGACACTCAGGCCCTCTAACATGTGGGTCGGCGATCGGTTGAGATCTCGCAGGTCGCGCGATTTACGTGAATGTTTTGTTCAGGGGAAAATCGTGAGAGTTCACTGGATTCTTCTTGTTTCACTGCCGCTTCCATTGTGGTGCGCCAATACGACGGTGCTGTTCCAGCCGTCCTCCGCATCGGTTGGACCGTACCCAACCAATGCTTTGACGGTCAAAGCCGAAACTCAAAAAACTGAGTTGCAAGTGCAGCTTCCGCTCAAGGCGGGGTGTACGGCGTTATCCACCTCTGCTGACTGCATCAACAAACAACTATTAAATCAGTTGGATGGATTCAGCGTGAATCCTAGAATCATGGTTTGTTTCTCAGGGCCGGTGGACGTAACCACATTGCGCAAGGGCATTAGCCTTACGGCTGTGGATCGAGACGCTCCCTCGATCGGCATCAACCAGGTGATTTTCGATCCGGCGGGCTTGTGCGCTTATGCCAAACCGGACCGGGTCCTCGATCAGCAGACACGATATCTGCTGGCTGTTACGGTTGAGGTGACGGATGCGAATGGCAAGGACGTGAAGGCAGACAAAAACTACAACGAGTGCGTCAAACATTCCGCCTCCGCCTACTGTAACTCGCTCGCAGAGGCGATCGATTCCGTCTTTGTTGAGCATGGCGGCGGCAAGAGCACAGGGGGGCGAATTATCTCAGCATCTCTGTTTACCACGATGAGCACCACCAGTTGGCTTGAGCAGGCGCGCGGACAGATCAATTCTGGGGCTATTCCTGGTGCCGGTACACTTTATGGACCACTTTCCACTTTTGATCTGAAAGACGTTAAATCCATCACGTGGATGCCGCAAACAGGCGTCGCCGGGGTTATCTATGACCAGACACTTCCACTAGCTGTCTTGGCGGGAGTGGAACGGATTTCGTTTGGACTTTATCTTTCGCCACTGTATCTTAACACCGTCGGGCCGCAGGCTGGCACGATAAGCGCCACGCCCACGAATGCTTTGATTCCGCCTCCGAGCATGCTAGTTCCCGTCTCCTTCCACCTATTCCTGCCGGCGCAAAGTTCCGCAATCGAAAAAATCCCCGTCATCGTCTATGGCCATGGCTTGACGGACAGCCAGTTCGGAGCTCCCACCTTTGCAGCTTCGACCTGGGCGCAAAAAGGCTTCGCAACTCTCGCTATTGAGATCACGGGACACGGATTTGGGTCTTTGAGTGCGACGCAAGTCGTCACGAACAATGGTAGTCTCGTTGTTTCCACTCCCGGACGGGGCGTCCAGTTTTCACCCACCACTCCCATTGGGCCGTCCGATGGCTGCATTCTGCCGAATGCCATCGGGACTCGCGATTGCGCGCGTCAGACAGCGGTCGACCTGTTCGCCCTGGTTTCCACAATTAAAGCCACACAAGGACTTGGATTGAATCTCGATCCATCGCGTATATATTATGCTGGTCAGTCCTTCGGGTCGTTTTATGGAACGCTGTTTGAGGCGGTTGAGCCGGATGTCCGAGCCGGGGTGTTGAACAGCGGCGGCGGGACTCAAGTGGATGTTGCGCGCCTAAGCCCCATCGCGCGCCCGATCGGCGCCCTTTACTTGGCGGGTTTCGCGCCCGCTCTTCTAAACGTCCCGCCTGCTCCGCCACAAGCCTATTTTCATGACAGTTTTAATGACGAGTACGTTTATCGCGAGCAGGCGATCACGGATACGGTGCCCGGCGCAATGGCCGTTCAAGCAGCGTTTGAGGAGGCGGAGTGGCTCGGAATGCTGGGCGATCCGCTGAGCTATGCCGCCCACCTGAAGACTGCTCCGCTGCGAGGAGTTCCAGCGAAACAGATTCTCGTGCAATTCGGACTAGGGGATCTGGAAGTGCCTAATGCCACGGAGTCCGCGCTCGTGCGGACCGCAGGGTTGCAACAATCGACATGGCTGCTTCGGACCGATCTGGCAGCCGCTATCGATCCCCGGCTACTCGCATTGACCCAGCCGGGCACGCCGTTTCCAATCTACCCGCATCGCTTCCTCAGTAACCCTACGATCTTCGACCCGAATAGTCCACCTTTAGAGACGGCCATTGCAGTAGCAGCTCAAAGGCAGATTGCCGATTTCTTCACTTTGGGTACGATCTCAGACCCTAATCAGTATCTGTCCGCTCCATTCGCAGGCTTCACTCTTTTCCATAATCCGCCGGTCTTGCCCGATGGCCTGAATTTCCTCCAGATTCAGCCCTAGAACTATCGAAGTCTTGTTCCGGTGAACAACTTGGTAGGAACGACCGAGTGGGGTCAGTTTTACTGATGCATTATCAGTAAGAAGGAAAGACCCTCCTGCAATTGCCCGTAGTGTCGCTCGACATTCCAAAGCGTTAGAGATCGAGTCGATTTGGTGATTGAAGTGCTTCGCTTCACGCTCACCGCCTGCTCGTCCAGAAATCGAAAGTCGAAGGCCAAGTGTACTTGGCGCTCAAGGGAGAAGTGTATTGATGCATGACCCTCAAGGTCCGCGCCAAGCTCCATGGAAAGAATTTCATCGGACCTTATCGCGGAGATGGGTGTTAGTCAGTCCCTCCCACGGCGTTGTTCCAAACAGTTTTAGATGCCTTGTCACAGACTCGATCCGACGGGACAAGTTGCTTGCGCAAATGCAAATTCTGCGCGGCAGCGTGTACCTCGAAGACGGGGCCATCCAGGAAAGCCACCTGATCGACGGCAAACACCGCGCCGACGTAGATCAGAGCAGCTGGCATTTGCTTGTTGTGGACGATGACGACCGGGTATATGGCTGTGTGCGCTTTCACGCGTTTCCTTACAACCCAAGCTTCTCGCAACTCAATATTTCTCGTTCGGCACTGGCCCGTTCAGGGGAATGGGGTCAGACACTTGAAGCGGCCGTGGAGGAGGAACTCTCGCTTTTGCGGCGCATGAATTTGCTGTGCGTAGAAATGGGTGGGTGGGCCTTGGAAGCCGCGATCCGCGGAACTACTGAGGCTGTGCGAATGGCTCTGGCGATGTATAGCCTTTCCCAAGAACTCGGGGGCGCCATCGGGATCAGCACTGCAACGCGCCGCCACTGCTCTGCCTCTATCCTACGTCGGGTCGGTGGACGGCCATTTGCATGCGCCGGCTTGGAGTTGCCGGCTTATCATGACCCTCAATTCAATTGTGAAATGGAGCTCTTACGCTTCTATTCTTGGGCGCCTAATCCGCGCTACGTGGTATGGATCGAGCAAATCCGCGAGCAGCTCCGTGCTATACCGGTGCTGACAACAGGTTTCCAAACCATGGTGGCATCCCAGGGAGAGCAGAGGATCCGCGCCTCCTGTTGAAACTTTAAGAAGACGAGTGGCCAATCAAATGGCTCGGCTGGTAGGAGCTGGGAAACCAGCCCTGAGACGGTTCCACGGTTACCTCTACCAGGAAGCCATAATCCTCCGGTACGCAAGCGCTAACCTTGGCCTCTATAGCGCCGGCGGGGGCGGCGATCGTTATCATGGAGTCGGTTGGAACAGCGACGTCAGTATGGAGCTTCGCTCCGGAGTTCCAAATCTGGAGTAAAATAGCGCAGTCACACAAGGAATTGCCGGAGTCGCCGCTCCAACTTAGACAGACCATTTCCAGGCATAGGAAATGTTCGACTGAGACTTCGGGCACGCGCATATCATAGCAATCCAACCGCCACTTTGGGGCTGCGTTACTACCGACCTGTCAACTAAATGCTCAATCGAACATGGGTGGAAGTATCGCCTGTAAGGGTTACGCCTCCTGACTTCCGATAATGCAGCTTATCGGGACCTTGCAGGGGGCGAGGGTCGTATGAAACTGTAGAGTGAACTTCGGTTTTGGTTGCCGAGTAGAGCGATCGAGTCGTGAAGCTGAAGTAGCGGCGCTAGTCAAGTCGAGCAGTCCGGTCCTCAGATAAGTTGCAGATAGTCGCAATCGGTTTGCATCTTCTACACGTCACGGCTATCCTCAAAGGTGAAATACGCTCGTCCAGGTCAATGGCGAATTTGGAAAGCCCACCCATCGTTTCCGTAGTCACAGCCACGTACAATCGCAGCAATGTGCTGCGATTCGCCATAGAATCCGTCCGACGCCAGACGTTTTCCGAATGGGAGATGTGGGTGGT
>Ga0105242_10004635_pt1 | contig 10659 bp, 7 predicted proteins | sample KBSM24metaG_FD_81521 | JGI IMG/M metagenome (GOLD analysis project Ga0105242, IMG submission 81521) | Miscanthus rhizosphere microbial communities from Kellogg Biological Station, Michigan, USA - KBS M2-4 metaG | ecosystem: Host-associated > Plants > Roots > Rhizosphere > Soil | place: Michigan... | reverse complement strand
GCGGGCAGGCCAACTACCGCTACAACCTCAAAAAGTACTCCGGTACGCAGAAGAAAGTGCAGAAGCTGGAAGATGATAGAACCTATTTAAGAAGGGTTGATAATGGCGACTATAAAAGGTTGAAAGGTGCAACGATAGAAGGTGATGGCTGGAGGCAGATGTGGCATCAAGCTACCATTGTTGGAAACTGTTACGTTACCGATATTGGTTACGTCCCCTACCAAGTTCGTAGTCAAAACAACTATAAGAAACCGCAGGCTCCATTCAACCAGTACGTTCATCGCTATACCGCTGGCGTTGCCCGGTCAGTCGTTTCCCGTCTAAAGGGATTTGCCGCCCGCAGGGAAACTTTCGAGCGAAAGATGAATCAGTTAATGGATCGTGACCTAGGAAAGGTTCTTTCCTTTAACGGCCCGGCACTGGGACTGACCGAAGAACAATCGGAAATGATTTTTGAAAAGCTCAGGTCGGCTGGTTTTATAATCAGGAACAAGAGCGGACAGAAAGACAACCCGGTTGACAATGAAAACCTGATGGATGTTATGGACACCAGTTTGGCCGAAACATTCACACACTACATCAATCTCTGGAAAGATACTTTTTTGGAAATGGGCATCATCACCTCGATGCCACCAGCAGTGCTGGGAACCCAAACCACAACGGTGGGAAAGAGTGTGCAGGAGCAGAGAATACAACAAGCCACCCTTGCACAATCCAACCTTTACTACGGCCTAAACGAATATTTTAGAAGGTGTTTGCAAACGGGGTTGAATATAGCCAAGATGGCCGCCTGCGATTACGGCCAGCCCATCCCTTACCGAACCGGCGATGCCTCCATGTCCTACATCAAGCTGCCCAAAGATTTTAAATACGAAGAATTGGGATTGTGGATAGAGCCAAGTGATGAATTGGAGTCGGAGAACCAACAGGCATACCGTGACATGATCTTCAACTTTGGACAGAACGCTGGCAACCCGCAGGCTATTGATGCCCTTGAAATCTCTATGCAACTTTTGACACAGCGCGGATCAATGTCAGAGAAGTTGGAGTACGTGAAGAAGAAAGCCAATAAGATGAAAGAGGATATGGCTGAACAGGCGCAAAGCCAAACGGCAAGTGATGGACAGATACAGGCGCAGCTAAAACAAATGGATCAACAGTTTCAAATGCAATTGCAAGCATTCAAAGAAGAAAATGCCAACGCCCGCAACACTGAAAACAATGAAGTAAAAGCAATGACGGCCAAGATGGATAAACTGATGGAATTTTTACAGTTGCAACATCAACAAAACCTGCAATCACAAAAACTGGCGCATGAGCATGTACAGAATGTACAACAGCAAAACGTAGATCAACAAATGCAATCTGAGCAATTAGCAAATCAGACGGAACCAGCGAAGTGATGTTAATAAAATTATTACTTGCTAATTTGGAAAAGTAAAAACTAATTTATATTTGCACTCAATGATAGAAAACGAACCAGTAGTTTTAAAAGGAAATGTATTTGAAGGGAAACGCGAAAGCCTTCCCGGCGATTTGCAGGCAAAAGGCGCAGAGCAGCTTGGTGAGTTCAATAAATTTTTGTTTAATAAGATGAACGGCGAACAGGCGGAAGAGAAAAAAGAGGAAGGCGTTGAAGAGGTTCAAAACAAAAAACTGGAAGAAAAGGAAAACGCAGAGGCCGGGAAAAAAGAGGAAGTAAAGGAAGAGAAGAAGGAAGAAAAGGGCGAAGCCAAAGAAGATAGCAAAGAAAAGACGGAAGATAAAAAAACAGAAAAGAAAAAACGGGAACGTATTCAGGCCAAACCACTCTTTGAGCACAAAGAGGAGGAGGTAAAAGGCGAAGCTGGAAAACATGAAGAGGTAAAGTTTGAAGAAAAACTTTCTCCCGAAACAATAAAAGAAATTGAAGTTTTAAATAAATTAAAAAACCACCCGGCCGTTAAGCTGATACTGGAACTGGAAGAGCAGGGTAAGGATGTGGTAGCTGAGATCGGCAACCTATCCAAGCTAAACCCCGCCAACCTGACCCCGGAACAGAAATACAGAATTAAGATTAACCGGGACGCGGAGGCAAGCGGCATAACACTGACCGAAACCGACATCACCAATGCGATGAATGATTTTGAAGTATTAGCTCCACATGAAAAAGCGGAAAAGGTTGCAGCGATCAATTCACAGTTGAAAAGTGAATTTGAGGAGAAGGGAAAGAACTATAATATTCTGAACTCGAAAACGCTGGCCGAGGCTAAAACACAGCCAAAACCGGAAGAGCTAATCCAATCGGTAAAAGATGAGTACTACCCGCTGATTGAATCGTTAAAGGGGAAGAAGGATTACGCCGGTGTTGAGATAAATGACGAAGTGATTAATGAGTGGAAAGATGCTATCTTGAAACCAAGCTGGCTGAATAAAAACGGAACTATAAATCAGGAGAAATATTTGGAGGCGGTATTTTTAACCACCCCAAAACTCAGAGAAAAATCTTTAAACGCGCTGGCAGACTATTATCTGGCAGAGGGCGTTGAATTACAACTTGAACAGGACACAAACTCAGGATCAATGTTAGGTAACAGAGGTGCTGCTCTGCCCGGAGTTCAGGAAAAAACAAGTGATGGAAGTGGCATAGAGTTTCACGCGGACAATTTGCCGGGTGTTTTTAGCCAACTTATCAAAAAGAAGTAATTATAGCTTCATTCAGTGGCATTGTGCTAACTGTTTAAAGTGATGCTATCGAACCCTTAGATGGGTATTATCTGCTTGCAAAGAGCGGCAGATTGATAGTATTTATTTTAAACAATTAAAAAACAATGACCAATAACAATCCCCAAATTTATTCAATACCGGCCACGCTGTCGCAGTTCTTCTACGATAACGTAGGCGGAAGCATCATTAATGTTGATGCAACATGGGACAAGGCGTGGATGATGCCCGACCTTCTGAATCCCGGCAAGTCACTGGGATTCCGATCAAAAGACGGAATCTACAAAAGGATGATCCGCAACAGGCAAAACCCAAAACAACAGGTAGCCACGATCACCCCATCTTCCGGTCTTTCCACTCAGGTTACTTTAACATGGGCAGACCCATCCTTTAATCTCTACCAGATCGGTGACATTATCCGTGATGAGCAGAGCTTGGCAGAGGGACGCGTAATTAAAGCAATCCCCGGATCGGTGATAATCGAGGCAAACTTTTCGCCATCCCCACAATTTGACTGTACCCTGCATTTCCAGCCGGGCTATTTCACCTACTACGAGAAAGACCGTTCTATTATGTACGGAAGTGGTGGCAAAGAAAACAGGTTCTATGAAAATACATGGCAGGATGATTTCTCTGAAATCGCCAACGACACCTGCGTTATTACACGCCGGGAAGAGTTTAACTCGCTGCTTGGTAAAAACGGAGACATATACGTTTGGAGCCAGAAAGAAATTGACTTCATCAACTTCCACAACAGGGCACGCGGGAAAAGCTACTGGTTCGGTAATGGTGGGGTGAGAAACACTTCTCAGGGGAGATTGAGCGGAACCTTCGGAATCCGTGAATCAATTATCGGAGCCGCAGCAACTTCCATCAGCCCGGCACGTCAGGGCGGAACCTATATCCCACTGGGATCAGCGCCCGTCCTCCAGACCGTGTTTGATATGCAGGATGCAATGGCTTCCAAGAAAGGTGCGGACGAGCAGAACTTTGTATTTGGATTTGGAAGGGCAGCGCTGGGAGCAATCCAGCAAGACCCGACCATCAAAAATATGATTACCTACCCCGGCGTGGAAAACACCATTGGCGGAGCATCAGTAAAAGGATTAGATGTAAGGACGATGAGTTTGAATGGAATCACCATCAAGTTTATGATCCTGCCCTTCCTATCCGACACTGACTCGTTGCCAAGCTGGAACCGCTGGTCAATCTATGGCTTCGACCTAACCCCATACCCAACCATCAATATGGACGGATCGGTAGGATCAGAGCCGCCAATGATGAAGATTCACTTTGGTGATGGCGAAGAGGCACCAATCTATTCAATGGTTCCCGGCAAAGAGGGAGTGGCAAGTATGAACGCCAATCTGAAAACAGGGGCGTACAAAATTGCCTCCAACCTGATTGACGGCTATACACTGAATTTACAGCGGGATAATGGCCTTAGCTGCTATGCGCTGAACTGGGCACTTGCTGAATGGCAGGGCGGAAATTAATATGACCAATTTTTATTTGATTAACAACAATTAAAAACAAAAAAGAAAAATGAGTAATTCAAATGTAAATAAATTAAATTTCGTCATAGAGAACCCCTCTTCCGCTACCACGACTCTTTACCTGTCGGCTGCCGCAGATGGTGTTTTGTCTATCGGCGTTTCCGGGACTGCCAGCAAGGTTCCGGTGTGCAACATAGCCACTTCGGTTATCCGTGGCACATACAAAAAGCAGATTGCTGTCGCTCAGGTATTGCAGGTGCAGACCATGACCTTTGTCGGAACCGCCAACTCTGTAAACTACCAGTGGCGCGTGATTCAGATGAATCCGCTCAACGGGCAGTTCTACGATAAGGTGTACTCGATTACCACCCCAGCAACCGGGACAGTATCGGCCACTACTATTGGGTTGCAAGCACAGGCAGTGATGCGTGCCGACCTCCAGCTTCAAGCCTCTGTTGGTGTAGTGGCTGGAGCTGTAACACTGACCGCCCTGACCGGCTACGCTGTCTTTACCCTCAGAGCAATTGTGCTTGGTGGTGGATTGACGGTGGCCGCAGCATCAACAGCCGGTGTTTACCCTTACGGAATGACTCCTTACAACGACCTGTACAAACAGGGATGCGTTAGCCCTCTGGCTACTGACAATCCCGGATCGTTTACAGGATCAACAGCAGGCTACACAAGCTACACATTCACCTTCACATCCGATTCGGCTCAGGTCAATACACAAAACCAGTTCCCGGAAAAAGATTTGTGGATTTGGATTAACAATGATGGGGCTAATGCCGCAGCACTGATAACAGCCGCAGACACTTTATTCGCTGCTCTGTAATCAAAATAATTAGCATGAAGTGGCGGGGCGAAACAAACCCGCCACTTTATCGTACCAATTTTTTTTAAATTAAAAATTAAAATTTAAAAACGTCAAAATAAATTATGAAACATCGTTACATTTTATCCACAGATCGCCCCGGAGCGGAGCACTGGTGGGACGGAGTAATTAACCACCCCGAACAAGGAGAAATCGCCATCACCAAAACTTACAAAGTAAAACCGCTGGAAAGCGTCAGGCACGATGAAATACTCCGGGTTAAATTCTCGGATAAGAAGCTGACCTATGTTATCCAATACGATGATGCTCTCTTCCACAAAATCAGTTCAGAGGAAGACAAGAAGAACGCCATTGATCTGATTAAACTGCAACACAAAACGCAGTTGGCCGATGCCCCGCGTAACCCCTACCTCAAAGGAGCACCGCTCTTCAAGCTGGAGTACGTTAGCAATCAGGCTAAGGTAAAGGTGGATGAAACAAAGGAGAAATGGCAAGCCTACACCAAGTTTCAAGAAATGACATTGGATGAGAAATTGGAGTGTGGCTATTTCTACGGTCAAAACCCATCGGGACTGAAACTATCGGAGTTCGTGTATCAAATGACTGACTTTGGAACCGGGTGGCTGATGAGAAATGAGAAGATGAGTGACGAGCCGGAGGCTTACAGCTACCGCTATCACTTCCTGAATCTCTACGGCATCAACAACACACCGGAACAGAGAATACAGTCAGCCGTAAAAAAAGCAATAGCTTCCAAGGCAATTGATAAGAGGCCGGACGGCTACTACTACGGTGAGGCGCACGTTGGCAATGATGATACGCAGCTCTACGCTTTCTTCCGCGATAATGACAGTATGTACGGGTCGCTGTTGAACAAGGTGAAGAATAGTTGCAGGATTGAAAACGATATGGATGAAAAGCCGAAAGAGCCAAAGAAGGTTGACCCGGAGAAAAGAGCAGAAGGCGACCCGGTAGAAGCGGCAATCTTTGAAGATAAGCTAAGGAATCTGTGCCGCGAAAATAAAATACCAGCATGGAAAAATATGTTTGTCGAAACCATGAAAAAGAAACTGGACGAAGCGGGCATAGACTGGAAAGCCTGAACTGTTTTTGTTTAAAAATAGTTTCGCTTTTCATTAATTAATTATTGAGGTTTGACTATTTTTAAATAAAAAAAATTGACAGGAGCACAGTTCTATCGTGAGTGGTACAACGCCGTGGACGCTGCATACAGCAGCTACTACGATGCGCAGTTCAATGATCTGGCGAAGAAAGCGCTCTTCGAGTCAATTAATGATCTGTTGAAGGTGCCGGAGCGACAGGCAATCTTTGACGCTCTTTTTTCGATCACCCGTTTGGATGTTGGTGTTATCCCCTCGTCCAACTTTATTGATCTTCGGGTCGGGCCGGGACTAACCGATTACTACCGCCTGTTCGCCACGCGATTAATAGTTGAGGATGCTACCACCTACACCGTTACCGCTGCCACTAACACTTCTCCTATCAAGCTGTCACTGAATAAACGGAGTCGTTACAGAACCGGGGACTACATTAAGATTGCGGGGGTGCTGGGCAATACCAACGCTAACGGCAACCGCTACCTCAAACAACTGAACAACTTTGACTACCAGCTTTACACCGATGCCGCGCTGAGTAACCCGGTCGCCGGGAGCGGAACGTACACCAGTGGCGGCACCATTTCAACGCTTTACGACACTTACGTGCAAGTCAGTAATTCGAGTAGAAAGTACGCAACACTGAGCAGTCCAACTGCCAGCACCCCGGAAGTTATCTTTGGGGATGGCGGGATTAAAATTTATCCGCTGGATAAGCCGTGCAATCAATCTTACTTAGATTACATCAAATTTCCGACTGTATTCCCGGATAAAGATGATGTAGCAACCGACTTGCAATTAAGTTACTCCCAAGATTTTCTTTACCAGATCATCAATAAACTGGCACAATTGACCGAAACATATTCGAGGGATAGTGAGCAGGCTGCGATTCAGATGGTGGAAACTAAAACAACGCTGTAAGAAAAAATGGTATATAAGCTAACAGATTTGTACGAAATGTTTGCCTCTTTACCAAGTGGAGGTTTTTTGACCGATCAGTCAAAGCTGGATCGCCGTTACATGTATGCAATGATTGGCAGTTTGCGCGCAGCGGCTATCCCAATTAACTATAAGCAGAATAAAAGATTAAATTCAGGATGGTATCAGCCATTTTTTCCGGAGTTCGGTATTGAGTGGCAGTCTTCATGTTACGGCTCATTTGAATTACCAAGTTACATAAATGCAAACGGAGTTGTTGGCGGAGTTGGTTATTTGGGCAGCATTGATTTCGGCAACGCTTTCACCTTTGTAGAAACACCGCAGAAATTTTACGCATTCACTCAAAACTATGCAATGAGGCCGCGCGCTAAAGACACTTACGTGGTTGTGGAAGGAAATAGATGCAGGGTTTATGGAAATAAATCGAGAGTCAGGGAATGGGTAATTTATGGGATATGGAGCGATCCGCTTGACATACCAACATACAATGAAGCCACCGATCCGTACCCGATTGACGCTTCCTTATTACAAACCATGCAACATATATTTATTAACGGCCCGATTCCGGTTATCGTGAAAACACCGGCCGCGCAGGTTCAAACAGGGGCAATATCGTAAAAAGAGATAAAGGAAGATGGAGATTGACGGAGTTATCAGTTTAGCTAAAGCGCACCTTGATCTGCTGGAAGTGGGAGACCACGATCCTGTTTTACGTGCTTACGTGAATGAGGGGGGCAGACAGCTATTCGATACTGACACGTACATAATTAAATGTAAGATTGAAGAGATTGACTGCAATTCAATTTCAATGCCTTCCTACCAAGAACTACTTTGTTTCAAATTTTTGGATGCCAATAAAGAAGAACTGACTGTCCACAACTGTTCAAGTAATGGAACCATTTGCGGATGCCAGCCATTCTGGTCATTCGATGCTAACGTGCTGTCGGCTTGCAGTAGCTGCGGTTGCGGGTGTTGCTCGGCCGAAAACAATTTTTACATCCAAAACGGGACAATGACAATCCCAAGCTGGGCGGCCGATCAGGCAACTTTTATCAAATTGTACTACGTTGGTCTTAATACTGACGATGATGGGCTTATAGTTGTTAATGATAATCAGGCGCTCGGTCTTTCCTTTTACGCGGCCGCTCTGTTTGCCATTTCCCGCCCGCAACGATACACCCCATTCCAACAGCAAAATTTTTGGCAACACTGGGTCGCGCAATTCAACCGCATCAACGGCTCCGCTGTAATTAAAAGAGCAAAATTGAAAGAGCCGGAAATCCGCTTAATTATGAATAGCATTATTTGGAATCCGCCAGTCAAAAACTTTTTAGGTGCGTGATAAAGAGACAATTTTTTGCATGGATAGCTCGCCTTATCGGCCGTGGCTGGTCAACCGATATTGACCCCCGCTACAACCAAGACCTAACCGACTCCCTAAACACCCGTCCTGTCCCCAACCTCGGAGAGAAAGGTGGAGCGCGGGAGATTATTAAGGGGACAACGCTGGCCTACCAACCCGCTCCGGTAGTAGCGCAGAACAGGAAGTGGCGGCTGTACCTCGACAGCAGCATCGGTGTCCCAACCTCACAGGTGGAGGTCAGTGTTAAAAATGGCAACTCAATTCAGCTCTTCCAGTTTGGGGCTTTCAACACCAGCGGAGTAATTGCAACCTTCCTCGCTGATGTTCTCTTTATCTTCAATGCTGGGTTGGCGGCCACCTTCCAAACAGCTACCACTTCAACGACAGTGACCGGCAGCACCACCGGCTATTTGGAGATAGAAATGACCACCATCCCTTTCTGGGATTACACACTCGAATTTATCACCAATGATTCCGGTTCCTCTTTAATAATGATTCAGGAGTCGATCAGTAATGAACTGGCTGGCAATTTAATTTGTATTGGGAAGAAACAGATCACACGGGACAGCTTCACCTTTTGGACAACACAACAGTTGGAGGCAGAGGATATAGCGGTAGCCAGTATTAGTAATAATGGCACTGGGCTAATTAAGATAACGACAGTGGCCGACCACGGGCAGGTCAATAATGCCAACGTCTTTATTAAAGGAGCGCCGAATAGTACAGGCGCAAACGGCAACTGGATTATTCAGGTAATTGATAAATTCAATTTTGTTTTGCTTGGTAGTACATTTTCGGTTGCTATTTCCCCGTCCAACACATTCGTAATAATAAATCCAAAAGGTTATGGCATGTTTGGCGTGGCGCAGCAGGACAGCAATACCCTCGCGTGGACATTTATACCATTACTTCCAAGCCCTGAATTAAATTGGAGGACAACACACCAAATTGAAATTGTCGGAGAGGACAATGGATTTAGAAAATCATTTTACCTTAACGACTTTAACAACCCTGATAAATATATTTATTACTACGGTGATTATGTGGTGAACGGCGCAATCAATTACATCAACCCGGCCAATATCTACAACTACGGGGAGATTGCCTCACAGACTCTTTTGATTAATGGAGAGAACGACATTCACATTGCCTACACCAACCAACTTCAAAGTGGTGGCTCTTTACTAAGCGGCAACTACTGGTATTTTGTGAGAGGTGGGAGCAATTCTGGATTCGGAGTGTTCAGTCAAGGTGTCGGCGATATAAATGTTTATTCTGCCAACACCGGCAACCCCCCAACTATCAATGGGGACGCGCCCGCTACCGTTACCCCGAAGGCCAACGTGCTCACCGCTACCTTCCCGGCTAACAAGTACCAAAAACTGGAACTGGTGGCCGCGTGGTACTCCGATGGCTCCTTCCAAACCCAAGGCATAAAAGAAGTGATAGTACCGGACGGTGCTACCAGTGTTGAAATAATTCACAATGGCTTTGAGAATACCATTGCTGATTTTGACTTCGGGGAGATCGTTACTATTAAGACCATCTACGATGTTAGCAAGGCAATCGCTATCTTCAACAACAGGCTGAACCGGGCAAACCTAAAGAGCAGCTTTGAGGAGATTGACCTTAGTGCTGTCTTTGCCACGATGCTCCACTCTATCTACTATGATGAGATTGACACGGTGGGGGAAGCGGGCGATCCCGCGTTCACCGCAGCCAATTTGCAGTATGGCGAATACCAGAATCCATTTAATGTAGCGTACAGGAAGAGCCACATGATAGGCGAGTGTTACCGCTACTACGCTGTTCCAATCTACCTCAATGGTGCGGTCGGCACTCGTTCCTTCTGGATAGACGATGTTAGGATCGACATTAACCCATACAATATTGACCCGGCGTACCCGGATAATCGCAGAGACAACGCATTGGTTCTTCCCTCCTATGATTTGACAAGCGGGGAATTAGCACCAGAAAAAATTCGCGTGTTCTATATTGATTTCCACGGCCTCAATTTAAATTTCCCTGTTGATGGCATTCCGCTTCGCAACATTTTAAAGGGCTTCATAATTCAGAGAGTGCCGCTGACGGATGCGCTGACGGAGGTGAAGGCCGGTGGCGTGGTAGTGATGGGAGTTGACGGGATAATGGCTGGCGATCCATTCCCATTCACCGATTCCCTTTTCTATGCTGGCGGTGGAATTGGCGGTG
>Ga0105242_10004634_pt1 | contig 10663 bp, 6 predicted proteins | sample KBSM24metaG_FD_81521 | JGI IMG/M metagenome (GOLD analysis project Ga0105242, IMG submission 81521) | Miscanthus rhizosphere microbial communities from Kellogg Biological Station, Michigan, USA - KBS M2-4 metaG | ecosystem: Host-associated > Plants > Roots > Rhizosphere > Soil | place: Michigan... | reverse complement strand
TGGCGCATCTCGCTGGCAAGCTCGTGCTCGACGTCGGCTGCGGCTGCGGAATCCTGAGCTAGGCGATGGCGCTCCTCTTCGTCGATGTGACCGTCATCGACCTTTCGGAACAACCCCTCAGGGTCGCGCAGCTGCACCTGCTCGAGAGCGGGCTGGCCGTTCGATACCAACTGATTTCCGCCGAAGAACTGCAGAAAACTTCTGCCGGCGGCTTCGATGTCGTGACCTGCATGGAACTGCTCGAACACGTGCCCGGGCCCTCGAGCACGGTGGCCGCCTGCGCCAAGCTCGTGAAACCCGGCGGCCATGTTTTTTTCTCCACCATCAACCGCAATCCGAAGTCCTACCTGTTCGCGGTGGTCGGCGCGGAGTACCTGCTGAAGATGCTTCCCAAGGGGACGCACGACTATGCGCGCTTCATCAAGCCTTCGGAATTGGCGCGCTGGTGCCGCGATGCGGGGCTGCAGTCGGTCGAACTCAAGGGCATGACCTACAACCCGGTGACGGACCAGTACCGCCTGGGCGAAGACTGCAGCGTCAACTATTCGCTCTGCTGCATCCGGAATGACCACTAGCGCAGTGCTTTTCGATTTCGACGGCACGCTTGCGGATACCGCCGCTGACCTGTCTCGGGCGCTCAACTGCCTTCGTGTTGCGCGCGGCCTGGCCGACATGCCGCTGGAAAACCTGCGTCCGTACGCCTCCTCGGGCGCCCGCGGCCTGCTCGAAGCGGGACTCGGCATCCTGCCCGATCACCCGGAATACACGTCCCTTCGCGAATCGTTCCTGCGGCACTACGCGGACGGGATCTGCGTCGACACACGCCTCTTCCCGGGTATGGACCGGCTGCTGGCGGCGATCGAGGGGCGCGGCCTGCGCTGGGGCATCGTCACCAACAAATCTACCCAACTTACGCACAAGATCGTCGCCGCACTGGGGCTGGAGGGCCGCACGGCTTGCGTCGTCTGCGGCGACACAACGCCGCACCTCAAGCCCCATCCGGCCTCGCTGCTGCATGCGGCGAAGGAACTTGCGCTGGAACCGGCCAGCTGCGTCTACCTCGGCGACGATCTGCGCGATATCCAGGCCGCGCGATCGGCCGGCATGCGCTCCGTCGCCGTCGAATGGGGATATGGCGCAAATGTGCGGGCCTGGCAGGCGGATGCGGTGATCGGGCAGCCGCCCGACCTCGTCGCATACCTCGCGCGCGTTGATTGAATCTTGCGATGGGGCCCGCTCAACGGCCGGATAATGGCGGGCATGGTGTTGCCGACGGTTGTTCTCTCGGGCCTGCTGCTCCTGCTCGGAGCCCTGCCTCTGCCCGCGGCAGGTGCGACGCAGCGCGCAATCTCGACACCAAGGCCCGCGGCAGGCTCGCTTCTCGTCGTTGCCGTTGAAGGCGACGCGCTGCTGCGCGGCCAGCCGCTCACGGTCGGCGCAGCCCTTTTGCCCGGCGACGAACTGCGCGCCGGGCGAGCCGGCCACGTCAGGCTGAAGACCACGGATGGCACCATGATTTCTTTCCGGGGTCCGGGCAGCCTGGTGCTCGACCGCATCCGCACGCTGCCGTCGGCCAAAGGGGTTGACGCGTCGTTGCGCCTGGACAATGGCCGGATCGAAGCCGCGGTGCGCGAGCCGCGGCACGGCGCGACGCGCGTCGAGGTGCGGACGCCCAACTCGGTGGTCTCGACGCGCGGCGCGCTGTTTCGCGTTACCGCCGCGCGGGGCCAATCCATGACCTGCGAGGTCGCCGAGGGATCGGTGCAGGTCGCCGACAGCGCAAACCTGGGCAGCGTCGCGGTGCCGGGAGGGCGCGGCACCCGCGTGCTCGCGGGCCGAGCACCGATGCAGCCGGTAGCGCTGCTCGCGCCGCCCCGCCTCTGGACCGGCATCCAGCTGGTGGAACAGAAGCGTGCCGAGATTTCATTCACGCCGCTGCCGCGGGCCAGCGCCTACCGGATGATCGTCTCGCCGGGCGCGGACCTGTACCGGCACCTGGTCGAGGACGTGTTCGACGTTCCGCGCCTGCGCATCAGCGGACTGGCCGACGGCGATTATTTCGTGCGCGTGCGCGCCATCGACGAATTCGGTCTCGAAGGCACCGACGTCATCGCAAGAATGCGGATCCTCGTTCGCGCGGAACCTCGCAATCTCGTGGTGCCGGCGGAACGTGCGGGCCAACCGCCGGCGCCGCCGGTACAGCCCAGGCGCGAACGCGAAGCCGGCCTGGCGACCCCGGGAAAAGTCGAATGCCTGGTCGAGGGTGAACGCGGCCTGTGCGCGGTGTACGCGCCGGCCGGCGCCTCGCCCCGCTAGGGCTCAGACGCCTATCGAGCGGCGCACGAAGGCGAGCGGCTTGCGGAACAGGTAGTAGGCGAGGCTGACCCGCCCCGCGTAGATCTTCGCCGTGCCGCGCAGGCCGATGCGCGGAAAGGAATGCCCCTGAAGGAGTTCGGCGCGCACGACGTAGGACAGCGTGCCGTCCGGCCCCTGGGTCGCCTCATAGCTCGAACGCGTGATCCTGGCCTCGATCGAGGACAGCGGGTCGACGTGCAGGAATACGACCACCTTCGCGCCGGCTTCGAGCTCCACCGCGTCATCCGACGGCAGATACACCGTCACGTCGATGAGCGAGGGATCGGCGATCACCATGATGCGCTCGCCGACCTGCACCGGCTTGCCGCGCAATTCCTCCGCGTCGGAAAATACCGCGACGCCGCCGAAGGGTGCCGCGAGCTTCAGTTTTCCGAGCATCTCGCTCAGGTAGGCCACCTCGGCGCTCTTTTCCTGGACGCGCGATTCCAGCACCTGGAGTTCGAGCCGGGCGGCGTCGTCGCTGAACGATTTGTAGACCACGCGCTGCAGGTCGGCGCGCGCGATGTCGAGCGCCCGGTCCGACACGGTGAGCCGGTTCCTGATCGCCGTGTCCTCCAGCACCGCCACCACCTGGTCCGCCTTCACGATTTCATTGGGCTTGACCAGGATCTCCTTCACCACGCCATCGACCGGGGAGGTGATGGGGATCGGCTTGATGCTGGTGATCTCGGCCGGCGCGAGCGCCGTCAGCGGCACCGGAATCAGGCCGATGGCCGCCAGCAGCACGCCCACCCCGAGCACCAGCCTGACCACGTTGCGGCTCATGATCCAGCGGCGCAGCCGCGGCCGGTCCTTGCGCCACGCCCACAGCGTAAACGCCACCGATTCCGCGATCCATTCCCCCATCGCGATATCGGCGTCGGTGAACGGTTCGGTGCGGAAGAAAATCATCCCGCCGAGCGCCGATTCATCCGCCGTGCGCAGCGGGCACATCAGCAGCTGCGGCGCGCTCCACTCCTTGCCTTCGGCGACGAGCTCGTCGGACAGGTCCGCCAGCGCGACGGCGTGCGGCTTGGTGAACGGATCCGGCGCGGCGTTGCGGATCACCTGCCTGAGCCACTGCTGGTAGGGACTGTCGACGGCGATGTCGGCGAGCCCGGAGGCGGCCACCACCATGGGACGGGAAAACGCATCGACGCGCCAGAGTATCGCCTGGCTGTGCCGCATGATGCCCGCGGTCTCGTTCACCGCGCGAAACGAAACCTCGCGGTTCGACTTGCACGAGCGCATGCGCCGCTCGAACGAAAGCAGCATCGCCGCCGTCTGCGGGGTTTCCGCCATCGGCTGCGCTACCTGGCGGGCTGCGACGGAAACACCGCGACCCCGACCATGCCGGGAAGGAGCCCGGCGCTGTTGCCATCGAGCCTGGCTTCGACTTCGAGCTGCTGGCTGACGCCCTCCACCCGCGAGTTCAGCTTGGAGATACGCGCCGGATAGCCGCGCCCGGTCTCCTTTATCCTGAGCTCGAACTGGGAGTTCGGCCGCAGCCACGCCGACCAGGCGGCCGGAACGAACATCTGGATCTTCAGCGTCGCCGTGTTCACCATGTCGATCATCGGCTGGCCGATCTGGACGCTCTCGGCCGCCTTGACGCGCAGGCGGGCGATCTTCCCCGGGAACGGCGCGTCCACGTGGCAGTAGGCGAGCTGCGCCTGTCGCAGGTCGACCTGGCTGCGCGCCTTTTCAGCCGCCGCGGCGGCGATCGTCACTTCGAGCTCGCCGGCGGCGCCCAGCGCCTGCAGGCGCAATCGCGCCAGGTGCGTTTCGCGCGCGCCGCGGAACTCCGCGTCGGCCGCCAGCAGCTGCGCCTGGCCCTCCGAGCAATCGAATTCCAGGATCCGCGTTCCCGCCCTTACCTGCTCGCCGAGGCCGGAACGGATGCGCAGGATGCGGCCCGCCATCTGCGCCGACAGCGTGGTTTCCTCGCCTGCCTGGATGATCGCCGCGACTTCGCCGGCCTGGGCCGGGACGGTCGCGGGGGAAGCGGTCGCCGCAGCGGGCGCGGCAGGTGCAGCCGGTGTGGCGGGCTGCGCGACGCAGCACTGCGCAAAAGCGACGATCACCCCGCCGACCAGGGTGGCGCGGTACCCGCCCCGCTTACTTGAAATTGCGTTCATCCATGGATCCTGGTTGCTCCGCCGTCGCATCGACGAAGGAATGCATGAACTGTTCAACGCGCAACGCGAAGGGCTCGCCGTCGAGTCCCGGGAGCGCATCCGCCGGCCCGGCCAGCGGCACGCGCTCCTCGGGCGGCTGCAGCGTCAGCGATGGGCGCAACGAAGGCCGGCGCACCGGCAGCGCGACCAGGCTGTCGAGGGCGCGGTACACGGCGCCCTCCCCCAACGCCCGCCACTGCTCGTCGTCCACCGGCTCGCTCAGTGTAGTCTTGAATTCGACCGGCTTTCGCCCGAGCCCGCCGCCGTCGAACTCGATGGCCACGCGGGCCGAGCGGCGGCCTTCCTTGGGATCCTCGACCGAGATTCGGAATTTCAGCCGGACATCGGCCTGCGCCGCGTCCACGACATGCACCTTCGACAGCCCGAGTATCGTGGCTGCCCCGGTGCGTATCAGGCCGGCGGCGGGTTCTTTCGTCCCGGAGACCTCCCCAACCGCCACCGCCAGCAGAACGGGTTCCGCGCGCGGCGAGAAACTCGCGTGCTCCAGCTCCGTGAATCTCGCATCCACCAGCCGGGACAACTCGGCCATCGCCTTGCCCTCATCGGCCTGGGGCACGGCGTCGTAGCCCACCGAGTTGTACAGGCGCGCCACGCTCGCCTGCAGGTTGGCGTAGGCCAGGTCCCGGTTCATGCTGCTCGCCAGCGCGCGCGCCCTGGCGCGAATCAGTTCCAGTTCCGTGTCGATTCCGACCTGGGCGCTGGATGCCAGGTATTTGACGATCGTGTGGTCGTCGCGCGAGGCGTCGTCCCAGACGAGGAATTCGTCCGCCACGAGGGTATAGCGGACCGCCGCAATCCGGGTCTGCGAAAGGACGGCCATCGCCATCGCCAGGCGCCGCGCGGTATCGGCCTGCTTCTGCGCTTCCTCCGAACGCCGCAGCGCCGGGAGGGAAAACACCTTGACGAGGTTGAAGAGGACCGAAAAACCCGCCGAGGTCCAGGTGTTGTTGACGAGGAACCTGTTGCTGTCCCAGTTGCGCCCGAAATCCAGGCCGAGGCCGGGCAGCAGCGCCACCAGCGCCTTGCGCGCCTCGTCTTCCGAAATGCGCGCGCGATAGCCTTCCTCGGCGATCTCGGGGCGCGCCCGCAGCGCGAGCGCCTCCAGCTTGTCCAGGTCCGCGGTGAGGTCGAGGACTTCGCGCTTTTCATCGGGCGGCGCCGCGACCCGGATATCAGTCCCCGGCGGAACATTCACGAGCGCTGCGAGCTCGACGCGCGCCTGCGCCAGCTCGTAGCGCCGGAAGCTGATCTGCTGGCTGAGGTCCAGGAGCGCGCGCCGCAAGGTCGCCGTCTGCAGCGGCGGCAGCAGCTTGCGCGCCTCGATGATGCGGGTTTTTTCGTTTGCCCGGTCGATTTCCGACAGCAACTCGTCGGCCGCCGGCAGCAGCCGCTGCGCGGCCTCGGCTCGCCACCAGGCGATGCGCACGTCGTGGACCAGCGTCTGCACCGCCTTGCGGCGCCGCTCCTGCGCGATCAGCACCTGGTCGGCAAGCTGCTTGGCGCGGAAATAGCTGACGCCGAAATCGAGCAGGTTCCAGGCGAAGCCCACGGTCAGGGTCTGGTGCGTGCGTTCGGTCGACGCGGTCGGGTTGGTCGCCAGCTGGCCGCCCGGCGTGAAGCCGAAGCCGAAGGCGTCGTTGCTGCGCGTGGAGTAGCCCGCGTTGAGCGTGAGCTTCGGCAGCAGGTCGAATTTTGCGACATCCAGCTGGGCCGCCGTGGCGGCCTCTTCCATCTGCCGTTGCCGGTAATCCGCCTGGTACTTGATGGCACGCGCCATCGCTTCCGGCAGCGTCAACGGCCCGGTCAGCGGCTCCTGGCCCGCAAAGAGCGCCGCCTGGCTATCGGCCGCCAGGCGGTCGCGTTCCGCAGGTTCAAGGGGCTTTGGGAGCACCGAACACCCGGCGAGGACCAGGACGAACATGCCCGCCGCGCCGCAAACGGAGCGACCAGGAAAACCCACGCCTCGCGCAAGCGGCCACTTTATCAAAAGGAAATAGCCTCGGGGGCACACGGCCCTAGGGCCGAATCTTAATCCAATTCGGAAAGATCATTCAGGGCCGCGGCGGCGGCGTTCCAGCCTCGGGCTGGACGATTCTGCCGAGCAGCGGATCCTGGTTCGCCTTGGCGACGACAAGCTGCTCGCTGAATGACGGCGCGCCCGGTGCCGCAGCCTTTTCCGCGGGCACGACTTTGCCCGGAACCGGTGCCTTGACGGCGGGCTGCTTGGCGCCTTCGGCTGCCTTTTCGCGCAGCTTGTCGGCGACCTCCTTGTCGACGGCCAGGCCAAGCCTGGAATTCTGCGCGTCCGGCGCAACAGTGCCTTCGGCCTGGCGCGCCTCGCCCAATTCCAGCCTGAAGTTCGCGCGGGCCTCGCGCCCCTCCGTGTCCTTGGCGGTGACTTCGAGTTCGAGTTCCCCGCTCAGCCCTTCCGGAGGCGTGCCGCTGAACTGCCCGGTTACGCCGTCGAAACTGAGCCAGGACGGCAGCGGCGAGCCGCTGGCGAGCCGTGCCTCGAGAAGCACGATCGCGCTCGGATCGGTATGCGCGAACGCGTCCGGCGGGACGCGGAAGATTCCGCCCTCATCCAGATGCGCGGAAGCAATGCCGTTGTAGACGAACAGCCGGTAGCCGGTGCCGCCCATGATGGCGGCATCCCGCGCGACCGACGGATCGTCATCCGGCAGGCGCATCGCATCGAAACCGCGCAGGCCGGGCTCCACCCGGCCGGTGCCGATCCCGGTAAAGCCCGGCGCGGCCATGAGCTTGTCGGCGAGTGCCTGCTGTTCGATGGCGGTGGGCTTCTGCATTCCGTCCGATGCCGCGCCCACGCGTTGTGCGGCCGCGACGCCGGGTTCCGAACTCAGCAGTGACGACGCGCCGGTCACCGGACGGAACGAGACCGAGGCCTCGCGGCCGGCTTCGTCGCGCGCGATGATCCTGATCTCGATTTCGGCGGCTCGCGGCGTCGGCGGCGTGCCGCTGAGCAGTCCCGACTGGCGGTCAAAACTCAACCAGCCCGGCAGCGGGGAACCGTCGGCCTGGGTGGCGTCGAGCCGCACCACCGCGGACGGATTGGTATGCGCGAACGCATCGCGCGGCACCTGTAGCTCGAATGCGCCGTTGCCCAGGCTCTGAGCGCCGCGAATGCCGAGGTAAACGTACAGCTGGTCTTCGGCGCCGTTGAACTGATCGGTGCCCTGGCCCGTCGCGATGCTGGCCGGCGACTCGATATTGAGTACCGGAAACCCTTGCGTGGCGGCCGTCGGCGGCAGGGCGTTGATCTGGTCCGCCACGCTCGCAGTTGTGGCGGCCGGCTCGGACGCAACCTGTCCGGCAAGTCCGGCGGCGAGATTGGACGCCGGAAGCGTTGGATCGATGTTCCACTGAGGCGCACCCGCCGTACCGGTGCCGCCATCGGCCGGAGGTGCCGGCGGATTGACGTCGGGCGATGGCCCGGCGGCCGGTGGCAACGCAGGCGGCGCGGGCGGCGCCGGAGGCAAAGCGATGATCGGTTGGTCGATGACGGAAATCGTCACCGCCTTGCTGCTCGTAAGCGTCGCGTCGGAGGCGACAATCACCAGCGAGTAGGAGGCTTTGGTGTCGAAATCCGGAATCGCATTGATCGCTACGACGCCCGTGTTCGGATCGATGGTGAACGCGCCCGCATCGGCGCCCGCCAGGCTGTAGGTCACTGCGCCGCCGGCAACGTCGCTGGCCACTGCCGTATAGACCGTGCTGCCAGCCGCCACGCCTTCATTCACGCTCGCCGCCGCGCCGGAGACAATCACTGGCGCAACGTCGTTTACCGCTACCGTCACCGCCTGCGTCGAGGTCAGGGTCCCGTCGGAGGCCACGACGTCGAAGATATAGCTGGACTTCGCCTCGTAGTCCGGAATGGCGTTGATCGTCACGACGCCGGTGTTCGCGTCGATGGTGAACGCGCCGGCATCCGCACCCGTCAGACTGTAGGTCACGGTACCGCCGGCCGGATCGGTCGCCACCGCGGTATACACCGTCGTACCTGCGGCCGCGCCTTCCGTCACGCTTCCAACGGCGCCGGAACCGATCGTTGGTGCCGCATCGGACACCGACACCGTGACCGCCCTGGTGCTGGTCAGCGTGCCGTCGCTCGCGACGACGTTGATTGCGTACGAGCTCTTCGTCTCAAAGTCCGGAATCGCGTTGATGCTCACCACGCCCGTGCTCGCATCGATCGTGAACGAGCTCGCATCGGCGCCCGACAGGCTGTATGTGACCGTGCCACCCGCCACATCGCTCGCTACCGCCGTGTAGACCGGAGTGCCCGCGGCCGCGCCTTCCGTGACGCTGCCTGCCGCTCCAGAACTGAAGGTCGGCGCAACATCGTTCACCGCCACGGTCACGGCCCTGGTGCTGGTCAGCGTACCGTCCGAGGCTACGACATCGATGCTGTAGGAACTCTTGGTCTCATAGTTCGGGACGGCGTTAATCGTCACGACACCCGTGTTGGCGTCGATGGTGAATGCTGCAGCATCCGTCCCCGCCAGGCTGTACGTGACGGTGCCGCCGGCCACATCGCTCGCAACCGCGGTGTAAACCGTCGTACCCGCCGCGGCGCCCTCGGTTACGCCGCCCAAGGCGCCTGAACTGATCGTCGGTGCAACGTCACTCACCGACACCGTTACCGTCCTGGTGCTGCTTAGTGTGCCGTCACTGGCAACGACGTCAAAGCTGTAGCTGGCTTGCGCCTCAAAGTTCGGAATCGCATTGATCGTCACCACTCCAGTGCTTGCGTCTATGGTAAACGCGCCCGCGTCCGTGCCGGCCAGGCTGTAGGTCACCGCGCCGCCTGCGACATCGCTGGCCGCCGCCGTATACACCGCAGTGCCGGCCGCCGCACCCTCAGTCACGCTGCCCGCAGCGCCGGAACTGATGACCGGCGCTACGTCCGTCACCGATACCGTTACCGCCCTGCTGCTGCTTAGCGTGCCGTCACTGGCAACGACGTCGAAGCTGTAGCTGGCTTGCGCCTCAAAGTTCGGGATCGCATTGATCGTCACCACGCCGGTGCTTGCGTCGATGGTGAAGGCCGCAGCGTCAGTGCCGCCCAGACTGTAATTCACTGCGCCGCCCGCCACATCGCTCGCCACCGCCGTGTAGACCGTCGTTCCTGCCGCCGCGCCCTCGGTCACGCTGCCCAGGGCGCCCGAGCTGATGCTCGGCGGGACGTCGGATACCGACACCGTCACCGCCCTGCTGCTGGTCAGCGTACCGTCGGAAGCCACCACGTCGAAGCTGTAGCTGGATTTCGACTCGAAGTTCGGAGTGGCATTGATCGTCACGACGCCGGTACTCGGATTGATGGTGAAAGCGCCTGCATCCGTACCGGCCAGGCTGTAGTTCACCGTGCCGCCTGCCACGTCGCTCGCCACCGCCGTGTATACCGCCGTATTCGCCGCCGCACCTTCGGCGACGCTGCCGGCCGCCCCGGAACTGAATCCTGGCGCGATATCGGAAACAGAGACCGTCACCGCCTGCGTCGACGCCGACGTGCCATCGGAGGCCACGACGTTGATGCTGTAGCTCGACTTCGCCTCGTAGTCCGGGATCGCGTTGATGGAAACCACGCCGGTAGCCGAATCGATGGTGAAAGCGCCCGCGTCGGCGCCCGTGAGGCTGAAAGTGACCGTGCCGCCCGCCACATCGCTCGCCACTGCCGTATACACCGTCGTGCCTGCCGCCGCGCCCTCGGTCACGCTGCCCGCCGCGCCGGAACTGATGGCCGGCGCCACGTCGGCTACTGACACCGTTACCGCCCTGCTGCTACTCAGCGTGCCGTCGGAGGCAACCACGGTGAAGCTGTAGGAACTCTTCGCCTCATAGTCCGGGACGGCGTTGATCGTCACCACACCCGTGGAGGAGTCGATGGTGAACGCGCCCGCGTCCGCGCCCGACAGGCTGTAGGCAATCGCACCGCCCGCCACGTCGCTGGCTACCGCCGTGTATACGGTTGTGCCCGCCGCAGCGCCTTCTGTAACGCTGCCGGCCGCGCCCGAGCTGATCGCGGGCGCTACATCCGCCACAGATATGGTCACGGCCCTGGTGCTGGCCAACGTGCCGTCGGAAGCGAC
>Ga0105242_10004633_pt1 | contig 10664 bp, 10 predicted proteins | sample KBSM24metaG_FD_81521 | JGI IMG/M metagenome (GOLD analysis project Ga0105242, IMG submission 81521) | Miscanthus rhizosphere microbial communities from Kellogg Biological Station, Michigan, USA - KBS M2-4 metaG | ecosystem: Host-associated > Plants > Roots > Rhizosphere > Soil | place... | reverse complement strand
GTTGCGCTCAGCGACTGGTGTTCACTCGCGTCGAGCCGATCGGCGCTTTCGAAGACACGCAACAACGGAAAGGCCGGCGCGGCTGCACCCATCTCGTTCTGCCCCGAGCCTCCCGTGCGCTCGCAGCGGGCGCTGGTCACGCTCTTCCACGCGCTCGAGCACGACTACGACGTCGTGGTCGTCGACGCGGCTCCGTTCATGTCGTCGGTCGCGGCGTCGAGCCTGACGTCGGCGGCCGGAAGAGCGCTGGCCGTCGTGCGCGCCGCTTCGGGCGTCGCCGTCCACGAAGAGCTCGCCCGCCGCCTCCGGCTCACCGCCGCGGAGCCGGTCGGCTACCTGTATTGCGGCCCGGACGCGCGGGTATCGGAGTCCTGGCCCGCTCCGAACTGGGGGGAGCTGCGCCGTCCCGGTCCCGTCCCGGTGTCGGACGACGAGATCCAGGCCGAAAGACCTCGCCCGTCGCGCAGTGGGTGGGCCGCAGCATTTCCTTCCGACTCGTAGTGAGGATCGTTCAGTACTACCCGCGCGCCGTTTCCGGCGACGGCGGCATGACCAGTGCAGTGCAGCGCCTGTCGCGGGCGATGCAGCGGGCCGGCGCCGACGCGGTGATCGCGTACGACGACGGGGGCGCGCCGGCGCCTCCGGTGGACGACGTGACGTGGCTGCCGGTTCGGCACCGCGGGCCGCGCACTCAGCGCCTTCCCGACTCGAAACAGCTCGCCGACGCGCTGAGCGGCGCCGACCTGGTCGTGCTCAACTCCGGATTCACGCCGCACAACAACATGGCGGCGCGCGTCGCGCGGCGCCGGCGCGTCGCTTACGTCGTCGCGCCCCGCGGCGCCTACGACCCCCAGATCTTCCGCCGCCGTCCGCCGGTCAAGCGGTTGTGGTGGCGCTACTTCGAGTATCCGATGGTCAAGCGCGCTCGCGCGGTGCACCTCTTCTTCGCGGACCAGTCGTCGGATCTGGAACGGCTCGGCTATCGCGGTCCGACGGTTGTCGCGCCGAACGGCGTCGAGCCGCCGCCCGGACTGCAATGGGACGGCGGAACCGGCGGCTATCTCCTGTGGCTCGGCCGGTTCGACCCGCAACACAAGGGCATCGATCTGCTGGTGCGGGCGATGGCGCGGGTGCCGGCCGGCGCACGGCCCCGGCTGCGCCTGGTCGGGCCGGACTGGCGCGACGGCCGGGAGCGCATGGTCGCGCTGGTGCAGGAGCTCGACCTCTCCGAGTGGGTGAGCATCGAGCCCGCGCTCTACGGCGACGAGAAGTGGTCGGTGCTGAGGAGCGCCACCGGGTTCGTGTATCCCTCGCGTTGGGAGGGATTCGGCAACTCCGTCGCCGAGGCCGCGTCGTTGGGTGTTCCTCTGCTCGTCACGCCGTATCCGTTCGGCCGCCTACTGCACCGGCGCGGCGGCGCGGTGCTCGCGCCCGCGACCGTCGACGGGCTCGCGGAAGGACTGCAGGCCGTGGGCGGCGACGCGTCGCTCGGCGCGCGTGCCCGGCAGGTCGTGCTCGACGAGATGTCGTGGGACCACGTCGGCCGCACGTGGTTGGCCCAAGCCGAGGCGTTGCTCTGAGCCCTTCGCAGCGGGGCCTGACCGTCACGGTCGCCGGCCCCGACGGCGCGGGCAAGACGACGTTCTGCAACGCGTTGACGACGGGTGTGCTCGCGGGCCGCGATGTCCGGAGGATCCATCACCGCTTCGGGGTGCTCCCGGTGCGGGGCGGGACCACGGCCGATCCGTCGCAGCCGCACGCGCAGGCCCCGTACCCGCGGGGCGTGTCGGAGGCGAAGGTGTTCGCGCTGTTCTTCGACTCGCTCGCGGGGTGGCTGGTTCAGGCGCGGCCGTTCACGCGCCGGGGCGGCTGCCTGATCATCGAGCGCGGCTGGTGGGACCTCGCGGTCGACCCGGCGCGCTATCGCTTGCGGCCGTGCCCGCGACTGGTGCGCGCATTGGGCCGCCTCCTGCCGCGCGCGGATCTCCTGATCGTCCTCGAAGGACCGCCCGAGTTGTTGGTGACACGCAAGGCGGAGTGTTCCGAAGCGGAGCTCGCGCGGCAGGTGCGCGCGTGGCGCGACTGCGTGCCGAACCGGCAGCCGCGCGTCTACCTCGACGTGTCGCTTCCGCTCGACGACGTCGTGTCGCGCGCGACGGTCGAGCTCACGCGGCTCGCGCCGTGGCTCACGCGCTCCCACAAGTAGCGGACGCGCGCGAGCGCGGGCCCCGGATCGCTGATGGTCGCGAAGCTGTGGACCGTCCCGCGTCTCGGCATGAGCGCCGCAAGCGTGGCCGACGGCGCGTTGCCTCTGCGCAGGTTCCACCACAAGCTCCGCAGGTCGCCCTCGACCCAGCGGAACCGCAACCCGGCCGCGACGCGCACGGTCGGTACCGACCGGCCCTGCAGGAGGTCGCAGAACATCGCGGGGAGATTCGCGCCCCCGCGGATCGCGAGCGGGAGGGTCGCGTGGATCCTCGGGTTGACGTCGAGGAGATACGGGCCGGCGAAGTCGAGATGGAACGGCCCGTCGTAGCCGGCCAACAAGCCGGCGACGCGCGCTTCGAGCTCGTCGTCGGGTGGGAGCGTCACGGCCGCGGCCACCGTTCCGCACGGTTGCGGCCACAGGCGTTCGTAACGCGTGCGCACGGTCGCGACGAGTCGCCCCTGGTACGCGAGGCCACCGAACCCGTGGAAGGGCCCGTCGATCACGGGCTGCACGAGCACGCGACCTTCGTGCTCGGGGACTGCGGCGGAGAGCGCGGCCGGCCCGTCGACCACGCGCGCCGCCGACAACTTCAGCGCGGGCTTGACGACAACCGGATAAGTGAGCTGCCGGCTCGCGTTCAGCAGCGCGGCTCCCGACTCGTAGACCTGCGTCGGTGGAGACTCCAACCCGGCCGCGCGCGCGAGCTCCGCGACCGCCGCCTTGTCGAGCAGATGTCGAACCGGCGCGTCCATCGCGAGCAGCGCGGCATCGGTCGCGTACAAGGTCGTCAGATACGGGCGCGTCGCGAGCTCGGCGCGAACTGCTTCGGCGTACCCGGCGCCGTCGCCCGCGACCGGGGGGACGGTCACCCGGCGAGCGCACGCGTTCGACGCGCCGGCGAGTGACCGGCCCGCGGTCTCGGTGACCGTCGGCCGGTAGCCGGCGCGCGCGAGCGCGCGCACCGCGACGACCGCGGCGCGAGATTCGCCGTCGGCGCCTTCCGACACGAGCACCCACGGGCCGTCGCGGCTCACCATCACGAAGTACCCGGCTGGTACAGCTCGTGGCTGCGGCCCACGTCGGCGAGCCAGGCCTCGCGCGGTTCGGTGACCACGCGTCCGTGGCCGATCGCGTAGACCACCGGGCAGCGTCGTTGGGTCGTGAGCCGGAACCATGCTCGGCGCGCCATCACGGTCGGGTGCCGAAGACCCTTGGCCACCGCGTTCGCCTCGATCGTTCCCATTGCGCGTCGGTCCCAGCCGCCGTCGACGACCGCCCGCGCGAGGGTGCGGGCCGCCCCGTCGGCACGCCCGAACACGCGTGACGCGACGACGACGCCCTCGGGATCCGACTCCAGGAGCTCACGCACTCGTTTGCTCCGCAATCCCTCGACGTCAGGACGGCCGAACCACTTCGATCCGTTGAGCACGAGCTTCAACAGTCCCTCCGCGCCGGGGCGCAGCTTGCGAAAACCTCGCTCGTCCATCTCGCTCATCGCGAGCAGATCCTCGAGCACGAACAGCGTCGATCCGCGGAACGCCTTGTCGTGCTTGATGCTCAACTCGAGGAACGTCGCGGTGCCGACCGGCGCCGCGATGAGGTTGCGGCCGCCGGGGATGTGACGGCACAGCGCGACGGGCAACAGGTCGAGGTCGCGGGCCCACGAGACGAAATGCTCTTCGAGCGCGTCCCAGTCCTCGGGTGCGGCCGCGGAGTCGATGTCGCCTTCACCTCCGAGCGCAGACTCGACGTTCTTCCAGACGAGCCACGACGGGGATGCCGCGGTGAGCCGGCGCAACAGGTCGAGCCAGAGCTCGCGCCGTTGGCCGGGCGCGACGCGCGTGCTCGTCACGAGCCGACCCGGACGCGGTCGAGCACGCCGGTAAGGCAGCCGCGCACCTCGCGCGCACCCCACCAGTCCTCGACGACGTCGCGCGGCAGGTCGAGCTCCGACGCCGGACGTTGCGCGATCCGGCCGCGTACGGTCGTGAACGCGGCGCGGTAGCCGTACGTACCAACGGCGTGGACCGCGTCGGGGCTGAGGTTCTCGGGCTTGCCCCACGGGAACGCGAACGTCCGCACCTCGGTCCCGAGGCAGTCCTCGAGGATCGCCTTCGATCCGCCGATCTCGCGCGCGAGGTCGTCGGCGCCGCCTCGCGAGCAGTCCCAGTGCGTCGACGTGTGCGAGCCGACGAACCATCCGGCGGCCACCGCCGCCCGCAGCTCGGTCGCGTCCACGAGCGGCCGGGCCTGGTCGCGCTGGCTGCGAACCAGCCGCTGGGGCGCCCCGAGCCCGGGATCGACGCCGGCCGCGAGCATGAACACGGTCGGTCGCAATCGGAGATCCCTCACGAGGTCGAGTGCCTCGCCGATCAGGTGCTGGCGATAGCCGTCGTCGAAGGTCAGGAGCACGCGGCACCCACCCGACGTCAGCGTCTCTGGGTGCTCGAGCGCGTCGAGGAACGCATCTTCGTCGATGATCTCGCCGACCGAGCGGATGGCCTCCACGTGGGCGCGGAACTCCGAAGGCGAGGGCAGGAGATGGTACGTGAGCACGCGAATGCCGGGCACGGCCCGCCGGCGCGCAGCCGCGCGAAGGAGCACCGCGCGCACACGGCGGCGCAGGGCCGGTGCGAGTTGCCGGCGCGGCGTGACGGCGGGCGCGTTGTCGGCCCCGGCGCTGTCGGTCACGCGAGCTTTGCCTCCGGCCGGTCGCTCAGGCAGGGCAGCGTAGCGTAGCCGCGTGACCACGCCCGGCTTGCCGCCCCGCGTCTTGATCACCGGCGCGGCCGGGCGGATCGGCGCGTATCTGCGCGACGGGTTGCCGGCATCGGCATGGCGGCTGCGGCTCCTCGACTGCCGGCCGTTCGACGACGATCGCGAAGTCGTCGTCGCCGACGTGCGTGATACCGACGCCGTGCTCGCGGCGATGGACGGTGTCGACGCCGTCGTGCACCTCGCCGGCATCTCCACCGAGGCGCCGCTCGAGGACATTCTCGGACCGAACATCGAAGGCACTTGGCGCGTGTTCGACGCGGCCCGGCGCGCGGGCGTCCCGCGCGTGATCTACGGCGGCAGCAACCATGCCGTCGGCTTCACGCCGCGCTCGGAGTTGCTGCGCGCCGACGTACCACTTCGGCCCGACACGAACTACGGCGTTTCGAAGGCGTTCGGCGAAGCCGTCGCGCGCTTCTACGCCGACCGGCACGGCCTGCGCGTCGCGTGCCTGCGCATCGGGTCGTGCGACGACCGCCCGCGGAGCCCGCGCATGCTCTCGACTTGGTTGAGCCCGGGCGACGCGGTGCGCCTGGTCGACGCGTGTCTGCGCGCGCCGCAGCTCGACTTCGCGGTCGTCTACGGAGTTTCGGCGAACACGCGCGGCTGGTGGGACCTGCAGCCGGCGCGCGACCTCGGGTACGAGCCGCGAGACGATGCCGAAGCGTTCGCGGCCGAGGTGCTCGCCGCCGACGAGCCGCTCGCGCCCGAGGATCCCGAGCACGCGTGGGCCGGCGGCGCGTGGACCACGTTCTCGGGCGTGCAGCCCGGCGGCGGGTCGTGACCGCGGCGCCGGCGCCGGCCCGGGCGCGCACCGAGCTCGTATGGGGCGTCGTCGATCAAGCGTTCTCGTCGGGCACCAACCTCGCGCTCTCGATCCTGGCCGGCCAGGTGTTGGGGCCGACCGGGCTCGGGGTGATCTTCCTCGGCTTCTCGATGTACCTCCTCGCGCTGAGCTTCCTCCGGGCGCTCATCACCGAGCCGATGGTGGTCGCGACCGCCGCGCACGACGAGGCCGAGCGCGAAGCGTCGACGCGAGCGTGCCTGATCCTCGTGCTGGTCGTTGCCGCCGCCGTTACGGCGCTCACGGTGGCGATCGGGCTCGTCGCGCCGGATCCGTTGGGTCGCAGCCTGCTCGTGTTCGCGCCGTGGATCGGCGTCGCGCTCGTGCAGGACCAGTGGCGATCCGTGCTGTTTCGCGACCAACGCGGCGCGGCGGCCTGCTTCAACGACGGGGTCTGGGCAATCGGCATGCTTGCGATCCTCCCGCTCGCGCTGACCGTCCGCACCGACTGGGCGATCGCGGCGACGTGGGGCGGCGGCGCGGCGCTCGCGGCACTGGTCGGCGTCTGGCAGGTCAAGGCACGACCGAGCGGTCTCGCCGACGCGTACGCGTGGTGGACGCGGGATCTCCGCCACCTCGGGGCGTGGCTCGCGATCGAGAACGTCATCCTCACCACGGGCGGCCAGCTCACCGTCGTGCTGCTCGCGGGGCAGCTCGGCGCCGCCGACCTCGGCGGCATCCGGGCGGTGGAGGTCGTGTTCGCGCCGATGACGCTGGTCGGTGAAGCGCTCGCGTTCCCCGGCGTTCCGATCCTCTCCCGCGCGCTCACGATCTCGATGGCCGATGCGAGGCGGTGGGCGTGGCGCCTCGGCGTCGGCGCGGCCGTTTTGGTCGGCGCCTACCTGGCCATCACGTTCCCCCTGCGCGACGAGATCGTGTCCCGCGTATTCGGGTCCGAGTTCGCCCGCTTCACGGCGTTGGCCCTGCCGATCGCGCTGGCGCAACTCGTCCGCGCCCTGTCGACCGGCTTCTCGGTGCTCATCAAGGCCGACGCGCGGGTGCACGCCATCGTCGTGGTCCGCGGGTTGAGCACCGGCCTGGGCCTCGTGCTCGGGCCGCTGTTCGCGGCGCTCTACGGGCTCACTCCCGCGGTGTGGGGCCTCGCGCTCGCCTCGACCGCGGGATCGCTGGCGACGATCGGCCTCGGCCTGTTGTCACGCGACATTCCGCTTTGGTGGACCCGGCCATCCGTGAGCGAGGCGGTATGAGCAACACCGTGATCGTGTACCACGGGCTGGGCGACTGCCCGCCCGCGGATGATCCGTACCGCATGTTCACGCCGGTCGCGAAGTTCGCCCGACAGATGGAATTCCTGGCGCGGCACCGGCGGGTGGTCCCGCTCGCCGACCTCGTCGCCGGGCGCATCGGCCGCGGTCGGGCCGCAGTCGCGATCACCTTCGACGACGGCTACTGCAGCGTGCTCGACGACGCCGTTCCCATCCTGCGCGGCCACGGCTTCCCGGCAACGTGCTTCGTGCCGACCCGCTGGATCGGCGAAGCCAACGGCTGGGACACGTTCAAGCCGACCGATCGCCCGCTGCCGATCCTCTCCACCGACGGCCTGCGCGCGCTCGCGGCCGCGGGCGTCGACGTCGAGAGCCACGGGCACATGCACATGCACCTCGGCGAGGCCGACGAGGCCGACATCGTCGCCGACGTGACGGCCTCGCGCGACATTCTCACCGAAGTGCTCGGGAACCCGCCGCGCTTCCTCGCGTACCCCTACGGCAGTCAGTCGCCGGTGGCGAGGCGCGCGGTCGCCGCGTGCGGCTTCGAGAGCGCGTTCTCGATCGGGCAGCGCGCGGAAGGGGACTTCGGCCGCGAGCGCGTCACGATCCGACCCACCGACAACCTCGCGTTGTACGCGTTCAAGACGTCGGGCCGTTACCTCGCGGTGCGCGAGTCCGGGTTGGGCGATCGCGCGTTCAGCCTGATCCGACCGGTCGTGCACGCCCGGCGCGCCAAGGGCCCCAAAGGCGCATGACCCAGCCGCCGCCGCAGCGTCCGCCCCTCCCCCCTCGAACTGGCGTCACTTCGCGCGGTATAGCCCGCCAAAGTGACGCCGGTTCGGAAGGGTTGCGGGTCGCGATGTTCGTCCACGTGCTCGACGACCGCGCGATCTCGCGCGTGGTGGGCGTGCTGAGCCGCGAGATCGCGTCGCGCGGGGTCGGCGTCGACGTCGTCGCCGCGTCGAGCACCGACGCGGGGCGGGCGCGCCTGCCAGTGGAGGTCGGCTTCGTCGACCTCCACGTCGACCCCGCGCGCAAGACCTCCCGTGCCGTTCCCGCGCTCGTGCGCTGGCTCCGACGCGCGCGTCCCGGCGTGCTGTTCGCGCACGGCGAAGGGCCGGCGCGCGCCGCAGTGATGGCGCGTCTGCTAGCACGCGTCGACACCGCGGTCGTCGTCGTCGAGCACACGCACGGCCGGACGTTTCGCCGCGCCAGCCGCGTGCGCACCGCGGCGACCCGATTCCTCTATCCGCGCGCGGCCGTGGTCGCCGGTGTCGCGCCCGCGGTCGTCGAGGAAGTCGAAGCAATCGTGCCCGCGGTGCGCGGCCGCACCGCGGTGCTCCCGAGCGTCGGGCCGGATCCGTCCGAGCTGCCGGCCCGGATCGCGGCCCCGCCCGACCATCCGTGGTTCGAAGGCGACGCGGTGCCGTTCGTCATCGTGTCGGTCGCCAACATCGTCGCCCGCAAGGGCCAAGACGTCCTCGTCCGCGCGCTGCCCGCGATCCGGTCCGCGGTTGGCGACGCGCGCTTGCTGCTGATCGGCCGCGTCGACGAGCCCGACTTCGGGGCCGAGCTGCAACGGCTGGCCGACGGCTTGGGTGTCGCCGACCAGGTCTGCGTGCTCGGCTATCGCGAGGACCCCCTTCCGCTCGTCGCCCGGTGCCGGATCGGCGCCCTCGCCTCGCAGACCGAGGGTCTCCCGATGTCGCTGCTCGAGGCGATGACGTGCGGGCTGCCGGTGGTGTCGACCGACTGCCCGGCGGGCCCCGCGTACCTGCTCGAGCAAGGCAGGAGCGGGCTGCTGGTACCGGTCGGCGACTCCGACGCGATGGCCGACGCGGTCATTCGCATCGCGCAGGACGACGACCTCCGGGCCGGGCTCATCGCGAGGGGCCGCGAACGTGCGTCGGCGTTCAGCCCGGCGGCGGTCGCGTCGCGTTATCTCGACGTCGTCACGCAGGTGACGCGGTCGGCCGCCGGCTGATCGCGACCAGACCGAGCGTCAGACCGACGAGGACCCACAGCCACAGCGCGACCTGCGGGCTCTCGAGCGTCGGGTCGAAGTACGCGTTGACGAGAATCGCGGTGACGCCGACGATCGAGACCTCGACCAAACCGGCTTCGAGCGCGCGTCCCACCGCGCGCAGGCGCCGGCGGGCACGGAGCGCGACGCGCAGCCACACGAGCCAGAGCGCGACCCAGATCGCGGCTCCGATCAAACCCATCCGCGCGAACACGTCGAGGTGCGAGTTGTGCGGGCTCCGCAGCTCGACTTCCTGGGTCCCCTGGAACCCCAGCTCGGCCGCGATGTTGGGCCCGAAGCCGAGACCGGTCAGCACCTTCTTGTCGACCCTGACCTTGTGGAGCACGCCCGACCACAGCTCGTTGCGGAACTCGGTGTTGGTCGCGAGGTGCCCGCTTGCGTCCGAGCCGCCACCGCCCAGGCTCCGCAAGTTCTGCACGAACTGGTCGACCGAGATCTTGCGATTCTGCGCGCCGTGGAACTGCAGGTCGGCTCCCCACGCGACTGCGAACAACAAGCCGACGGTCGCGATCACCACGAGCACCAGGGTCACGCGGGGGCGCTTCGCGGCGAACAGCCACATCACGACGAGCGCGGCGAGCGCGGCGATGAAGCCGGCGCGGTTCTGGGTCGCCACGACCAGGAGGAGGACCGTGGCGAAGCCGGTCATCAACACGCGGGTTCGGCGGTTGCCGCCGGGAACCAGCCACAGGAACGCCAACGCGATCGTCAGGGTGACCGCGATGTTGCCGGGCTTGTGGTCCCAAAACGAGATGTTGCTGCCGGGGACGATGGGCGGTAGCCGGTTGGGGGTCTTCGCGAGGAACAGCGAGACGGGGCTGAGGACGAGCAACCACGGGATGAACCGCCGGAAGTAGCCGGCCCACCGGCCTACGAGATCGCGGTCGTGGATCACGAGCGCGCACACGACGATGGCGACCAGCGAGTAGTACCACAGCGCGGCATCGCGCACCGCGTTGATGCCGTACGTCTCGATGTTCGGGACGGTGCGTACGAGCCCCCATACCGCAAAGGCCAACAGCAGCTTGGCAGCCGTGCTGTGCTCGAGCCCCCGGCGGACGATCGGCGTCGCGATGCACGCGGCCGCGAGGCACACGAGCATGAGGATCTCCCCGAAGAAGATCGGGACGTCGGGAATCCGCAGGTACGCGAAGCCCTTGTCGAAGAGGGCGTAGCCGGCGAGCAGCGGCGGGATCCCGATCGCGACCCATCGCATCGCCCGCCGCTCGATGTCCAGGCCGTGCAGCGCCGGGGGCGGCGGCCCCGGCAACGCCGTCGTCGCGCGGCTATCGGTCGCGGTCATCGTCGGCCCGCCTGGTCGATCGCGGTGCGGTACACGTCGAGCAGCGAGGCGACCCCACGTTCGGGAGCGTATTGCGCCGCGTAGATCTCGCGACCGCGGGCCCCGGCCGCGTCGATGCCGTCGTCGCCCGAGAGTTGCGCGAGTCGAGCGGCCCACGACGCGACGTCGCCCGGCGCGGCGAGCCACTCGTTCCCGATCGCGGACACGATCTCGGCCGGCCCACCGTGCGCCGATGCGAGCACGGGGAGCCCGGCGCACAT
>Ga0105242_10004632_pt1 | contig 10664 bp, 5 predicted proteins | sample KBSM24metaG_FD_81521 | JGI IMG/M metagenome (GOLD analysis project Ga0105242, IMG submission 81521) | Miscanthus rhizosphere microbial communities from Kellogg Biological Station, Michigan, USA - KBS M2-4 metaG | ecosystem: Host-associated > Plants > Roots > Rhizosphere > Soil | place: Michigan... | reverse complement strand
CGTCGATCGAAGAGCAGGAACGGGCGGTACTGCGTCGCCAGCGCCAGGTCCTGCTGCGCGGTCGGCGCCGCGATCGCCAGGCGGACCGCCGCGTCGACCGCGGTCTGGCTGCCGAGCGCCTGCACCGAGACCGGCCCGTTCGGCAGCGCGAAGTCCTTCCATTCGGCGAGCCGTCGCTTCGCGGTGGTCTGCAGGAGCGCGAATGTCGGCAGCTTGGTTTCGGTCCCCAGGGAGACGCTTCGCGCGACCTGGCGCCAGTGCTCCACCTCGCCCGCTTGGCCGGGCACGTTCGGTAGCTGCGCCGGGTCCCCGACCACCACCGGCGAGGTCCCGTCGACGTACAGCAGCAGGACGTGGTCGGCTTCAGGCCGGGCCGTCGGCCCTCCCGGCTGAGTCGGTCGCTGCCGGCCTTCGGCGAGCGCTTCCAACGCGGCAGCGGGATCCCTGCCGTTGACCAGGGTCCACCGCACCCCGTCACCGTCCGCGTAGCCGACCGAATAGGTGACGTCGAATTCGATTAGCACCGGGCTCGGGGGCGGCTCTTCGACGATCCCGTGAGTGGTGCCGTCGGTGACGATGAGGACGTCAAGCCGGGAAGCGACCGGGTGTGCGCTGGCGACCTGGCCGTCCCCCGAGTTGAGGCGACCGAACGCGTAGGGCGCTACCAGCACGACGAAGACCCCCAGCTCGATCGCGAGGAGGCCCGCCCCCCTCGTTCCGAGGCCGCTCCGCTGCAGATACCAGTAGGCGGTCACTGCGAAGGCGACCAGGGCAACCGCCAGCCCGACCACGATCGGGACCTTGAGGTCGCGAAGCGCGTGGACGCGATGGATCAGGTCGAGCTCCTGGCCGAGTAACAGCGCCACGCCGACCATCACCAGGAAGGGGATCAGCAGCGCCCCGAGCGCTCGCACGATGGAGACGACCACACCGCTCCCCGAGAACGGCCACAGGGTCAGCAACGCCACTGCGCCAACCGCAATTGCAACTCCGACGCTGAGCGCATCCCCAACCGCGTACAGGCCGCTGAGGAGCAACGCCCCGATCATCACCCCCCGTGCCGACATCAGGTTGCTTCCACACTCAGGGCGATTCTCAAACTGTTCACATCGGGGTTTTCTGAACTGCGTTTACACTGGCGGCGCATTAGTAAGCGACACTAACCCAAACAGTCAGGATCAGCTATGAGCCGCCTATCCTCACCGCTCGCAGAGATGGACTCTCACTACGAGGTGGTGGTCGTCGGATCGGGGTACGGCGGCGGCATCACCGCCTCGCGGATGGCGCGCGCCGGACGCCGGGTGTGCCTCCTCGAGCGGGGTGAGGAGCGGCGCCCGGGCGAGTACCCGGACACCGAGCTGGAGGCGATGGGGGCGCTGCAGGTCGACTCTCCCCCGGGCCACGTCGGGGCCCTGACCGACATGCTCGACCTCCGCCTCAACGATGACCTCAGCGTCTTCCTCGGCTGTGGGTTGGGCGGCACCTCGCTGGTCAACGCGAACGTCTCGCTGCCGCCGGAGCGGCGCGTGCTCGAGGACGAGCGCTGGCCGCAGGAGTTGCGGGCCGACCTCGACAGCCGCCTCGCCGCCGGCTTCGACCGCGCCGCCGAGATGCTGAAACCGCAGCCCTACCCGGAGAGCGCGCCGACGCTGCCGAAGCTTGAGGCGCTCGCGAAAGCGGCAGCCGCAATCGACGGTGGCGACGACTTCTACCGGCCGCCGATCAACGTCACCTTCGAGGACGGCACCAACCACGTCGGCGAAGACCAGCGGGCCTGCATCCTCTGCGGCGACTGCGTCTCCGGCTGCAACCACCTGGCCAAGAACACGACGCTGATGAACTACCTGCCGGACGCGCGCAACAACGGCGCCGAGATCTTCACCCGGGTCGCGGTGCAGAGCGTCGAGCGCGACAACGGCCGCTGGCTGGTCCACTACCAGGAGCTGGAGAGCGGTCGCGAGGCCTTCGACGCCCCGCTCAGCACCGTCACGGCCGACGTCGTCATGCTCGCCGCCGGTGCGCTCGGCTCGACCGAGATCCTGCTGCGCTCCAAGGAACGTGGGCTGCCGGTCTCCGACCTGGTCGGCACCGGCTTCAGCGGCAACGGCGACGTGCTCGGCTTCGCCTACAACGCCGACGAGGAGATCGACGGGGTCGGCTTCGGCAGCCGCACTGAGGACCGCGACCCGGTCGGCCCCTGCATCACCGGCATCATCGACCTGCGCGAACGCCCGACGCTCGATGACGGCATGGTGATCGAGGACGGCGCCGTCCCCGGTGGCCTCGACAGCATCATGCCGGTGCTGCTCGCCGGCGCCGCGGCAGCGGTCGGCGACGACACCGACCCCGGCGACGAGGGCGCCGAGCACCTGCGCGAGGGGGAGAGCTTCCTGCTCGGCTCGCGGCATGGGGCGGTGCGCAACACCCTGACCTTCCTGGTGATGTCACACGACGGCGCCGACGGCGAGCTGCGGCTCGAAGACAACCGCATCCGCGTCCACTGGCCCGAGGTCGGCGAGAAGGCGATCTTCGAGCGGGTCGACGCGCGGCTGCGCGAAGCGAGCGCCGCCCTCGGCGCCACCTACGTGCGCGACCCGCTCTGGACGAAGCTGCTCGGCAACGCCCTGATCACCGTCCACCCGCTCGGCGGCTGTCCAATGGGCGCCGACGCCGGCAGCGGCGCCGTCGACCACAAGGGCCGCGTCTTCTCCGGCGCCGCCGGCGGCGAGGTCCACGACGGCCTCTATGTCTCCGACGGTTCCGTGGTGCCGCGCTCGCTCGGCGTCAACCCGCTGTTCACGATCTCCGCCCTGACCGAGCGCTGCTGCGAGCTGATCGCCGCCGACCGCGGCTGGACGATCGACTACGCGCTTCCCTCGACGCCGCCGCCACCCCCGCCGCCGACCCCGCTCGGCGCCGAATTCACCGAGCGGATGGCCGGCTTCGTCTCGACCAAGGTCAGCGACGACTTCGAGCGGGGCGCCGCGGCCGCCGAGGCGGCCGACGAACCCTTGGAGTTCATCCTCACCATCCACGTCGACGACCTCGACCGCCTGATCGCCGATCGCGATCACGAAGCACCGATGAGCGGCACGGTCAAAGCCCCGGCGCTCTCACCGCGGCCGCTGGCGGTCAGCGAAGCGACCTTCAACCTCTTCAACGAAGACAGCGAAGCGATCGCCACCAACAACATGGTCTACCGGATGCGGCTGACCGCCGAGGACGGGCGCGAGTTCTGGTTCCACGGCAAGAAGCTGGTCCACGACGACCCCGGCTTCGATACCTGGAGCGACACCACGACCCTCTACGTCACCCTCCACGAGGGGACCGACGAAAGCGGGCCGGTGATCGGCAAGGGCATCCTCCACATCAGCCCCACCGACCTGATGCGCCAGCTCTCGACGATTAGCGCGATCGGCGCCGAGGACGCGGCGGAGGCGGTCGCCGCGAAGGCGAAGTTCGCGAGGTTCTTCGCTCTCGAGCTGGTCGACACTTACGGGGGCATCTTCTCCGGCGGGGCCGAGCTCGACCCCGAGGCGCCGCCGCGCAAGCGCCGCCAACTCCGGGTCCCCGTGCCGGAGCTGCACACGGTCAAGGCCGACGACGGCGTCGAACTGCGGCTGACCCGTTACCGCGGCGGCGAGAAGGGCCCGCTGCTGGTCACCCACGGCCTCGGTGTCTCCAGCGGCATCTTCACGATCGACACGATCGAGACCAATCTGCTCGAGTACCTGGTCGCGAGCAAATACGACGTCTGGCTGCTCGATTACCGCGCCAGCATCGACCTGCCCAGCGCCCACACCCAGTTCAACGCCGACGACATCGCCACCCGGGATTACCCGGCGGCGGTCGCCCAAGTCCGCGCGGTGACCGGGGCCGAGAGCATCCAGGTGCTCGCCCACTGCTTCGGCGCCACCACCTTCTGCTGCGCGATGCTGGCCGGTCTGCAGGGTGTGCGGTCGGCGGTGATCTCGCAGATCGCCACCGACGTCGTCGTCCCGACCGGGGCCGAGCTGAAAGCGGGCATGCACCTGCCGGAGTTCCTCGACGCAATCGGTGTCGACGAGCTCGACGCCGACGCCAGCCGCCATCACGGCTGGCGGACGAAGCTGTTCAACGCCGCGGCGCGGCTCGTCCCCGCCCACGGCGAGCAGTCCTGCGACAGCGACACCTGCCGGCGGATCAGCTTCATGTACGCGCCGCTGTACCGGCACGAGCAGCTCAACCGGCCGACCCACGAGGCGCTGCACGAGATGTTCGGCGTCGCCAACATCGAGTCGTTCGAGCAGTTGGCGGAGATGGTCCGCGCCGAGCACCTGGTCGACGCCGACGGCGGCGACACCTACCTGCCGAATGTCGAGCGGATGGCGATCCCGATCGCCTTCGTGCACGGCGCCGAGAACGCCTGCTTCCTGACCGAGAGCATCGAGCGGGCGGTCGAGCGCCTCTCCCGGGCCAATGGCGCCCAGCTCTACACCCACCACGAGGTCCCCGAGTACGGGCACATCGACTGCATCTTCGGCAAGGACGCCGCCCGCGACGTCTACCCGCTGATGACCACCCATCTCGACGCTCACTGAGGATGAGCCTCTGGGACGAGATCCGCGAGCTCTGGCACCACGCCTCCCCCGCGGAGGGCGACCCGGTGCCAAATGCCGGCGGCGCGGTGATCCAGGAGATCCTCGACCCCGGCTTCCTCGGCGACCGCCTCCGCGAGATCAAAGACGCCGGGCCGGGCCTGCTCTCCGACGAGCAGTACCAGCAGATGTTCAGCCAGCTCGAACGGGACCAGGAGAGTCCGGTCTCCGGCGCCGACCCGAGCCAGGGCCGGCAGGCCTACCTGCCGCGCTCGCCGGCGATCAGCCTCCTCCAGTCGACCCTGACCGACTGCGTCCTCTCGCGGGTCGATGACCTGGTCAAACCGCTGCCGCCCGAGAACGACTCCTTCGCCGACTTCGTCCTCCGCGAGTTCGACGTCTTCCGCAAGTTCGGACCCTGCGACGCCGGCTGGGTCGAGTCGGTGATCTCGAAGGGCCTGGCACTGCTCAGTGGCCGGCCGAAGTTCGTCGATGGCCGGGCCCCCGAGGTCGAGATCGCCGACGACGCCCGCCTGGTCGTGGTCGGCGACTGGGGCACCGGCCTGACCTGGGCCCAGGCGGTCAGCCAGGAGATGGCAAAGCACATCGCCACCGCCAAAGCCGACAACCGCGAGGTCCACGTCCTCCACCTCGGCGACGTCTACTACTCCGGTTGGAGGGAGGAGTACCGCTCGCGCTTCCTGCCCTTCTGGCCGGTCCGCTCCGCCGAGGAAGGCATCCCTTCCTGGTCGATCAACGGCAACCACGACATGTACTCGGGCGGCCACGGTTACTTCGGCTACCTGCTGCGCGACCCCCGCTTCGCCGGCCACAACGGCTCCAGTTACTTCTGCCTGCACAACACCGACTGGCAGCTGCTCGGCCTCGACAGCGCCTACGAGGACGCAGACCTGGCCGGCGAACAGGGCGAGTGGGTGGCGAAGAAGCAGGCGGCCTCGGAGCGCAAGACGATGCTCTTCACCCACCACGAGCCGTTCAGCTCCTTCGTCAACATCGATCCGCCGATGCTGAAGCGCCTCGAGCCGGCGTTCAAGGTACGCCCGATCGACGCCTGGCTCTGGGGCCACGAGCATCTCGCCTGTGTCTACAAGCCGCAGACCCAGCCCTACCTGAAGTTCGGCTCCTGCATCGGCCACGGCGGCGTGCCGGTGCTGCTGGATGCAAACGAACAGTCACATCCCGAGGTGACCTGGCGCGCCCGCGAGCACAAACAGATCTCCGATGACCTCTGGCAGCTGTTCGGGTTCGCGGTGCTCGACTTCGACGGCCCGAAGATCGAGATCTCCTATTACGACCAGCTCGGGGGCAAACCGGTCAACGAAGAGAGGATCGAATAGGCCTATGTGGTTCGACCTGCACGCGCACTACCCGATGCACGTCGTCAGCGACCCCGACGCGGACGAGGGCCGCGAGCCGAGCCTGAAACGGATGCGCCAGGTACGGCATCGGCGCGGCTTCTGGGGCCGCGTCCAGGGCGTGATCCTCTGGGGCGCGATGAAGCTGGCCAGCGACAAGACGCTCGACAGCGGCCCGCGGATCTCCGTCGAGAGCATGCAGAAAGGCGACGTCCGCCTGGCGATGTCGATGCTGCTGCAGGAGTTCGCCGAGGTCGATCTCAGCAAGCACTACGCGGCGCCGCCGGCAGCCGACTACTTCAAGGGCCTAATCGCTGAAATGGAAGAAGTCGAAGACGAGGTCGCCACTCACAGCGAAGACACGATCCGCATCGTCAGGAACCTCGCGCAGCTGGACGCCTGCTTGGCGAGCGAGGCGATCGGCCTCGTCCACGCCGTCGAGGGCGGCTACAACCTCGGCGACGGCGACGAGGAAATCGCCGCCAACTGCAGGACGCTGGCCGAGAAAGGCGTCGCCTACGTGACCGTCGCCCACCTCTTCTTCCGCCAGATCGCGACCAACGCGCCGGCTTTGCCGTTCCTGCCGGACTGGCTCTACAACTTCGTCTTTCCGCAGCGCGGCAGGGATCGCCTCACCCCGCGCGGCGAGGCGATCATCCGCGGCATGGTCGCCAACCGGATCCTGATCGACCTCAGTCACATGGACCCGGGCGGCATCGAAGAGGTCCTCACCCTGCTCGACGACGAGCTCGACCCCGGCAAGCAGTTCCCCGTCGTCTCCACCCACGCCGGCTACCGCTTCGGCAAGCAGCAGTACATGTGCGACCGCGGGATCGTCGAACGGATCGCCGAACGCGACGGCATCGTCGGCCTGATCATGGCCCAGCACCAGCTCAATGACGGCCTCCGCAAGCCCAAAGATTTCACCAAGACGCTCGACGAGTCACTCGAGGTGATCTGCGCGCACATCGACGAAATCGCCGCGATCACCGGCGGCTACGACCACATCGGCCTCGGCTCCGATCTCGACGGCTTCATCAAACCGACGATGGGCGGCATTGAGGAGATGGCGGACCTCGACAGACTCGACGCGGCCCTGCGCAAGAAGTACGGCGATGAGGTGACCGACAAGATCACCTCCGGCAACGCGCTGCGGGTGCTCCGTAAGCTCTGGTCGGAGCCGGCGCGGGCATGACCGACCCCTCCCCCGCCGCCGACGGCTTCCACCACCCCGCCAGCGAGGCGGAGTTGGTCGCCCTCGTCGAGGCCGCCTACCGGCAGGGCCGCCAGCTGCGGGCGCGCGGCGCCTGCCACTCGATCTCGGACGCGATCTACACCGACCCCGACGACCGCCGCCCCAACCACGTCGGTCAGCAGTCGCCGCCCAGCGGCGACGGGATCAACGTGATGCTCGATCGCTACCGCGGCTGGCGGGTGCGCGACGAGGCGCGCAAGCTGGTCGAGGCCGACGCCGGCATCCACCTCGGCGCCGATCCCAGCGACCCGGCCGGCGGTGCCACCCTCGAGACCAGCCTGCTCGCGCAGCTGGCGAACGAGAAGCAGTGGACGCTCTTCGACACCGGCGGCATCACCCACCAGACGGTCAGCGGCTTCACCGCCACCGGCTCGGCCGGGGGCTCGTTGCAGTTCTCGGCGAACGCCAACATCTGGGGCTTCCGGGTAATCGACGGTCGCGGTGAAGTCCACGAGGTCACTCGGGACGATGCTGACCCCGACCCCTTCTACGCGATGTGCCCGAACCTCGGCCTGCTCGGCGTCGTCTCCACGGTGATCTTCGAGTGCGTCGACGCTTTCGACATCGCCGGCACCGAGTCGACCGACACGATCGCCACCTGCCCGGTCGACGTTTTCGGCGACGGTGACGGCAGCCGCCCCTCGCTCGCCGAGTTCCTCGCCAAAGCCGAGTTCGCGCGACTCGAATGGTGGCCGCAACGCGGCGTCGACCGGATCGTCACCTGGCAGGCCCACCACCGCCCCGGCGAACCGGACTTCAAGCCGGTCCCCTACAAGCGCTTCGGCGACGATCCGGAGACCACCCAGCACCTGATCGGCGTCCTCTACACGATCATCGGCAACCTCGACGATCTTTCGGCGGCGAAGGGCAAGCTCGATGACAGCTTCGACCAGCTCGAGGCGGTGCTGGCCAAGCTCGGTGAGAAGGAGCTGGGAGCGGTCGGTGAGGTCCTGGCGAAGGCGCTCGGGGCGGCGATCGAGTTCGGGGTCGACGCGGCGATCACCGTGCTGGAGCCGATGTCAGGACTGATCGAGCGCGAGCTGCCCGACTTCTTCCCGCGGCTGCTCTCGTCCTTCGTCGAACTCGACGCCGACAAAGACGGCGCCGAGCGTGGCAAACCGCAGGAATTCAGCGACTGGAGCTGGCGCGGTCTGCCAATGGACAACGGGGTTGATGACATTCTCGTCCCGGCCGAGTTCACCGAGGCCTGGGTACCGCTGCCCCGCGCCGCCGAGGCGATGCGGCTGCTGCGCGACTACTTCGAGGAACCCAGGGACGACCACGAGGCGCTGCGCCGGACCGGCACCTTCTCCTGGGAGTTCTACGCCGCCAAACCGGAGCAGTTCTGGCTCAACGCCGCCCACAGCGATGGCGAGGACGAGTGGCGCGAGGGCGTCCTCCGCATCGATCCCTACTGGTTCGTCGACAACGCCGCAGAACCCGCCGAAACGATGTTCGCCGGCCTCTGGTCCCTGCTCCGCGACGCCGGCATCCCCTTCCGCCTCCACTGGGGCAAGTTCCAACCCGTCTACCCCGACGGCGACCGCTCCTGGGTCGACTTCTTCCGCGCCCAGTACCCCCGCTGGGACGACTTCCTCGCCCTCCGCGCCGAACGCGACCCCAACAACATCTTCCTCACCGACTACTGGCGCAGCCGCTTCGGGCTCTGGGACGCGCCGGCGCCGGCGCCAAAGTCGCAGTAGTCGGCCCGCGCTGACAAAAAAAAGAGCGCCGCCGGCGCTCTTTCCACACCCAATTTATATCGCACTCGGGGCTTGTAACAAGCCCCGGCCCGTATGTATAAACGCCGGCCGCAAGTGAGAGCGACGGAGATGGGGGTGGCGAAATGAGTGTGGATTCTGTGAGTGTGGTGATCGCCGGCGGCGGCCCGACGGGGATGATGCTGGCGGCCGAGCTGGCCCTGGCGGGGATCGACGTGGCGCTGGTCGAGCGGCGTTCTGACCACGTCTTGGTCGGCTCGCGGGCCGGCGGCTTCCATTCGCGCACGATCGAGCTCTTGGACCAGCGCGGCGTCGCCGAGAGGTTCCTCGCCGAGGGCAAAACCGCGCAGGCGGCGATGCTCGGCTCGACTGTGCTGGACATGAGCGACTTTCCGACTCGGCACCCCTACTCGCTGGGGATCTGGCAGAACCAGATCGAGCGGATCATGGCCGCCTGGATCGCCGAACTGCCGGTGCAGATCCGCTACGACCACGAGGTAACCGGTTTCGCACAGGACGACAACGGCGTCGAGGTCGAGCTGGCCGGCGGGAGCTCACTGCAGGCGCAGTACCTGGTTGGCTGCGACGGCGGCCGCAGCGTCGTTCGCAAAGCGGCCGGCATCGAGTTCCCCGGCTTGGATCCGACCAGGAGCAACCTGATCGCCGAGGTGGAAACCGCGGAGGAGCCGCCGAAGGGGATCCGCCACGACGCCACCGGGGTCCACGGCCTGAACACGATGGAGGACGGCAGGACGGTGCGGGTGATCGTCACCGAGCGCGAGCTCGGGCCCAGCAGCGAGCCCACCCTGAGCGACCTCAGCGAGGCACTGATCGCCGTGTTCGGCACCGACTTCGGGGTCCACAACCCGACCTGGATCTCCCGGTTCACCGACATGACCCGCCAGGCGGCGAGCTACCGCGCCGGCCGGATCCTGCTCGCCGGTGACTCGGCCCACGTCCACTACCCGGCTGGCGGCCAGGGCCTCAGCCTCGGCGTCCAAGACGCCGTCAACCTCGGCTGGAAGCTGGCCCAGGTGGTCGACGGGACCTCCCCCGAGAGCCTTCTCGACACCTACCAGGACGAGCGCCACCCGGTCGCCGCCCGCGCGATCGAGCACACCATGGTCCAGGGCGCGCTGCAGCGTCGCGACGAGCGGATGCGGCCCTTGGTGGACCTGGTCTCGGAACTTGCGACCCTCGATGAGCCCCGCAAGCGCGTCGCCGGCCTGATCTCCGGCCTCGACACCCGCTACGACCACCCGCTGCTCGGTCGCCGCATGCCCGACCTCGACCTCATCAGCGCCGACGGCCCCCTGCGCACGTACACGCTCCTGCACGAGGCCAAGCCGGTGTTGCTGAACCTCGGCGAACCGGGGGGCCTGGAGATCGGTCCATGGCGTGACCGCGTGCAGTCGCTCGACGCTGCCTACGACGGAGCCTGGGAGCTGCCGGTCCTCGGCGAAGTACCTGCCCCCACCGCCGTGCTGGTCCGCCCCGACGGCCACGTGGCCTGGGTCGGAACCAACACGGAGGAGGGGCTCAGCGAGGCGCTGACGACCTGGTTCGGGCCTCCCGCCGCGAGCTAGCTCGCGCTCAGGACGAGGACCATCCCGCCGGCCACGACTGCGTGCCGGTGGTGCACTTCACACCGCTCCCGTCTTCGAGTTCGACGTCCTCGCGGTAGGTACCAGCGGCCCGCTGGTTGCCGGAGCCGTCGAACCCGTGGAAGTGGCCG
>Ga0105242_10004629_pt1 | contig 10667 bp, 7 predicted proteins | sample KBSM24metaG_FD_81521 | JGI IMG/M metagenome (GOLD analysis project Ga0105242, IMG submission 81521) | Miscanthus rhizosphere microbial communities from Kellogg Biological Station, Michigan, USA - KBS M2-4 metaG | ecosystem: Host-associated > Plants > Roots > Rhizosphere > Soil | place: Michigan... | reverse complement strand
GGTTGCTGGTGCTGGCCGAGCGTTCACCCTGCGCCAACTTGTCGGGGTTCATCGCCAGGCACATGCTGCAGCCCGGCTCGCGCCAGTCGGCGCCGGCGGCGCGTATTACCGTGTGCAATCCCTCGGCCTCGGCCTGTGCCTTGACCGCGTGGCTGCCGGGCACGACCATCACTCGCGGAACCTTCACGGATCGCCCGTCGAGTACGGCGGCGACGGCGCGCAGGTCTTCGATGCGGCCGTTGGTGCAGCTGCCGATGAACACGGTGTCGACGGGGATGTCGCGGATCCTGGTGCCGGGCTGCAACCCCATGTACTCGAGAGAGCGGGTGACGGTCTCGCGCGTTGTTGCATCTGCAAAATCATCGGGCGATGGCACGGCGCCGTCGATGGTGGTGACCTGAGCCGGGTTCGTGCCCCACGTGACGTGGGGCTGCAGAGTTGCCGCGTCGATCGTGACCTCCTTGTCGAACGTCGCCGCTTCGTCGGTGACGAGCGACTTCCAGTCGGCCACGGCCTCGTCCCACGAGTCGCCCTTCGGCGCGTTGGCGCGACCCTTCAAGTAGTCGAAGGTCGTTTCGTCGGGTGCGATCAGACCGGCCTTGGCGCCGGCTTCGATCGACATGTTGCACACCGTCATCCGGCCTTCCATCGACAGGGAGCGGATGGCCGAACCGCGGTACTCGATGACGTGACCGATGCCTCCGCCGGTTCCGATGTGGCCGATGATCGCGAGGATCACGTCCTTGGCGGTGACGCCGGCGGGGATCTCGCCTTCGACCGTCACGCTCATCCACTTCGGTCGGGTCTGCGGAAGCGTCTGGGTGGCCAGGACGTGCTCGACCTCGCTGGTCCCGATGCCGAAGGCGAGCGCCCCGAACGCGCCGTGGGTGGCCGTGTGGCTGTCACCGCACACGACCGTCATACCGGGCAGGGTGCGGCCCTGCTCGGGAGCGATGATGTGCACGATGCCCTGGCCGGGATCGCCCATCGGGAAGTTGACGATGCCGAACTCCTCGGTGTTCTCGCGCAGCACTTCGACCTGTCGGGCCGAGATCGGGTCGGCGATCGGCTGATCGATGTCGGCGGTCGGCACGTTGTGATCCTCGGTGGCGACCGTGAGATCGGGGCGACGGACCTTACGGCCGGAGAGACGGAGGCCGTCGAACGCCTGAGGGCTGGTGACCTCGTGCACGAGATGGAGGTCGATGTACAGGAGGTCGGGTTCGTCCGGTGCGGCATGGACGACGTGCCGCTCCCAGATCTTCTGGGCCATGGTCAGGGGCGCTTTCATGGCGTCTCACTTTCTGAGATATGATTCTCGTGAATGGACAGTGTAAGCGGTGTCGGCGTCATTGACAAAGGGGTTCTCATCCTTCGCGCCCTGAGTCGGGAACCGCTCGACCTCGCCGCGCTGCAAGACGCGACCGGCCTGCCCCGCGCCACCGCCCACCGCCTGGCCGTGGCCCTGGAGCTCCACGGGTTGATCCGTCGGGATCCTCAAGGTCGTTTCTGCCTCGGGTTCGAGTTGATCCGCTTGGGGCAGGCCGCCGAGGACGAGTTCCCGCTGGCCGAGATCACCCGACCGATCCTCACGGGGCTGCGCGATGCGACGGGGGAGAGCGTGCAGTTGTACGTCGCCGACGGCGAGGGTCGGCGCTGTGTCGTGTCGTTGGAGTCGACGCACGGCTTGCGATGGATCGTGCCGCAGGGCGCCCTCCTTCCCTTGGATCGCGGGTCGGCAGGTCGAGTGCTGCAGGGTGACGACATCGCCGAGAGCGTGGAGGAGCGCGAGCCGGGTGTCGCGTCGGTCAGCGCAGCCGTGCGCGATCGCCGGGGCAACGTGATCGCCGCGCTGAGCCTCAGTGGTCCGGTCGAACGACTGAGCCGCGAGCCGAAGCAGCGATTCGGCCGGCAGGTGTCGGACGCCGCAGTCGCCGTGACCGCCGCCCTCGCCCGCTGATGAGCCAACATGAAGCGGTGCAGCCAGTGATCAGGGAGGCGGTGTCGTCGGACGACTCGGTGATGGACGCCATCGCACGCGAAGGCGATGCCGGGGCCGACGCCGGTTACCTCGCGCTGGTCCGGTCGCAGCGCGGTCGGCTGCTCGTCGCCGAGCACGACGGTCGCGTCATCGCCTTCGGCGGCGTTGTCGACGTCGATGGTGTCGCGATGTTGACGGACCTGTTCGTGGCTGCCGATGCGCGCGGCGCGGGTGTCGGCACGCAGCTGCTGCACGAACTGCTCGACGGAACCGATCGACGGATGACGTTCAGTTCGAAGCACCCCGCGGCGCTGGCTGCATATCGAAGCGCCGGCATGGAGCCTCGATGGCGGTTCCTCTACCTCAAAGGGGTGGCCAACGGCGGTGGGAGCGGGTTGCCGGCAGCCGCATGGCAGCACGACCGGCTGACACTGGTCGAGGAGATGGCCGCACAGGGTGCCCACGTCACTGCCGACGTCGTGACAATCCCGGACGAGACGGGAATCTGGATCGCGCGCGTCCAGAGCGCCCGACCCGTGAAGGTCGTGTCGGCGACGTTGGCCGGTTTGTCACGCGGGACGGTCGTCCACATGTGCGTTCCGGAGTACAGTCCCCTCGCCGCCTGGGCGCTGAAGAGCGGGTTCGCCGAGACGGACTTCGACACGTTCTGCGCGACAGGCGACGTCGACTTGCCGGCAGACCTTCACTGCTTCGACCCGGGTCTCGCCTAGGGCATCTCGAGCACGACGCGCACGCCGAGGAGTCGGACCGGTCGTAGCTCGCCGAATCGGGCGAGCACGGTCGAGGCCATACCCGCGACATCGTCGGGATCGGTCGTCGGGGCCGGCAGCTTGCTGATCTTCGTGCGCGTGAAGAAGTTCGACGTGCGCACCTTCACCGCGACGTGAGTGACGCGACGACCCTCGGCGACAACGTCGGCGGTCACGTCGCGGGCCAGCCTCTCGACGTGCGCAGCGATCAGTGCCGGCTCGACGACGTCGGTGGTGAACGTCTCTTCCTTGCTGCGACCGCGTGCGATGTGCGGCTCGTCGACGATCGGCGTGTCGTCGCCGCCGAGGCCGAGCACGCGCAGATGCGGGCCGATCGTCGGGCCGAAGTGGCGGGCGAGCTGTTCGTGATCAGCGCGTGCGAGATCCTCGACGGTGACGATGCCGAGCTCGGCGAGACGGGCTGCGGTTCGGGTTCCGATGCCCCAGATCTCGGTGACGGGTTTGGCCCCCATCGTCGGGATCCACTCCCGTCGCGTCAGGCGGGCGACACCGCCCGGCTTGGCGGCTCTGGTCGCCGTCTTCGCCAGCAGCCGGGTGTCGCCGATCCCGACCGCGCACGACAGCCCGGTCGTGGCCACCACCTTCGCTTTGACGTCGTGGGCGAACGCTTCGGGATCGTCGGTGACCACACCCATGAACGCCTCGTCCCATCCCCACACCTCGACGGTCGCAGGAAACGTACGCAGCGTCGCCATCACCTCGGCCGACGCGGCGTCGTACGCCGGGCGGTCCGATGGCAGGAAGACGGCGTCGGGGCAGCGCCGCAGTGCCTGTGCCATCGGCATCCCCGAATGGACACCGAACGCTCGGGCCTCGTACGAGGCGGTTGCGACGACCTGGCGTGGCCGTCGCGGGTTTCCATCGCCGCCGACGACGATCGGCAGGCCGGCGAGTTCAGGTCGGCGACGAATCTCGACCGCGGCAAGGAACTGGTCCAGGTCGACGTGCAGGACCCAGGTGTGTGGCGACGAGTCGCTCACGCTCTGCTCGCGTGACGCGATTGGAACGGTCAGTAGGCCGCGACGAGATCGAGCACCATGATCAGATCCGTCGACGGCGGTAGGCCGAGCTGGTCGTTGCCGCCCGCACCGAATGCGTCGGCGAACGGGATGTCGACCTGGCGGCGACCGCCGACCCGCATCCCCTCGACGGCCTTCTCCAGACCGGGGGGAAGTTGACCAGCGCCGGGCACGAAGGTCAGCGGTGTGCCCGCCTCCCACGACGAGTCGATCTGCTTGCCGTCAGCGGCGCTGAACGCCAGCAACTGCACGGCCACGGTCTGGCCAGGCTTGATCTCCGCGCCCTCACCGACGATGAGATCCTTGAACGTCTGCTCGGTCTGGTTGGGCGTCGGTGGGACGGTGATGTCGGGCGCATCGGCCGGGTCGGGCTTGGGGATCACCGCAACGGCGTCGACGACGAACGTCAGCGCATCGCCCTTTTGGATGACGTCGGTGCTGGGCGGATTGTCGCCGTAGGCCAGGTCTGCCGGGATGTCGAGCTGACGACGGCCTCCGGGCTTGATGCCGACGAGACCTTTGTCCCAGCCTTCGATGACCTGGCCGGCTCCCAGTGTCACGGGGAAGGACCGGCCTTTGTCGTAGCTGTTGTCGAACTCCGTGCCGTCCGCGGAGCGGACGCCGACGTAGTTCACGACCACAGTGTCGCCATTGCCTGCGGCGGTGCCGGTGCCTTCGGTGAGATCGGTGACGACCAGTTCGGTCGGCAGCTTCGACGGCAGCTTGACCTCGGGCTTCTGAGGGTTGGCGGCGGACGATGTGGGGGTGGACCCGTCGGACGCCGTCGAGTTGTCGCTACATGCGGCGAGCAATCCGAGCGCGGCCACCGGGATGAGAAGGGCGCGAAAACGCATCAGGTGACGTTACCGTCGCCACCCCTGCGACCGGTATGCGCCCGGCGACACACCGCGACGACCACAGCTCGGCGTCGGACAGGTCAGACTGGGATCAGGTGTTCATCGGGCCTAGACGATGGGTATTGGCTGTGGGGTGATGATGACGGCGATGGATGACGTGACCGCAGTCGACGAGGCCGTCGCGCTCGCCGACAAGTTGCTGCGCGACGCGATCGCCAATTCGACGCGGCGCGAACGGCGTCAGCTGCACAGGTTGGGGCGTCTGGTGGCCGATCCCGCCGGTCGCGAACTTGTGCAGAGGTTGACCGACGACGTGCTGCGGATTCCCTCGAACGGGCGCGCCGCGCGGCGGTTCGCGGACGTTGTCCACGAGCTCGGTCTGCCGAGGTCGCTCAGTCTGGTCGATCGCGAACTGCTGCGGGCGGGTGCCCGGTTGGCGCCGGCTCTGCCGCAACTGGTGATGCCGCTCGTGCGACAGCGAATTCTCGGCGAGACCGAAGGTGTCGTGTTGCCGGCGGAAGACCCCGAGTTCGCAACGCACGTCGCCGAGCGCCGGCGCGACGGAATCGGTCTGCTCGTCAACCCCCTCGGTGAGTCGATCCTCGGCGACGACGAGGCACGGCGTCGGGTGAATCAGGTGTTGTCGAAGTTGCGCCGACCCGACGTGAATGCCGTGTCGATCAAGGCGTCGGCGCTGGTGGCCAACCTCGACGTACTCGACTTCGACGGCAGCGTCACCCGCATCTGCGAACCGTTGCGCGAGATCTATCGAGCGGCGATGTCGAAGGTGCCAGTCGGCTTCGTGAACCTCGACATGGAGGAGTACCGCGACCTCCACCTGACCGTCGCCGCGTTCACGACCGTGCTCGATGAGGCCGAGTTCCGTCAGCTCGAAGCCGGCATCGTGTTGCAGGCCTACCTTCCCGACAGTCACGACGTGCTCGAACACCTCGGCCAGTGGGCCGCAGCGCGAGTGACAGGCGGCGGCGCCGGCATCAAGGTGCGCATCGTCAAGGGCGCCAACCTGGCGATGGAGACGGTCGAGGCCGAGCTGCACGATTGGGTCCCGGCACCCTTTCCGTCGAAGGCCGATGTCGACGCCAGCTACAAGTTGATGCTCGAATCGGCCCTTCGTCCTGAATGGAACGGTGCGGTGCGCGTCGGCGTCGCCAGTCACAACCTCTTCGACGTCGCCTGGGCGCTGGTGCAGCGCCGCCGACTGCCCGAGGAGCAACGGCATCGGATCGAACTGGAGATGTTGGAGGGCATGGCCCCCGCCCAGAGTCGCGCCGTGCGCAGGATGGCCGGCGAGTTGCTGCTCTACGCGCCCGTCGTGCAGCGCGACCAGATCGACGCCAGCATCGCCTACCTCGCTCGGCGTCTCGACGAGAACACTGCACCGGAGAACTTCCTCCGAGCCTTGTTCACCATCACTCCCGGCTCTGCCGAGTTCGCCGAGCAGGCGGAGAAGTTCCGTCGCTCCGTCGCCGACCGGCACGAGATCGGCACCCGCCGTCGCCGCCACGCGCTGCCACTGGATCCACAGCACTTCACCAACGAACCGGACAGCGACCCGACCGATCCCGATGCGCGTGCCCGCATGCGCGAGGCGGTCGAGACATCGCCGGCCATGCCGGAACCGGTGATCGTCGAGAGCATCGACGAGGTCGACGCGATGGTGGCCACCGCGGTGGACGCCCAGAAGGCGTGGGCGGACATCGACTCGGATGAGCGCCGACGGATCCTCGCGTCGGTGGCCGACGTGTTCCGGCGCGAACGGTTCGACACGATCGCGGTGATGGCCTGCGACGCGGTGAAGGTCGCCCGCGAAGGAGATCCGGAGGTGAGCGAGGCGACCGACTTCGCCAAGTACTACGGATCCGTGGGCCTCGACGTCGTCGAGGAACAGATGGCGCAGGGCGCGGCGCTGCATCCCCGCGGAGTGGTCGTCGTCGCTTCACCGTGGAACTTCCCCTACGCCATTCCGTCCGGCGGCGTGCTGGCCGCGCTCGCTGCAGGCAACGCGGTGATCCTCAAGCCGCCGCCGGAGACGCGACGCACCGCCCAATTGATCGTCGATCAACTGCATCGCGGTGGTGTGCCGCCGGATGTCGTTCAATTCGCGGCGTGCCCCGACAACGAGATCGGGCAACGCTTGATCACACATCCCGACGTCGATTCGGTGGTGCTGACGGGTGCATACGAGACGGCGCAGATGTTCCGATCGTGGAAGCCGGCGATGCACCTCCTCGCCGAGACCAGTGGCAAGAACGCCATCGTCATCACTCAGGCGGCGGACATCGATCTCGCGATTCGCGACCTCGTACGTTCGGCGTTCGGACACGGCGGGCAGAAGTGTTCGGCGGCGAGTCTCGCCATCGTCGAGGCACCTCTGTACGACGATCCCTCGTTCATGGAGCGGTTGGCCGATGCCACCCGCAGTCTCGTCGTCGGCCCGCCATCGCAGGTGGGCAGCGTCGTCGGTCCGTTGATCGGGCCGCCGTCGCCGAAGCTGCAACGCGGCCTGACCCAGCTCGACGCCGGCGAACTTTGGCTCGTCGAACCACGCGACCTCGGCACGAATCTGTGGACGCCCGGCGTTCGTGTCGGCGTGCGTTCCGGCTCATGGTTCCACGTCACGGAGTGCTTCGGGCCCGTTCTCGGTGTCATGCGCGCCGCCGATCTCGACGAGGCGATCCAAATGCAGAACGCAACTCCGTTCGGACTGACCGGTGGGATTCATTCGCTCGACGACCACGAAATCGATCGGTGGCTCGATGGGGTGCACGTGGGCAACGCGTACGTCAATCGCGGCATCACCGGCGCCATCGTGCAGCGCCAACCGTTCGGCGGTTGGAAGCGTTCGACGGTTGGATGCGGCCCGAAGGCGGGTGGACCCGACTACGTCGCCGAGATGATGACGGCTCCGCCGCAACCGGTCGATGCGGGCGCGGCAGCGGTGTCGTACAAGGCCGCGTGGGAGCAGTGGTTCGGGATCACCCACGATCCGACAGGGCTGCGTAGCGAGCACAATGTTCTGCGCTACGTGCCGATCGGCGACGTGCTGATCCGGGTCGGACACGACACTCCCGAGGGTGCGCTCGACGCAGCACTGTCGGCCGCCGAGATCTGTGGAACGCGAGTGAGGGTGTCCGATGCCGCGAGCGAATCCGACACGGACCTCCTCGATCGGCTCGGAGACGTCGAGATCGATCGTGTGCGAATGCTCACCGAGCCAAGTGCCGAGTTGCGAGCGGGTCTGTTCGAGCGGGACATCGACATCGACTGCGAACCCGTCTCGCCGAGTGGCCGTCGAGAGCTGCGGCGGTGGTTGCGCGAGCAGGCCGTCAGCCGGACCGCACACCGTCACGGCCGCGTCCCTCCATGAGCCACGGCTGTTCGGCCTCGGCCATCGGCGTGCTCGGAGGGCCCTGCACGAACGGCCACACCTCTTCGGCCATCCGTCGGTAGTTGCCGGTCGCGCGGAGCTCGCCGAGCAACGCGTACAGGCCGAGGTTGATCCGCTGGATGAACACGAACGCTCGCGGCACGGTCGCGAACTGTGAGATCGGACTCGAGCGGTCGAACGTGTGGCGAACGATCCTGCTCGCGTACTCCGACGACCACGTGACGACCTTGTCGTCGCGCACGCTCTCGTAGAACTGCCCGAAGTACTCGCCGATCGCCTCGTCGTCGGCGGGTGCGCCGCGCCGCAGCATGCCGGCTTCTTCGACGATCCGCCGGAACGCCGGCACGTTGTGCTCGTACGCCGCCGACCTGACCATTCCGATGAAGGTGGCCATCTCGGTCTCGGTGAAGTGCTTGACCAACCCGAAGTCCAAGAACGTGATCCGACCCCCGCCGTGGAATAGGTAGTTGCCGGGATGCGGGTCGCCGTTGAACCGGTGCATGCCGTACAGGCTGCGGAACACGAACCGGAACAAGCATTCACCGGTGAGGTTCCGCTCGTCCTGCGACCACTCCAGCATCTCGTTCCAGGTCGCCCCGGTGACGAGCTCGCTCGTCAACACCCGCGCTGTGGAATGCGAGCCGATCACATCAGGCACGTGGATGAACGGGTGGCCGCGGTAGTAGTCGGCGAACATCTGCTGGTTCGCGGCCTCCAGTTCGTAGTCGAGCTCGTCGATCAGCCGCTCGCGGATCTCGGCAACCATGTCGTCGGGGTCGAGTCCGCTGAAGCCCTGCTTCAGGAGCGAACCGAGCAGGCCGGCGTTGCGCAGGTCGGCCTCGATCGCCTCGCCGACACCGGGGTACTGGACCTTGACGGCTACGGCGCGCTCCGTGCCCGTCGTCGGATCGACGACGATCGCCCGGTGGACCTGGCCGATGCTGGCCGAGGCGATGGGCACGGGGTCCCATTCCACGAACACCTTTTCGGGAGGCGCCCCGAGCTCGCGTTCGATGACACCGGCGGCGAGTTCGGCACTCATCGGCGGCGCGTTGGACTGCAGCTCGGCGAGCGCAGCCCGCATCGGCTCGGGAAGCCCCTCGCTGACGTAGCTGGCCATCTGCCCCAACTTCATCAGCGCGCCCTTCATGTTGCCGAGGCGCTCGGTGATCGCATCCGCGGTGCGCAACTCGCGTTCACGATCGAGCTCCACACGTCGCTCGGTCGATGCGAACAGCTTGCGCGCCGCGGTCGACGCGTAGGTACCGCCGACCTGCAGGCCGAGCGTGGCGATGTCGAGGTTGCGCCGGCCGCGCACGTTGCGGCGGACGAGCACCAACGCCGCGGTTGCAGCGGCCGCGGCCAGGAACACGACGCTCTTCTTCATCGGGCGCGTTCCACGACCGATCTGCAGGCTCGGATCAGCGTCGGCACGAACAACTTCGGATTGGACACGCACGCGTCGTGGTCGCCGTCGACACGGAAGGCCTCGGCGTCGGGGATCGACTCGAAGAGGCGGATCTGGCGCCGCACCGGAACGACTCGATCGCGCATCGTGATGACCACCGACGTCGGTACATCGATTTCGCCGACCCACTCACGCGACGAGAAGTTGCCGATGGCCCTGCCGGCTTCGAGCACGGCGCGCCAGTCGTGCGCCGAGATCTCGTCGACCGCCCACTGATCCCATTCGGCGACCTTGCGTTGCAAGAAGAACTGCTCGGTCAGCCGTTGTCGGGCCTGAGCGGGCGTGAGCCTGGCGATGGCGGCCAGGCCGGAGAGACCGAGGAAACCCAGTCGCTCCTCACGCGATGTCGCGAAGTACGCCGCTGTCGCGCACAGCACGACGCCTGCCGTGCGCGGCTGGTGCCGGCGCCAGATCAGTTGAGCGATGGGGCCGCCCATCGAGTACCCGACCGGGATGAAGTGGTCGATGCCGAGGTTGTCGCAGACGGCGACGGCATCGTCGGCGCAGTCCTCCAAACGGAACAACTTGCGTGAGCGGATTCCTTTGCCATGACCGCGATGATCGAGCGCGACGACGTTGAACTGCTCGGCCAACGACTTGTAGCAGCGGAACCAGTTGAGATCCGCCGTCGCCGTCCAGCCGTGCAACAACAGCACGGTCGGTGCGCCGGCCGGGCCGTCGACCTTGCGAACGAAGGTCGTGCCACGGCCGGGGATGTTCATCGACGCGCCAGGAGGGAACTCGGGCGAAGCGTCCTCCTGGTTCGATGCCACTAGGCAGTCTCCACCTTGACGACGCGCACACGCAGCTTTCCAGTGGGCGCTTCGTACTCGACCCAGTCTCCTGCCGATGAACCGATGAGGGCCTCGCCGAGGGGGGATTGCGGGCTCATGACGTCGAGGTTGTCGACCTTCTCCTCCATGTGTCCGACCAGGTAGCGCTCGGCCATGTTGTCGTCGTCGCCCTCATACACGATCGTCACGATGCTGCCGGCCGACACGACGCCTTCGTCGGAGCTCTCGATGATCTCCGCGGTTTCGATGATGTGCTCGAGTTGGCGGATGCGACCCTCCATGTGACCCTGCTCGTCCTTCGCCGCGTGGTAGTCGCCGTTCTCGCTGAGATCGCCGAGCAGGCGCGCC
>Ga0105242_10004627_pt1 | contig 10669 bp, 9 predicted proteins | sample KBSM24metaG_FD_81521 | JGI IMG/M metagenome (GOLD analysis project Ga0105242, IMG submission 81521) | Miscanthus rhizosphere microbial communities from Kellogg Biological Station, Michigan, USA - KBS M2-4 metaG | ecosystem: Host-associated > Plants > Roots > Rhizosphere > Soil | place: Michigan... | reverse complement strand
CGTTCGAGCAGATCCGCCACGAGCTGCCGCTGGGTCTGATCCTGTGTATACGCCGCGGTGTAGACGTGAGTTCGCGAGCCCTCGTCGCGCACGACAAGCGACTTCTCCGTCATGATCTGCAGCAGCTTCAGGATCGTCGTGTACCCGGCTTCGCGCCCCATGTCCTCGGCAATCTGGCGGACCGTGCTCGGGCCGCGAGACCACAGGACGTTGAGGATGCCCAGCTCGGCGTCAGTCGGTTTGCGGCGCGGCGCTCTCATGAACGGGATTATCTACGACACTCTTCGTAGCTGTCAATACGAACCTTTTCGTAGCGTTGGCAGTGACGTTCGGAAGGAACCGCGGAGACCGCAGAGACCGCGGAGACGGCTTTGGTTTCAGGCGGGAAAAACAACGTTGCTCAGCGGTCTCCGCGAACTCTGCGGTTTCTTCTCATTCGTGTTTGCGGAGGGCGGCGGCCAGCGCCAGGCTGCCCGTCACGTTCGCGGTCGTGCGGAACATGTCGGGGATCGTGTCCACGGCCAGCAGGATGCCGATGCCGTCTACTGGCAGGTTGACCGCGGCCAGCACCGGCACCATCGCGATGATGCTGCCACCGGGAATGCCCGGCACGGCAAACGAGCTGAGGATGACGGTGAAGACGATCGACGCCAGTTGCGCCGGCGACAAGGCCGCGCCGTAGAGACGCGCAAGGAACAAGACACCAACGGGCATCGCCACCGCCGCGCCGGCGCGAAACACCGACGCCGATAGCGGCAGGATGAAGCGGGACACGATCGGCGGCAGACTGGCGCGTTCGCCGCTTTCGACCATCGCCGGCAGCGCAGCCAGCGACGAGCGTGATGCAAACGCCACGGCCTGCGCCGGCGCGCAGAACGACGCGAAGTCCCGCGGCGACATGCCGCCCGCGATGATCCCCACTGGATAGAGCAGCACGCCCGCGGCGAGGATTGTCAGAAGGACGACGAGGAGGATGTACGCGATGACGGCGCCTGCGGCGGCGAGCCCGAGCTTCGACGCGAGCGGCACCGCCAGCGCGAACACACCGAAAGGCGCAAGTTCCAGGATCCCGGCGACCAGCCGCTGCATCGTGTCGGCGACACCCTGAATCACCCGAATGACCGCATCGCGCCGATCGAGCGCCACGCCGGCGAGCGCCAGTCCGAACAACACCGAAAACACGATCACCGGCAGCATGGCCCCGTCCACGGCGGACTTCAGCACGTTGGGCGAGACGAGATCGACGAACCATTGTGCGAGGGTCGGAGACGCCGGCGCGCCGGAGGCTGCGCCAGGCGATGCTGCCGGTCCACGAAGCGCCATGGCCGCGCCCTGATCGATCTGCATTCGACCCAGGATCGGTGTCGCGATCAGCACGGTTCCTACAGCGGTCACCGCAAGCATCGCGAGCGCAATCACCGCGGCGCGCAGTCCGGCGCGCCCAAGCTCTCGCGATGACGCCAGCGATCCGACGCTGGCGATCAGCATCGACGACACCAGCGGAAGGACCGTCATCCGAATCAGGTTGATGAAGATCGTCCCGATCGGGGCGAGCACCGCAAGCAGCGCCGCCACCACGGGAGAAGTTGAACCAGCCAGCGCCAGGCCGAGGAGAAAGCCGGCGGACAGGCCGATGAGAACACGGGTTGTCAGGGACATTGAAGTTAGAAGTTAGAACTTAAAAGTTAAAAGTTAAAGTTCAAACTTCAACTTCCAACTTCCAACTTCCACTTCCAACTTCCACTTCTCACTTCAAACTTCTCACTTCTAACTTTCTCAAGTCTCCCGAAGCGCCGAAAGCGGATCGACTCGGGTCGCGCGCGATGACGGAACGGCGACGGCGAGGAGCGCGACGAACGCCAGGAGTAGCGACATCGACAGGTAGACCAGCGGGTTCGCCGCGCTGATCCCGAACAGCAGCGTCGCCATGAATCGCGTCATGCCGAGGGCGACCGCGACGCCGACGCCGATCCCGAGCGCCGTCATCGATCCCGCCTCGCGCAGCACGAGCGCGAGCACCTGCGTCCGGGACGCGCCGAGCGCCATCCGAACGCCGATCTCCCGGGTCCGCTGTGTCACGAGATACGCCATGACGCCGTAGAGACCGGCTGAAGTCAACGCCAGGGCCACCAGCGCAAAGGCCGACACGAGCACGAAGTTGAGACGGCGCGGTGCGATCGAATCGTCGATGAGGTCGTCCATCTGGCGTACGAGTCCGATGGGGACCTGTCGGTCGACGTTCGACACTGCGGTGCGGATCAGCGCCGTCACCGAGGCGGCGTCGCCGCTCGTTCGAATCACCAGCGCGATCGCTCGTTCGAACCCGGCACCCAGCGAATCGAATCGCTGGTGCTGCGGGAGATACGCCGCCGGGTCGGTATCCGCGTCGAGCCCTTCGTGGCGCGTGTCGCCGACGATGCCGACGATCTCGCGCCACTCGTCGGTGGCGCCGATGCTGATCCGCTGTCCGATCGGATTGTCGTTGGGCCAGTAGCGCCGCGCTGCCGCTTCATTGATGACGACGACGGGGCCGGACCCCTCGGCGTCGTGGCCGGTGAACTCCCGCCCTCGCACCAGCCGGATTCCCATCGTCTGGAAATAGCCGTTCGAGACGACGCGCGGGTGCACGCGCACCGGGATGGCAGATTCCTCCGTTCGATGTTCGATCGTCAGATTGAGGCGTGAGTCGACACCGTCGAACGGGAGCGAGGTGGTCGCGCCGACCCGCTGAATCGCCGGCGCGGCGGCAAGCCGTTCGAATACCGCATCGAAAAAGGCGACCACGCGCTCGTGCTCGTCGTATCGCGTCCCGGGCAGCGTCACGAGCGCGGTCAGCAGCTGCGCCGGCTGGAATCCCGGGGAGACGTTGAGGAGATTGTTGAAGCTGAGCACGAGCAGTGACGCGCCGGCCAGCAGAACCAGTGACAGCGCGAGCTCGGCGACGACCAGCCCGGCGCGAAGACGCTTCGCTTTGAGGCTGCCTGTGCCGCTGCGAGATTCTTCGTTCAGCGACACCGCCAGCCGTTCATCAGACGCCGCGAACGCCGGCAGCCCGCCGAAGATCAGGCCGGTCGCGAGGGACACCACCACCGACATCGTCAGCACGCGAACGTCGATGCCGAGATGATCGAGGCCGGGCAGGCCGGCGAAACGAGCCGGAAGCAGCGCACGAAGCGCCGACAGGCTCCACGCCGCGAGGAGCACGCCGGCGGCGCCGCCGGCCGCGGCGATGACCAGGCTCTCGGTCAGCATCTGCTGGACGAGGCGCCGTCTCGATGCGCCGACAGCGGTCCGGATCGAGACCTCCTTCTGCCGGGCCGCTGCTCGAGCCAGGAGGAGCGTGGCGACATTCGCGCAGGCGATCAGGAGCACGAAGCCGACGGCGCCGAGCACCACCAGCAGCATGGCCCTGACGTCGCCGACGAGAGCATCGCGCAGCGGCCGGAGGTTGGGCGCGTGGTTCGCATTCTCCGCGGGAAAGTCCTGCGCGAGCCTCATCCCGATGACCCGAAGCTCCTCTCGCGCGCGATCCTCGGGCACGCCATCACGGAGCCGGCCTATCGCTCCGAGAAAATGTGCCGCCCTGAGCGTGCGGTCGTGGTCGTCGAGTGCGAGCGGCACCACGATGTCGGGCCGCGAAGGCCACCAGAACTGCGCGGGCATCACGCCGACGATCTCGAATGTCCTGCCGTCAATCGCCACCGTGCGCCCGACGGCCGCCGGGTTGGCGCCGAAGCGGCGGCGCCACAAGCCGTCGCTGAGCACGACGACGTGATGGCGACCGACCGTTTCTTCCTCCGCGCGAAATCCGCGACCGAGCACCGGCCTGACGCCGATGACGTCGAACAACTGCGACGTCACGACCAGCGGCCGAACACGCTCGGGCTCGCCGTCGCCAGTCAGGTTGTAGGCGCCCGACGGTGACTCGACCATGTACGCCGCCATCGACGCGAACGAGCGGCTGTCGCGTTGCCAGTCGAAAAAATCCGCCGGCGCGATCGGCCCGAACCATCGGCTCTCCCGGGGCCGCTGTTCGGCGAGGGACATCACCCGTTCTGCGTGCGGAAATGGCAGCGGCCGCCACAACACCGCGTCCACGACGCTGAAGATCGCCGTCGTGGCACCGATCCCGAGGGCCAGTGCAAACACGGCGACGGTGGTGAATCCCGGCTGGCGTCGCAGCATGCGAACGCCGAAGGCGATGTCCTGTCGAAGGCCGTCCCACATGTGTCCGAACCCCCTCAGCTCCTCGGCAATCGGTGGAAGAGGACGGCCGTGCGCGCTTCGTTCCCAGCGGAACGTCAACGCCAGCCGCAACGATTGCCACCACAGCCATCGCCTGGCGCGGCCGGTTCCATGGCGCTCGCGCATCTCCAGGTATTCCTCGTGGAGATCGCCGGCGATCGGCTCGCGGAGATCGGCCGGGATGAATCGCGCAAACAGGCGCAACACGCGCGGCGCTTCATCGTTCATGGCTCAACTCAGCACGGTTTCCAGCCCGCGCCACAGCGCCACCAGGGCGCGCCTGCTCTCTTTCAGCGCATCAATCGCCTGCGGACGAAGCACGTAGTAACGCTTGGCCCGTCCGCCCCGTTCGGGAGTCGGATCTGCCAGTCGCGACCGGAGATAGCCCTTGGTTTCCAGTCGATCGAGCGTGATGTAGATCGATCCGCGCGACACGTCGCGCCCCGTGCACCGCACAATCTCTTCGCGCACGGGCACCGCGTAGGCGTCGTCGCCGAGGCGCATGATGGCGAGGAGCACCATGTGCTCGAATTCGCCGAGGTTGACGACGTCGGAGGCAGCCACGCGATCCAAATGCTGACATAGTAAGCATTCAGAGTCAAAAAAAAGGCGGACACCCGTCGGGCGGCCCGCCTCTGACTTCTAACTTCTAACTTCTGACTTCTAACTTTTAAAGTCCGCCGCGTCCACGCATCGCGCCCTGCGCGCGTTCGGTGGACGGAGGCACGATGCCCTTCGTTCTCAGGTAGGCGTAGGCGGTGCCGGCGATCTCGTTGCCGTGAACGATCACGCCATACAGCGACGCGGCGCGGGTCTGCTCGTTCTGCCCTGCCTTGATCATTTCCGTCGCATTCGCGTCGGTCACATCGGCGAACGCCTTGTCGCAGATCGCGAACGAGTCGGCGAGCGCCTTCGTGAGCTCGGCCTTCGTCTTCAGCTCCTGTTCGAGGTTCTTTCCGGCCATCGGGTTGGCGACGCCGGTCAGCGCCGAGCACTGGCCGAACTGCGCCTGCGCGATGTGCGCGATGAGCTGCCCGTAGGTGCGCGCCTCCGGCATCGAGCCGACCTTGAACGAGTAGTCGGCCTCCGGCATCTTCTCGGCGGCGCCGGTGAAGTTCGCCTTGATGCCCGCGTAGCCGCGCTGCAGGCTGGTGGCGAGGCCGATCTTCTGGCCGGCCGGCATCTGTGAATAGACGGCGGGGGCAACGAGCAGAGCGAGGACCGACGCAATATACATGACACGCTTCATCAGGAGCTCCTTGAAAGATGACCGGCTGCAGCCCCCAAGTCTAGTTCGCCTCGAGCAGACCGTTCAAGCCGAGCCCCATCACCGCGCTGCTATCCTAGAATCGTGCGCGCCCCCATCATCTTCGCCTTGCTCGTTGCCGTCGCGTTGGCTCCCACCAGGGCTCGCGCGCAGGTTTCGATCGCCGCTGTCGTCGGTCAGTCATCGCAAGCCGACGGGAAGAGCGATTCTCCCTATCTTGGACCGGGGTTCGGCGGATCCGCGTTGGCAGGAATCGGCATGGGCGACGTCGCCGTTGGGTCGCACGTCAGCGTCGGCGTGAAATGAGCCTGGCGAGCGACATCAGCGGCATCCAGAGTGAGCGCGTGCCGGGCGGCAGCAATCACCTCGTGAGCGATCATCACGACTCGATTTTCACGGCAGTCCTGAAGATCGGCACGCCCGCCTCCGAACGCGTTCGCATCGCCGGCGTGATCGGCAGCGGCGTCGCGCATCGCCACACCGAGCGCCGCGGCACGTTCCAGTCGTCGAACACGACGACACCGCAGCCGGTCCTGGAGGTGCTGACCGACAATGTGTGGGCGCTGGACACCGGTCTCGATCTGGCGGTCGGCCTGACCGACCATCTCGCGCTCATCGGAGCCGGCCGACTTTACCTGCTCAAAGACGATGACCTGCAACCCGACGGGGTCGTGAAGCGCGGTGTGGCGTCGACGATCTTTCGATTCGGCGGAGGCCTTCAGGTCAGATTCTGAGCGGCTCGGGTCTGGCCGGCCGTGACCAGAGATAGTAGGCCGGCGCTCCGATACCGACGATCGCGAGGCCGATGGCGCTGTCGAGAGGTTCGGAGATCAACCGGTTGATCACGATCGTCAACGAGGCGACCACGAACACCGCCGGCACCCACGGATAACCCCAGACCCGATAGGCCGGCGCGTATCCAGGTCTGCGCCGCAGCAGGAAGATGCCGCCCGCCATCAGCGCGAAGAAAATCCACTCGGTAAAGATGACCCGGGTAAAAAGCTGCCGGTACGTGCCCGACCAGACCAGCGCCGACGCCCAGATCGCCTGGAGCACGATCGCCCGATGCGGTGTGCGAAACCGCGGATGAATATCCCCCATCCACCGGAAGATCATCCCGTCGCGCGCCATCGCGAAATAGACCCGCGGTGCCGCCAGCATGCTCCCGGTCATGGCACCGAACACGGAAAACATCACCAGTCCTGAAATCGCCGCGCCTCCCGGTGCCCCGAGCAGTGTCGTCGCCACATCGGCGGCCACGCGGGTCGACTTCTCCACTCGCTCGAGCGGCAATACGTAGAAGTACACGGCGTTGAGCGCGACGTAGCAGCTCGTGACGATGACGATGCCGAGCGCGAGCGCGCGCGGGATGGTGCGCTCGGGCTGCACCGTCTCTTCTGCGGTGTATGTGACGACGTGCCACCCGCCGAACGCAAAGAGACCGGCGATCAGCGCGAGCAGGAAGCCGTGCGGACCGATCGCGTGTGCGGCACTCGCCGCGTCCTGTTGAAAGTGCTCCGGCAGCCGCGATCCGACGGCAAACCCGACGACGACGATCAGGACGACGCCTGCGACCTTGGCGACCGTGAACGCCGTCTGCACCGCGCTGCCGCGCTTGACGCCGACGTAGTTGAGCGCCGAGATTCCCAGGATCGCCGATACCGCGACGGCGCGGATCCCGCGATCGCCGAGCGGCACGAAGAACCCGGCGTAGCGGCCGAAGACCGTGGCCATCGCGGCGATGATGCCCGAGTGCATCACCCAGAACATCGCCCAACCCCACAGAAAGCCCGCGACCGGCGCGTACGTCTCCTTTAGAAAAACGTAAACGCCGCCGGTACGTGGAAACGCCGAGGCGAGCTCCGCGCACGCGAGCGCGCCGAACAGCGTCAACACGCCGGAGACGCTCCAGGCGAGGAGCACGGCCCAGATCCGCGGAACGTGCTCGGTCAGTTCGGACGCCTGGACGAAAACCGAGGCGCCAAGGATCGTCCCGATGACGAGGGCGGTCGCCTGCGGCAGCTTGAGCGTTCGAATCAGTCCCGGTTCGGCCACGCGGCGCATCGTATCCGGGGCCGGGGGCTGGGGGCCAGGGGCTCAAGGCCAGGGCTCAGATATCAGGGCTGAGGGCTTAGAGCTGAGGGCTTAGAGCTGAGGGCTTAGAGCTGAGGGCTCGGTGCAGACTCGCGTTTGAGGATCACGCGCGGCCCTGGACTAAGATGCCGCGCATGAAGATCGACGTCTTCGCCCACGTGCTGCCGCCGCGCTATCTCGAAGAGCGCAACAAGCGCGCCGGCCAGCGGCTCGCCACGCAGTACGGCAAGTACTTTCACGCCAATCCCGGTCTCACGGATCTCTCGGTGCGGTTCCGATCGATGGACAAGTATCCGGACGTGATCCAGCTTCTGACTATCGCGGGTCCGAACCTCGAAAGCGTGCTCGCGCCGAAGGACGCGGCGGAGTGCGCGCGGATCGCCAACGACGAGATGGCGGAGCTCGTCGCGAAATACCCCGATCGGTTCTGCGGTGCATGCGCGTCGCTGCCGATGAACGACATCGACGCCGCGCTGGAGGAGACCGACCGCGCGATCCGCGACCTGCGTTTTCGCGGCGTCGAGATCTTCACGGATCACAACGGCCGGCCGGTCGACGCGCCGGAGATCTTTCCGCTGTACGAGAAGATGGAAGCCTACAACCTCCCCATCCTCCTGCATCCACGCCGCACTAACACGACTGCCGACTACGAAGGCGAGGAGAAGTCGAAATATCTCATCTACACCAACTTCGGCTGGCCGTACGAGACGTCGCTGGCAATGGCGCGGCTGGCGTTCGGCGGACCGCTCGAGAAGTATCCGCGGCTGAAGATCGTCACCCATCATGCCGGCGGGATGATTCCGTATTTCCACAAGCGCGTGCAGCTGTCGTGGGACTTCAACGAGATGCGCATGGGATACCGTCACGACGGGCAGACCCTGACCAAAGCGCCGCTCGATTACTACCGGATGTTCTATTGCGACACGGCGATTCAGGGAAACACGCCGGCGTTGATGTGCGCGTACGAGTTCTTCGGCGCGGATCACATGGTGTTTGCCACGGATACGCCGTACGACAACCAGCTCGGCGAACGCGTGACGCGTGAAACGATCGACGGGGTGGAGGCAATGCCGATCGATGCGGCAGCGAGGCAAAAGATCTACGCCGGCAACGCACGCGCGATGTTCCGGCTGCCGGTATAGAACAGGGCTTAGGGCTTAGGGCTCAGGGCTTAGAGCGCGTTTCAAAATGTAGTGCGGACCTTTAGGTCCGCCTCGACGGGCAGGCCTGAAGGCCTGCACTACGGTTGATTTTGAAACGCACTCTTAGAGCTCGGGGCTGGAGAGTGAGGAGAGCGATGACGCTCGAGAGCTTCAAGGCCACGCTGAAGGACGGCTCTCCGCCGTCGGTTGCGCCGTTGCTGGTCGCGCTCTGGCACGATGCGCGCGGCGAGTGGAACGAGGCGCACCGGATCGCACAGGACGTTGACGATGCCAACGGTGCCTGGGTGCATGCGTATCTTCATCGCAAAGAGGGAGACCTCGGCAACGCCGGCTACTGGTATCGCCGCGCCAACCAGCCGATCGCAGCCGATGCGCTCGGCGTCGAATGGGACCGGATTGCCACGTGGCTGCTGACTGGACTCGGAGGGCAGGAGACATGAAGCGAACGCCAAAGAAAGCCGCGGCGGCCACGCCGTCGCCTATTGCGTCGCGCCCGCACATGCCCGGCTACGGCATGCCCACCGGCATGAAGGGACTCCTGCCGTGGACGTGGGCAGAGGAACGGCTGCGCAAGTCGCACAACTACTACGTCGTGACGGTCAGGCCCAATGCGACACCGCACGCCATGCCGGTGTGGGGCATCTGGGTGGACGGCCGCATGTATTTCAGCACCGGTTCGCAGTCAGTGAAGGCGCGGAATCTGGCCGCCAACGCGTCGTGCACGATCTGCACGGAGAAGGCATCGGAGGCGGTCGTCGTCGAAGGCACGGCATCGTCGATCACCGATGCGGCGAGAATCGCGGAACTGTCGTCGCACTACTCCCGGAAATACAAGTCGTTCACGCTGGATCCGAAGATGGGACCGATTTTCGAGGTGCGCCCCAAAGTCGCGTTCGGCCTACGCGAGAAGACATTCAAGTCCACGACGCGATGGACGTTCACCTGAGGAAAAAACCGCACAGAACGCAGCGCTGGGAGACAGGTAGCTCGTATCCGCCGGGACCACTGTCGGTGACCACAAGGTTCGGGTGATTCCGATAGTGTCCGGCTTCAGCCGGACCGGCCGAAATGCGATCGAGGACCAGCGACATTGTTGGAGCGCAGCCCGTAAGTTGTCCTCCGCTCGAACCCTCACGCTCCGCGATCGCACGGACGTGCGTCGTCGGCTCGTGTCTCTGACGACGTGATCGCGACTAACGACTAGCGACTCCGTACTAGCGACTCTCGACTAACGACTTTGTTGGAGCGTTATGGCTCTAGCCGAGCGGCGAGCACTCCGCATGGCGCGGTTCTCTGAAGCCTGCGATCCCGTCGCGATCGCGGACCGAACCCTCACGCTCCCGTGATCCTCATGTGAGCCGATCTCGCGCGGCTTCGCGCATCGGAGAGCGAGGAGCGCACACCACGAGAGCCGGCCCGATCGCGGGTCGGCGTCTCCCCTCGCGCTCCCGATCAACGAACAACAAAAAAGGCGGGCCCTGGGCCCGCCTTCTTTGCGTCTGGATTGGTTCCTTCCGTTTCGGGCAGGCCTGAAGGCCTGCACTACATCGACTCGGGGCTGCGCTAGCCCCCAGTCCCTGATCCCTAGCCCCTAGGCACACCCCGATGTGTTACCGCAGTTGCTGCACTTGTAGCACGCACCGCTGCGGATCATGATCGAGCCGCAGGTCGAGCACGGCGGCGCGTCTTCCTGGTTCTGAATCGTCGAGTGCTGGTTCGCGCCCGACTTCGCCGCCGGCGCGGGCGACGGATCCTCGGCCACTGCGGCAGCAGCCGTCGATTCGAGCTCGCGGCCGTTGACGCCGGCGTTGTACTGCGCGTCGTTGGACAGGAACTTCGACGCCATCCACCGGAAGATGTAGTCGACGATCGACTTCGCGAACCGGATCTCCGGGTTGCG
>Ga0105242_10004625_pt1 | contig 10671 bp, 17 predicted proteins | sample KBSM24metaG_FD_81521 | JGI IMG/M metagenome (GOLD analysis project Ga0105242, IMG submission 81521) | Miscanthus rhizosphere microbial communities from Kellogg Biological Station, Michigan, USA - KBS M2-4 metaG | ecosystem: Host-associated > Plants > Roots > Rhizosphere > Soil | place... | reverse complement strand
TTACCGCGAAGGCAATCCCGACAAGTTCATGGACAAAGCCAAAGCGCAAAAGGGTCTTGGCTTTCCAGTAGTCCCGTATGACCGCCCGACCTCGTGGGGCGATGACCTACGAGTCCCGGGCACCGCAGCCGACCGGCTGGTCTATACCGGCCCAACGGACCCGAGTGGCGACCCCGATCCCTTTGTCCGAAACGGTTGGCAGAAAGACGCCGCGCACCGCGGAGCACCTGATTATGTCCTCTATCTCGATACCGGGAAGTTCTACTATCTCGAAGAGGCGCAGTTCTGGGCGGCGCAAGGGATGTTCAACGCGCAGCCGGGCAACGGCTACAACGGCCGCGGCCCCGGTGTGCGCGCCTACGATCAGGTCCGCGCACAGGGTTGGCTGACACGCGATCTGACGAATGCCTGGGCGATCTCACCCGACAACGATCCGTTTAAGGCGGTTCTGCGCGATGCCGCGACCGACTTCCTGGCGTGTTTCGAGGGCGAGCGGGCGGTCAAGGGCAGCACGCTCCAGTCGCATCCGATGTGGGCGTTCTGCCAGGGGCTAAAGTCGCAGGCCCCGACCTATGCGACATTGCAAGACGAAACCGTGGCTCCGCTGCATTGGTGGGACCCGATTGTTGGATATGATACGACCAATCCAGCTTATTACGACGTGAACTTTGCCGCCGGGGCCGCGTCGCATTGGATGCAGAACTACGTGACGATGGTTCTGGGCCAGGCGGTGCGGGTTGGACTCCCTGCGGATGGGATATTCAAATGGACCGCGGCCAACCTGATCTGGCAGGCTACAAGTCCAGATTATAATCCCTGGCTCCAGGGCGAGTACGTGATCCCGAACTTGAAATGGGTGACGGACGCAAACGGCGTAAAGACATATGTACCGCTGCAAACCCCTGCTGAGACGTCGTTGGCATGGGCTCCTGCGCTTAGGAATGACCGCAGCAACAATGTGGTCGCCTACCCCGGCAACACCGAGAACTACCTCTCGATCGCGGCGGCGGCGGGAGCGACGGTCGCCGAAGTATTAAATCGGCCGGATGTGTGGGCGCCCTTTGAGACTATGCTAAAATCGACCTTCTATGATTGGGGCAAGGATGGCCGCTGGCGAATGGTGCCACGAACCAAGTAACAAGATAATTTAGGGTTGCGGTGGAATAGAAATGGATGGTCCTATCCCTGGCCTTACGGACATTATCACGAAAATAGCTACAGGAGGCAACCTTGTAGACATGCTGCTAATGTCGGCGGTCGGTTGGTTCGCGCTACGTTTCGCGCGAAGTGAAGCCGACCGGGAAGCCGAACGCAACGAAGCAACGAAGCGCATCGACGAAGCGACGAAACGTCTTATCGAGGCGAATACGACGATAATTCGCCTGGTCGAATCAAGCAACAAATCTGATGAGGGTGTCGCCGTAGCTCTCGCGAAGCTGGAAGTGCTTATTAGTGCAACTAAGTCCTATAAGAGTGGCAACTGATGTTGGTCATCTTCCGCAGACCAAAGAAAAAACAGAAAGACAAGGAGCATGATGGAGAGAACGTCTTCAAGAGGCTCGCTATGCAGGTTAAGAAGATAATAGTCTGGAACCCTCCCACGCTGCCCAATTTGCCGGAGAACATTAAGGTCAGTGAAGATGAATTTAAACAAAAGGAGCAAAAGACTCAGCAAATGATTGATCGAATTGAACATCTTGACAGGGAGTTAAGGCGTGTTGGAATACGTCCCGTCTCACGAATCTGGTACGATTGATTGGTATTCTATGGAACCAGTGAATTTAGCAATAGCAATTTTAACTAACACTTCCTCCGCGTATATGTTCATTGTGGCATTGTATTGGTGGTGGCGGCTCTGGACCGGTTCAGACACGGACTTTCGTGGCTGGTTCCTCGGGACGGCAGCGGTGATGTTTGGGTTGTTTCTTTGGTCCTTAACGAACATCGTGCAAATGGTTTGGTTCAATGTGGATCTGCCACTTACGACTTTAGCGGGGCGCGTAGCGATTTTGGTCGGAATTTTGATCAAAATTTGGAAAACCGCCTATGCGAGGACAACACTTACAGGAGTTCGATTGAAATGATTACGATTTTGCTTGTGGTTTTGCTGATCTTCCTTCTCGTCGGCGGGTTGCCGACTTGGGGATATTCCTCTGGGTGGGGATACGGGCCGAGCGGATTGGTTGGTGTGATTCTTGTGGTCCTGCTAATCTTCCTTCTCTTAGGCCATAGATTCTAGGAGGCGGCGTGTGGGAGCGAGAACGGGTGACTCTGTGGCGAATTTGGTCCTTGACTTTGTTGCCGGGGGAGTTCCTGGTAACAAAGTCGGCGAGAGTAAGGGAAACTATAACGCCTACTTCGGCCACATAGATGCGAGCGAGGATTTAGGTCTAAAGACCATCGCGGACATCTATAAGAAGCAAAACGAGATGTTGAAGGCTGATCCGAGGTCGAGCGCGATTGGCCGGTATCAGGTCCTCCGAGCGACGCTCTTCGACCTACAGACGAAGCTTAAAATTCCGGCAACGGCTCTCTTCACGCCGGAGATGCAGGATAGGCTGGCGCTTCAGCTTCTAGTCTGGCGCGGGTATGATGAGTGGAAGGACTCCCGCATCACGGACGAAGAGTTCGCGCATCGACTTTCGATGGAATGGGCCTCGCTGCCTGATCCAGATAATGATGGCAGGAGTCATTATGAAGGAGATAAAGTCGGAAACCATGCGAGCACGGATTTGGCTTCTGTGTATGCTATGCTGGCTAAGGCGCGGAGCGGGGCGGCGGTTGAGCCGGTGCCAGTTGAGGATAAGCCCGAGAAGCCCGAGAAGCCCGAGGAAGAGCCTTTTGATGCTATTAACTTCCTAGTCGCCGACGCCCTGGCGCTCTTGCAGTTTCGGCTCAAGGCGGCCGGATTCAATCCCGGTCCTATTGACGGGATTTGGGGGCCGCAGACGAAAGGAGCACTTGACGCATGGCAAGACAAAGGCGCGTGATTTGGACTGCGAATTGGTTTCGTGCATGGCCTGTGCTGCTGATCGGAGCTTTGCTCTTGGTTGCCCTGTTGTCCGGCTGCTCGGCTCTAAGTGGGGCGAAGGTGGAAACGGTCGAAGATGAAATCCGCGCGGCGTGCGGGGTTGAGCGCGTGCGCTTTCATCTACCCGACGTATGCGCCGACCCAAAACGCTTCGCCGAAGACGCTGTTCTCGCGGCGGAGGTTTTGCGGATTATTAAAGTCCTTTTACTCTGAGGCTTGAGATGTCAAATCAGGTTGATGTTACTGAACTGAGTCCAAAGCCACCGAATCCAGCGTATGTAACGCTGCTCGCTGCGCTAATTCGTGGGTCGTTGCAGATATTGTCCGGAATTGGTCTCGGTTGGGGCGCCTTCGTCTCCGGCGACCAAATCACAATGGCCGCTTGGGCCACGGTTTCCCTCTTAACCTTCAGCTGGACCATTTGGCAGAAATTCCAAGCGGCGCGAAGAAATGATAAAACGTCAGTGGCAAGCGCCGTGGTCTCTGCCGTTGCCACTGACGAAGCGAAGAAGCCTACTCCGATTGTTGTGGATGAGGTTTGTTAGGCGGGGCGCGGTCGCCGCGTTCGATCGCGTCGATGAACATTCGCAACGCTAGAACACCGTTTATACCCAACGTGCTTACATTAGACTCAAATTCTTTCCCGAAGGCCACGATGCTGGCGCGCTCGGCGATGGCAGTCTCACGGATCACGTTGGCTAACTCGTCAAGTTTACCGTGTACGGTAGGCTTTGTGGTTATTTTCCCATACCATGCCTTTGTCGCTTGTTGCATCGTCTCGTCTTTCATCATTCATCCTCCTTGCCGAACGCGGCATCGAGGCGGGCGATGGCTTCAACCAGATAATGATCGTCATCCAACCACATCTTTGATGCCATCCGACGCGCCGCCGCCACAACCGCGTCCTTTGCGGCGCTGTGCTCACGCAGGCGGTCGACAAAATCCGGCCAGGGGTCGTCCCCGCGCTTGATCCCAAGCACATCGTATAATTCTGCAATGGCTCGCTTATAGCTTTGCGTTTGCCCGGCATCGTTTGCCGCATCTGATTTCAAATTCTCGATCTCCCCGCGAGCTTCGCGCAGGGCCGCGTCGCGGGCGTCGAGAAGACCAAGAAGAAAATGCACATCGCGGTCGTATTGAGTATCCCACTTAGTCGGCGCAAAGAAATTATTGCGGATTCGTTGCAGCCGCTTCGCGTCGTCGCGTATCTCGCTCATTACTTCTGCTCCAATGCTTCATTCGCTATGCGTCTCGCGTATTCAATAGTTATTGTTTCATATGGTCCTATCAACCGCAAGGCGTTGCGCAGGCGAATAGCTTCTTCAGAAAGTCGTTTTACCTCCGCGGCGAGCCGGGCGGCAACGTCTAGCCGATACATCAACGACGTTCCGGCATTCACGGCGCGCGAGACGGTTTCCAGGTCTTCCTCGATTGTGGGCTGTCGTTGTTCTTGAGCCATATTAGCTCGCCTCCGTGCTGAGATCGTTTCCATCAACGTCAAGTTGGAAGACCAGCGGCTCACTTCCAACCTCCAATAAGTCCTGAACAATCTCAACGGGAGTGCGCTCTTCGGCTTCGATCGTCATCGTGGAGCCGACATACGAGCCTTCATCACATTCTTGGCCGATCCACTTTAGTCCAACATCCTCTGGGATTGGCTCTTGGGAGAGGATCGTAAAAGTAATGACGTTTTTGTAGAATATGCGTTCACTTGGCATCTTAGCCTCCACAGTCTTTGAATCCTACACCGTAACACAGGGATGACCTGTCCACCAAAGTCGCAACCACATCTTAGCCTCCACATCCGTCGTTATAGCCGCAGTTCTGACACGTTTGGCACGTTCCGCTTCGGACCAAGGCGGGTTCGTGGCACGCGGGGCAGATGTCTCGCAGGGTGCGGTGAGTAGTCGGAACTGCCATCGCGCCTACGCTCTCCCGCTGATGGTCCTCCTTCGGTTCGCGGGGAACTTGACCCATTTCCTCTGCCTTGAGGAAACTGATACCAAGCTCCCGCGCGATGAAGTCGGCGATTGAGCTGACCCACTTGATGTTGTCGTGGCCCTCGACGAGGCCCGAGGGTTCGAACTTTCGGTCGGCTAGGCGGCGGACGTATTCCTCGACCGGCACGCCGTATTGAAGGCCGATTGAGATCATCATAGCGACCAAGTTCGTCATTGCGTGAAGCGTGGTCCCGGCGCGACTTAGCTCCAGAAAAATCTCTCCGGCTCGGCCGTCAGGGTACTTCCCTACGGTCATATGGAGACTTTGATCGCCGATGATTACTTTCTGAACGTAGGCCGAGTCGCGTCGCCAGGGGAGATACTCTCGCTCGCCCCGCGCGAGCGCCGCAGGTTCTTTATAGATTACTGGATGCTTATATAGTTCTGTCAGATCGGCGATATATTCACCAGTTTCAATTTCCCTTACCACATTGGTTGGAACCAACCTACCTGGGGCCTCGAAGATCAGACCTTTTGCTAGAAAATACTCCAGCTTGATGTTCTGAGTCTGTTCCTTCGTCTTGGTCGCGAGAGGTTGCGCCAGTTTACTTCCGTCGCGGTAGAGCGCCACGGCCTTGAGGCCAAGTTTCCAGGCTTGCATATAGACTTCGCCCACATCGTCGATGGTCGCCGAGTTGGGCATATTTATGGTCTTGCTAACGGCTCCAGACAAGAAGGGCTGAACAGCTGCGACCATTTCAACGTGCGCCATCGGGCGAATGGAGCGAGAGTAGCCCTGGGGCGCAACGGCGCAGTCGAAGATCGCTGCGTGCTCCGGGAGGAGGTCGCTACAGAACTCGACCGTGCCATTCTCCTTAACATACGCTCGGATTAGATTCCGCGTGTGGGTCTTGTATCCTAACTTCGTGAGGGCTTGGTCCACGGCCTCGTTGACTAGGACCATGTCGCCGCCGCCAGCGAGGGCCTTGTGCTTTACGAGTGCGAAATCCGGCTCGATGCCGAGGGTCTCACAGTCCATTAGCAAGCCGATGGTCCCAGTCGGCGCGAGTAAGGTCACTTGCGCGTTGCGGAAGCCATGACCACCAGTCGGTAGAGTTAGCCATACATTCTTGGCTACCTGTGATAATCCTTCTTCCGGCAGCTTCATTGTTGCGTCGTGATGCAGTTGCAAGACATCTATCACGTCTTGTTTGTTATTCTCGTAACGGGGAAATGGACCTAGCTCGGTTGCAAGTCCAGCAGAGGTTTGATAGGCTATTCCAGTCATTATAGATGTTATAGATGCAGCGATTGTGCGCCCTTCGTTGGAGTCGTAGGGCCAACCCATTCGCATTAGGAGTCCGCCAAGGTTGGCGTAGCCGAGGCCGAGGGTCCGATAGTTGTAGCTCCCCAGGGCGATTTCCTTCGAGGGGAAGGAGGCCATCGTTACGCTGATGTCGAGCACAACGGTCATCAGCCGCGCAACGTGCGTGAAGAGGTCCACGTCGAACTTGTGGCTGGTGGGGTCCGCGAGGTTGGTCAGCTCATAGAACTTGACCAAATTCAAGGAGGCGAGATTGCACGCGGTGTTGTCGAGGAACATATATTCAGAGCAGGGATTCGACGCCTTGATCTCTCCATCAGCCTTACAAGTGTGCCACTTGTGGATCGTGTCGTGGAACTGTAGGCCGGGGTCGGCCGAAGCCCAGGCGGCGCGAAGGATTTTGGTCCAGAGACTTCGAGCAGGTATAGTTTTAACATCAACGTCTTCAGTTCTAGATATAAGGCTCCAACCTTTGTTATTCTCAACATCCTCCATAAAGTCGTCTGTGACCCTAACGGTATTATTTGCGTTCTGGCCGCCCACAGACCTAATCGCCTCGCCCTCGTAGTCGATAGAGAACTCCTCAAACTCGAAGCCTGTACTCATTCTGTCGAGCATAGCTTGTGGTATCAAGCCCCACTTTAACATATACTCTCGATGAGCTGGGTCGGTCATCATTCGCGAACCTGCCCACATCGCCGCCGCCTTCTGTTCCTCCCGCGCTTTCCAGTCGATAAACTTCTCAATGTCGGGGTGGTCGGCATCGACGACCACCATCTTCGCGGCGCGGCGGGTTGTGCCGCCGGACTTGATCGCGCCGGCAGCGCGGTCGCCGATCTCAAGAAACGACATCAATCCCGAGGACTTCCCGCCACCCGAGAGCGTTTCATTCTCCCCCCGGAGATTTGAGAAGTTGCTTCCGGTTCCTGAGCCATACTTAAAGAGCCTGGCTTCCCTGGTCCAGAGATCCATAATTCCGCCAGGGTTCACGAGGTCGTCGGCGACTGGCTGGATGAAACAGGCGTGCGGTTGGGGATATTCATACGAGTTCTTGGTTTGGAACGCATTTCCGACGATTCCTTCCATCGGATCGTAGTTGATCGCCCATTGTCCATTCGCGGGGCCTTCAATTCCGTAGGCCCACCAGAGTCCGGTGTTGAACCATTGAGGACTATTCGGCGCGGCGAGCTGTTGGGCGAGGATCAGGTAGAGTTCGTCGTAGAAGACCTGAGCGTTCCGTTCAACAAGCCGCCTTTCGGCGTCGGTTAACCCTACCGTTTTGCCGAACAATCCCATCTTCCAGCCTTGGTAGGTCCAGGCACCAGCGAGCCGATGAAAGACCTGCTTCGCGCTGGTTTCGCCAAGGACTTTCGTATCCTCATACGCAGGGACACATGGCTGGAGCCATACTGGCACGGTGGCATCGACGTTGCGAAACTTAACCTCCAAGGGAACGCCCGCTTTGCGCAGGTACTTCTGCGCCAGGATATTCGTGGGGGTTTCGGTCCAATGAGCCGGAACTTCGACCGAGGACATACTAAACCCTGCGCCGGGGATGTTCGCCTCAACGGTCTTCCACTTGACCTGTTGCTCAACGGGGGTGTTGGCTTTTGAGAGTTTGCGCTCGAACTTCATGACTTCTTTCCTTTCTTCCGCTCGTTGTAGGTCTTGTGCCGAATCGCTCGGCACTTGCGACAGGTACGCTTTAGCCCTAAGGTGTCGTAGATTGAATGCGCTTCGGACAACAGGTGCCCGCGCTTGCAGCGTTCTTGTCTTGGCCGACCGCTAGGCATCCGGAACGATCCCCATGTTGGAAAACATCTCCAACATACGTTCGGGCGAGCCGTTGTTGACGATGGTATAATCGCTGACGATGTCTCTCCATTCAATTTCAGATTGATGCAGTGGATAGTCGATTATACTGTTCTCTCGGTGAATATAAACGATCTTCCCGTTCATCGCGCGAACGCGCTCTGCTTCGTGCAAGAAGCGCATGTCGTCTACGATGATGTGAACATCCGTGCTCTTCCAAACCATGCGGACCTCTTGCTCCCAAGCATTAACCCAGAGGTCCCTTCCAAGCATATTTCGCCACTCAGTTCCGAGAGTTTGCATTGCATAACGAGAGGTCTTTCCGCAGAGACATTCTGAGGGAATTTCCTTCAGATCGCCGTCTACCATTCGATCGACGGTGTTGTGATCGAGTCCTTGGCTTTGCAGGAAATGTCTCAGCATTCCCTTGAGTCCTTCCGCAAAGGGCTTCCTTATGAAGTTTTGCCAGAGACTAAGTTGCTTCGCGAGGATGGTCTTACCGGAGCCGGCGGGGCCGATTAGGGCGACGAGTTGGGGCATCACTTTATTCCTTATCTTATCAAAGCTACCGTATCGACGATCGTGGTCTTCTCCGGCCCGACCGCATAACGAAAACACGAGGCAGGGCTTCGTGGAGATAGCAGGCCGCAGCGTATTAGGTCGTTGTGATAATCCACGCACTGTTGGAGAGAGTGCAAGGGGGTCGGCGGTACGCTTATGTTGTGTTGGGTCATAGTCGAAGCTACTAAGGCCCATACGAATACGGCTGGCATAATTAGTTGTCCTCCAAGGACCGAAACTCAACGGGAATACGAAACCGTTTCGCTGCTTCGATCTCGCGTTCCATGCCGGGGCTGGTGCCAAGGTCGATATAAACCACTACCGCTTCCGCAACGGACATCCACGCAAATCCGGCATCCATTCCCTTCTTGCGTTCCTCGGGAATTGTGTCGTCTAGAATCCCTGGCTGCGTGTAGAGCAGGTGCGAGGCTAGGGGCGCTTCGCCCCGCCGCAGCGCATCGCTCATACACGCTCGCGCATAGTCCACATTCTCCTGCCGCTTCTCAGGGTCGCTCGCCGCAAAGGGAGATTCAATCACAACTCGTCGCATTTGGGTTCCCTCTTCTCTAGATTCGCTTAACTGCGTCGGTGATAGACAGGCCGCCCGACTCCTCTGGGTAGCGCAACGCAAACCAAGTCTTTGCCTCTTCTTGCGAGTAAACGATTCCACGACATAGGCCATAGTGGAAAATACCAAGTCGACCATCATGTAAATCACGAAGCTCCCATTCGGGGGATTTGTCTGGTCCAATACCGTATGACATGATATTTATCCTTGTTGCTAGATGTCATCGAAGAAGTCGCTAAAGGGGTTTGGTATCCATTCGCCGGGAAGGCCGCGACGAATCCGCCCCGCTCGTTCCATTGAAGCGATTAGACCAAGGACCTTCTCACTCGGACTTCGACTCTCAAACCACTTGCAAAGCCGGGCTTCCTTAACGGGCTTGCGGTCTTCGATCTTGACGGGTTTGCTCCACTCATTGTAGAGCCAATAATGCGCGTCGGCGAGCAGTTGCGCGTCGGACTTCTGGTGCATCGCACGGAAGACATCGGGCATCGTTTTCTCCGCGGCGAAGAGCCAGCTTTGTGCACGGCGGAAGTCGCTGAGGGTCACGGTCAGGCCGTGGTCGGCCGACACCGCGCTAACCATCGAGAGTTTCATCAGATGCTCGTTCCGTCGGCTTAGATAATGGGCCAATCGACCGTAGCGCGGAACCGGCGCTTGGTCTTCCTCGTTAAACCAGCGCCGGTTCGCCTCCTGCGCGTCGGGTTCCCAGATAAACTCGCCGTGGAGTTCTTTGAAATACTCCCGCAGCTTGAGCTGAAGCCGTGAGAAGTCCTGACTCCTCGGCCGGGCGAACATATCGCGATAGGTCTTCTCCAGCGCGCCGTAGATGAAGATGAAGCGTGATGTGAAGCCCTGGCTCCAGGCGACTTCAGGGATAGTATCGCCCAAGGCATCGGGCGTGGCGGCGGCGAGGATGTTTAGGGTTGGTCCTTCGACCGTGGTGCTGGCCGAAACCTTCCTCGGTGCGGTGTAGAGCGGTGGGTTGTCGTAGATATGCGTGAGGTCCGCGATGAAGTCCTTCTCATACTTGGAAATAAAGACGCCGAGTTCCATCACGAAGACCGACATGGCGGAGTACATTGGAATCCCCATGCCATTGATTGAGAATTTCGCGGCCTTCTCGAATTGCTGGAGAAAGCTGGCCTTCGAGGGGTTGTCCGGGCCGAAGAAAATCCCATCGGGGAACGTGAGACTTAGCTCTTTCAACACCGTCTTTGCCATAGACACCATTGTGGTCTTGCCTGACCCGGGGCCTCCCGCAAGTATGATATATTGGTTCGGCTTCAACGGGTCAACGCCGTCGCCAACGGTCCACGCGCGGCGCTCCAAGACGCAGGAGATCGACGAAATAGCCGACCAGAGCTTGAAACTATCCGCGGCGCGGAGGGTCTGCGTAATGTCGAGGTATTCCTCGATCCAGTCGAAAGACACAATG
>Ga0105242_10004624_pt1 | contig 10672 bp, 6 predicted proteins | sample KBSM24metaG_FD_81521 | JGI IMG/M metagenome (GOLD analysis project Ga0105242, IMG submission 81521) | Miscanthus rhizosphere microbial communities from Kellogg Biological Station, Michigan, USA - KBS M2-4 metaG | ecosystem: Host-associated > Plants > Roots > Rhizosphere > Soil | place: Michigan... | reverse complement strand
TAGGCAGTGATATTGCCCTGTTTATTCTCTGCCCCTATAAATTGTAGCCAATCGTAAATATTACCGTAGGGATAACTTTTAATAAATTCCCTCCACTCGCTGATATAGTCGGTACTTATCGGGGGGGTACCCGCTTTCTTCGTTACTACAGGATAGGAAAAATGGATGTCGGGATGAACCAGATCTTTTACTTTGGAGTAGGCCGGTTGCTGCAGCATCCATTTGTCGGCTTCCTCAGGGGATTGCGGCATTCCGCTGGTCTTATCTGCAGGGATACTGTCACTATCAAATAAGAAAGTTGTTGCTGTGTCCTGTACCTGTCGATGGGCGGTGATGCCAATATACTGCGCAAATATCAGTGCCAACGGCAGTGTACCCGTACCTTCCTTACCCAAAAAAAGCAATGCATGACTAAGCCGGTTGTGTTGCACCAGGTCGACCAGCTGCTGTTTTACTTCCTTCTGACCAATAATATCCTTAAAAAGCATGGATGGCAAATATAGTTTGAAGCCCGGTTTTGGTATGTAAAAACTAAAAAAGAAAAGCGACCCTGATAGGAGTCGCTTTTAAAATCAGTCGTTGAATTCTTCAGACTAGGCCGCGGCTTTGCAGTGCGTCATTAATTTAAATATTTTAAAACATCGTCACTTAGTACACTCACCTTGTTATTGATGACCGTAATAAGCTCGCCCTTTTCGTCGATGAGGAATTTCGTAAAGTTCCACTTGATCGGATCATTAAATCCTTTCCTGGCAGCTTCATCGGTAAGCCACTTAAATAATGGGGCGATATCATCACCTTTCACCGACACTTTTTCTGCCATAGGAAAAGTCACACCATAATTTTTCTTGCAGAATTCCTGGATCTCTCCGTTAGTACCCGGTTCCTGCTGCCCGAAGTTATTTGCCGGAAACCCGACTATAACCAGTTTGTCTTTATATTTTTCATAAAGCTTTTCCAGGTCTGCATACTGAGGTGTGTTGCCACATTTTGATGCCGTATTTACAATCATTATTTTTTTCCCTTTATAGGAAGAAAAATCAATGGTACCACCGGTAAGCCCGGGAGCTTTGAAATCATAAATAGATGTGGCACTAATAAAAGCCGCTATCAGAAGACTGAACATCATTGTTTTCATACAGAAAATTTATTTTGTTAATCGGAGTATCCCTTCTTGGGGTTGCTAAAGTTAAACAAATTTTGTGGGCCTGAAGATTTAATCACCGACAATAATTTCAATGAAATGATAAAAAATTATTCGCCGGTTTTTTAAAACCACAGGAATTCAGTTAATAAGAAGATGGGGTGAGAGCCACGTTATTGCATTTCGTAACATCCCAGATCTGGTAAGCCCACAGGCCGGGGATTTCCATCAAGATCAATGGTGACAGCGGTGGCTACACCTTTGTCAATAGCGGGGGACAACGTCTTTTTTAAATGAAAATCATAAATGCCTTTATTGACATCGATGCTGTCAAATTCCGGCGTCTGATCATTAATGGCATTTACAAGGGGTTCGATAGCTGCCGGAACCGTTTTTACTTTCCATAAATTGGAATCGAAACTTACATCGAACAGGGCATTGTCATTTTTGGCTGTTACAACTTCATCATCCACTGTTCCGTTTTCACCCCAGAATATATTATTCCGGAAAACGGCTTTTAAATCACCTGTCACCGGCACATCATTGACGGTTATATAATTGCTGATGTATAGAACCGGGTTTTTGTGAATCATAAAATTATTCGAATAGGTCACTACTGTGCAATGTGTAAACTGGTAGTCGCCGCCCTGGGCCAACACAACATTTTTTCCAGAATTAGTTATCAGGCAATTGGTAGCATATACACTGGAGTTTAGCGCAATGATACCTGCGTCATATGCATTATCGACGATGCATTCATTTAATGTAAGCTTGGGTATCGTGTTTGTCGAGGGGTCCTGCAATGCGATAGCCTGGTAAGCATTCTTCACGACAGCATAATTCAGTATATTGTCGTGGCTACTGTTTCGAAAGAAAATACCGGGCCACGATGCAGGATAATCCTTATAGGGTTCATCCAGTCTGTCGCCGCCGAAATAAACTCTGCCGGTTGTATCTTTTTCTCCATTTACATTCAATGTACCATCAACAATAATCGCTGCATCCGCATGCGCATAAATGTGACAACCTTTATTTATCGTCAGTGTTTTGCCAGGTTCAATATACAAATAGCCTAAGATCACGTACGGCAGATCATTATCCCAAACTTCGTCACTGCTCACGTGCTTATCTCGCATAAAGTGGGCATTCTTACCCCAGGCTTCTAATTGAATCCATTGCGTATTTCCATTGAAGCTCACCTGAATACTGTCCCGCACAACAAAGGGAAGGTTATTGGCATCGGGGTTTATATTCACCTGTACAAAAACGTATAAGCTGTCATTTGCTGCAATCTCAAGATCAGTCACACCCGGTCCGCTGATACCGTCTACATTAATAGAATACGATGAGCCGGTGCCCATTAATTTGACCGATGATATCTTTAATTTTTGGTCGTTATCATTTATTATTTTGAATGACTGAGTCACCGAGCCGGCGCTTGTAAATACGGTATCGTATTTAAGAGTATCAGCCGTGATTCTTATCACAGCATCTGCACTGTTGATGAAGGTATCTTTTCTGCAGGCAGAAATCAGTATCAGCAGGAATAGAGAGAAACCGGTATGGATTTTCATTAGGTTCAAAAATAGAAACTATGGTGTGAATGAAAAAAGAGTTCCTTATTAATAAGAAGCGATGCAAAGAGTCGCCATGCTCAGCTTCACATTGTGAGCTTTTAATAATGCTGAACCGCAGGCCTCCAGTGTAGCTCCGGTTGTAATCACGTCATCGACCAGTATCACATGCTTATCATTTAGCACCGTTTCGTTCTGCAACAGAAATTTGCCTTCTACATTGTTCCATCTTTCCACTCTGCCTTTTTTTGTCTGGGTTGCGGTCGGCTGCGGTCGTGTGACTACATTGTCCCAAACCGGTAACTGCATTATTTCAGATATTCCTTCACATAATACGGTTGCCTGATTATAGCCACGTTTTCTCTCTTTCGCGGGAAAAAGCGGCAGGGGTACAAGCGCATCGGCATTAAAACGACCAGATTGCATAAGATATTTTCCAAGCAGCCGTCCTAATTGTAAACCCAGGTCCTTATCGCCCTTATATTTGAACTGGTGTATCAGTTGCTGTATCAGGGATTCTTTGGTAAAATAATAACCCGCCGTGGCGCTATACAGGGGTAACCTGCCCCAAAAGATCTTTTCTACCGGGTTTTCTCCCCGAAGATGAAAACCGGTGTCCGGTAAATCAGACAGGCAATGCATGCATATCGAACTTTGTTCATTAAGTACATCGCTACCGCAGCCGGCACAGGTATGGGGAAACCATAGATGAAGAAGAGAATCTTTTATTTCTTTTATCGAGATCATGGAAGACTGGATGTTGGTCCCAAACTGCCAGCCGGACGGGACGGTAGCTATCGGGATTGGATACTGGATGCGTGAGCATTTAAAATAGCAGCTTGTAAACTTCATCGACCCGACCCAATGTTATCACTTCAATATTGAATTTTTGTTTAGCAAGGCCTTTCTGACCATGTCTGCCGCCAGGCAGGTTGTATTTAGATACAATGATTTTTTCAAAGCCCAGTTTTTCTGCTTCGGCAATACGTTGATCAATTCTATTGACGGCTCTTATTTCACCGCTCAATCCAATCTCACCGGCAAAACAAAGATGCTGTGGCAGCGCAATATCTTCATAAGAAGATAGCAGCGCACAGAGAACAGCCAGATCAGTAGACGGATCTTCTATCTTTAATCCGCCGGCGATATTCAGGAAAACATCCTTTAATCCAAAATGAAAACCGCCGCGTTTTTCCAATACGGCCAATAATAACTGAAGGCGACGAAGATCAAAGCCGCTGACAGTCCGTTGTGGTGTTCCGTATACTGACTGTGTAACCAATGCCTGTACTTCTATCAGCAATGGTCGAACACCTTCAATCGTTGCAGCGATGGTAATTCCGCTTAAGGGATCTTCCTTTTGGGTAATTAAAATTTCACTGGGATTTGCTACGCCTTTCATTCCCTCGTCTGTCATTTCATATATTCCCAATTCGGCAGTACTTCCGAAACGATTTTTCAGTGTCCTTAAAATACGATAGGCATAGTGACGATCACCTTCGAATTGCAGTACGGTGTCTACCATGTGTTCCAATACCTTGGGACCTGCAATACTTCCTTCTTTCGTTATATGGCCAATAAGAAAGACGGGTGTATTCGTTTCTTTAGCGAAACGCTGGAACTCGGCTGCAGACTCTCTTATCTGCGATACACTTCCGGGTGATGATTCAATAAACGGACTGTGCAACACCTGAACTGAATCCACAATAATTACCCGCGGCTTGAGCTTCTTTATTTCCTGGAAGATCACCTGTGTTGATGTTTCGGTAAGCAGATAAAAATTTTCATTGGTGAGATTTAATCTTTCTGCACGCATTTTAATTTGCTGTTCGCTTTCTTCTCCGCTGATATATAAAACCACGTGATCAGTAAGACTAAGACCGATTTGTAAAAACAATGTTGATTTACCGATACCAGGTTCGCCGGCTATGAGGACAATGCTTCCGGGAACAATCCCCCCACCGAGTACTCTGTTTAATTCTTTGTCCGGAGTTATCAATCTTTTTTCTTCACTGGTTCGAATGTCACTTAGCAGGATCGTTTTATTATTTCTTTTTTCTTCGTTATAGTTTTTCCAGTCATTGGTTTTAATTGTTTCCTTTTGAACAATTTCTTCAACGAACGTATTCCATAAACTGCATGAAGGACATTGACCGATCCATTTTACACTTTCATAGCCGCAGTTCTGACAAAAAAATCCTGTCTTTACTTTACTCATAAAAATAAAATTAGCTTATTCATCAACGGACCGAATAAACTGCAACAAAAAAATCGTGTCTTTATTTTTCAAACAAGAAATTGATAAAAGACAACAGTTTATTGGATAAAAAAAGAGGAAGAATTAATTAAAAAAAATCATTTGTTGAGGAAGCGATTTTTAAAAGTAAAAAGGGCCAATCTTTTGATTGACCCTCTTACTTACTAACCCATTAAATTCTTGCACTAAGTTACAAATCTGTGTCACTTTACAAAATAAATTTTTTGTCTTTAATTTCTATTTCAACCATGATAAGAGGTCCGTCATGTATTATAGACATTTCAATATTTAAATCGTAAGTTATTATATTTCAATATATTATAAAGTATATAATAATATGTATAGCCTTATTTTTTTGACAAAAATGTTTTTTTGTTTACAAAAGATTAATGTGGAAATGTCAAAAAGACGGGCACTAATGACTGTTAGGGCATATTGACTGACAAAGGGGATTTGGATGCAGATTTGTGACGTAGTTTTTACTAAAAATTTTGAAGAATGACACCATCAATTATGTTCGTTTCGTTGATTTTTGTGGGTATCAGTATGCTGGTTTCCCTGGTGCTGAAAGGTAAGTTTAAAGCCTACTCAAAAATACCACTTTCGAGCAGATTAACTGGCCGGGAAGTCGCAGAAAAAATGCTACGCGAGAATGGTATTTATGATGTAAAGGTTACGTCAGTGGATGGATTTCTTTCCGACCATTATAACCCGGCTAATAAGACTGTAAATCTTAGTCCGGACGTCTACAACGGAAATAATATCTCGTCGGCAGCTGTTGCGGCCCATGAATGCGGCCATGCGGTGCAACATGCCGCCGGCTATTCATGGCTTGCCATGCGCAGCAGGTTAGTGCCTCTGGTACAGGTGAGTTCCGGCCTTGTGAACTGGATTCTGCTGATCGGTATATTGATGATCAACAGGTTCCCCGAGTTACTGCTGGCGGGTATTGTGCTATTTGCCATAACGGTCTTGTTTACGCTAATAACGCTGCCCGTTGAGTTTGATGCTAGCAGCAGGGCTCTTTCCTGGCTGAGCCATACCAATGTTACCAATAGCCAGGAGTACCCCAAAGCCAAAGATGCCCTAAAATGGGCTGCCATGACTTATGTTGTAGCTGCTCTTGCAGCCGTCGTTACCCTTATCCAATATATTTTTATCTACCTGGGCAACAGGAACCGATAACTTGATCCAAATCAAGAATTAGAAAATGACGCATCTATATGCGTCTTTTTTTTATATATACGGTCCTATATTTATATAGACGGTTAACTGCTATTTCACTTAAAAACCACACACATGAGAAAATTGACACTGCTCCTGCTGGGCGTAACCTTGCTATTTGCCCAGCAAACATGGGCCCAAAACACTATAACCGGACAGGTTACAGATGCAAACGGTCTCCCTATAGCAAGGGCAACAATAAAAATTAAAGATGGAGGCGGAGGAACGACTGCTGGAAATGATGGCACTTTCAAAATTGTGGCACCCGCTAATGCCATATTAATAATAAGTGCCGTTGGTTTCGAAAATATAACAGTTCCCGTGAATAACCGGCAAGTTGTGCCTGTATCTTTAACCCAGGTTACTTCTTCTTTAAATGAAGTTGTTGTTACTGCTTATGGCATCAAACGTGAAAAGAAAGCGTTAGGGTACGCAGTTTCGACGGTAACAAGTAAGGACCTGGAATTAAAGCCCGAGAACGATATAGCCAGGATATTAAACGGCAAAGCTCCCGGAGTAAATGTTCTTAGCACCAGTGGTCTTAGTGGGAGTGGTACCAATATCAATATAAGGGGTATCAGTACTATTACGGGAGGCTCAACACCTCTATTTGTAGTGGACGGGGTTGCCTTTGATGGCTCTACAAATGCCCAGGGAAATTTCACGTATGGAAATACAACTTCCAGCCGTTTTTTAGATCTCGACCCCAACAATATAGAAAGCATAAGTATTCTTAAAGGATTAGCTGCGGCGACACAATACGGAGAAAATGGCCGCAACGGAGTAATTATCGTCACAACAAAAAATGGCTCTACCCAAAAAACACGTACAAAATCGGAAATAAGTGTTTCACAATCTTATTCAATAATTAAAGCCATATTGCCGGAATACAATGATGGATATGGAGGTGGATTTGATGAAAGTTCGGGAGTAGTATTTTTCAGCAATTGGGGTTCAGCGTTTACGAACCCTCCCGAAATCGTTACGCATCCCTATGATAAGAGCAGACTTAACGATATATTCCCCCAATACAAAGGCGCCCCGTACGAACGCAAATATTACAGCAGTGTTCCCAATTTTTTCAGATCGGGCAATAATAAGACAACTTCTATAAATGCGGCAGGTACAACTGGTGGTAACCTGAATTACAATATAAACTACAGCTATACGGATGATAAAGGTTATCTGGAAAATAATGGGCTGATAAAAAATTCATTTGGTATGGGCGGAACGGCCAAGCTTACCAATAAGTTTACCGTATCAGGCACTGTTAATTACGTAATAACAGATCAAAAAGCCCCTCCCACGAGTGATAGCTATGGAAACAATGCAAGCAATTCTTCCATTTTTGGTAATGTATTGTATACACCAACCAGTATGGACTTGATGGGTTTGCCTTATGAGAGCCCACTTGATCATTCCCAGGTATACTATCGTAATTCCAACGATATTCAAAATCCCAGATGGACATTGTATAATGCTTTTACAAAGGATAAAGTCCACCGGATTTTTGGTAAAATTCAGGCAGGTTATGAATTGACAAAAGGCCTGAGCCTGACCTATAAAATAGGATATGATAATTACTCAGAAGAACAGGAATATTCACAAAATAAAGGGGGCTTATATACCCCAACCGGTTTGTTGCGGACCACTTCAGGAAATAGTACCATCTGGAACAATCAGCTTTATTTGAATTATTATGGTAACCTGGGAAAGGATTTTACTATAGAGGCATATGCCGGAGCTGACAAGACAAGCCAACAATATAGCCAAACCGGGCAGAGGAGCCAGCAACAATTGGTATATGGTCTTATGAACCACACCAATTTTATCAGTCATGACGAATACAGTGAAGATGGGTCAGAGCTCAATTATAAAAAAGAACAAATTAGTCTAGGGGTTTATAGTTTCGTCACAGTGGGATACAGAAATTTCGCTTATATAACTGCAGGTGGGCGCAATAGCTGGTCTTCAACAGTAGAAGAGCGAAACAGGAGCATCTTTTATCCGAATATAAGCGCGTCATTCATTCCGACTACTGCTTTTACAAGTTTACAGAATAGTAACTTTTTGAAATATTTAAAATTAAGAGTTGGATATTCTACCAGCGCCAGTTTCCCGACACCTTATAATACAAGACCATACCTCGCGATAGCCCCAAGAGTGTTTGTATCGTCGGTGGGAACCGTTGTTAATATTAACTCTATTCCGAACAGAAAGCCAAACTCAAACTTAAAACCTGAACTTTTAGGTGAAGTAGAAGCTGGCCTGGAAAGTAAATTGTGGAATAACAGGATAACTGTTGATCTCACTTTATATCAAAGAACATCGAAAGATCAGATACTCGAAAGTCCGACTGACCCCGCCAGCGGCTACACAAGCACATTTATTAACGCCGGTAAAGTGACTAACAAGGGGATCGAATTAGCGTTAGGAGTAACTGTCGTTAATTTAAAAGACTGGAAATGGCAAGTGGACGGTATTTACAGCATTAATAAAAGCAAGGTATCTGAAATCCCCGCAGACTTGTCAGATATCTTAATTTCCGGTTATTCTAACTTTGGCACGTTTGCCACAAACGGTGCTCCTTTGGGTGTAATAAAAGCATCTTCCTTTCAAAAGGATCCAAAAACAGGCCAGCGTGTAGTAGGTTCAGACGGAAATTATATTACGAATACAACTCCAACGATTATTGGGGATCCTAATCCACTTTACAAATTATCCGGCATCAGTACTTTAAGCTACAAATCTATTAGCTTCCGGATGCAATGGGATTATACAGTAGGGGGTGAAATGTTTTCCAGCACTGCTGCAGCCCTTTTGGGTCGCGGTGTAACCAAAGACACGAAGTTTGATAGAAAGACGCCCTGGATTTTACCAGGCGTACTGGAGAATGGCGAACCAAACAATATTGAAATTTCAAGCAGCCAGGTCTTTTACGGAAATGGTTTACCCAATGGCGCGGCAAACGAAGTCGGAATATTTGATCAAACATGTATCCGGCTAAGAGAAGTCTCCATATCATATAGTGTACCACCAAGCATGCTAACCCACTTGCCAATTGGTGGATTGTCTATAGGTGTTAGCGGATCAAACCTTTGGTATTATGCTCCCAATTTTCCAAAATATACCCATTTTGACCCTGAATCAAGTGGCTTATCTGTTGGTAATGGAAGAGGTATGGAATTTCTCTCGGGACCTTCAGCCCGCCGTTTTGGTGCCAGTATAAGAATTACTTTCTAATTTATTAAACTAAGAAATTATGAAATATAAAAAAATCATATACGCATTAGCGGGGCTGATTTTGTGGGTTGGCATGAATTCCTGCAAAAAAGACTTGAATAGGCTATTGAATAACCCGAACGCTCCTACACCCGAAACAGCTGATGTTGACTTATACTTAAACGCTGTTCAGGGGAATTTCGTTCAATTCTGGTCAAATGCATCCGACAATGGCGGTTCGCTTACCAGGCAGCTTTTTTGGAATGGTCCTTATTACAGGAATAACTTTAGCCCCAACTCTTTTGATGGGGAATGGATATCAGCTTATACGGGGGTCATAAAAAATGCGCAGGCTATGATCCCGCTGGCCCAGAGCCAAAAGAAATATTTTCAATCAGGTATTGCAAGGGCGTTATTAGCATTTACCCTGGGCACTTTAGTGGACGATTTTGGCGATGTTCCGTATTCTGAGGCGAATTTAGGTCTCGAAGCAAATTTAAATCCTAAAGTGGATCCGGGCGCAACAGCTTATGCAACTGCGCAGACTTTATTAGATAGCGCCATTCTTGATTTTCAAAAACCAGGTGCTGCGGCGGGGCCTGCAAATGATTTGTATTATGATGGAGACAAGGACAAATGGATTACAATGGCAAAAACCTTAAAATTAAAATTCTATATGCAGGTGCGCCTTGTAGACAATAGTGCCATTGCCAAAATCCAGGAATTAGTAACAGAAAATGACCTGATAGATGATCCTTCAGAAGACTTTGCATTCAAATTTGGTACTAACCTCGCATCACCAGATAGCAGGCATCCGCATTATGGTATTGACTACCCTGCCTCAGGCGGAGTAGGTGAATATATAGGCGATTATTTTATGTGGATGGTAGCCGCGCAAAAATATGGAGGCAATGTTAATCTTCCGACCAATGGTCCTGCTGCTACATCCGGCGATCCCCGCCTTCGTTATTATCTTTATCGTCAGGCTACAAATTATTCATGGGTTGATCCTTCAATATGTCCCTGTTATACTACCTCTCAATATGGTACTGCTCAATACCCTTCATGGTATCCAAGCGTACCTGACCAAACGCCTTATTGTGTAGTTGGTAAAGGGTATTTTGGAAGGGACTTTGGTGATAACAGTGGAGCACCACCTGATGGTAATTATCGTACCGCCTGGGGAGTATATCCGGCCGGTGGTCAGTTTGATGCAAGCCAGGGAGAAACCGTACAATTAATCATGGGTGG
>Ga0105242_10004623_pt1 | contig 10674 bp, 9 predicted proteins | sample KBSM24metaG_FD_81521 | JGI IMG/M metagenome (GOLD analysis project Ga0105242, IMG submission 81521) | Miscanthus rhizosphere microbial communities from Kellogg Biological Station, Michigan, USA - KBS M2-4 metaG | ecosystem: Host-associated > Plants > Roots > Rhizosphere > Soil | place: Michigan... | reverse complement strand
GAGAACTCCGGAGCGAGGACTCGGCGAATGATCACGTGTGCGGCGCGGCGAGATACGGGAACGTCGAGGAAAACGCGGCGTCGTTCGCTCCAACGTTGTCCGTGCACAGCGGGAGCTGGAACGGTTGGCACAGCGCGCCGGTGGCGTTGAGGAAGGAGCTGAAGATCGCCGTCAGCCCGAGGTCGACGACATCGTCGGTGAGCTTGCGTCCACCCCACCCACTCGACAGCGCCCAACTCAACCAGCCCGCCGAATTGGGATTCTTCGACGGATCCACAACGAGCATGTCGGGATACAGCACGCTGCCCAACGTCGTGGCGAGTGCCGCCGGACGACCGAAGCTCGTGATGAACGCTTCCGTCTGTGGACGGAAGGTCGCCGTGTTGTAGGGCTGCGTGCGGTTGTACGCGCCGTGGTTGGCTTTGGCGATCGTGACTTCGCTGACCAGCGGGTTGCCAAGAAAATCCGTCTGGTCGTAGATGGTCGCATCGTCGTCACTGTCGTCATTCTCGACGTCGCGGCTCGCGACGTTGGGCGCGACGATCGATCGCGATGAATCGTTGGTGCGGTCACTGCAGCCGGTGAGCCCGAAGCTTACGCCGAGGGCGAGCGCGGCGAGCCAGAGACGCGCGTCAGTCTTCCACATATGAATGTGCTCCTGAATCGTAGATGAGTGAGTGAAGCGTCAGTTGGACCGCGCGCGGCTGGTCGTGCCCCAGACACCAAACGGCGACGGATGCTGCGGATCGCGCTCGATCATGCTCACCGGGAGCTCGATGACGATCGCCATGTCGTTGAACCCGCGGACATAGTCGAGCGCCTGGCCGGCCGCTCGGAACGAATTGGCGCTGGGCGTCGGCGGCAGCTGTGACAACGGACCGCTCACGGGCCGGCGATCCGGGATGATGCGGAAAAACTGCTCGAGATCGATGAAGAACGGGTCGTCTCGCGGTCCGGCGAAAACCTGGATGCCGTCGGCCGAACCAAGAACCTCGTTGACCGGACCTGATACCGCCTTCCGTCCGCCGACCAGAGTATTCGCCGGACCGGTCTGACGCGGCGCAACCGGGCCGCGTACGGTCACGCGCTGATGACCCGCCTTCCCGGTGAACGTGACTTGGAAAACCAGATCTTCAACGCCGTCCCGATTGTTGTCGATCTTGATCTGATACAGCTCCTGGTCCTTCGTGCCGAACGCGAAGCTCGGCGTGTTCGCCGGCGTGATCGGCGACGACGTGCCCAGGACGAGCGCGATTCGGCCCGGCGTCGCGGCGGGGAACGCATAGACGTCGTTCACGTCGTACCGCGGACTGAGCTCGACCTCCGGCGTATCCTGGTGGTCGGATGCTCGCAACCGTCGCACTGTCGTGAGCGCGGCGACCAGCCCGCCCGCGACGAGCGCCGCCGGCAATGCTCGCCTGAAAATCCATTTCTTCATACGCCCCTCGTGTATAGGTGGGGAGGGGACCGTGATTGGTCCGCCTCAGCTCCACCGGGTTACGCCACGAGGGGGGAATCGGATTTCTATCGTCGCAACTTGCTGCTGCCGGCCGGAGCCCCGGTCGTCGAGACGATAGCGGGCGAACTGCTGAGGGTGTGTGCCGCGATGAACCCTGCCAGAACTCCGGCGAACCCCAACAACACCGTGCGAGATCTATCCAGCGACCGTACGCTGACGACAAGCGCCCCCCCCGCATGCGATGGTACGTCGATCGGTTCGTTTTGGAGAAACTCCTCAGGCCCGACGGCGCGCGCGATCTGGGTCACGGCGAGCCGCATCCGCCCCGAGTCGATCGCCACGACGCGGCCGTCGAGTGAAGTCGCGTTCGGGCCGATGGTACCGGCCAGTGAGCTCGAGGCATCGCTGCTCAAGACGACGTGCACCATCTCGTCGGGTCGCACGGCTGTGGGCGACGCTTCACGATACTGGTAGCAAGCCAGAGAGGCCGCTGCCAGCAGCATGGCGAGGGCTCGAGCCGCCCTCATTACTGGCCGAGGCACTTGAGCCCCGTTGCGTCCGACGTCTTACTCGCCGGATCGTTCTCGTTGCGCGGTGGCTGCTGGGACGGCGGCGGAATCTGGGTGTTGGTGTTCTGCTCCGACGCATCGTAGAAAAACCGGGCAGGGACGATCGCCGCAATGACCGGCACCAGGTTCGGCGTGCACGTCCGCAGATACAAGTTCCAGCTCTCGATGTTCTGGAAATCGGCGATGTATTCCTCGATCAGGATCTGCGCGAGCAGCGGCTGGCCGGTCAGCGACGCGGGCGCCGGCGGCAGCCCAACGAGTGCGCGGGCCTGGTTGAGCTTCGCCAACGCCGTGGCATTGTCGCCGGTGCGTTGTGCCGCTTCCGCCCAGAGGAGAAGGTTCTCGTTCACCGTGACGAGCGGCTGCGTGGCGTTCGGCGCTAGCAGCGCGTCGTTCAGATCCGTCAGGTCGGCGTTGAAATACGTGTGAAGGCGCGGGTCGTTGCGCGACTGCAGCAGGGCCACGAATTGCGGATTCGGCGCGATGTACCCGGGACGCTGCACGACTGCAAACTGATACCAGAAGTTCTGCTCGTTGGTGGCGCCAGAGAAGACCGCATTGAAGTTTTCCGACGCGCTCGATATTCCCTTGCTCGCATCGGTCACGACCTGCAGGTACACGTTTGGCCGCACCTTCGCCGTGTGTATGGCGAAGCGGGCCTTGAGCGAGTGGGCAAGCTTCGTCCACAACGTCGGATCGCCGCCGTACGCGAGGTCTGCCGAGCCTGGACCAAAATTCGTCGGACCGCTGGCCTGCATTTCCACGATGGCGCGCGACAACATCGTCTGCACGGAGTCGTAAAGCGACAACTGCGGATCGAGCGCCGGATTCTGCTTCCCGGTGAGCGCCTCCTTGTACGTCAAATTGCCGAACAAGTCGGCCCCGGTCCCTATGATCAGGGACTCCATCACCAGTGCGATGCCGTGAAACAGCGTATCGTTCCCTGACAGCGCCTGCGATTCGACCTTGCGGATGTCGACGAGCCCACCGCCCGTATACAGGCCGGCTTGAAACCCGTTGGTGACATCCGGACTGACACCATAATTGTAGATGTCCACGTATTGCAGATTCGTGCCGAGCAGCTGCTGTGCCCACATGTTGGTCACGCGGACCATATCGCTCTGGAGCAGCGCCCACGTGCCCGCCTGGACGCCGACGAACAGCTGCGACGTTGTTGCAGTGGTCGGCCGATTCGGATCGTTGCTCAGCTCACCGCCGGTGAGATAGTCGCTGCACGCGGTCGTGAGTATGACGGCGCCGGCGACACCCGCGAATCGAAGTCTATTCATGATGCGAGATGCCCCCCCGTCAGCGGTTGAGCGTGATAGAAAGGATGAACGACCGAATTTCCGGGTTCTGGAAGAAGTCGATGCCCTGCGTGAGGAACTCGGCGCCGCCCAGGTTCGTCTCGGGATCGAGCCCGGTATAGGGGGTCCACGTGTGCAGGTTGCGACCGCCGAGGCGAATCAACGCCTGGCTGAATCCGAGTTTCTGTTTGATCCAGGGATCGTCCCACGTGTACGTGATCGCCAGCTCACGCCATTTGGTGAAGTTGCCGCTCTCGACGAACTGCGACTGCACCGGGCTCGCGCTGCCGCCGGTGGTCGTGTACCAGTTCTGCCATTGAGCCGGCGTGCGAAACGCGACCTTCCCGGCGCCGGGACCCGCGACCTGCTGATTACTCAGGATGTTCTTCCCAAAGATGCCCGCCGTATCCGACCGAATGGTGGTCTCTTCAGCGGTGCCGAATCGGTCGAGCGCCGAGCGCGTACCGTTCCACACCTGCGCGCCTCGGCGGATGTCCAACAGCGTCGTCAGCTGGAATCGCTTGTAGCGAACGAGCAGGTTCAGGCCGCCCGTCCACCGCGGATTCGGATCGGCGATCATTTGGTCGTCGGGGTTGACGACCGGCCGATTGTTCGTGCTCGCGATGTACAGCGCGTTCTTTGGAGCGCCGGGCCCGCACGCCGAGTCGACGTTCGCCATCGTCCCCACGCCCGGCAGCGTCGCAGTTTCGCCGCGGCCGCATCGAACGAAGTCCTGTCCCCGGATAACGCCCGGTGCGAATCCCACCGTCGACGATCCGATCGCGCCCGTGAAGCCTTCCGTCACGTACGGGATGAACTGAATGTCGTTGATCAGCGAAACGACCTTGCCGTTGTTGCGCGCCCAGTTGCCACCGATCGTCGCGTCCCAATCCCTGGCGGTGTACACGCGCGCATTGAACGACATCTCCCAGCCCTTGTTCGTGACGGTCGCGCCGTTGAGGAGCGCGCTGCTGGCGCCGTTGGCCGCCGCGTTGACCGGGGAGGGAAGGATCACGTCGCTCGATTTCTTGTTGTAGTATGTGAGACTGAAGTCGGACGTCTGATCGTTGAACCCGAAGTCGAAGCCAAACTCCGCTTCGCGATTGCGCTCGGGCTTGAGGTTGTTATTCCCGAGATTGGCGCCGGTTACCACGCCGCCTTGCCCACTCTGCTTCGAGCCGATGACGTCGCCGAAGCCGCTGCCGAAGACCGTCGTTGTCGACAGCGCGGTGATCGTCGCGTACACCGGCGGCTCTCGGCCGGTCTCGCCGTAGGCCGCGCGCAGACGCGCATTGCTCAACCAGTGCCACCTGTTGTTCGGCACGTTCGGGTTGTTGATGTACTTCGTGAACGTCCAGGCCGCGTCGGCTTTCGGATACAGCGCCGTGCGATCCGATTCGCCAAAGGTCGAGAAGCCATCGAGGCGGAGTCCGACCGTGCCGTGAAGCTCGTTGTTGTAGTCCGCCTCCGCCTGCGCGAAGTAGGCGAGGATGTGCTGCAGCGAGTTGAATTCGCTCGGGTTGAAGCTCACGGTGTTCTGAATCGCCAGCGGTGTCGGCGCGATGAGCTGGTCGCCGAAGACGAAGACCTGGCGGTTGCGTCGTGAATTCAGGTTCGATCCGAGTACCAAACGGGTCTCGAGGTACCTGTTGGGGTTGTACGACACCGTGCCGGTGAGATTCTGATCGACCTCGAGGTTGTCGATGTCCAGTCGCGTGACGCTACCCACCGGATCGCTGGACGACGTCAAGGGCAGGGCCTCGAGCCGCGAATCGGAATAGTTGTCCGCGCCGAAGGTCTCGTTGATCGCAAACCACGCTGCCGGCACCCAGTTGAGCGTGATGTTGCCGAGGAAGCGACCGAGCTCGCTCTTGTTCCCCACGTTGGCCAGCACGAAGAACGGATTGTCGTAGCCGCGCGACGTCGTCAGACTGGAGGCCGTCGGATGCGGGAATCGATACGATCGCTGGAGCCCCGAGACCGGCGACAGATACGGCTGGTTGTCGAAATCGGGCGGCGTACGCAGCGCGCCGAGGAGCAGACCCGACGTGTTCGAGCCTTTCTGGACGTACTTACCCGTCGTGTTGAAGTACGAGAAGTTGCCGCCGAAGGTCAGCGTGTTGAGCAGCTGATGGCTCGCCGACAGCCGGAAGGTGTTCCGGAAGTAGCGATTGTTCGGCGAATCCATGATGCCGTACTGGTCGGTGACGCCGCCGGATAGGAAGAACTGCGTGCGCTGTGTCCCTCCCGAGACGTTGAGCGCGATGTCATTGGTCAGGCCGGTGTCGTAGATCTCCGTGCCGTGGTCGAACCGTGGAACCGTCGGTCCGAGGAGCGGTCCCCAGGTGAGACTCGACGCGTTGCAATCCGGCGTATCGCAGCCGCCCGGGATTCCGTTGCTGCCTTGACCGTAGATTGTTTGCAGCGGAAACGTCTTCACGACGTGATCGAACGTCTGGACGGACGAGACGTTGTAGCGCGTCGGTCCGGTCGAGCCTTTCTTGGTTGTGATCAGGATGACGCCGTTGGCCGCCCGGGCGCCGTAGATCGACGCGGCTGCCGCGCCCTTGAGGACCTGCACCGATTCGATGTCGTTCGGGTTGATGTCCGCCGCGCGATTCTGGGTGACGGTGCTGGCGTCGCCGCCGCCCTGCGTGGCCTGCGTCGTGTTGTCGATTGGGGTGTTGTCGACGACGATGAGCGGCTGGTTCGTTCCGGTCACCGACGTCGCACCGCGAATGAGGACGAACGCCGATGCGCCAGGTTCGCCGGACTGCGTGCGCACTCGCACATTCGGCGTCGTCGCGGCGAGCGACGAGATGACGTTCTGCGGCTGCGTGACCCGCTTGAGCATCGTCGAATCGACGGTGTTGATCACGCTCCCGACGCGCTGTCGCATCTGCGACGTGCCCGATCCCGTGACGATGATCTCCTCGAGCTGCGCGGCCGTCTGCGTCATCACGAAGTCGTGTGTGATCGTGCCCGCGTTGAGCGTGACGGCGACGTTTTGCGGCGAGTAGCCGACGCGTCGCGCGTTGAGATTGACGACCTGTCCGGTGACGCGCGCCGCGGGAACGGTAAACGTGTAGAGACCGTCGTCACGCGTAATGGCGCCGAGGCCCATCCCGGTGACCGACACGGTGACGCCGCCGAGCGGCTGTCCGCCGATGTTCGTCACGTGACCCGTGATAGTCGCGCCTTGTGCCGCCACCGGCGCGACGCGCGCAAGGAGCGCGACCAACAGCGATGCGCCGTACCAGCGAAGCTGCGAGACTTGCATGACCCGACTCCTCGGACGGGATTCCGGAAAGGCGCGAGCGAGTACGCCGTCGAGTGGAGCGGCGGCCGGGTCGCGTCTACGGACGCGAGCATGCGTCCGATCAGGTGCGCGGGTGGGCGCACGCGTTGTGCCACACGGCTGCGTGCGGCGACGACTCGGCCAGAAGATTCCTTGCAAATGCGAGACACGTCGCATGCGCGACCATGCGTCGCGCCGATCGTGTCAGGACGCGCCGAGGCGATTTATGTCCGCTGATTCCACAATGGGACTTAGGTACCCGTCGCGAGCAACAATGAGCATGGCTCGCGCGAGCCGGTCGCTCGTTGTCACGTGGGTCGGCGACAAGCGCGTCAACGGCGCGGCGAGCGGCCGGATCAGCGTGTACACGGCATTGTACCACGACGTTCGCGAACGAATGCCGTGCCGGGGAATCACCGCGCCCGGTCGAAACATGTACGCGGCGTGAAAGCCGAGTGCGAGCAGTGCATTCTCGGTGCGTCCCTTTACGCGGGCCCACATCACGCGCCCGCGCTCCGTCGAATCGGTACCCGCGCCCGAGACGTAGATGAACGTCATGTGCAGGTTGATTCGGACGAGCTGACGCGCGACAGCCAGCGTGAGATCGTAGGTGAGCTGTGAGTAGTCGGCTTCGTTCAACCCGACTGACGTCACGCCAAGACAAAACAGACACGCATCGACGTCGCGGAGCTGCGGCTCGTGCGCGGCCAGCTGGGTGATGTCCGACTCGACGATGTCGATGAGCTTGGGATCGGCGACGCCCGTCGCTCGTCGCCCGATCGAGATCACTTGCGAGACACCTGGGTCGCGCAGGAACTCGCGAAGCACGGCCTGGCCGATCATGCCCGTCGCGCCAAAAACGAGCGCGATCATTCGCCTTTCGTCCAGATAATGATCATCCCGCAGGTACTGGTCGCGGACCTATACTGAAGGGGGATCATTGCCGGGGTGTAGTACACCTCCATTCCGGCTATATCGCGAGGCGACGGTAGCAGGTCCACGTCGGTCGGTGTCGGCAACATGATCTCATCGAGCACAACCTGAAAGGCACACTTCCTTCCGAAGCGCGTGTTGTCCGCGGTCTCTCCTGTGAGAGACCAGACGACGCTGATGTTCGGCATGAGGCGAAGAATATCGGCGACGAAAACGGCGTGTTGACGTTCGACGTCTTCCTGCGTAAGAAACGTTCCGAACCCGAACTTGCGCCGCGCCTCGAAGCCCGACAGTCGCGGGATCAGCTTTTGTCCGGACACGACGACCGTATCGAGCTCCGTCGCAATGCGGCGCATGGCGAACGCAAAACGCAATGTGTCTGCCGCGCCAACCTGAAGCGCCGCCGACACCGGCACATAGCCGAGTCGATGAATCGTGAGAATGTACTGTCCCGCTGGAACGGCAACGATACGGAAGCGTCCGTTCTCACCTGTCATCACCCGCAGCGACGAGCCAAGCACCGCGACGCTTGCCTCGCCGAGCGCGACGAGACTGCTGTCCGAAACCATACCGTCAATGACGCTCCGCGCGCGTGCTACCTGAGCGCCGAGCAGAGACGGTGCGAGCGCACCGCCACCGAGCGCGAAGGCGACGACGGCTCCAATGAATAGCCGAGTGCCACGAGCAGCCACGACAATCCTCGACGTGCGAACGCTCGTAGCATACCACTGAACCGTGCTCTGCGCGACGCTCGTCTGGTGCGCGGCTTGCCCCAGAGGGTGCCCTCGAACTCGTCGTCACGCGAGTTCATCCGTCAGCTCGGTCTGACGGGCTCGTTTCTCACGCAGTCAGGAGGCTTTTCATGCTGTACCGCTCTCTCGCGCTCGCCGCGCTCGTTCCGTTGTGTCTGCTCGCCGCGTGCGGCAACGACGACGATATCAACAGCCCCAACGCAAGCGTCGCCACCGTCCGCTTCATCAACGCGACGAACACGACCATCGACGTGTCGAATGCAGGCACGGTCGCAAGCGGCAACGGCAATCTCGCATTCGGTGGAAGCTCGACGTGCATGACGGTCAGGACGACCGGGACAGCGCTCGCCTTCACACAGGCCGGCACCACCACGGCGATTCCCGGTTTCACTCCGTCGTTCAACGCCAACGGCAACTTCACCGTGGTCGCCATTCCGACGAGCACCGGAACGCAATTCCTGACACTCGACAATTCCGCGTTCACCGCGACTTCAGGGCAAGCCGGACTCCGCATCGTCAACGCTGCCTCCGGATCCGGAAGCATCATCGCGCTGGGCGGAGGCACAGTGCTCGGCTCGGGAGTGGGTGTTCCGTTTGGCACCGGCGGCAGCTTCATCAGCGTCGCCGCGGGCTCGCAGGCGATCACGTTCAATACAGGAGCCGGAACGACGACCGTGGCCAACGCCGGCACGTTGAACCTGACGGCGGGACAGAACTACACGCTGATCGTGGCACCGGCCGCCGTCGGAAGCACCGCCCTCAGAACGTTCTTGGTCCCAGGATGCTGAACCTGAAAGCATTCAATCCAAACAAGGAGGGCGTCCATCTGGACGCCCTCTTTCTTACTCCTGCTGTCGACTGGTCACGCCATCTCCGTGCCTTTCCGCGTCATCCGTGCTGTCGCTCCGTGTCTAATGCTGTTGACCAATCCCGGAAATCACTTCGTTCCTCCCACGGCAAAATCAATCGCCTTCTCCTGCAGCACGAGATTGTTCCTCGACGTCGCCAGAGCGCTGGCCGCCGAGACTTCTTGCGCCTGCGCCTGCGAGACCTCGACCAGCGTCGCGGCTCCCACCTTGTACCGCGCCTGCGTGGCTTCGACGGCCTTCTGCGCCGCCGCCAGCTGCGCGGTTGCCGCAGTCAGCTGCTGCTTCGCCGACGTGAAATCGAGATACGCTCGCCGCACATCCAGCGCCGTTGCCTGTCGTTGCTGCGACAACGCGAGCTGCGCGTTGGACTGCGCGATCTCCGCCTTCTGCTCGGCCGCGCTCGAACTGCCGCGGTCAAAAAGCGGAATCGAGACGCCGATGCCGATCCCTCCCCCTCGCCGCTGGTCGAGCTGATTGGTCAGCGAGAGATCCGTCGCGCTGCTGTACGCCGTGCTGTAGCTGCCGGTCAGCGAGATCGTCGGCAGCTTGCTCGCTGACGCGACCTTCACGTCCTGTCCGGCCGCCTCGACTCGCGCCGACTGCGCCGCGAGATCAGCGCGGTTGGTGTAGGCGAGGGCAACAAGGCTATCGAGATTGTAGGCCCTGTCGACCGCGGCATCCGTCGCGGCCGGTGCGACGAAATCGTACGAACCGGTCGGCTCGAGTTGCAACGTCTGAATGATGTCCACCTTCGCCAGCTCGACCGCGCGTTCCGCCTGTGCGACCGCGAGCTGCGCGTTCGCCACCGACGCTTGCTGCTGATAGAGATCGGCAACCGGTCGCGTACCCGCCTTCACGAACGCCTCGATCTGCTGCTCCTGACTCTCGAGCGCGGTCAGATTCCCCTGCTGTACCTTCAGCTGCTCGTTCGCGTTCGTGAGCGACACGAAGTTCGACGCCACCGTGAACACGGCCGACTGCCTGGTTCGTGTGAGATCCTGGTCGCTCGCATCCCGCTCAGCGCGCGCCGAACGCAGCGCCGAAATGTTCTTGCCGCCGTCGAACAGCGTAAGCGAGGACGAAAGCCCGGTGCTCACCGCTTGCGACTGCTGATTGATGATCGTGCCCTCCGATTGGCTGAAATTGCGGCCGACATTGTTCGAGCCGCTGACATTCAGGCTCAGGTTCGGCAGAAACTGCTTCTGCTGCTGCTTCACCGTTGCGTCGCTCAGCTGCGTTGCATTCTCGGCCTGCTTCACCGAGACGCTCTGCTTCAAGGCAATCGTCACCGCGTCGTCGTAGGTGATCCGCTGTGGCGTTTGGGCGCCGGCCACGCTCGCCGCGGCGAGCGTGCCGGCCGTCAAACAAAACATGACCTTCATGTCTTCTCCTTCATCTATGACTGCAAGGCGCGCCAGCGCGCTTACTCGTACCGCAGCGCCTGAATGGGATTGAGCGCGGCCGCTTTCCGCGCCGGGTAGTACCCG
>Ga0105242_10004621_pt1 | contig 10675 bp, 11 predicted proteins | sample KBSM24metaG_FD_81521 | JGI IMG/M metagenome (GOLD analysis project Ga0105242, IMG submission 81521) | Miscanthus rhizosphere microbial communities from Kellogg Biological Station, Michigan, USA - KBS M2-4 metaG | ecosystem: Host-associated > Plants > Roots > Rhizosphere > Soil | place... | reverse complement strand
CTCCTCCCTCCCTCTCTTCATTCGCTTCGGGACGCTTCGCAACTTTTTTATGCCGCGCACAACGCGCCGCCTGCCTCGCAGGTGGCGCGTTGTGCTTTGTGGGGTCCGCCAGGCGGGCCGAGGGAAAGGAAAGGGTCAGCGCGGCCGGGTGTCGGCGAAGCTCGGGCGCTGGTCCAGCTTGTCCATCAGGCGGGCCAGGTTGGGGTGGCTGGCACGCCAGTCGATGACGTCGGGGAAGCGGAACGTGAGCCAGTCCAGCGCGCAGCCCACGGCGATGTCCGAGAGGCTCAGGTGGATGCCGCTGCAGAACGGCTTGTCGCCCAGGCCCAGCGCCATGGACTGCAGGCCGGCGCGGACCTTGTCCAGCTGGTAGCCGATCCAGGCGGCGCTACGCTCGCCCTCGGCGCGGCCGCTCCAGACGGATTCGAGCCGCGCCAGGATGGCGGCGTCCATCACGCCGTCGGCCAGCGCCTCCCAGGTCTTGACCTCGGCACGCTCGCGGCCCTGGGTGGGGATGAGGCGGCCCACGGGCGAGAGCGTGTCCAGGTATTCCACGATCACCCGCGAATCGAACACGGCCTCGCCGCCGTCCATCACCAGGCAGGGCACCTTGCCCAGCGGGTTGGCCTGGCCGATGGTGGTGCCGGGGGCCCAGACGTTCTCTTCGACGAAACGGTAATCGAGCTTCTTTTCGGCCATCACCACGCGCACCTTGCGCACATAGGGGCTGGAATGGGTACCGATGAGTTTCATGGCAAGACCGGGCGAGGCAGATGAAGGGGCCGCCGATTCTAGGGGCTCCGCCGGCAGAGCGCGCACGGCCCCCGGGCCCTGTCGGCAGCCGCCTACAATCACGCGCCATGAGCCTCTCCACGATCACCGCCCTTTCGCCGCTCGACGGCCGCTACGCCGCCAAACTCAGCCTGCTGCGCCCCATCATGAGCGAGCACGGCTACATGCACCGCCGCGTGCAGGTGGAGGTGGCGTGGTTCATCGCGCTGTCGGACGCCGGCTTCGAGCAGTTCAAGCCCCTGACCACCGGCGCGCGCGCCTACCTGCTGAGCCTGGTGAAGAACTTCTCCGAAGCCGATTCGCAGGCCATCAAGGACATCGAGAAGACCACCAACCACGACGTGAAGGCGGTCGAGTACTGGATCAAGTCCAAGTTCGAGGCCCGGCCCGAACTGGAGCGCGCCGCCGAGTTCGTGCACTTCGCCTGCACCAGCGAAGACATCAACAACACCAGCCACGCGCTGCAGCTGCGCTCGGGCCGCGACCAGGTCATCCTGCCCGGCCTGGACCGCATCGTCCTGAAGCTGCGCGAAATGGCCCACGCCTACGCCGACGTGCCCATGCTGAGCCGCACCCACGGCCAGACCGCCAGCCCCACCACCGTGGGCAAGGAACTGGCCAACGTCGTCGTGCGCCTGCAGGGCGCCTGCGAGCGCATCTCCAGCGTGAAGATGCTGGGCAAGATGAACGGCGCCGTGGGCAACTACAACGCCCACCTTTCGGCCTGGCCCGACTTCGACTGGGAAGCCTTCAGCAAGAAGGTCGTCGAGACGCCCGAGCCGCTGGGCCTGGGCCTCACCTTCCAGCCCTACTCCATCCAGATCGAGCCGCACGACTACATGGCCGAGCTGTTCGACGCCATCGCCCGCGCCAACACCATCCTGGTCGATCTCTCGCGCGACATCTGGGGCTATGTGTCACTGGGCTACTTCAAGCAGCGCCTGAAGGCCGGCGAGATCGGCTCGTCCACCATGCCGCACAAGGTCAACCCGATCGACTTCGAGAACGCCGAAGGCAACCTGGGCCTGGCCAACGCGCTGCTGCGCCACCTCTCCGAGAAGCTGCCCGTCAGCCGCTGGCAGCGTGACCTGACCGACAGCACCGTGCTGCGCAACGTCGGCGTGGCCATGGGCTATGCCGCGCTGGCCTACACCTCGCTGATGACCGGCCTGAACAAGCTGGAGCTGAACGAAGAGGCCCTGGCCGCCGACCTGGACGCCAGCTGGGAAGTGCTGGCCGAGCCCATCCAGACCGTCATGCGCCGCTACGGCGTGCAGGGCGCCTACGAGAAGCTCAAGGAAGTCACCCGCGGCAAGACCGTGACGGCCGAAGCGCTGCACGCGCTGATCGCCGGCCTGGAGATCCCCCAGGCCGACAAGGACCGCCTGCTGGCCATGACGCCGGGCAGCTACATCGGCAAGGCCGCCGAACTCGCCCGCCGCGTCTAAGAACGTGTTCACGGTCTAAGCCCCATTATTGAACCCACAAATAGCTGCCAGCGCTTGTGGATCAAGCGCTGGCAGCTATTGTTTTATGAGCAAATGAGCGCCGCATGGCCATCAAGTCCACCATCTTCAAGGCGAACCTCGCCATCGCCGACATCGACCACGGCTACTACGCCGACCACGCCCTGACCCTGGCGCGCCACCCCAGCGAGACCGACGAGCGCATGATGGTGCGGCTGGCCGCGCTGGCGCTCAACGCCTGGCAGCTGCAGGCCGTGTGCCAGGGCGACGGCACGCTGGCCTTCGGCGCGGGCCTGTCGGACCCGGACGATCCGGACGTCTCCCTCACCGACTTCACCGGCCGCAAGCGCCTGTGGATCGAGGTCGGCCAGCCGGAAGACAAGCCGCTGGCCAAGGCCTCGTCCAAGGCCGACGCGGTGCTGGTCTATTGTTTCAACCACGCCGCCGAGATCTGGTGGAAGGGCATCCAGACCAAGCTCACGCGGCAGGACAAGCTGCAGGTCTGGCGCATCCCGACCGAGGCATCGCAGCAGCTGGCCAGCCTGGCCGAGCGCAGCATGCAGCTGCAGGCGACGGTGCAGGAAAACGGCCTCACGCTCAGCAGCAACCTGGGCAGCGTGCAGGTGGAGCCGGTACGCTGGAAGTGATCCGGCCCAGGCAGGTGGCTACAAGTCAAACTGGCCGCCAGCCCGCGCAGCATCTGCGCAGATTGCTATCGAAATAGAAGCAAAAGCGGAAGCGAGAGCTGCCCGCTACACAGGCATCAGCGCCCCGCACTGCCAGCACTGCTCGAAGCCGCCTTCCACCTCTTCGCCGCAGGCCGGGCAGCGCCAGCGCCGCTGCGGCAGGTTCTGCAGCTCGGCCAGCAGCAGGCGGGCGCGGTCGGCGTGCTCCTCGTGCTCCAGCCAGATCTCGGGCAGGCATTCGCTGGGCGGCAGGTGGCCGGCCGCCGCGTTCAGGTAGAGGCGCTGCACCGACGCGGGCATGCCGGCCTCGCACAGCAGATCGCTCCACAGCATGGCGATGGCGGCATTCGGAGCCTGGATGAGCCGCAGCATGGCCGTCGTCGTCGTTGCGTGCGCTGGTGAAGCGGGCGTCAGCGCCGCTCGGCGGCCCGCTCGGCATAGCGGGTGAAGCGCCAGGCCGTGCCTTCCTGCGTGATGCGCCGCCACACCATGCGCTTTTCGACGGGCCCCATCGCCAGCCAGTGCTGCACCTCGGCGAAGCTGCGCCCGCAGCCCTTGCACTGCTCGTCGCCCTGGCTGGTGGAGCAGATGGCGATGCAGGGCGTGTCGGGCGTGGTGTCGTACCAGTGCAGCCAGGCCTGCAGCGCGGCGGGGGGCATGGCGGCCTCGGCGATCTCTTCCTCGTGGCGATAGACCATCAGCGCATAGACCTCGGCCAGGGCCAGCAGCTCGGGGCATAGCGCCGCGCCCTCGGCATGGGCCGGCGGACGCAGGCCGCGCCAATGGTTGATGGCCGCCTCCACGTCGGTGATGTGGATGCGGGCAGCGGCGGAGGGCGGAGGGCTGGAAGACAAGGAGAACGGAACCATGGGCGCGCGGAAGGGGGGCCGATCATACCGTCGCCCCCGCCCATCCGCCCTCCCTCCGCCGCAGCGGCCCTGCCTGGCTCGTTGCTTCATTTTTCATAGCAGTCAGCGCAATATCGGCAAGGGCTACGGCCCGCTATGAACCTGCATCGCGGGCGCACCGGCACCGCCACGGCTTGCCGGCCCGCGGCGGCCTGTGTTCCAATGCGCGCTTCGAAGGGGAGTAGCTCCCGACCCGTTTCTCCGGCAGCCAGCGCGGCCTGCAGAGGACGGGCTCGACGGGTCTGTCGTCAGTACGAAGCGCACAAGCTTCCGGCAACCCGGGCCTGGTGGCATCGCCACCGGCTGAGCAAGACCTTTGATGGGGCCTCCTGGGGGCCCGATCAAGGCCGGCCTCCTCTTTTTCGCCCATCGCGCACAGCGGGCGCAGACGCCTGATCGAAGTCCCCACCACCGCCCCCGGAACGCCGCAAGGCGCTCCAGGTCACCGGAAGGACTCGGCACTGCAGGGCAGCGGGTCTCTTCCTTTTTTCGCCGTTGGTTCTAACGATCGTTTGAGGGAATTTATGGACTTCTTGACTTCACCCGAGTTCTGGGTGGCGCTGGGTCAGATCATCATCATCGACATCCTGCTGGGTGGCGACAACGCGGTGGTGATCGCACTGGCCTGCCGCAAGCTGCCGCCCGCGCAGCGCACCAAAGGGATCATCTGGGGCACGGCCGGCGCCATCGTGCTGCGCGTGGTGCTGATCGCCTTCGCCATGACGCTGCTGAACCTGCCGTTCCTGAAGTTCGTCGGCGCCATCCTGCTGGTGTGGATCGGCATCAAGCTGCTGGCCCCCGACGAGGAAGGCCACGGCGACGTGGCCGGCAGCGACAAGCTCTTCGCCGCCATCAAGACCATCATCGTGGCCGATCTGGTCATGAGCGTGGACAACGTGATCGCCATCGCCGGCGCCGCGCAGAACGCGGGCGAGCACTCGCTGCTGCTGGTGGTGCTGGGCCTGCTGATCTCCATCCCGATCATCGTCTGGGGCAGCCAGCTGGTCATCAAGCTCATGGAGCGCTTCCCCGTCATCATCGTGGTGGGCGGCATGCTGCTGGGCTGGATCGCGGGCGGCATGCTGGTCACCGACCCGGCCTTCGTCAACCCCGACCGCTGGACCTGGGCACCCAAGCTGGGCACCATCGATGCGCAGGGCATGGCCGTAATCTCCGACACCCTGTACTGGACCGCGCACATCGCCGGCGCGCTGCTGGTACTGGTCGTCGGCAAGCTCGTCGTCGCCCGCCGCGCCAAGGCCGGCGCAGCCGCCGGCCACTGAAGCACGGGTCGCGCCTGCGTCCCTGCCAGGCCCCGGGAACCCCGAGGCCCGGCAGGGGTTCCCACCAGGCGGCGCCCGCAGTCCAGCCACACTCGGGCCTTCAGCCAGCCATTCCGCCAGTCCGACAACCCAAGGAGCCCCACCATGAACCAGAAGATCATCGTGTACGTGGACGACGCCGCACATGCGCAGCACATCCTGCGCCCACTGTCGGCCCGGCCATCGCGGGATGCTGGCAGTGCCGCCACGCACTGGGTGCTGGTCGCCTGCGCGCCGCGCATGACGCACCGCATCAGCAAATGGGTGAGCCACAGCGCCCGCGAGAACTGGCGTGCCAAGTGGGCCGACAAGCTCTTCGCGCAGCTGGTGCCCGGGCTGCAGGCCGCCGGCGCGGAAGTCTCCACCGTCCTGGCCAAGGGCCCGCTGCCCGAACTGCTCACGCAACTGCAGGCCGAGCACGGCGCCGACGCCCAGGTGGTGGATGCCCGCCGCCCCAAGCAGGAAACCATGGCACCGGCCGTGGCGGCTCCTGCGCCCGTGGTGGTGGTGGTGAAGAAGCCCCTGCGCAACTGGTCGCTGCCCGGCACGCTCGCCAGCCTGGCGGCGGCGCTGTTCCTGGTCGCGGAATGACCTTGCCAGCGCGCGGCTGGCGGCTGAACCGCTGATCCAGACCTGCGTGAGTGCCCCCGATGGGCCGCCCGCCGTGCGAACGGCGCGGCGGCCTTTTTGATGTACGCGTCCTTGCCGCTTCACCCTGGCGGGCCGGGCGGCAGGCGCACCCGCCGCCCAGGGACACACGCTGCTGCTATCCTTTCGCGCATGAAACTGCTTCTCAAATGGCTGCTGAGCGCAGTCGCCCTGCTGTGCGTGGCCTACATCTATAGCGGCGTGGAGGTGCGCAGCTTCCCGTCGGCGCTGCTGGCCGCCTTCGTCATCGGGCTCTTCAACGTGGTGCTGCGGCCGGTGCTGGTGGTGCTGACGCTGCCGGTCACCATCGTCACGGTGGGCCTCTTTCTCTTCGTCATCAACGCACTGATGTTCTGGGCCGCCGCCAGCGTGCTGGGCAACGGCTTCCAGGTGCACGGCTTCGGCGCGGCGCTGATCGGCTCGCTGCTCTACTCGCTGCTGGGCCTGGTGATCGAATCAGCGCTCGGCGGCCTGTTCCTTAAGAAGTGACTGCATCGCACGCAGCCGCGTGTCGATGATCGACGCCTCGACGTAGTCGGACGCCGCAGCGCTCTTGCGCGACAGGTCCTGGCCCGCCCTGAACCGGTCCACCGCCGCCTGATAGTCGTAGCGCGCAGCCTGCGCCTCGGCCTCGGCGCGCACCGAACGCAGGGTATCGCCCTGCTGCTGCCACACCGCCGCCAGCAGCTGCCACACCGTGGCATCGCGCGGATAGGTCGCCACCCAGGTCTGCAGCGGCCCGATCATCTCGGCGCTCGCATTCGCCCGAAGCAGCGCCTGCGTGCGCAGGATCAGCTCCGGCCGGCCGACGCCCGAGGCTCCCACCGAAGCGCCCGCTCCGCCCATCACGCCCCCGCGCTCCGCCCGTTCCAGATCGGCCACCGACAGGGACGCCGATGCGGCGGCAGAGGCCGCGGTGGCAGGAGATCCCGCCGCAGCGCCCCCTGGAGCACTGCCAGGGACGGCAGGGGCCTGGGCCAGCCGCTGCGCCGCCATGCGCACATCGCCGGCGGCCATATCCACCTCGGCCGCCAGCAGCCGTGCCTGCCGTTCGGCGGCCGGGTCGCCCCGCACCACGGCATCCAGGCTCTTCAGGCCTTCGCGCGCCGCGGCCACCTCGCGCAGCTGCACGGCGCTCAATACGGCGGCATACCAGGCGGCGGCACGCTGCGCCGCCGGCCGCGACGCAAAGCCGGTCGTGCGCGGCTCGGCTTCCCACTGGCGCCAGGCATCCACCCCGGGGCGCATCAGCACCCGGGCACGCGCGGCGACCATGGCGTGCTCCAGCGTGGGCGGCGGCGCGGGCGGCATGCCCGCCGGCACGCGCGAATGCATGTCGGCGATGCGCTGCGTGGTCAGCGGATGGCTGCGCAGATACGGCCAGCTGCCGTTGTCGTTCAGGCGGTTGGCCTGCTGGAGCTTGTCGAACATGCTCACGAAGCCCTGCGGCGCGAAGCCGGCCGGCGCCATGATGCTGTAGCCCACCCGGTCGGCCTCGCGCTCCATGTCGCGCGAGAAGTTCAGCTGGTTCTGCACGGCGAGGGCCTGCCCGCCCACCATCATCGCCTGCGCCGCGCCCGGGTTCTTGCTGGCGGCGAGGGCCCCCAGCACCATGGCGCCGAGCACCAGCGGCGTCTGCCGGCTCTGCTGCGCGATCAGGCGCGAGATGTGGCGCTGCGTGACGTGGCTGAGCTCATGCGCCAGCACCGAGGCCAGCTCGTCGCGCGTGGACACCACCGCCACCAGCCCCAGATGCACGCCGAAGTAGCCCCCGGGCAGCGCGAAGGCATTGACGGTGCGGTCTCGTCCCAGCAGCACCTCCCAAGCGAAACGCTCCTCCAGCTCGGGCGAGAGCTCGCCCCGCTCCCGCGAGGCCTTGAGCAATTGCATGAACAGGTGCTGGACGTATTCGTTCAGCACCGCATCGTCGATGTAGTCCGGGTCGCGGTAGAGCTCCCGGATGATGCGATCCCCCAGCCGGCGCTCCTCGCTGGTCGTCATGTCGGCCCCGTCGCCCATGGAGGGCAGGCCGCGCTGGGACTGCGGTGACGCCTGCGCCGGAGCCTGGGCCGACGCCGACCCCGCCGTCATGGCCTGAATCGCTATCAAAAAAGAAGCTGCCAGCGCTTTCCTGGCCTGCGCTGATGACCGTTTCCGCATGGAATCCGGGGGCACCGGCGCCCGGGACGCGCCTGCGGCAGCGGACAGAGGACGGGCTCGGAAGAAAACAGGCATGCGCCGTATGATGCCCCGATCCGCAGTTGGTTTCGCAGCCGTGGCATCCGGACTCTGCACTGGCCGCAACGTGCCGTCCCGCTACACGCCCCGATTCATCGCTTCCGGCTGACCCCATCGGCCGGCGGAAAACCACGCTGACGGACAGGCCGACGCAGCGCCGCCCCGCCATCGGGGCCCCGCGTAGGCCGAACAACCACGCCACTCTTCTTCTCCTATCCAGCGACCCATCGATCAGACGGGCCGACCGAGCGATCGACGCCCCATCCAGCCATGAGCGACAAGCACTCCGCCCCTTCGAATCCCACGTCTTCCCCCCTCACCCACTTCGACGCCCAGGGCCAGGCCCACATGGTGGACGTCGGCGCCAAGCCCGCCACCCACCGCACGGCCATCGCCAGCGGCCGCATCGAAATGCAGCCTGCCACCCTGGCCCTGATCGAATCGGGCACCGCCAAGAAAGGCGACGTGCTGGGCATCGCCCGCATCGCCGGCATCATGGCTGCGAAGAAGACCAGCGATCTGATCCCGCTCTGCCACCCCTTGGCGCTGACGCGGGTGGCGGTGGAATTCGCGGTGCTGCCCGAAGGCACGCCCGGCATTCAATGCACCGCCACCGTGGAAACCGTGGGGCCGACGGGGGTGGAAATGGAGGCGCTCACGGCGGTGCAGGTGGCTTTGCTGACGATCTACGATATGTGCAAGGCGGTGGATCGGGGGATGGTCATGCAAGGTATCCGGGTGGAGGAAAAACGCGGTGGGAAATCGGATGACTACAGCAGCACGGGCAAGCCATAGGATGGCCTGAAGTCTTGTAGGGCCGCGGCAGCGCGTCCGATTCAGTCGAAACCATCCAACGGGGCATAGCCTGCAATCTCGCCCCGCCCCTTCAGGAAAATCACCCATCCCGTTTTCTTCGACGAAACCAGGGGGAGATAGAAAATCTCATCCAAAGGCAGCTCGTCCCCCTGTATCGCGTTCAGGATGATTTCTCTTTTTTCGGGATATCTCTTTACCAAATCCCCAAGTGGCCTGGCCTTGGCCATCACGCTCTTGCGCACACTGTCGTCATAGCTCCGCCACCATGCCGGCCGCATCGACTGAGTGATGCCCCGCAGGGATAGATCCACGCTGTTCAGATACTCCTCTGAGGATCTGGCTGGACGCAAGCCAACCTGCAATATTCCCATGATGGGAAGGTGGCGCAAACCTTCGGGTGCCGAAGGCAGCATTTCTTTCTGCACTTCATTGGCAGTGACAATCGCAAAACGATCAACCTCGAAGGCCAGCACGACCGGCCTGGCCTGGTAAACGGACCAGACTCCATAGCTGAGCGCAGACATTTGAACCAGGGCGATCATCGATAGATCGATGATCAGCTCTTTCCGCTTCTTATGCGGCGCGCAGAGAACGAGAGTCAACAGAGGACCGCATATCAGGTCTACGGCCACGACGATCCAGAAGATATTCGTCACGCCCAGAAGATCGGACCAGGGGTAGCGGTACCAGCCCTGAAAAACCACCACTGCGACGCAAGTGACGGCGATGGCGCTAAGCAATAGATGGAAAGCAGCGCGCGGGGCTGCATGCTTCATCCGCCGTGCGAAACGATCCCTGGGCAATTCCAACACGCTCAAGCAATCCATTCAGAAATAAAAAAGAGCGCCGAGGCGCTCTTTTGGGATGCAGGCAAGCTCAACGGCATTCTGCGGGAGCCAGGCGCACAGGCAGCGTGGGCGCAGTCGTAGGGGTGATTGCGAAGGCGCTGGTAGCACCTGCAGCACGGCACTTCCACTTGGTGGCATCTTGAGGGGGCGTAAAGGGCTGCGTGCCATCAGGCAGTCGAACTTCCGTACCAGCAGGGCCCGTGTAAGGAACCAAAGTCAGCAGATTGCTAGCGGCAGGCTGCACGCGAGCCGTATAGGGAATCGTAATGTCGCCCGTAACAGGGGCGATGCGGATGGCCGTAGCCACCGTGGTGGCCGCATTAGCTGTCTGAGCTGCCGGGCCGATCACGTTATCCGAGGCCGTGGGGGCAAAGAAACCCGAACCGTAACCTGCAGCATCAGCGACGATAGCGCCCTTTGCCAGCACATCGGCAACATTGAGCTTTGCCGACGTAGCGCCGACCAAGCCTTCGGTGACACGCGCACGAATGGTGTAGTCCTGATAAGCCGGCAGTGCCACGGCAGCCAAAATACCGATGATCGCCACGACGATCATCAGTTCGATCAGGGTAAAGCCCTTTTGCAGATTACGCTTCATAAATACTCCAAAGAGTCGGTCAAAAAAGAGAAACCTGCCGAAGACTTCTTCAGGTTCCCGGAAGTTCAGCAGGTTGCATGCCAGCAGGGCCTTCGGTCACGCACCCCTACATTCGGCAACACGCGCGCACGACGGGTTACACGAAGGAGAGAATACGGCCGAAAGTGACAATCCTGTCAGACGGATTTGTCATTTCAAGGGGCCACCATTGCGTCAGCCACGCGAGCTCAGCTCACGATGACGAACTCCATCGCCGTACCTGCCAGTTCGATGCGGTCACCATGCCGGAGAGGCATCCCTTCCGCGCCCAGCGCCGTGCCGTTCAGGGTCGCCGATTGCAGCCCTTCCACATG
>Ga0105242_10004618_pt1 | contig 10679 bp, 10 predicted proteins | sample KBSM24metaG_FD_81521 | JGI IMG/M metagenome (GOLD analysis project Ga0105242, IMG submission 81521) | Miscanthus rhizosphere microbial communities from Kellogg Biological Station, Michigan, USA - KBS M2-4 metaG | ecosystem: Host-associated > Plants > Roots > Rhizosphere > Soil | place... | reverse complement strand
TTGCTGGAAGAGGTCCTGGTCGTCTGGCACGTTGTCGGGCTCCCGCGGCGGTTTCGCCATCATGCAATAATCCCTGAATCCACGCTTGCTGAAAAGCATGATCGCACAAGAACTTCAATTTGGAGGTTCGAGTAGAACGGCCCCGGATTACCGTAGGAGCCATGGCGTTTGATCGATCGCCTACTATCCGGGCTGCCGTGGCATCGTTTGGAGTCTACCTGCTCCCGGTGGTGGGCGCCCACTCTTCCCCCTTCTTGGGCGAAATGGTTGTTAGCGCGGCCGTTTCCAGTACGGAACGGGAAGCGCTCTGGAGGGTGGCAGATATCGGCGTGGCGTTGCTGCTCCATCTGGCTGCTTTTCTCCTGTTCTACCTATTCTTCCGGAAGCCGGGATTGCTTCGGGGAACGCTGCTCTTCTTGAGCTTTGCGGTCTTCTTTTGGTGCGCGGAAGTCGCCCTTCTCTATTCGATCCCTTCCTTGTTCCTGATCGAAACTGAGACCGCTCAGGAAACCGGCGCCTGGCCTGAAGAATGTTCCGCAAAGGATGCATCCATGGTCTCTATTCGGATGCCACTGCGTACTGCGAGCGAACCGATTTCGGAGATCCTGGTGCAGAACTCGCAAGGCAAATACGGCGTCTTGGGGATTCCAGGTTGCGAAATGAAGTCGCTTGCGTTACCCGAGCAGAAGCTTCAACCCGGAGGCCGTGTCGACTTCATGATCGGCGTGACGGACATTCTGCCCGGCGTCGGGGTTCTTTTCCAAAAGCACGAAACGAAGACCGGACTGGACACGTGGTGGAGTTTGAAAGATGGAGAAGCCGTTGCTGTTCCGATGCAGGCCGCGAACGTCTATCCCGTTCTCGCAAATGATGGTGACCGCATCGGATGGATCGAGAGGATTCTCAATACCGGCCCCCCGGTTCTCGAGCGAGTCGTTATTCGCCGAATCACGTCGATGGAACCGGAGGTTCAGATCGATCTCAGTAGTCTCGGCGCCGCGACGTACGTTCTCATGAATATCGATGTCGCGGGTCGAGAGATCCTGCTTTCACGAAATGATGGATTCGCCGTGGTCGGCTTCGATGGCGGTCTGCGGACCTCGATTCCCAAACCCGAGGGCATTCGGCCTCAGCCGCAGACGTATTTGAAGTTGGCGAATGGTTGGATCGCCTGGGATGCCTACCAGGATCGCGATCCCTATCGGATCGCCTGGTCGTTGCCCGCGGGCAGCGGTATTCACAGAGTGCTCAAGGGCAGATTGATCAACTCTGTCGCGGTCAGTCCTTCTGGCAACCTCATTGCGGTGAGCGTCACCACCGGCCTCAACATCGGCAAAATCCAGGACGAGGTCTATATCCTCCGCACTCGGGACGGTCAGGACGTGTTTCGCCGTTACCTGCCGACTTATTCACGTACGCCGGTTATTTTCCCGAGCGACGATCTTTTCGCTTACAGCACGGCGGGCACAACCGTGCTTGCTCGTGTGCCCGCCGAAGTGAAGTAAGCGTTCACTGTCGAGACTCTTCCCAGGCGGCCATCTGTTTTCGGATGTACCTCATGAAAAGAATCGCACGGTCTTCGTCGAGAAAGGTGGCCGTACCCGCATCTGAGATTGGGACAGGGAAACGAAAACCGCATTCGGTTTCATACCAGAGTTGCCCGTCGCGATAGAACTTGAACCGAACCTTCTGGTTATTGACGATCATCTCCTTCAATGTGCGCATGATTCCTCCTAAGGATTCTTGTGAAGAGTTAGGGAACACGTGGAGCCTCATTGGGCCAGGCGGCCAGGGCGCGTTTAGGATCGGTCTTGTTGGAAAATCCGATCGGCGGGCGCTAGGCCGCCAAACGATCGAGGAAGTCGAAGCGAGCGACAGGACCAAGGGGCGGTCGCACAGGCATTGTGATGTTCGCGTTGCTTCGGATCATGGCGGAAAAATGGTAACCCGGCGGATTAGAGTCGTCAAGCGACTCCAGTCCGGTATGATGCCGCCCGATGAAAAAGTTCCTTCCCTGGGCCGTGCTCGCTGTTGTGCTTGGCGGCATGGCGCTGCTACTCCGTTTTCAAGGCCGTTTGTGGGTTTGTGCATGCGGATACATCAGGCTCTGGTCCGGTAACATCAACAGCGCCGACAACTCGCAGCATCTTTTCGATCCATACAGTTTCACGCACGTTCTTCATGGATTCATGTTCCTCGCTTTGGTTCATCTGCTTTGGCCGCGCTTGCCTGAAGTTTGGAAACTCGTGAGTGCCCTGTCTCTTGAAGCGCTGTGGGAGGTGATCGAAAACTCGACGTTCGTCATTCAGCGCTATCGTGCGGAGACGATTTCGATCGGGTATACCGGAGACACAATCCTGAATTCCTTCGGAGACATTCTAGCGTGCGCCCTGGGCGCGATCGTGGCGCGGAAGATTGGAGTCGTGAAGACGCTGGTGCTTGCGGGCTTGATTGAAGTGACTCTGCTCATCCTTATCCGCGACAGCCTGCTGCTGAATATCCTCATGCTGATCTATCCGATCGATGCTTTGAAAACCTGGCAGGCGGGGCACTAAGGTATTCGGGCGGGTGATCCCCTCCTTGCAAAAGGAGGGGTGGCTGCGCGAAGCGCAGACGGGGTGGTCAGACCGGCTAAAACTCTCCGCTGGCCCTGACCACCCCGGCTCACTTCGTTCGCCACCCCTCCTTTTGCAAGGAGGGGATTACCCGCCCGAATACATTACCGTAGTTACGAAACGCAGCCCGAAGACTAACGGAATTTGGTGATGCGTTTTCGGTGGCGGAGAACGAAGTGGTCTTGCCATGATGCCCGCATGACGACTCTTGAGACACTACCAACCCACAAAGAGATGGTTCGCGCCTACCTGGCAACCGACACCAGTTACGACGGCGTTTTCTTTATGGCTGTCCGCACCACAGGTATATTCTGCCGGCCCTCATGCACAGCACGTAAGCCACGGCCCGAAAATGTCGAATTCTTTGGGTCCGTTAAGGATGCGCTGTTCGCCGGCTATCGACCGTGCAAGCGTTGCACTCCGCTCGCACCGCTCGGCCGTCCGCCCGAGTGGGTGGCACGTGTTTTGGCGCGTGTTGACGAGGTTGTTGACAAGCGTGTGACGGCGGCCGATTTGCGCACACTCGGCGTAGATCCTGCGCGTGCGCGTCGCTGGTTCCTGGCGAACTATGGACTCACGTTCGCAGCCTACTGCCGCGGCCGTCGGCTTTCGACGGCATTGGCGACGATGCGCCAGGGCGCCACGATAGACGACGCCGTCTTCGACAGCGGCTACGCATCACACAGCGGTTTTCGTGAAGCCTTCGCGCGCGCATTCGGCAAGCCGCCGGGTCGATCTGCAGGCGTGAACCCGGTGCTTGTTGCCTGGATCGAAAGCCCTCTCGGACCGATCCTTGCGGGCGCCAGCGAGCGGGGCGTATGCCTGCTCGAATTCACTGACCGGCGCATGCTCGAAGCCCAACTCGAAACGGTTCGTCGCCGCTTTCGATGTGCGCTCGTGCCGGGCGAGAACGAGCACATTGTTCGACTAAGAAAAGAACTCGCGGAATACTTTGACGGCAAACGCCAGGTCTTTGAAGTTCCGCTGGACTATCCTGGCACGGAGTTTCAGATGAGGGTGTGGAGCGAGTTGCTGACAATTCCCCACGGAGAGACGCGATCCTATGAGGAACTGGCTGCCGCGATCGGTACGCCGCGGGCCGTTCGCGCCGTGGGGAGGGCCAACGGGATGAACCGGATCTCCATTGTGATTCCGTGTCATCGCGTCATTGGCAAGGACGGAACACCGGTGGGATACGGCGGTGGCCTTTGGCGTAAACGCTGGCTGCTCCATCACGAACGTTCGAACTGAGGGATGAAAAACAAAGGGCATCTTTCCCGGGAAAGATGCCCTTTGTTCGCGCTTAGTGCGCATTGCCGATTGTGTTTCCCGCTAGCCGGTGGCTCGACATCCTGTCAGAACCGGTTCATCTGTCGCGGCGGGCTTCTCCAGCAGCTACAACCTTGCGTTTGTTGGTCGCCTTAGCGACTTTTGCCAACGGACAATAGCGTGAGGTCTAGTCCTGGGATCCGCTGCATCAGACAACCTGCAGGTCCTGTGAATCGCCGATTCACCGACCGCGGGCTACGCTGATCCGGCGTTGTATCACTACTCATCAATAGACCTCCTTTCTCCAGGTTCTTGGGAGCTTCGAGAATTGGCCGATCCACCCGCCCCCGGCGTCTGGCGACGCTTGAATGGATGTACCTTCGAACATATGCCCGGCAGATGCCCATTGTCAAATCGGCCCCGAATTTCTGTCGTTAGCAAACCAGTTGGCCGCATGAAATAACAAACGAGGCAAATACCTATCTTCAGATCGAACCACAGCAATGGCGCTCGACATTAGCCGGGTGCCCAGTCCTGGTCTATGAACACCTGGATGGGACTCTGACGCTTAGGTATGGACCGCATATAGTTGGACGATTCCATGCTGGCGGTGAACCCCTCTTGGATCAAGAACCTGGAAAACAGAAGAAAGGGGCGGGACAAAGAAATCGGCCGAGAAAAAGTGGGGGCCGATTTCGTTTTAATATGGTTACCTCCGGGCACGTTCAGCGCCACGATAAGGCTGTGGCTTGACCGTGCTTGCTGTCGGTAGCTTTGAATAAACAACCGGCCAACTCGTGTGTACAAAAAGCGGTCATCTTTGTTTCTCCCGACCGGTCGGCCCCCAATTTCGGCTGTGATTGCAGCCGCTAGACGACAATTTCGTGACAAAAACTTTGCATCCAGCATGAAATGATCCGACGTGCTCGTGAAGATGGTTCTTTTTCAATGGGCTATGGTAAGGGCTGAGGAGAGCTTTCATGCGAATAAGGAACTTTGGGCGAAGCATCTTGTCGGTGGCGATACTGTGGGCCGGCTCATTACCGTTGTCGGAGAGCGCTTCAGCTGCGCCGCCGCGAGGCACTGCGACGATCTATCCCCCTCCGGCGGGCGAGGCGCCTTCGCCCCGTTATGACGTTCGAATCACAGACCGCACCGGCATTGCCCGTCAATCGTTCGTCTACGTCGATCGGGCCCGCCACGAGCAAGTGCCGGACAATCACGGCACCGATCTGCAGAAGGGCCGTACTTTCAGTTGGACAACTTTCGAGACCGACGGTCCAGTGGAGGTGCAGGTTATTCGCCGTGAAGGACGTTTCAAATCCGTCAAGCTTCGGCCATCGCGCTATGGATTGAGCCCGGTCCGGCTAAGCAACGACACCGTTGAGTTCATCGCGGCTCCCGGTCAGAAAATCTCGGTCGAATTCGACGAGGATCTCGACAAGTGTTATTTCGACAATGTGGAGTGCGTCCAGCACATTCTCATGGTTTTCGCGGATCCGAAGACTCCGGAGTCTCCGGTTACCGGGATTTCTGAGGAAGATATCTTCCGCCCGCGCCCCGGTACCTACGCGGAGACGGCGAAGATCCTTAACGCATCGGCTCCCGTCGTCAGCACAATGGGTAATGCCGGGGGGAAGAAAGCCGTCGTTTTCGGACCTGGGGTGTACACCATCGGGTACTGGCAGGTGCCGAACAACGTGGAGCACATTCATCTGGAAGGCGGGGCGATCGTCTACGGAGCCATCGACGTCCTTCCGCTGGGAGCACCACCGGATATCGACGACTATCTCAAGTCGCAGACTCTGACGTTGAGGCATGATTTCAAGCTCACCGGTCACGGCATTCTTTCCGGGCGCAAAATTCCGTGGCACATGACTAAGGATTTCAAGTATTGCGGCGACGGGTGCTGGTGGAAGAATGCCAGTCTGGTGCAATTGGCCGCGGAAAACATCACCGTAAAGGACATCACGCTCGCCGATTCCCCGTACTTCAACCTCACCTTTGCTAACGGCGCGGATCCACGCACGACCGGGGTGCTTGATGGATTTAAAGTCGTCGCACAGTGGGCCTACAACAATGACGGCGTGAAAACTCCCGCGCGCGGCCGGATTGAGAATTGCTTCATTCAAGCGAACGATGACGCGATCGTCTTGTCCAACAGCGGAGCCACGATCAGGAACTGCACGCTTTGGCAGTTTGGCAACGGCGCGTCGTTCCAATTGGGTTGGTACAACAAGTCCGTTTCCGGTATCGAGGTTTCCGCTATTGACGTGATCCACGCCGAAACATGGTGGGGACCGGGGGACAACTCGGGCCTGCTCAATTTCGCCAAGACCAATGCACCTGCCGTGCGCCCTGCCGAAATCCGTGACATTCGTTTCAACAACATTGTCCTGGAAGACAGAAACCTGAGACTGGTCGGATTGACTGCGGAGTTTGGTCAGAAAATCCGTGACCTCCGCTTTGCGAATGTGTCCATCGGGTCTTGGCGTCACGCCGGTGAAAGTTTGGAGCGCGCGAATTACCTGAACACAGCCACCGGCGGCTCCATCGAGGGTATCGTTTTCGACAACCTCAGAATCGGTCGAGATTTCCTGACCACTTCGAACGTGGACTGGGTCGGCAGGTTTCAAGTAACCGGCGATGTTTCCGACATCGTCTTCTCTGGGCCGAACCCCTAGATGTTCTGTCTTGCGAGAAGCAGGCTGCTGACATCGCTAATTCCGGCGCCAATTCCGGGACGTTCACCAAATTGCACAACCTCCACTTGACCTAACTGCCCTGCAAGAAAGTGCCGAGTTCGCTTTGCTACTCGCGGATCAGAAATTTCAAGGCTCGAACTGAACCAGAAGGTCAATGTCACTTGCGGGGGGGTGCTCGCCGCGAACGAATGATCCGAAAAGTCCGAGACTTTTCACGCCGAGGCCCTTTAGTTGGTCGGAGTGGTCACTTAGGGTTTGGAAGACTTTCTCGTTTGGTTTGGACGGGGATGCTCATATCGATCACCAGGCTCAATGAAAAGCCCGGCGGTTGCCGGGCTATCTCTCTGATTCAATGATGGACCTGAGGGGGATCGAACCCCTGACCTCCTGACTGCCAGAACGCCTGGAAGTCAATGCCAGTAAGGGTTTCAGCGAGTTAAGTGTCGCAAAATCACGCAAAGTGGCGCAATAAATCGGACTTCCGCACCCGGGGCGCATTCGTTTACAAGTGCCGAAACGACCTAATTCGGGCTCAACATCCGAGATCCTGCTAAAGGTGGTCCGGGTAATGGCCCAGAGCGGTCGAGACGCCGAATCACTGGATCTATAACCAGTCGCTTTGGTGCTTATGACAAAGAACCTATCCCGCGATAACCATTTTGTTCCGCAACGGTATTTGCAGGCTTGGAGCGAAGACGGCGACAGGCTGTGGGCTTACCGAACACTAGTGTCACACCACTCGGTCCACGAGTGGAGACGGCGTTCTATCAAGGGGCTGGCATTCCACCGTGACCTATACACGACTTTTAGGGACGGCATCGAGGTCGATGATTTTGAGCATTGGATCAACGAACTCGAGCAACCGGCCTTCGAGGTCATCGACAGAGTTCGGCAAGAAGCAAGGCTGGGACGCTCCGATTGGGAAAAGCTTGCGATGTTCTTCGCTCTTCAGGACCTCCGCACACCCTTGAGCTTCTTAGAGTCAATGGACCGCTGGAACAAGACAATGCCCGCGCTGCTTGAGGAAACTTCCAGAAAGGCAATTCGAGAATATGAGACCTTGAAGAAGGATGGAAAGGCTGTCCATCTTGAAGCCGACATCCCGTTCAAGGACCACTTCAAGGTAGAGCTTGATCGCAGCGATAGAGGACGCACTGGGCAAGTGGCGATTAAAACGACAGTGTTGCTCGGCCGGGGCCTCTGGATTGCACAGATCAGACATTTCCTTGTCGGCATCTCGAGAGCGCTCAGGGAACACAAATGGAGTATTGTCCGGGTGAAGGGAAAGAGCGAATGGTTTACAACCGATCATCCCGCTCTTAAGTTGAACTTCACAAGCCCTAACAAGTACGACTTCAAGGGCGGGTGGGGTAGTAAGGGAACTGACTTGATGCTCCCTCTAACCCCCCGACATCTTCTCTTCACAAATATCGGGAGTGATCATCCAGACTATTTTACTTTGTCCTGGGACCATACACACTTAGTGCAACGGATGTTGGCAGAGCGAGCCCATCGGTGGATTTTCGCAACACGACGGTTAGATCGAGTGATCACCTTCCGAAAGAGAGTAGTCAACGAAGAGCTCTTTAAAGCCGAGCAGGTCGCAATGGCGAATTGGCATGAAGATAATCGAAAAATTGAACAGTGAAAACGCCTTCTTCGATGTTGAGCGCCGGCTCATGCTGGCGACCGCCCTTTCTTGCATGAACCTGCGGGAGGCAAACTTTGGATAACGCAAAACTGCGCCTGGAGTTCATCGGTCAGCCAACAAACGTCGCAACTGGAAAGCCCTTTAGTACTCCAATCACAGTCGCTGTTATCGGCCCAAATGGCGAGATTGACAGATCCTATACGGGAAGAATTGAGATCAGCAACGATAAGGAACCAATTCCTAGCGAGCTGCTGATTCCTGATGCAGCGCCCAAGAATTCGACACCAATGAGGCTTCGTGCCACGGCGCCTGGATGCGAGGATGCTATTAGCAATGTGTTCTATGTATACAATCCTCGCGACCTTATCAAGATTCCGATTGAGGGCGACGGTTCGGGAGAGAATCCGCCGCCGATCGTTTTTCACTATTCGACTAGACTTGGCTTGATCGGAATCATCGAGTCGCAATCGGTGTGGGCAACGCATATCCGATTCCTCAATGATTCTTCAGAGTATTCATATACAGCCAGTCTTGCCTTGAAAATGGCCGATGCAATTCGACCAACGATTATCAATCCGACGGAGCGGGAAGCCTTCGAGAGGTTTTTGAAGAACCTATCCGAGTTGGAGTTTAGTACCCACTACTTTGTATTCTCGCTTTCAGAAGATGGTGATCTCCTTAGTCAGTGGCGCGCATACGGCAATCCTGGCGATTGCTATTCGCTCGGCTTCGAATCGGAGGGAATAAGAGCGATAGCGGAAGCCAATCAGGGACTCTTTCGGAAGTGTATTTATGGCCCGGCCAAGCAGCAGTCTTTGCTGAGTACAGTCATGGAGGATGCATTGAGTGAAATTCGGGCCGGGCTGCGTGAAAATCTGGACCCGGATGAAATCCAGGCCAACTTGGGTGAACTGCAGGGTCGAGTAAATCTTTTTGCGACTTATTTCAAGGATCAAGCCTTTAGTGAGGAAGCTGAATGGCGGCTGATCCTTCCATTCGAACTAGGGAAGACTCTCGTCAAATTCAGAGCTGGTCGTTCCCTTGTTACGCCCTATGTTTCTGTCAGTACGAGTTTGCATGATGGGAAAATGCCCTTGGATCGAATCATTCTCGGACCATCGCCGCACCAAAGTCTGGACGCCCAATCCATCGGCCTGCTTTGCCGAGGAATCGGCATAGTGTTGAGTAGTTGTGCAAATTCAAACGCACCTTACCGGGCATGGTAGATCTTGACGGTGGAACGGCGCGCGCCATCATACAGGAAGGCAATGCACGGCACCTTTAACGGCGTTGAGCTTCGGCAAATCCTCTGGCGCAAGATCGTCGGAACGACGTCGAGTTTCCGCGTGCTGGATGGTGGGGCGAAACTGGAGGCCCAGCTTCGTGTCGGGTCGCAGGCGCTCTTGATTCTCTCCGATGAAATAATCGAGGGGCGGATCGCCAACGTCCGCGAGGACGTCCAGAGGGGCTATGAAGTCACGATCGAAGTCCCGGACGGTAAGTGATAGCGTCTCCCTATGGAACCCTCCAGCACACTCTCGGCCTTTAAAGACCGGGATCTACAACGTTCCTGGCGTCTAGGGCTTTGCGCCAACAAAGATGGTCAGGCCGTCAGGCTCCGCGATCGGGTCGGGGACTGAAGACCATGGAACCGGGCCATCGACGATTTTAGCCGCAGTAAAGGCTTTTCCAATCGACTCGGCTTCAGATTTCCTAGACTGCGATGACTCGATCCGAACAGTGTCGCTGGAATTTCCGGGCAGAATACCGTTCCGCGTATTGACGGTTATGCCAGCCGCTCGTATCAAACCTTCAATTTTTTCGGCAAAACGTTCCGCTTCCTTTGTCCGCAGATCTGTGAATACGACGACGGGTTTCCCGGAGAGGATTGGCTTTAGGGCTTCAAGTGTTGTTCGTTCCTGCGCGTCCGTTATTGTACGGTCCGCGCGACTGCTCTCAATCAATTCCCCTACACGTCGGTCAACGTAGTACCGAAACCCAGTAGCAGCGATGGACGCCACACCAAAGAGTATTACAACCCACAGCAGAACTTGTGAAAGTGCTTTGAGCGCAGCGATATCGTTCCACACCCAAACAATTCTACGCAGTCAGAGTAATGGAACCAAACTCCGTGATAGCCTCGGCAGGGTGGAACCCTCGAGCATCACGCAGAATCTTAACCGATCGCTCCACTATCACCCCGAGTCCGACTGGTGCTCGCGGTGTTGGAAGTTCACGCTTGATTGTGCTCACCTCGTCGAACCCCTCAACGCTCCTTTCGTCGTCCTGACCGGGCAATACACGCGCGCAGCCTACGACTGACGCCGACAGGTCCTCGAGGTGACGGACAACTGCGGTCATGTGCATCAGTTCTTCGGAGTTCCCCGGGAGCTTGCCGCCGCGTTCGTTAAGGCCGAGAGTCCTACGGTATCCTTTGGG
>Ga0105242_10004616_pt1 | contig 10679 bp, 15 predicted proteins | sample KBSM24metaG_FD_81521 | JGI IMG/M metagenome (GOLD analysis project Ga0105242, IMG submission 81521) | Miscanthus rhizosphere microbial communities from Kellogg Biological Station, Michigan, USA - KBS M2-4 metaG | ecosystem: Host-associated > Plants > Roots > Rhizosphere > Soil | place... | reverse complement strand
GCGCCGCCGTGCTCGACGCGCTGCCGCTCGCTGGCGCCGAGTGGGAGGCGATGCAGGTCGCCGCTCGCGCTGCGCTGGGCCAGACCACGCAGGGCACGGCCTGGGAGCCGCTGCCGCACCAGACGCCGCCGGCGGGCGACTGGGACACCTGGCTACTGCTGGCCGGGCGCGGAAGCGGCAAGACGGCGGCGGCGGCCTACTTCACCGATCAGCATGTACGCGGTCCGGCCTGCCTGCCGGGCCTGCCGGGCGGGCATCGGGTCGCGATCATCGCGCCGACGTTCGGCGACGCCCTTGAGGCGTGCGTGAACGGCCCGTCCGGCATCCGAGCGCACAACCCGTCCGTCCGATCCGTCCAGACTGCCGGTGGCACCTTCGTCCGCTGGCCGGGGGGAGCTGAGGCCAAGCTGTTCGGCGCGTCAACGCCCGAGGACGTCGAGCGGCTCCGCGCGGGCGGGAATCGGTGCCTGGCGTACGCCGAGGAATTGGCGGCCTGGCGCTTCCTCGATCAGTGCTGGGACCACCTGCAGTTCGGCTTACGGATCGGCCCGCACCCACGAGTCGTCGCGGCGACGACGCCGAAGCCGAAACCGCTTATCAAGGCGCTGTTAGCTGACCCGGCCTGCGCGGTGACCCGAGCGACGACGCACGATAACCCGCACCTCGCGGAACTGGTGCGCGCCCGGCTGGAGGCGCGCTATGGCGGGACCAGGCTGGGCCAGCAGGAACTGCAAGCCCTCGTACTGGATGACCAGGAGGGGGCTCTTTGGAATCGCGAGATAATCCAGCACCGGAGACTTGAGGAGTTACCCTAATATGTTATCATTACAATATGGACACCATCTGCAAAGTCTCGGGATGCGTCCGAGCGATTCAGGTCAAACGCGACCAGCTCTGTGCTGCTCACTACGCTCGGTTTCGGAAGTATGGGTCTCCTACGGGTGGGGAAGACCATTACGTAAGCCCCGACGGTATCTGTATCGTCGAGGGCTGCGGCCGGGCGCACTGCGCGCGCGGCCTCTGCGCGCCTCACTACAAGAAGCGGGCGCGGTATGGCGACAGCATGATGCCGCCGCCGCTTCGGTCGGCTCGGGGGTGCACTGTCCCGGAGTGCGACCGTCCGTACCGAGCAGCCGGCTATTGCAGCACACACTATCAGCGGTGGCGGTACAACGGCGACCCGATGGTGACGGCAGCGGACGTGCGGCGCGCGGCGAATGGCGGCACGCTGGCGAAGCGCTACCGTGAGGTATCCAATGGGTCGATCCTGGTCAACGGTGTACGGCACCGGCGCAGGAAACTCGCACACCGTGCGGTTATGGAGCAGATACTCGGACGGGCACTGTTCCCCGGTGAAAACGTGCATCATCGCAATGGCGACAGATTCGACAATCGCCCCGAGAATCTTGAGTTGTGGGTCAAGAGCCAGCCAGCCGGTCAGCGCGTGTCGGATCTCGTGGATTGGGCGCGGACGATCATTGAACGGTACGGAGGCGTAGTGGATGCCGAAATACCGCGATCTCCAACGGATCGTCATCGCGATTGATCCTGCCGTCACCTTCGGTGAGGATGCCGATTGGACAGGCATCATCGTCGCTGGGTTGGGTGTGGACGGCTTCGGCTACGTGCTCGACGATCTAAGCTGCCGTCTCTCGCCCGAGGGCTGGGCGCGCCGTGCCGTCAATGCCTACCACGCATATGAGGCCGACCGCGTGGTAGCGGAGGTCAACAATGGCGGCGATCTTGTGGAGTCCGTGCTGCGGACCGTGGATAGCCGCGTATCCTACAAGAAGGTCCATGCATCGCGCGGCAAGGCGATCCGCGCAGAGCCGATAGCCGCGCTATACGAGCAGGGCAAGGTCTTCCACGTTCGGCCATTCCGGGAGCTTGAAGACCAGATGTGCAACTATGTGCCAGGTAACTTCGACGGGAGCCCCGACCGCCTCGACGCGCTCGTGTGGGCACTAACTGACTTGATGCTTAGCACGCCGCGTCAGGTCTACGTTTACTAGCCGAAGGGTGGTGATACCATGGGCCTCTGGGACTGGATCGGGCCGACGAGCCTGAGCAAGCGCCGCGGCTGGGACGCGCTGCCGGCAGCGACGGAGCGGAAGTCGCAGCCACCGGGCATGGTCGAGGGCTTCAACGCTGCGCTCACGGTGCGAACGCTCGTGCATGGCCCGGGCGCTACCGACCTGCTCTACGGCGCCTACGGTGACAGCGGCAACTCGGCCGTCTTCGCGTGCTTGCAAGCAATCGCAAGCGCTATCGCGGAGCCCGAATTGTCCGTCTACCGGCTGGCGCCCGGCGAGCGGATCGAGCAGGAGGACACCGAGCTTGGCCGTCTGCTCGGGCGCCCGAACCCGCACTTCAGCCTGGATACGCTCCTGGCGTACCTCGTGACCTGCCTGCACGTCGACGGCAACGCCTACTGGCGCAAGCTCAGGGCTGGCAACCCGGAGACCGGCAACGTCGTCGAGCTGTGGCCGATCTCGCCATCTCGGATCGGGCCGCGCACCGAGCAGGGCAGCACGGCGTTCATCGACAGCTACCGCTACTGGTACTCGTCGACCGACTACCTCGACCTGCCGCCGTCGGACGTCGTCCATTTCCGCTACGGGCTCGACGACCGCGACCACCGGCTCGGCCTGGCTCCGCTCAAACGGCTCGCTCGCGAGATCAGCTCGGATAACCAGGCGACGAGATATGCCGATCGGCTCTTAGCAAACCTGGCCATCAACGGGCTGACGCTCTCGTTCGACAAGGAGTCGCCGGCGATCGACCAGGCGACGGCCGACGAGCTGAAGGCCCGGGTCCAGGCGGCGTACGGCGGCGACGCGGTGGGATCGACGGCCGTGCTTTCGCCAGGAGCCTCGCTGACAGCGCTCGGGTTCTCGCCCGAGCAGATGGACATGAAAACCCTGCACCGCGTCCCCGAGGAGCGGATCTCGGCGGTGCTCGGCGTCCCCGCGATCGTGGCTGGGCTCGGCGCGGGCTTGGACCGCTCGACGTTCTCGAACGTCCGCGAAGCTCGGGAGATGTTCACCGAGGCGAAGCTGTTGCCGCTCTGGCGTTTCATCGCCGGCGAGATCACGCTCCAGCTCGTGCCCGACTTCACGTCGGACAGCGCGATCGTCGTCGACTTCAATACCGACGATGTCCGGGCGCTCGCCGACGACCTGAACGCCGAGGCGCTGCGCCTGAAGACGCTCGTCGAGGCCGGCATCATCGACGAGAACGAAGCTCGCGCAGAGATCGGCTACGAGCCGCGCGCCGAGCCGATCGCACCGCCCGCCCCGACGGCGCTGCCGGCCGCTGCATCGCGCCGCATCGTGCGGGCCCTGCCCGTCGCTCGCAAGGCGGCCGAGGACCTGCCGGGCCACTACGAGACGATGCGCGCGGCTGAGCTACCAACCTGGGAGTCGGAGCTGATCGCGTTCCTGGCGTCGCAGGAGCGTCGCGTTCTCCGTCGCCTGCACGCCGGCGCCGACACGGCGAGCGACCTTGTCACCGAGGGCGAGGCCGTCTTGCTCGGCGAGACGCTCACGCCGCTCCAGCTCCGCGTGCTCGGCGAGGTCCAGCGCCTGGTCGTCGCGGAGCTGGGGGTGGGCTTCCAGATCGACGACCCCGCTACACGGCAATTCCTGGTCGACAGCGGAGCGAATATCGTCGGCATCACCGAGACCACACGGAGCGCCGTGCAGGCCGCGCTGATCGAGGGCCAGATGAACGGCGAGGGCATCGAGCAGCTTGCTAGGCGGCTCCGTGATCTGCCGGCGTTCGACCAGGCGCGGGGGCTCGTTGTGGCCCGTACTGAGCTTGGCACCAGCCAGAATCAAGCTGCGCTCGCGACCTACCGCGCGTCTGGCGTCGTCGTCGGCGTCCGCGTGCTCGACGGCGACTACGACTCGGCCTGCGCGGCCATGAACGGTCGAACGTTCACGCTTGGCCAGGCGCCGGCTGCGCTCCAGCATCCATCGTGTGTCAGGGCGTTCGCGCCGCTGCTCGACGCCGCCGAGTTGACGAGGTCCGCGTAGCCAGCACCGAGGAGGGATGACATGTCCGTCGTGGTCGACACGAGCGGGATTCACAAGCACGCGGCGAAGCGCGATCTTGCGGCGCTGCTCGCCGGCGTCGCTGCGCTGGTCTTCGCGCTCGCGGTGCTGCTCTACGTGCTCTGGCTGATCCTGGCGCAGCCGAAGGCGACGCCGTTCGACGCCGATGGCGTCCGCTGCTACCGTGCGGCGTTCGAGATGGCCTGTCTGAAGACAGCCGAGCCAGCCCGGTGACGCGCCCGCTGGTCTCGGTCATCACGCCGACCTGGCAGCGTGCGACGCTGCTCGCCGGCGCGATCGAGAACGTCCGAGCGCAGAGCTACCGTCCGCTGGAGCACGTCATCGTCTCGGACGGTCCTGACCGAGCTACGGCCCAGGTCGCGGTGGCCGCGCTCAACTGCGCGGCCGTGGCCGATGACGACGACGTGCTGGTGCGCTACGTGCCGCTCGGCCGCAACTGGTCATCATTCCTGCTCGACTCGTTCTGCGCGGCGCCGGTCACCGTCGGCATGTTGCTCGCGTCAGGCGAGTACCAGACCTGGCTCGCCGACGACGAACGAGCCGACCCCGACCACATCGAATCGCTGGTCGACGCTCTGGAGGCTGCCGGCGCCGACTTCGCCTACAGCCGCGTCCAGATGTACCGCAAGGGCCAGGCGCCCGGGCACAGCTACGAGATCGGCGCGGACCCGCCACAGCTCGGACAGATCACCAATGCACTCTACCGCGCCGACCTGCTCAAACGGGGCCTGTTCCCGTTCGGGGCCGGCATGACGGCGGATTGGGCCTGTATCTCCCGCTGGATGCAGGCTGGCGCTACCTGGGCGTACGTACCGAGGGTGACGCTCACGCACAGGATCGACCATTGAAAGCCGAGCGACTGTCGGGGCCGAGTATGCTGGCCCTCGCCGGCGACATGTCGGGTCCGACGCTCTGGCGCGTGCTGTTTCCGTTCACGGCGCTTCACAAGCTCGGCTATCGGGCTGACTGGGCTTTGAAGGACGCGCCGGGGATCGGCTCGTTAGCGCCGCTCTACGACGGCTTCGTCATCCCACGGATGGCCTGGAAGCCGGGGCAGCGGCAGATTGCGGAGCAGTGGTTCTCGATGATCCGCCGGGCCGGCCGCTTCGTCGCCTACGACCTCGACGACGACATCCTGACCGCCGACCTCAACTATCGCGCCGTCGAACTTGGCTGGGCTGACGGCAAGACGTTCGTCGAGCTGGAGGCCGAGCGCTTCGAGCGGATCTGGGCGCTTCAGCAGGCCGACGGCGTGACGGTCTCGACGCAGCGCTTAGCGACGGTCGTCCGGAGCTTTACGACGCGCCCGGTGATCGTCGTGCCCAACGCGATCGACGTGCCGTGGTTCCGTCGCGTCCTCCGTAGCGCCGAGCGGCGTAGCGCATCGCCGACGATCGGGTGGGCCGGCGGCCGGCGCCCTGACCGCGACCTGGGCCCGATGGCCGAAGCCTGGAGCAGGATCGCTCGGCGCTACCCAGCGGTGACGTTCGTCGTCCAGGGCCATGTGCCAGCCGTGGTCACGGACGCGGTGCCGGCCGATCGCCTGCTGGTGCTGCCGTGGATGCCGCTCGAACGGTACCCGGCCGGGCTCGTCGAGGTCGATATCGGATGTGCGAGTGTTTCGGACGAGCGGTTCAACCGCTGTAAAACGGCGATCAAGGCGTACGAGGCCGCCGTGGCTGGCGCGGCTGTCGTGGCGACGCCGACCGTCTACGGCCAGGTGATCGAGCACGGGCAGACGGGGTATCTCGCGGAGACCGCCGATGAGTGGGAGCATGCGCTTGCCAGGCTCGTCGAGAATGAGGCCGGGCGCAAGATCGTCGCTCGGCGGCTGTTACGGCACGTCGAGCGGAGCTATTCTCTGGCGGAGAACCTTTGGCGCTGGCCGAGCGCATGGTCGGCGATCCAGGAGGACGCGCAGGCGCGTAGAGGAAGGCTGGTGGCGGTGTGATGGCCGCGTCGTCGTGGCGTGAGCCGAAGCCTCCTGCCGAGCAGAAAGCGCCGCCGCGCGATGCGCGCTGTAGCGCCTGCGGCGGCTGGATTCTGACTGTCCCTGGCGGCACGCTCTGGGGGAAGGGGCGCTGCGGGAACCGCCGCTGTCGTCTCTACGGAGAGCCGCAGCGGTTCTCGTTCCGCTAGGCTCGCGCCCTCATAGCCCGGGTCGTCAGCGAATCGCTACGGCTCGTAGCTGCACATCTCGTAGAATCAGAACGCCCCGGGCGGTACTAACACCCGAGGCGAGCACATCGGACGTTGGAGGTCACGATGCACACCCGCTATCGTATCAGCCTGGTCTCGCTCGCGCTCCTGGCACTCGGGAGCCTCACGCCGCCGGCATCAGCCGCGCAGGACGCGGGGTGTAGCCTCGCGGCAGCAACCGCCGCCGCCGACGACCAGGCCACCGCCGCCACACGGGCCGGCATCCCGCTCACCGTCGAGGGCAAGGGGCAGACGCAGTCGCTGCCGTTCTCGCTGGGCGGCGGCGCCTACACCGTGACATGGTCGATGAGCGAGCCAAGCACGATGCTCTCCTTCATCAATCTCGATGCCGCCGCGCCACTGCCGGGCGAGACCGAGAGCCAACAGCGGCTCCGCAGCAAGGTGATTCTCAACGCGAGCGGCAAGGATGGAAGCGCTGGAGAGACCCATCTCTACGGAGTGAAGCCGGGTACGTACTATCTGGGTGTCAGAGCGCCGGCGGGCTGGTCCGTGACCTTCACACCACTGCCTGTCTAGGTGCCTACCATTGCAACGCATGAGCGGCTGATGTAACCTAGCAGCAACCGAACACGCAACGGGCGCCTGACGCCCCCACTCGCGCGCACAAGAGCCGCGCGGAGAGGGGGCGTTTTTGATGGCCCTGGCGTACAAGAGCATCCCGTTCGCGGTCAAAGCTGCCGACCGCAACGCCGACGACACCGGCTGGGAGATCGCCGGCCTGGCCTCGACATGGTGGGGCGAGCCCGATGCCTACAACGACGTCGTCGCGCCCGGCGCGTTCGCCGCGTCGATCGCCGAGCGGGCGACCAAGTTTCTGTTCGAGCACCACACGCCGATCGGCAAGCAGCTCGAGCTGCGCGAGACCGACGACGGACTCTACGGCCGCTGGTCGGTCGTCGACACCACGGCCGGCACCGACGCCTACAAGCTGGCGAAGGCCGGCGTCCTCGACTCGCTCTCGATCGGGTACATCCCGCTCGAATGGGAGATCCGCGACGACGGTGTACGGGTGCTCCAGAAGTGCCAGCTGTACGAGGTCTCGGCCGTTTCTATCCCGGCCAACCCCAACGCCGTCATCACCGACGTGAAGTCGAGCGCGTGCGCCGCATGCACGGCCGCGCACCGCGAGCACGCGCAGAGCATCGAGCCAGCGGCGGCGAAAGCCGAGCCCCGGCTCCGCATGGACGACGAGCTTCGCCGCCGGCGCCTGGCGCGCCACGGCATCCGACTGGAGCATCACATCTGACCCTGGAGATCACATCATGACCAGCAGCAGCCCGAGCACGCCGCCGATCAAGCCCGAGCGCGAACATAGCTCCCCGAAGCTCCCGCGCGATCCGAGCGCGCCGACGGAGCCGACCACTGAGCCGACCGACCCAACGCAGCCGGCGCCGGCGCCGGAGGAGCAGGAGCCAGCACCGTGAGCATGACGATTCCGGAGGCCCACGCCGAGATTCGTCGGCTGTACGATGCCGCTGCCGCGATCGAGAACAAGTACCCCACCGGTCTGACGCAGGACGTCAACGCCGAGGACTACACCGAGGCGAAGCGCCTGCTCGGCGAGATCGACGGCCTCGAAGACAAGCTCGCGGGGCTGGAGGAAGCCGACGCCCGACGACGGCGGATTCTGGACAACCAGAAGCGGCTCGGCCAGCCGCGCGAGCCGCACATCCAGCCGCACGGCGAGCCTGGCGGCGACGGCGGCGCTGGCCGCGCCGTCAAGCTGTTCGGCCGGCAGTTCGTCGAGAGCGACGAGTACAAGCGGATCGTCGAGTCCGGCGTCTTGAATAACCCGTCGAACCGCGTCGACTTCGGCGTGAAGCTCGACGGTAGCTTGCTCGACCAGTTGCTCGGGAAGGCGCTCGTCTACTCGGGCTCCGGCACTGGCGGCCCGCTGATCCGACCCGAGCGCCAGGCCGGGCTCGACTACCTCTGGCGGGACACGTCGTTCCTCGACCTGATCCCGACCGGTACGACGACCTCGAACAGCATCGAGTACTACGAGATGACCACCAGCACCAACAACGCTGCGTGGGTCTCCGAGGCGACGGCGACGACCGGCGCAACCGGCCTGAAGCCCGAGGGCGCCGTCGGCTGGCAGCTTCGCTCGGCGCCGGTCTCGACGCTGGCCGAGTGGATTCCGATCACCAACCAGATGCTCGCCGATGCGCCATTCGTCGACGGGCTGATCCGCCAGCAGTTGCTCACCCACTTGCAGCTCGCGCTAGAGACGGGTGTGCTCTCCGGCAACGGCACGGCGCCCAACCCGCTCGGGCTGCTCTCGAACCCGAATATCCTGACGACCGGGCTTGGCGCCGGGTCTGGCAACGCGGTCGACGCGGTCTACCACGCCATGACCGCCGTCATGGTGACGGGGCTCGCCAACCCGACGGCGTCGGTCTGGAACCCGCTCGACTTCGAGGCGATCCGCCTGGCGCGCGAGAACGCCGCGTCTGGCACGCTCGGGCAGTACCTCCTGGGTCCGCCGTCGGTCACCGGGCCGACGACGCTCTGGGGCCGCCCCGCCGTCCTGGCGCTCGGCATGCCGGTCGATACCGCGCTGGTGGCCGACTTCCAGCGGGCGTGCATGCTTTTTGATAGGGAGCAGGCCGCGATCCGGACGGGGACGATCAACGACCAGTTCATCCGCAATATGCAGACGATCCTGGCGGAGCTTCGGGCGGTGTTCGTGTGTTTCCGTCCAACTGCTGTGTGCCGCGTGACGGGTGTGTAGAGTAACTAGCCTATGACCGAGTACCGCGTCGGCGACGAGGGGGCGACCGTGTTCGACGAGCACGGCCGCCTCCTGGCGCGCCTTCGGTCTGGCGCCGTGGTCGTGCCGGGCGCGATCGACGAGACCACGGCTCCCCCTGAGCCCGACCAGACGTACCCGTTGCGACGCGGCTACGACGACAAGGTCGTTCGTCCCGAGCGGGGCCCGACGTCATGACCGTTCAGTACACGACCGCGGCCGCGATCGCCGCCTATCTCGGCGAGACGTTCACGCCGGAGCAGGCCACGCAGGCTGACGCCGTGGCCCTCGCCGTCACGGCGTTCATCGACCGATACACCGGGCAGAGCTGGCAAAGCACATCGCCGGTGACGGCCGAGTGGCTCCCGCTCGTCGCGCGCCACGACGACGGCGCCGAGACCACCTGGCCGACCGTCTACCTCCGCAACCGCCCGGTCATCGCCGTCTCGGCGGTCGTGCTCCGCTCCGGCGGGCCGCCGGCCACGCCGACCACGCTTGCCCCGAGCCAGTACGAGCTGATCGACCCAGCTCACGGGGTGCTCCGCCTGGCCGCGTCGGGCGCCGGCTACGATCCCTACGGGCGGCAGATTATCGCGCTCGTCGACTACACCTACGCTGATGCGGTGCCGCCAGATATCACGCTGGCCGCGACCATGATTGGCGCGTCGGAGATGGCGCGCGTCCTGGGCATGCAGGAGCAATCAGCGCTCATTGAAGCGCACCCGGAGCTGGCCGGGCTCAAGAGCGTCTCCGTCGGCCAGAACGACGTCAACGTCCAGCTTGCCGATACCACGGCTGCTGCCGGCGCCACCGACGCCAGATCGTCATGGGTGACGCCCGGGTCGGCGGTCGCCGCGATCCTGAACGGGCATCGACGGGTGGTGATCGCGTGACCCAGCCGATCGCGCTGCCGATGCCCTGGCTGCGCGCGGTGGCGGCGGCGTTCCTACCCGACGTCGCGGCCATCGCGCGCTACACCGAGACCAGCACCAGCGACGGCATCACCGAGACCTGGACGACGATTGCGTCGGGCATCCCGTGCCGCGTCTCGCCGCGAGCGACGACCGCGACCGAGGGGCTTGCCGCCGGCGGAGCGGTCGTCCGCGCGGTCTCGCCGTGGCTCGTCACGCTGCCATTCGGGACCGACGTTACCGTCCGAGACCGCATCACCGTGCTCGGCGGCGACCGCGTCGACGGGCGCACCTTCGAGGCCCAGCGGGTCGATGAGCGGTCGTACGAGGCGGCGAGAGACGTTCAGTGCGAGCTCGTAACGTGAAGGATTGGACGTCATGATTGGCTACGCCGGCGTCTGCTACGTCGTCGCTGCGATCCTGTTCATTCTCGCCGCCGTCCCGTTCCCGGAGGTCTATCACGGGCGGCTGATCGCGGTCGGGCTCGCGTTCCTTGCCGCCGGGCACGCCCTCTGATGGCCGGCGCGACATCCGTCCAGATCAAGGTCATCTCGAACAAGATACCCGCACTGCCGGCCGCGCTCCGCAAGCAGGTCGTCGACCAGGTCGCACGCTCGACGTTCGACGGCCACTCGATCGTCTCCGGGAACTGAGCGCCGGCGACGACGAAGCGGCCGCCGGGCCACGACTCTGCCGGTTCGATGAGGAGCCGCTCGAGCG
>Ga0105242_10004613_pt1 | contig 10683 bp, 11 predicted proteins | sample KBSM24metaG_FD_81521 | JGI IMG/M metagenome (GOLD analysis project Ga0105242, IMG submission 81521) | Miscanthus rhizosphere microbial communities from Kellogg Biological Station, Michigan, USA - KBS M2-4 metaG | ecosystem: Host-associated > Plants > Roots > Rhizosphere > Soil | place... | reverse complement strand
GCTCTGCACGCCGACGAAATGCAGCATGTGGAACTTGTAGTCCCCCGCGTCAGCGCTCTTGCGCGCGATCCGCACACCGGCCGGCATCCAGTAGTACACCGGAGGCTTGCCCTCCCTTTGCAGCAGATCGTTCTTCAGATCGGGCAGATACATGAGTTCGTACGCGCCCGCTTTGATGTGCTGAAAACCACCGGCAAACAGTGGTCCTACAGGATCAGCCATGTCGCACCTTCCTGGAAAGAACGCAACGCATGATGCGATGTGAACGCGGCATGCTAGCGGGTGTTCGCGAGGAGCGATGTGCGCTATTGCACAAGGACGCGCGACGGCTCACGTTGCGGGACGAAAGCGCGCACGCGATTGTGTCGTTTTGCACACACCTGCGAAGCGATCACCGGTAGGCTGGCGCGGAGTGGCGAGAGCCGCAGGGAGACCATCAGGCGGCAGGGCGAGGAAATGAAACAGGACAGCAAGAGCCGGAGACGAGGAATGGCCCGCGCGGCACGGACCGGCCGTCTGTCGTCGACGCGGCGGCTGCCCGGCGTTTCGTGGACCAGCTGCGTCGACGCCGTCGAAGCGGGAATCTGGCGCTTCAACGAAGCGCACCCGCTCGCCAGCGATTGTCAGGTGGCGTTTTTCGAAGTGGCCTCCGACGAGACGCTGCACGTCAACGTCACGCATCGGCAACTGACGAAGCCGATCAGCGGATGGGCCGGCCCCGGGCGCACATCCGACGGGTTCGTGCACAATCGGACGTTCGCCGCCCCGACGGCGCAGATCCTTCGCCATGTACGTGACATGGTGTTCGCCGATCGGGCTTGAGATGAGACGGCGTTGAGACCATGAAGTACACGATCTACGAGGATCCGATCACGCATCGGTTCGCGCATCTTCCGCTCCCGGGCCGCTTCCTCGAGGGAGACCGGCTTCCGCCAATCGTCACCGACCGGTGGTTCGACAGCCACCCCGCCGCCGTCGCCGCGCTATCCGAGCTCCTGGCACGCGAGGAAACCGAATCGACCTCCCCTGAGGACGCGGCGGCGCCGGTGAGTGCCGTCACACCGCCGACGGATCGTTCCTCGCGTCTCTTCTCCTGGTTCCTGCAGTAGCGAAGGACACCGGGCGCGCACCGTCGATCGGTGCGAGCGCGGAGGAGACGTCTCGACTGCGCTTCCACCACGCGAGCGCCAGCATCAGGCCGATCGCAGCAACCGCCATGAGCGGGAGCACGGACTGGAACGCGACCGGCGGTGCGCTGAGTCCTCCGACCGCCAGGACGAGCACCGAAAGCGGGACGACGACCGTGCGACCGAAGGTGATGATTCTCATGATTTGGTGCGGCCGGGAACTTCAGGAACAGCCAGGCGCATGAGGCGGGGGCCTCGACCCCGCCCCACTGACGAGACTCAGGCGGCGACCTGAACTTTGATCTGCTTGGGCTTGGCTTCCTCGCGCAGCGGCAGCAGCACCGTCAACACGCCCCCCTTGTACTGAGCGGTGACTTTCCCCCCGTCGACGGTGGGCGGCAGCACGAACGTCCGCGAGAAGGAACCAAAGCTCCGCTCGATGCGATGAAACTGCTCTTTCGCCACTTCGGCGTCCAGCTTCCGCTCGCCGCGGAGGGTGAGCGTGTTGTCCTCAATCGTCAGATCGATGTCCGCCTCGTTGATGTCGGACAACTCGGCCTTGATCACCAACTCGCGCTTGTCGTTGGTGTAAATGTCGACCGCCGGCACCCAGGAGCCGGGGAGAAGTTCCTCCTCAGGCCGCGAGTACAAACCCTCGAGCGCGCGGCTCATCCGCTCCTGGTACGCGGCAATTTCGCGCACGGGATCCCAACGAACAGTCGTCATGATGTTTCTCCTCTAGTGACACCCGAAGTTTCGGCGGCGGACAGCCGTCCCGGCCCAACCCATGGACCGGGAGGCAATACGCCGGCGATCAGGCAATAACGGGCACGTTCTTGTGGAACGTCGAGTTCAGGACGTCATAGGTGATGACCTGGGGCGTGCCCTCGATGACCGCGTTCAACGCCGTGAGCACACCCGGATAGGCCGTGCGGGCGTAGTTCTCGGCGTTCTCTTTCCGATCCCACACACTGATGGCGACCGCGTCGGCTCCGTTCGGAGCCACGAGCGCGATTTCGTCCTGGAAGCCCGTCTGCTTCCGAAGCATGGGGACGATCTCCTTGTCGAGGACCTGAGTGAAAGCCGCCGATCGACCGGGTTTCAGATGGAAGGAAACGCTGCGTGCAAACATGGTGAATCTCCGCTGGTACCTGGCTGAGAGGTGTCCGGCAGATAACCTAAATTAGTTCAGATAACCTGGAGACTGAGGAGTCAGACCCGCAATCACGTAACCAATATAGGTTAATTCACTTTGTTTGTCAAGCAGCCCTGTGCAATGATGGTCGCCGAAGCATTTATTAACAAAATTGGTTAATCCACGCGTCTTGTATGGAGTTTGCGCTCTTCATCCGGCAACGGCTGAGACAATTGAAGACTGAGCAGAGGGATCTGGCGGCGGCGGCCCAGGTCACCGAGTCCTACATTTCCCAGTTGCTCACGGGGAAGAAGGCCCCCCCTGCGCCCGAGCGGACGGATATTTACCTCAGGATGGAGACGTATCTGAGGCTGCCCGCGGGAAAGCTGGCGCACCTGGCGGATCTCCAGCGCCAGGAAGTCTTGATGAGAAAACTGGCCGCCCCTCCAGCTCCCTTGTTTCAAGAAGTCCGGGAGTTGATCCTCCGCAAGTGCGTTGCGGGCAAGCGGCACGAAATCGCGGCAATCTTCGAGAGGGAGCCGTTCGGCGCTCTCGAACGCCTCGTGGCCCAGAAGCTCCTGGACGTCGTGCAGCGCATGGCCAAAGAGGAGATGGAAGACGAGACGTGGCTTCGGCTGGTCGCCCGGCTCAGCGGCCGCAGCTACGAGCAGCTGCGCGTCGTGGCGCTCGAATTCCTGGCGATGGACATCTTCAACGTCTCGGCGGAAAACTGCGTCGCGTTTCTCGATCCCTTGATCGAATCGTGGGACATCGACCTCGCGACGTTCGGGATGGAGATCGTGTTGAACCGCCGTCTAGCGCCCGGGCACCCGAAAAGATTCGAGTTCGTCGAGCGACCACCTGCGGCGCCGGGAGACGAAGAGGCCGGCTTCCGGGCGTTCCTTCAGGATCCGTCCTTGAAGGGCGATGCGACCGCGGAAGAAATCGCGTTTCTCAGGACGCTGCGCTTCGGGCGCAAGCGGCCGACCGCTCTTTACTATTACCGCGAACTGCAAAGCCTGCGCGATCCGCTTCATTTTCGTCCGGCAACGACCAGGAAGACGAGCAGCTAGCGACCGCCTCTGGCCGGCATCGTCAGTGAGCCGCGCGCTGGGCCTGCGGCGCTCCGTTACTGAGCAGGCGGGCGAGATGCTCGACGTCGACGGTGTTGGCGAAATGAAAATCGAATCCATCCGACGGGCCGCTCGCGCCGCTGGCGCAGGCCAGGGGGCCGACCGCGACCAGCACCATCATGCGCCCCTGCGGCGCCTCGCGAAAACGCCTCGCGATCTGGCGCCGATCCACGACTGGAGACCTGATGTCGATGATCCCCACGTCCGGACTGACCGTTTTCACCAGTTCGAGGCCGCGCTCGACGTCGGGGGCGTCGTAGACGACGTGTCCGGCAAGCTCGAACATCATTCGTAGTCGCTGCCGGGCATGCCCGCTATCCTCGATCAGCAGCACACGTCTGGATCTGGTGCGGCATCCCTCTGCGATCGGACTGGCCGCGGGCTGGTGCGGCGCCGCAATCCGGTTGAGCCGCACGGTGAACGTGCTGCCGCGCCCTTCTCCCTCGCTCGACGCCACGACCGTCCCGCCGTGCAACTCGACGAGGCGGCGGACCAGCGCGAGACCGATCCCGAGGCCGTCCGTGGAGTGATCCGAGGTCTGGTGACCCTGCACGAACATGTCGAAGATCACAGGGAGCAACGCCGGCGCGATGCCGAAGCCCGTATCCTCGACGCTGAGCACGGCGGCGTCGCCTTCGGCGCGCACCGCCACCCGAATCTGCCCGCCCGCCGGCGTGTACTTGACGGCGTTGGTGAGCAGGTTGGCCGCCACCTGTTGCAGCCGAACCGCGTCCCATTCGACCCACACCGGCTCGGTGGTGAGCGTGATCTGCCGATCCGCAGCGGCAGCGCCGCTGCCCGTGGCGTCGACGACCTGCCGAATCGCGTCGGCCATGTCGATCGGTTGGCGGTTCAACCGGACCTTTCCGCAGACGACCCGCTCGACGTCGAGCAGGTCGCTGATGAGGCGCGACATGTGATCCACCTGTCGCGCGATCACGTCGTACGGCCGACTGGAACCGGCTCCGGCGAGGGCGTTGACCCGGAGGAGCTGCGCGGCGGCTCCGATCGTGCCCAGGGGCGTCCGCAGTTCGTGCGCGAATGTCGCCAGAAACTGGTCCTTCGTGCGGTTCTCACGCTGGGCGATGTCCCGTTTGCCGCGCGCCTCGAGGAGATCGCTGAGATCCGTCACGATCAAATTCCGTCGATCGCCCGTCGAGGATCTCGTCGTGGTGAGCGACAGGCTCACCTCGATCCGCCGTGAGCCCGGCGCGACCAGGCGCGCCGAGCATCGACCGCTGCCGCGGCTGATCAGGTCTTCCACGTCGTGTCTGTCGGACTCGAGCACAAATCGATCGAGCCGGCTGCCGACGACGGCCTCGAGCGGTTCGTCGACGAGGGCGGCGAAGCAGGCGTTGGCGTAGGTGATGTCACCGCGAGCGGTGAGGACGAGGGCGCCTTCCTGCATCTGTTCGACAAGCGTGCGGTACGGCTCCTCGGCGCTGTGCAGCGTGTAGACGTGGCTGCCTCCCGATCCATCGACAACGACGGCGTCTACTTCGCCGTGACGAATGGCGCGCAACATCTCTTCGGCTTCGGCGAGACGCGTCTCCAACGTCGACGACGATTCGGGGCGGTGCGGTGCGTGTGTGGGCATCGTCTTACTCTGCGGGAACGGGGGCGCTCACGAGATCGAGCCCGAGCAGCACGCGCTCACGGTCGGACATGTCGCCGACGAGGCGTCGCATGGGCAGGGGGAGCTTCTTGATGAGCGTCGGGGCGGCGATGATCTGCTCCCCCCTGGTGAGGACCGGTTGCTGATAGATGTCGATCACGTCGAGCTCGTAGCGTCCGTCGAGGTACTCCTCGCAGATCGCCTGCAGGTTCTTGATCGCCTGCGCGGATCGAGGCGTCATGCCGGTCACGTACAGTCTGAGGACGTACCGCTCGGCGGCAGGGGCGCCTGCGGCACCGTCGCCGGTCGCGAGGACAACACCCGAGTCCGGCGCCCCGCGGTCACGTCCGGACACGGAGATCCAGACCGACGAGGACCCGTTCCGTGTTCGAGAGATCGCCGATGATCTTCTTGATCGGCTCGGGTAACCGTCGCACGAGCGTGGGCAGTGCGAGGATCTGATCGCCCTGCGCGAGCTGGGGATTCTCCACGAGGTCGATGACCTCGATCTCGTAGCGGCCCTGCAGGTGCTCTTCGCAGATCTGCCGCAGGTTGGCCAGCGCAAGAACCGATTTCGGCGTCTGTCCGGCGACGTACAGCCGCAGCTCGTAGGTCTGAGCGTCAGCGGCCGCGATCCGGCTCACCCGCTCAAACTCCGGCATGTTCGACCCACCGTTCGGGAACGGATTCGAAGCGCGACCGGGCGGGCGGATCACCGCTCGCGTCGAGCACCTGTAACCCGGCATCCGTCAGCACGAATTCACGCAGCTCGTTCGAGTGCGCCATCCCCCGCGACTTGAGCACGTAGAGGCCGCGGCGGTGCCGGCCGCTGACCTCTTCGTTCGCCAGGATGATCCAGGTGTCCATGAGCGACGAGATGTTCTCGATCCGCTCGACCGCGTACTGTCCTGGCGTCAGGCTCGCCAGCATCGCCGTGACGTTCTCGGTCTTCAGGTGATCGATGATCCGCGTCAGCATCGCCTGCACGTCGGCGGAGGTGCCCACCGTCATGAGGTTCGTGACCGGGTCGATGACGGTGACCGTTGGGCGGAAGGCGGTCACCACGTTCTGCATCGTGGCAAGATGCGTTTCGAGGCCGTACCGCGAGGGGCGATCCGCGTGGAACTGCAGCAGCCCCGCCGTCACCCACGGCTCCAGGTCGACGCCAATGGACCGCATGTTCCTCAAGAGCTGCTGCGGTGACTCTTCGAAGAGGAAGCACAGGCACCGTTCGCCCCGGCGGCACGCCGCGTCGAGAAAGTGAGCGGCCAGACTCGTTTTTCCGGTCCCGGCGGCGCCTGACACGAGGATCGTGCTCCCGCGGTAGTAGCCTTTGCCGCCGAACATCCCGTCGAGCTGAGCAACGCCCGACGATACGCGCTCCAGCGGCGCGTGATGCTGAAGGGCCAGCGAGGACACCGGCAGCACGCTGAGGCCTTCCGCATCGATCAGGAAGGGATACTCGTTGGTGCCGTGGTGGGAACCACGGTACTTGACGACGCGGAGGCGGCGCGTCGACACCTGATCGTGGACGCGATGGTCGAGCAGAATCACCGCATCCGAGATGTATTCCTCGAGTCCCTGCCGAGTGAGGAGCCCTTCGCCGCGCTCGCCGGTAATGATGGCGGTGACACCCTGATCTTTCAGCCAGCTGAACAGCCGTCGCAGCTCGGCGCGGAGAATCCCGTCGTTCTTCAGACCCGCGAACAGCGATTCGATGGTGTCGAGGACAACGCGTTTGGCGCCGACCGTGCGGATCGCATAGGCGAGCCGGACGAACAACCCTTCGAGATCGTACTCACCCGTCTCCTCGATCTCGGCGCGTTCCACGCGCACGTAGTCGACCGCCAGCTTCTTCGCGGCGATCAGCTCGGGGAGGTCGAACCCCAGTGAGGCAACGTCGCTCGCCATCTCCTCCGCGTTCTCTTCGAAGGTGAGGAGCACGCCTGGCTCCTCGAACTGGAGCGCGCCATTGACCAGAAAGGTGAGCGCGAACAGCGTCTTACCGGAACCGGGCCCACCGCACACGAGCGTCGGCCGGCCGGTCGGCAGGCCGCCACGGGTGACCTCGTCGAAGCCACGGATTCCGGTGAGCGTCTTGGGAAGTTCACGACGGGCCGCCATGCGGATTACGATGACAGCTCATGAGGAGTGCGGCTGTTTCGTATTGCACACCTGGGATTTCGGTCGCTAAAGGCCGAGCTGGGGAATCACCAGTTCGATCTCATCCGGCGGCGGTCACCGGCCCACGGCGGAGGCACGCGACGCACCAGACCACGAGCGCTGCGTGCACGGCAACTGCCGGCCACATGAGCACGCCGGCGAGTCCCATGACGGCGCCGGCATGCGCGAGCACCCCGAGGGCCGCGCAGTTATAGAGCAGCATCGCCGCGATGAGCCCGCGCAGGGCGAGGCCCGGTCGGTCATCGCGCGCCAGCCAGCAGGCAGCGCTCAACGCGAGCAACGCTCCGCCGGCGATGCGGCCCACGATCGACGCGGCCGGCGCATCGAGCGGTGCGCCGAGCAACAACCTGGCGACGAGCGGCGGCGAGAACAGCAGCAGCAAGCCGATCGGCGCCTCGGCTAACGCAGTCACAATCAGCAGCGTTCTTGCCACCATCAGCTGTACGCAGCCAGCCCGAGATCGCGCAGCCAGTTCGACATTCAGTGTTTCTGCGCGGGCGCGACCCGCTGCAACTCTTCGAAGAAGTTGAGAAAGATATTGACCGGAAAGCGCGTGGCGAGGGAAGGCGCCGGGTTCGCCGTCGCCAGAACGAGCCGGTTTCCGTCCGGGTGGAGATCGAACTCCCGAGAGCGGTTGGCCCCCAGCGCGTGCACCGCGTACCGCGCCCCAGGCCAGGGCCGCGGCGGCTCCGGTTTGAACGAGCCACCCGCTTCCGAGTAGTTCACGACCATGATCTGGCCGTCGGGCGTGCTGTAGAGCAGTTCATCTCTGGCTCGAGACCACGTTGGCAGGACTCCACCGTCCGTCGAGATCCGCCACTGGTTGTCGCCGGGGCCCGGGAACGCCCGGACGTACACATTCGGTTGTCCCGATTGGTTCGACTCGTAGGCCAGCCACCGACCATCCCTCGGTGAGAAGGCCGGTGCGCGCTGGTCGGAGTCGGCGCTCAGCAGGACGGTCGGTGTCCGCGGCGTCCACCCTGACGCCTCGTCGCCGTCGATCGCGAGCAGCATCACGTTGTAGTGGGACGACGTCTTTTCTTCAAAGGCGAAGACTTTCCCGTTCGGATGCCACGAGCCGGGATTCTGCAGGTTGTCGCTCGTGGTCAATCGCTCCGCGTTCCCTGAACCGTCAACCCGCCGCCAGTACAGGTTGAACGTCATGGCGACCTGTCGCTCGCCGCTCTGCGAGGCGAATACGATGCGGCGTCCATCCGGCGTCCACACTGGACTCTGGCTGTGCGAGTTGCCGGTCGTGAGCCGCGTCAACTCCCCCCGCGCCCAGTCGGCCACCCAGACGTCCCGCTGCTTGCCGTCAAACAGCTGGAGTGCCAGGCGGCGTCCATCGGGTGCGAAGGCGGGATCCGCCCAGTCCGAAGATCTGGACAGCAGGGACGACACCGTTCCGGATCGGTCGATCCACTCGATGGGCCGGCTTCGCAGGCCGGACGATTCGGCGGGGCTGTATGCGAGCATCCCGGCGTTCGATACCGCGAACGCGGCGGCTCCGCTGAGCGTGCTGGATTCAATGCCGCCGATCACCGGAAAGGGGGAGCTCGTCACTTCGAGCCGCGCGAGATCGAAGCGTTCGGCGTAGAGCGTGCCGTCGTGCACGAAGATCAGGTGCCCGCTCGGCACGTACCTGGCGAAGTAGGCGCCCCGCTGCAGCACCTTGCGCGCTCCGGCGGGCAACGGCTGCACGACGAGGTTGCCTTTGTCGAAGTCGAAGTCCCCCTGAGGACTGCGGCCGAGACTCGAGTAGAGCAACGCCTTCCCCCCGGGCAGGACCTGCGGAAAACGCTGGCTCAACTCGCCAGGATCGAGTGCGGTCGTGACGACGGGCGTGCCGGCCTCGGAAGACACGCGCGACAGGCCGGTCTGCCTCTCGGGCGAGAAAAAGATCGTCCCGTCGCTGCCCCAGTCCCCGCCGCGGCCGTTGGGCGCGTCACACAGCGGGATTGGCGCCCCGCCGGAGATCGAGATCTTCTTCAGCTGGCCTGCCGCGAAGAACGCGAGCCACTGGCCGTCGGGAGAAAAAAAGGGGCTCATGGCATCGTCGGTGTCGGCCAGGAGAACAGCGTCCTCCTGACGTTCGAGATTCTGGACGAAGAGCCGGGAGACTCGATCGGTGAGCGTGCGCCCGATGAAGGCGAGCTTGGTGCCATCGGGCGACAGCGCGAGCGCCGCACCCGATCCAACCATCAGGACCACACCAGCACCCGGATCCACGGTCAGGCGCAGCGGAGCGGTGATCGCCGTCGTCTTCGACGGAGACCCGGCAAGCAGCACGAACCCGAGCGCGCCGGCGCTCGCCGCTGCGAGGACCCAGGGCAGCGCGCGCCGCCACGCGGCCGAGGGCCGGAGACGGTTCCCGGCCGCGGCGTCGCCCGTCTCGATCGACGCCGACAGCGCCTCTTCCATCGCGAACCGCACGTCGGCGATGTCGGCGAGCCGTCTGCCGCGATCCTTCTGCAGGCACTGTCGCAGCACCCGGACGATCGGCGCGGGCGTGTTCGGCGGCAAGGCCGTCCAATCCGGATCCTTTCCGATCACCCGTGACAGCGTGTCGGCGATGTCCTTGCCGGCAAACGCGCGTTTTCCGCTCAGCATCTCGAACAGGACGCACCCGAACGACCAGATGTCGGCGCGCTTGTCGACGGTCTTGCCGAGCGCCTGCTCGGGGGCCATGTAGGGCGCGGTTCCCAGCACGAGCCCGGCCTGCGTCGAACGGACCGAAGCGGTCGCGACGCTCACGGCCTCCACGGCTGGCGGGCTCAGCGCAAAGGCCTTCGCCAACCCGAAGTCGAGGATCTTGACGGTGCCGTCCTCACGAATCTTGATGTTCGCGGGCTTCAGATCGCGATGAACGATGCCTTGTCCGTGTGCCGCATCGAGTGCGTCGACGATCTGCGTGGCGATCGGCATCGCGTCGGTCGGCGTGAGCGCGTGGCGCGCGATCGTGTCGGCGAGCGTCGAACCGTCCACCAGCTCCATCACCAGTGCGGCGACGCCGTCGAACTCTTCGAAGCTGTGAATGTGGGCGATGTTCGGATGGTTGAAGGCCGCGAGGATCTGCGCCTCCCGCCGGAAGCGCGACAGCCGGCCTGGATCGTCCGCGAGTGGATCCGGCAGAACCTTGATCGCCACGCTGCGATTCAGCGTCCGGTCGCGGGCTCTGTACACTTCTCCCATGCCGCCGCTGCCGAGCAGCGCTTCGATCGCGTAGGGACCCAGGCGCGTCCCTGGCTGCAGCGTGTGTCCGGAGACGATGCCGGTCAACGGCGCGGGCGAGCCCAGCAACTCGAGGACCTCGCGCCGAACTTCCGGGTCGGAGCAACGCTCGGTGACGAAGCCCTCGCGATCCGCCGCGGGAAGCGTCGCGGCTTCCGCCAGCAGCGCCTTCACGCCTTCCCACGCCGACGGGGTCACGATGCGTCTTTCATGCGCCGTCCGAGCCAGAACCGCGCGGCCGCGACTTCCCTGCGGATC
>Ga0105242_10004612_pt1 | contig 10684 bp, 12 predicted proteins | sample KBSM24metaG_FD_81521 | JGI IMG/M metagenome (GOLD analysis project Ga0105242, IMG submission 81521) | Miscanthus rhizosphere microbial communities from Kellogg Biological Station, Michigan, USA - KBS M2-4 metaG | ecosystem: Host-associated > Plants > Roots > Rhizosphere > Soil | place... | reverse complement strand
CGACGGCAATCGCGCGCGTTTTGTTAATGAAGGCAACAGATGTCAAAGGTTGCGTGCCGGCGCGCACAACCTCGCGCCAACCTTTGCCGCCGTCTGTTGTTTTTAGGAGCGTGCCGCGATCGCCGGCCACGAGCCCGGTGTTTTTGTCCAGAAACGAAACTGAGTAGAGATGCGCACGCGTCGGCGCGACTTGTGCAGTCCAGGTCATACCGCCATCAGTCGTCGTGATGATCGAGCCGTATGTGCCCACCGCCCAGCCGCGTTTCGGATCATCGGCGGCAAAGGTGATCGAATACAAATGATCCTTTGTCGGCGTTGTGACACTTCTCCAGCGCTGTCCCGCGCTGGTCGTGCGGAGCACGGTGCCGCGTGCCCCAACGGCAATCGCGCGATGGTCATCGAAAACATATAGTCCGTTGAGCGACGCAACTGAACGGGTCGGCTGATTGTTCCAGGAATACCCGCCGTCGTTTGTGTAAAGCACGACGCCATCAGCGCCCACGGCCCATCCGTGACGATTGTCTTTGGCGAATCGAATCGCCGCGATTGAGTTTCCTTGCGGCAGAGGGTTCTGCCACTCCCAACCGCGATCGGTGGTTTGCGCCGCGGCGCTGGTTGCGCACGCCAGCGCAGTCAGAAAGGCCGAGAGAAGTTTTGCGAACTTACCTTGCACGCGATTGTTTCTGCTAAATGTCTGGGTCGGTGAGGGCGATTATAGGTTGGCGCGCAGCGGAAAGCGAGAGTCAGAACAATTGCTCATCGTCCGCGGCCTCTTCCGGTTCAATTACACCGATCTTATCGACCGCATCCTGCAACACGGCCGGTTCGACGTGACCGAGCGCGGCGATCTTCCGCGCGGCTTTGTCGGCGGCTTCCTGAATTACGTGGCCCACGTGGCCTTGCGCCCAACGCCATTCGACTTGATGACGTTCGGCGGCTTCATCCAGGCGCTTCCACCAATCGTGATTCGCCTTGCGGCGAAAGCGACCACTCATCGTCTCGACGACGTATTTTGAATCGGTATGCACACGCACGCGGCAGGGTTCCTTCAGCGCTTCCAGGCCCAGCGCGGCGGCCGCGATTTCGGCCTGCTGATTCGTTGCCTGACCGAGGTAAGTTCCGAACGCGCGCCAGAATCCCTTGAAGCCGAGCAACGCGACGGCGGCCGCGCGCGCCGCATCGCGGCCATTGCCAAGGCTCGATCCGTCACAAAAGATCGTGACCAGTTTGGTGGGCCGGCGATTGTCGACGTCTGCCATTCGCGCCCAGCGTACCACGGGGCGGACGGGTTGAATATCGCCACTCAATGGCCTCTCACTGCGAGGTGACATAGAATCGTGCCGATGTTTCGCCTGCTGGCCCGAGCCGTCCGTTTGACCGTGCGCCGCCCGGCGCGCGTGTGGTTGCTCGTGCGGATGGCGACCTGGGTGGTGATTTTGTCTGGACTCGTGAAAGTGCTTACCCTGCCGCGTGCGCTCCGTATTGTCGCGACCGATGTCCGCATGAACTCAAACGACGACGTCGATGTGAACGACTTGTCATCGGCGATCGACGCGTTGCTCGGACTTGATATGTGGATGTTCACGCCGAAGTGCTGGAAGCGGGCCACGGTTCTGCACCGCTATCTGGCCCTGAACGGAATCGCGACCTCGATCGTGTTCGGTGTGCGGAAGGAAGCGAATGAGTTGAGAGGTCACGCGTGGCTGCAAGCCGATGGCCGGCCATTTCTTGAGTCCGAGAAACCGCTTTACAACATTACTTACAGTTTTCCGTCAACACAGTCTTTCGATGCTGAGTTGGCGGTAATGAGCGACTGAGCGCTATCTTCGCAATCAAGAAAGCGACTGAAACCGGAGGGGCTAATGGCAAAGCAGGACCTTGACAAGAGCGCGGTGGTCAAGCTTCTAAACGAAATTCTTGAAACTGAACTGGCTGGCGTGGTGCGTTACACCCATTACTCGCTGATGATTTTCGGACACAACCGCATTCCTATTGTCAGTTGGTTGCGCGGCGAAGCGACGACTTGCTTGACGCATGCAAACGAAGCGGGTGAGATGGTCACGCACCTCGGCGAACATCCTTCATTAAAGATCGGCGCATTGCTCGAAACCGAGCAGCACTCGATTCATGACATCCTGCTTGAATCAATGGAGGCCGAAAAGGCGGGACTCGCGCTCTACAAGCGCCTGCTTGAGTTGGTGCGCGACCATTCAGTTTTTCTCGAAGAGTACGCCCGGAAGATGATTTCGGAAGAGGAAATGCATCTCGGCGAAGTGAACAAGATGCTACGCAAGCCGGGAGAGATTGCGCGCTTCAAAACGACGTAGGGTTCGGAAGCCCGAACCGCAGAAAGGGCAACGAGCGAGAAATAGGACGTGACGATATGAAATCCCGAACCCGACTTGTAACAATTTTTGTTTTGGCAATTATCGCGCTGGCGGCTGCTTCGTTTTCCACTCAGAGCAAATCGACACAACCAACGAAGCCACCAGCGAGGACTCTGTGCGCGACCGACGAACGCGTCATCTTCAGTTGCGTCCTGCGACAGCCGGCAAAGGTCCTGTCGGTGTGCGCTTCAAAGGATCTGACAAACGAAAAAGGCTACTTGCAGTATCGGTTTGGCATGCCGGAAAAGATCGAACTCGAATTTCCGAAGGATCACGCGAACACCCAGCAGCAATTTGAGTACTCGCATTATTTTCGCGCGCGTGTCGATATGACAGAGATCAATTTCACGGTTAACGGCGTCAGCTATTCGGTCTTTGACGACTATAACGGTGAAGAAAAGCCCGAGGTGATGGAGCAGGGCGTGACGATCAACTGGCCCGGCACGAATAAGAAGGAAGTGCGATACCTTTGCTCGTCAAAACCGAAAGCCGATTACGCGGATTTGCAAGATGTGCTGCGTGAGCATTGATTTTCCTTGTAGCGCGTAACAAGTAAAAGCGGCGACAGACGGGGTGAGTTAGATTGCGCAGCCTTGAAAGCTGCCGCTCACGAATAATTTCGAATCCTGCCTCTTCAAGCGTAGTTCGCCAGCCTGTTTCGTCGCGAAAAGTGCACACTCCGGTTCGCTTTCGCCACTTCAGGTTGTGCGTCATACAGACAAACCGATCCCAAAGCGTTGCAGGAACATCTTCGTAAACCACCAGTTGGCCATTGGGCCGCAACACCCGGCGAATTTCAATTAACAACGCTGGAGCATCCTGCGCGTGATGCAGTACGTAGCAGAGTAGGACAGCATCAACAGAATTATCGGCGAGCGGAATCTGCGCGCCGTCGTACCGTCGATAATCGATCGACGCATCGGCCTTTGGCATCACATCGATTCCGACAACGCTCGCTCCCAGCATTGCGGACAGATGATGTGCGATGAAACCATTCCCACAACCAACGTCCAGGACTTCTGCGCCGCGCGGGATCACTCGCGCGATCTCCAGCGCCATGTCGTAAGCTCGTCCCACTTTTCGCCGGCGGCGTTCGCGCAGCCAGCGGCGGCTAATGCCAGGAAAGATTGCGCCCTTCGATAATGATGGGATCTCAATTTCGCGCGCCACTTGTTCGAGGAATTCTGTCGACATCGCGATAGAACTTGGCAAGCACAATGCCTCACTCTAATGCTTGAGTTTCTCGCGCTGAACGAGCCGGATCAGTTTCTGCTGGCGCGAGATTTTCGCGACGGCTGTCGCCATGATTGTCCGGCAGCGCGTTCGGATCGCTGCGCGCGCGTGACGTATACTGCGGTCATGAAATCTACAGTCGCGGTCTTGTTAGTTTTCACATTTTTTATGTCCACACTCGCTCAGAAAAAATCGTCGTCGAACTCCAGACAAACACCTCCAACAGGTTATTGGCCGCTCGAAAAAAGCCAGCCAATCATCGACAAGACACAGACGATTAGGCTCGCGCCTGATTTGTCTCAGCTCAGTGCCGGCGAGCGCGCCGCGGTCGCAAAGCTGCTCGAAGTGGGAAAGATTTTCCAGGAGATTTACGAAGATCAGCGGCACAAACAGGCACTTTCCTCGTTTCGCGATCTCGTGCAACTCGACAAGCGAAACGGATCGAAACCTGACACGCAGAACCTGCTGACGCTCTATCATCTCAACCAGGGTCCCATCGCGACGACGCTCGAGAACAAGCGCGAACCGTTTTTGCCTGTCGATTCAGTCGTGCCGGGGAAGCACATGTATCCATGGGGCGTGACGAAAGATGACATCGAGAAGTCGTTTTCGTCGGGGTCGGCGAACCGTGAGGACATACTCGATCTTCGTTCGGTCGTGCGCGCTGCGACCCCGGAGAATCTGCGCGACGACGAGGCGACGCTGATGAAGTATCCAGTGCTCGATACGCTTCATCCGGGACTACGAAATGAGTTGAGCAAGATTCTGGTTGAGGGAATGCGTCGCGGTTCGCGCGCGCCGGCCGATCATACGGGTTTTTATGCAGTGCCTTACTCGGTCGCTTATGCAGATCGTCTGATCAAAGCAGACGCGCTACTGAACGAAGCTGCCGACGATCTGCAAAAAGACGATGAAGAGTTCGCGAAGTATCTGCGCAATCGCGCGCGCGATCTCCTTTCGGACGATTACGAATCAGGCGATGCGGCTTGGGTGACCGGCCATTTCAAAAATCTCAACGCGCAGATCGGCTCTTACGAGACATACGACGACGAGTTGTTCGGCGTGAAGACTTTCTTTGCCTTCAGTTTGTTGCTGACGCGTCAGCAGGAGACCACGGCACTACGACAAGCAATGAAAGGTTTGCAGGCACTGGAAGATTCCTTGCCTTACGATCATCACAAGCGCGTGCGCGAAGACATTCCGGTCGGTGTGTACGACGTGGTTGCGGATTTTGGACAAGCACGCGGTGGCAATACGGCGACCATTCTGCCGAACGAAACTTATCTGGCGCGCCGTTATGGCCGGACGATTCTTCTCCGTGCGAACATCATGCGCGACCCGAACATCTTCGAGAGCACCGAACACACTTTCGCGGCCGCAGTCGGCGAAGCACAGGCGAAAGAGCTTACGAACGAAGGGAATTTCTATCGCACCCTATGGCACGAAGTCGGGCACTACCTCGGTGTCGATCAAACTAAGAATGGCGCCGATCTGGATCAGGCGCTGGAGAATGACGCCGACACTCTGGAAGAGATGAAAGCTGATCTGGTTTCGCTTTTCGTCGCCGAGGCCCTGCACAAACAGGGTTATTACAACGACACCCAACTGCGAAGCGTGTACGCGGGCGGCATTCTGCGCGTGCTGCAAAACAACAAACCGCGCCGCGACCAACCGTACAACACGATGCAGTTGATGCAGTGGAATTTCTTTCTGGAAAACGGGCTGCTGACGTTCGAGGACGGCATCCTGAAGATTCACTACGACAAGTATCATTCGGTTGTAGGCAAGATGCTCCAGAAAGTTTTGGAGGTCCAGTACAACGGTGACAAAGCCGGCGCGGATCGCTTCATCGATCAATACGCCGTCTGGAAAGACGATCTACACGGCGTCGTCGCCAGGAACATTCGTGACGCGCAGCGTTATCGTTTTCGCTTGTTCAAGTACGCGGCGCTGGGCGAGTGAAAGGACTTATCCGCAGATTACGCAGATTACGCAGACAATCAAACATCTGAACGTGGCAAAAAGGGGAAGTTCAACGCGGTCGCGACGCACTAACCGTTGCCTTTAATCTGTGAAATCTGCGTGATCTGCGGATTATTCTTGTGAAACGGGACGCCCGCACAATCCAACTGACGCTGGCGCGCTGTTTGAGGCTTCGGTGTCCCGTGTGCGGTCGCGACTCGATCGTGCGGCGACCGTTTAATCTCAAACATCGTTGTGGAGCGTGCGGCGCGATCTTCAAACGCGAGGAAGGCTTCTTTGTCGGCGCCATCATGGCGAATGTGGTCGCCACTGAAGTCTTTATTCTGGTCACTTATCTCACCTGTCTTATTCTCACAAACCTGAGCGATTCTTCGATTCTCACAATCCTGTTTGTGATTGCGATTGGTTTCCCCCTGGCGTTTTACCATCACGCATGGGCGCTCTGGCTGGCCGTGGATCATTTGATTGAGGGACTACCGAAGAATTAGTGATGAGTGATGAGTGGGAAATTTATTCATTTGTTCATCGGTTCATTGATTCAATGAGCAAATGAATCAATGAGTCAATTCATTCAGGAACTCATCACTTGTCACTTAGATACGGTTCCAGAGCCCGCCGCAGGTCCTCGGGTACTGGAAGTGGTTTCAGGTCCTGGCGATCGGTTGAGACAAGCACGAAATGCGCGGTGGCCATTAGATCTTTTTCAATTTCGCCCGCTTCATTCTTTCTTCGCACTTCAAAATTCAGCCGCAGAGACGTGCGGCCGATCTTGCCGGCATAGACGCTGACTTGCAGCAGATCGTCCATCTGCGCCGCGCGATGAAAGTCACATTCCAGGTGCACGCGTGGCAGCCAGATGTTTAATTCGTCAAAGACTTTGCCGTACGGCAAACCGACAGCGCGGAAGAGTTCTGTCTCGCCAATTTCAAAAAAGCGAATATACGAGCCGTAAAAAATAATTCCGGCCGCGTCAACATCACCCCAGCGCACGCGTTCTTCAATAGTAAATTTATTCATTGGTTCGTCGGTTCATTGATTCAATGAGCAAATGAATCAATGAGTCAATTCATTCAGGAAACTGGCCACAGCATCGTTGAAAACTTCTGCCTGTTCAATATTCGTCATGTGCGCCGCGTCTTCGATAACTTCAAGTCGCGAGTCGGGAATTCGTTCATGCATGAATTCGGCGTCGCTGACTGGTCGGATTTGATCTTCGCGTCCCACAATGATCAGAGTAGGCGCGTTGATGTCCGGCAAGTCATTTGTGTAGTCACGCCGCGCCGCCATTCCGCGTTGGGCCGCGGCCGCGCCTTTGGGATCGCTTCGCGTGATCATTGTGCGAACGCGTTTTACCACGTCAGGTTTCGCTGCGCGTGTCCGCTCCGCCAGCAGTTTTGGCAGTGTCGCGATGCTAATCGGGACCATGCCCGCGCGTAACATCGTCTGCGCCTGTTGTTCTCGACCAGCCTTCTCTTGTTCGTTGTCCGCCGGCGCGCGCGTTCCCGCGAGAACTAAGCCGCGGAGGCGCGTGGGAAACAGATGTGCGAATTCGAAAGCAACATAGCCGCCCATCGATAGGCCGCACACGACTGCTTCAACAATTTGCAGATGGTCGAGCAGTGCCGCTGCATCGCTTGCCATTTCTTTCATTGTGCTGACTTCGCGTGTCGCTTTCGTCTCTCCGAGCCCGCGTAAATCGGGAACGATGACGCGGAAACCCGAGGAGCTGAGCGCTTCGATCTGGTCGCTCCACATCGACTTGTCGAAGGGGAAACCATGAAGAAAGAGCACGACTGGCCCCGTTCCAACATCGAGGTAGGCCATCTCGACTTCGCGCAATTTGGCAAAGTTCGTTTGTAAATTATCGTTCATCCGCTTTGCGAAAAGACTTTCGGATTTACACCATTGTTTGCCTCAGCGGTCAAGGCCACAGCCCGTCCGATCTCGCAAGGTTGTGCTTTCCGCCCACTCTCCCTATTCTAATCGTTTGCCCTCAGCATCATTTTTTCGACCGGGCAAACAATCAGATGGAAACCAGCAAGATTCGGAACATAGCAATTATCGCGCACGTCGATCACGGGAAGACGACCCTGGTCGATGCCATGCTCAAGCAAGCCGGAACGTTTCGCGAGAACGAACAAATCGTCGATCGCGTCATGGATTCGATGGACCTGGAACGCGAGCGTGGCATCACCATCATGGCGAAGAACACCGCGGTGCGTTACGGCGACTACAAAATCAACATCGTGGACACGCCCGGCCACGCTGACTTCGGCGGCGAGGTCGAACGCGTGCTGAAGATGGTCGACGGAGTCATGCTGCTGGTCGATGCGGCCGAGGGCTGCCTGCCACAGACTCGATTCGTCTTGCGCAAAGCTCTGGAAGCAGGCCTGCCGGCGATCGCCGTTGTCAACAAAATCGATCGGCAGGACGCGCGACCGAAAGAAGTCGTCGATGAGATTTATGAACTGTTTCTCGATCTCGACGCGACTGACGAGCAGATCGAGTTCCCGATCTTGTACGCGATTTCCCGCGTGGGTGTGGCGAAGAAACAGCTCGACGAAGAATCGACGAACTTAAAGCCGCTGTTCGATCAAATCATCGAGACGATTCCGGCGCCGCGCGCATTGCGCCAGGATTCGCTTCAGGTATTAGTCGCTAATGTCGATTACAACGAATACGTCGGCCGGCTCGCGATCGGCAGAATTTTTTCCGGAGAGTTGGCGCGGAATCAGGAGATTGGCATTGCCCGTCCTGACGGATCTCTGCAAAAGACGCGCGTTAAGGAGCTCTATGTCTTCGAAGGCCTGAAGCGCGAAACGGCCGACAGTGCGTCCGCGGGCGAGATCGTAGCGCTCGCCGGCGTTGAAGACATTAATATCGGCGAGACGATTACGAGCGTCGACAATCCGAAGCCTCTGCCAGTCATCGCCGTTGATGAGCCGACGATCGCGATGGTTTTCAGCGTCAACAACTCGCCGTTTGCCGGCACCGAAGGTCAGTTCGTGACTTCGCGCCAGATCAACGAACGTCTCGATCGAGAAGTGCTGGGCAATGTTGCGATTCGCGTCGAAGACACCGCCTCGCCGGATCAGTTCAAAGTCTCCGGGCGCGGCGAACTGCAGCTGGCAATTCTCATCGAGATGATGCGGCGCGAAGGATACGAGCTGCAGGTCTCGAAACCTGAGGTCATCACCCGCCGTGTCAACGGCGAACTTCAAGAGCCAATCGAGCAGGTTGTCGTCGATTGTCCTGAAGAATTCATCGGCGTTGTGACCGAAGCCATGGGCCGGCGCAAAGGTCAGATGACGCGCATGGTAAACCACGGCACTGGGCGCGTGCGCATGGAATTCGAAGCGCCGTCGAGAGGCCTCATCGGTTTTCGCGGCGAGTTCCTCACCGAAACAAAAGGCACCGGTCTGCTGAACACTCTCTTCCTGCGCTTCGACAAATGGATGGGCGAGATGAAAGGCCGCGGCAGCGGCTCGCTCGTCGCGGATCGGTTGGGCGAATCGACAACTTATGCTCTTTACAATTTGCAGGAGCGTGGTGTGCTTTTCGTGCGACCAAACACGCGCGTGTATGAAGGCATGGTCATCGGCGAGAACGCCCGCGCAGTCGACCTCGACGTGAACGCGGTTAAGGAAAAGAAGCTGACGAACATGCGGGCGTCCGGGTCTGACGAAGCGATGCGCCTGGTGCCGGTGAAAGATTTGTCGCTTGAAGAGGCGCTCGAGTTTATTGCCGACGACGAACTGGTCGAAGTAACGCCGAAATCAATTCGGCTGAGGAAGCGAGTTTTGAAAGCTAATGAGAGACCGAAGAAGGAGAGTTAGATCCATTTCTGGGGCAGTTCAGGCGGTCGAGCAGAGGGATCATTAAGTCATCTCAAGGTCAGGTGCTTGCGCCCGCGAGAGGTGGACCGCTGTTCGCTAAGATAAAGCGGGGCAAGCCCACCTTCCTGACCTTGAGGCTTCATAGTCGCGTGGATAAGCCTGCGACTGTTAGAGCGCAGCGAAGAAGCGTGCTCCACCAGCTCTAAACCTTTGGCATCTTCCCCGTTTTCAACATCGACGACGGGCACAATTTCTCAACCACACACTCTTCACACAACGGTCTGCGCGCTTTGCAAATTCGCCGGCCATGAAAGATCAAAAGGTGTGAAAAGATGATCCAATCTTTTTTGGGCACCAGCTCCAACAAGTCCTGCTCGATTTTCACCGCATCTCTTTGTTTCGTGAGAACAAGTCGATGTGACAAGCGGCCGACGTGCGTATCGACGACTATTCCCGCAGCAATTCCATAAGCGACACCCAAGACGACGTTCGCTGTTTTGCGCGCGACGCCGGGAAGCTTCAGCAGCTCATCCATCGTCTTTGGCACTTCGCCGCCGAATTCATCAACCAGCATCGCGCACGCGCCCTGGATCGATTTCGTCTTGTTGCGAAAGAAACCGGTGGTACGGATGTCTTCCTGAAGTTCAGTGTCGCGAACTTTTAAGTAGTCTTCCGGTTTGCGGTATTTGCGAAACAGATCGGCAGTGACTTTGTTGACGCGCTCGTCGGTGCATTGGGCGGACAGGATGGTTGCGATTAGGAGTTCGAATGCGTTTGAGTGATGCAACGCGCACTTCGCATCCGGATGCGCACGCTTGAGGAGTTTAATGATCTGTTCAGTGCGGGCTTTCTTTGCGGCTTTGGTTTCTCGCATTTTGGAGTGCACTGTAGTGTGAGGTCAGCACCATCCGCGTCAGCGGATGAAATAAGAACTCAACTCTTGCTCGCCTCGTTAACCCACCCGCTTACGCGGGTGGTGCTGACTGCGCTCGCGCCGCTTTGCTCAACCCCGCTTCAATTTCCCCGTCAGCATCAGGGCCAACATTTTCCAATCGCCCACGAATGACCATAGCGGGTAAGTGAAAGTCGCCGGCCGGTTCTTTTCGACGAAGAAATGACCGATCCAGGCAAACGCGTAGCCCGGGACGAACGCCAGCGGAAACAGCCACCAACGGCCAATCGCAAACAGTGCAATGAGCGCAGCGATCGCCGCAAGCGACCCCACGGCGTGCAGCGCGCGCGTCG
>Ga0105242_10004610_pt1 | contig 10684 bp, 7 predicted proteins | sample KBSM24metaG_FD_81521 | JGI IMG/M metagenome (GOLD analysis project Ga0105242, IMG submission 81521) | Miscanthus rhizosphere microbial communities from Kellogg Biological Station, Michigan, USA - KBS M2-4 metaG | ecosystem: Host-associated > Plants > Roots > Rhizosphere > Soil | place: Michigan... | reverse complement strand
GCACCGGATCGATCAGCGCCGTGGGCACCTGGTAGGCCGCCTGGTCCATCAGGTCGATGCCGCACTGCAGGTCTTCGATCCAGTCGAAGAAGTCCGCGATGGCCTGCCCCGCCAGCGGCGCGCCGTGCTGCGGCACCAGCATGGCGATGTCCAGCTGCCGCGCCATGCGCACCCAGAGCCGCAGGATCGTCCGGGACACCATGTAGCGGCGATGGAAGGCTTCCATGCGTGGGAGGTGCGGCGCCAGGTCCGTCACCGGCACGCGCGCTTGTGCGCCGGAGGTCATCGACACGCCCAGATCGCCCGTGAAGAGGATGCGGCTGACCGGGTCGTAGAAATGGAAGTTGCCTTCCGAATGCAGAAAGTGCGCGGGCAGCAGCACTAGCTCGTGCCGCCCCAGCGGCAGCCGGCCACCGCCATCGGGCACGCCGATCACGCGGTTCTCGGTCTTGCCGGCCTTGGCGAAATGCGGGGCGAAGCGCTCCCAGACCTTCGAGATCACCAGCTGGGCGCGGGTGCTGGTCAGCCAGCGGTCCAGCGACGCGATGATGTCCGGGTCGGCATGCGAGGCGATCAGGTACGAGAGCTTGTGCGGCGCGAAGTGCCGGCTCATCCCCATGAACAGCTCGTTGAAGGCGAGGTTGCCGCCGGGGTCGATGATGGCGCCCGTGTCGCCATCCACGATGAGGAACTGGTTCGCCTGCACCGCCTGCCCGTCTTCCTCGATGAGGTCCGTGAACATCAGGCAGGCGTGCTGCGCGTCCCGGTACAGCTCCACGGGTTGCTGGTGGGCCATGGCGGCGATCTCGTGTCGGGTAAAGACCCCGACTCTAGGGCCGCACCGCCGCCGCCGGATTGATGCCGGTCAAGCCGGCAGCGGATGGCGCGGGCGCTCAGCCCGCGACCAGCCGCTCGTTGCGGAAGGTGTCGGCCACCGTCTCGCGGGCGCGGATCACGTGCGCCGCGCCGCCATCGACCAGCAGCTCGGCCGGGCGGGTGCGGGTGTTGTAGTTGCTGCCCATGGCGCTGCAGTAGGCGCCGGCGGAGAGCACGGCCAGCTGGTCGCCGGGCTGCACGGCGAGCTCGCGGTCGCGGCCGAGCCAGTCGCCGCTCTCGCACACCGGGCCCACCACGTCATAGACCTGCGCGGCCGTGCCGGCGGCCTCCTGCGCCTGCAGCGGCACGATGGCGTGGAAGGCCTGGTACATGGCCGGACGGGGCAGGTCGTTCATGGCCGCATCGACGATGCAGAAGTTCTTCTGCTCGCCGGGCTTGACGTACAGCACCTCGGTCAGGCACACGCCGGCATTGCCCACCAGCGAGCGGCCGGGCTCGATCATGAACTGGCGGTCGCCGTAGCCGCGCGCATCCAGCCGCGCCAGCAGCTGGGCCCAGAGCGCATCGGCCGCGGGGGGCGTGTCGCCGTTGTAGTCGATGCCCAGGCCGCCGCCGAAGTCGATGTGGTGGATGGGAATGCCCGCCGCCTCGATGGCCTGCACCAAGTCCAGCATGCGATCGACCGCATCAAGGTACGGCGTCGCTTCGGTGATCTGGGAGCCGATGTGGCAGTCGATGCCCACCACCCGCAGGCCCGGCAGCGACGCGGCGCGCTGGTAGGTGGCCACGGTGCGCTCATGGGCCACGCCGAACTTGTTGCCCTTGAGGCCGGTGGAGATGTAGGGGTGCGTCTTCGGGTCCACGTTGGGGTTCACGCGGATGCTGATGGGGGCCTGCACGCCCAGGTCGAGCGCCACTTCGTTGAGCACGTCGATCTCGGGCTCGCTCTCGACGTTGAAGCAGCCGATGCCGGCCTGCAGCGCCTGGCGCATCTCGGCCCGCGTCTTGCCCACGCCCGAGAAGATGATCTTGCGCGGATCGCCGCCCGCGGCCAGCACGCGCTGCAGCTCGCCGCCCGAGACGATGTCGAAGCCGCAGCCCTGGCGGGCGAACAGCTGCAGCACGGCCAGCGACGAATTGGCCTTCATCGCATAGCAGATCTGCACCTTGCGGCCGGCGAAGCCCCGCTGGTAGGCGGCCAGCGCATCGAGCATGGACGCCTTGGAATACACGTAGAGCGGCGTGCCGTGCCGGCGGGCGAGGTCGCTCAGGGCGCAGTCTTCGATGAACAGCGCGTCGTCGCGGTAGGCGATGTGCGGGTGGCCGGGCAGGGGAGTCGAGGTCATGGACGGGAGGAAGGCAGGGCGGAAGAGGCCGGATCGGCGGGAGCGGAAGCCGGCGCGGAAGGCGCGGCCGGCGCGGGAGGCGAGCTGTTGTCCTGCTTCAGGAACGGCAGCACCGTCTGCGGCAGCGTGGCGCGCTGGGCCGCGGCCGGTTCCGTGGGCAGGTAGAGGGGGCCGCGCTGGCCGCAGCCGGCAATCGCCGCCGCGCTGCCTGCAAGGACAAGCGCCCTGACTAGAATTTGGGAAGCTCTCAACATCTGCAAATTATGACGGACCTCGAATTCCTGGATCGCGCCGAAGAACTGCTGCTCAAAGTGGAGGAGGGGTGCGACCGCATCAACGACGCCACCGACGCCGACCTGGACGGCCAGCGCGTGGGCGGCATGATCACCATCACCTTCGGCAACGGCAGCCAGATCGTCATCAACCAGCAAAAGCCGCTGCACGAAATCTGGCTGGCCGCGCGCACCGGCGGCTACCACTTCCGCTTCGACGGCGCGCACTGGCAGGACACCAAGGGCGGCGGCGAGTTCTTCGCCATGCTCAACGAGAACGCCAGCCTGCAGTCGGGCATGGCGTTGCGCTTCGACGGCCAGTGACGTGACGGGCTGTTGAGGGCCTGGAGCCCAGGGCAGCCTCGCCGCTCGAAAAAAAAGGGGTGGACCTTGCGGCCACCCCTTCTTTTTTTAGCTGTTCGATCAGTTCCTGAACAGGTCGAGGATGCGGCTGCGCTCCTCGGGCGCCGGCGGCGCGGCGGGTGCCACACCCGGGGCGCCGCCCGGCGCCGGTGCATGGTCGTCCACGCCCACGCTGGCCACGCCGCCATTGCGTGCGTATTCGTCGTAGAACCACTCGCCTCCCACGTTCACCACGCCCGGGGGCACGGTGGGCTCGGACACGGGCACGCCCTTGAGCGCGCGCTCCATGAAGCTGATCCAGACCGGCAGGGCCAGGCCACCACCGGTTTCGCGGCTGCCCAGGTTGCGCGGGGTGTCGTAGCCGATCCATGTCACGGCCGCGATGGTGGGCTGGAAGCCGGCGAACCAGGCGTCCATGGCGTCGTTGGTGGTGCCGGTCTTGCCGTAGATGTCGGGGCGCTTGAGCGTGGCCTGGGCGCGCGCGGCGGTGCCGGTGCGGGCCACTTCCTGCAGCAGGCTGTCGGTGATGAAGGCGTTGCGCGCATCGATCGCGCGCATGTTCTCGGTAAGGGCCGGCGGCTGGAAGTCCGAGAGGATGCGGCCCTTGTGGTCCGTCACGCGGCTGATGAGGTAGGGGTTGACGCGGTAGCCGCCGTTGGCGAAGACCGAGTAGGCCGACACCATCTGCATCGGCGTGACCGAGCCCGCGCCCAGCGCCATGGTCAGGTAGGCCGGGTGCTTCTCGGGGTCGAAACCGAAGCGGCTGATCCAGGCCTGGGCGGTCTTCGGGCCCACCGCCTGCAGGATGCGGATGGACACCACGTTCTTGGAACGCGCCAGGGCCGTGCGCATCGTCATCGGGCCGTCGTACTTGCCGTCGTAGTTCTTGGGTTCCCACGGCTGGCCGCCCGTCACGCCGGCGCTGAAGAAGAGCGGCGCGTCGTTGATGATGGTGGCGGGGGTGAAGCCCTTTTCCAGCGCGGCCGAGTAGATGAACGGCTTGAAGCTGGAGCCCGGCTGGCGCCAGGCCTGCGTGACGTGGTTGAACTTGTTCTTGTCGAAGTCGAAGCCGCCCACCAGGGCCTTGATGGCGCCGCTGCGCGGGTCCACCGCCACGAAGGCGCCTTCCACTTCGGGCAACTGCGTGACTTCCCAGGTGTTCTTGGGCGTCTGCACCACGCGGATGATGGCTCCGCGGCGGATCTTGATGTTGGGCGGCGCCTTGTCGCTCAGGCCCGACTGCACGGGCTTCAGGCCGTCGCCCGTGATTTCGAAGGGCTCGCCGTTGGCGCGGGCGGCCACGATCCGCTTCGGGCTGACCTGCAGCACCACGGCGGCGAGCACGTCGCCGTTGTCGGGGTGGCCGGCGAGCGCGTCGTCGATGGCTTCCTCCGCTTCCTGCGGGTCGTCGGGCAGGGTGACGAACTTCTCGGGGCCGCGGTAGTGCTGGCGGCGCTCGTAATCCATGATGCCCTTGCGCAGGGCGGCATAGGCGGTGTCCTGGTCGCCGGCGTTGAGCGTGGTGTACACGTTCAGGCCGCGGGTGTAGGCCTCATTGCCGTACTGCGCGAAGATCAGCTGGCGCACCATTTCGGCCACGTATTCGGCATGCACGCGGGTGTTGTCGTTGCCGGTGTGAAGCTTCAGTTCCTCGGTCTTGGCGGCTGCGGCCTGCTCAGCGGTGATGAAACCGTTCTCCTGCATGCGCTCGATGATGTAGAGCTGGCGGATGCGCGCCCGCTTGGGGTTGCTGATCGGGTTGTAGGCCGAGGGTGCCTTGGGCAGGCCGGCCAGCATGGCGGCTTCAGCGATCGAGATGGATTTGAGCGGCTTGCCGAAATAGGCCTCAGAAGCGGCAGAGAAACCATACGCCCGGTTGCCCAGGTAGATCTGGTTCATGTAGATCTCGAGGATCTGGTTCTTGGTCAGCAGATGCTCGAGCTTGAAGGTGAGCAGGATCTCGTAGATCTTGCGGGTGAAGGTCTTTTCCGACGACAGATAGACGTTGCGCGCCACCTGCATGGTGATGGTGGAGGCGCCCTGGCTCTTCACGCGCCCCAGGTTGGCCAGCGCCGCACGCACCATGCCCTTGTAGTCCACGCCGCCATGCTCGAAGAAGCGGGCGTCTTCGATGGCCAGCACCGCATCGGTCATCACCTTCGGGATGTCCTCGATGGGCGTCAGGTTGCGGCGTTCTTCGCCGAACTCACCCAGCAATGCGCCCTCGCTCGAGTACACCCGCAGCGGCAGCTTGGGGCGGTAATCGGCCAGGTCGGATATGTCGGGCAGGTTGGGGTAGGCCACGGCCAGCGCCACGGCCACCGTCAGCACCCCCGCCAGCACGGCGGCTGCCGCCAGGCCTGCCACCCACGTCAGGGTCCGCAGGAGAACTCTCAACCACGTGGGCCGCGAAGCAGGAGGGGTCGAGGGTTTTGTATCGTTGGGCGGCATGTCGCGCTTTGGGAGAAAAGAACCCGCCATTATAAAAATGCCAGCCGCGCGTGCCCTTCAGCGGTGTAAGAGCCTGTTCACGATGGCCTTGCCGCCTTCATGCATGGAGCGGTTACCCAGTCGCGCCGTGCGGGTTGCCGGCACGTCGGTCGGCGGACTTTCACCTCGATACGCGGAGGTTCCGAAGGCCGGCCATTCCGCTCTGATTCCGCTCGGCGGATCGTCTGCTTTTGACAACGACGAATATGTTACGTCTGAGCAAAATACTTTGCCGTCATACCCACGACTGCTAGCATGCATGTGAAGTGTTAGGTTTTGTTGCGCCTATGGGTGTGTCACGAGAGGCCAATCTTGATCTCAATGGGGTCTTTGTTTAATCGCCAGTCGGCGCCCCTGTTGGGTATCGACATCAGCTCATCGAGCGTGAAGCTGGTCGAGCTCGGCCGTGATAAATCCGGTGCCGTCGTGCTGGAGCGATGCGCTATCGAGCAGCTCGAGCGCGGCTGGATCATCGACGGCAACATCGAAAAGTTCGACGAAGTGGCCGAGGCGCTGCGCCGTGCCGTGAAGAAGAGCGGCACGCGCACCAAGAACGTGGCGCTCGCTTTGCCGCCGTCCGCCGTCATCACCAAGCGCATTTCGCTGCCCGGCGGCATGTCCGAGCAGGAGCTCGAAGTGCAGGTGGAGTCGGAGGCGAACCAATACATCCCATTTTCCCTGGACGAGGTGAGCCTCGATTTCTGCGTGGTCGGGCCCAGCAAGAGCATGCCCGGCGATGTCGATGTGCTCATCGCTGCCTCGCGCCGCGAGAAGGTGCAGGATCGCCAGGGACTGGCGGAGGCCGCGGGCCTCAAGCCGGTCATCGTGGACATCGAATCCCACGCATCTCGCCTGGCGGCTGGCCGGCTGATCGAAGCCCTGCCCGGCGGCGGTGCCGATGCGCTGGTAGCGCTCTTCGAGGTGGGCGCGCTGACCACGAGCCTGCAGGTGATCCGCAACGACGAGGTGGTCTATGACCGCGACCAGGCCTTCGGCGGCGCGCAGCTGACCCAGCTCATCGTGCGCCAATACGGTTTCTCGCACGAAGAGGCCGAGAGCAAGAAGCGCAGCGGCGATCTGCCCGAAGACTATGCCTCTGCGGTGCTGCGTCCCTTCGTGGAAAGCATGGCGCATGAAATCAGCCGCGCGCTGCAGTTCTTCTTCACCAGCACGCCGCACAACCGTGTCGACCATATCCTGCTGGCCGGTGGCTCCGCGCCCCTGCCGGGCCTGACCGAGGCGGTCGTCAAGACGTCCGGGTTCACCTGCTCGACCGTCAATCCCTTCGAGGGCATGGAAATCGGCAGCAGCGTCCGCGTCAAGAAGATGCTGCGCGAGGCGCCTTCGTACCTCACCTCCTGTGGTCTGGCCATGCGGAGGTTCCTGCAGTGATCCTGATCAATCTACTTCCCCACCGGGAGGCTGCCCGCAAGCGGCGGCGCGAGGCGTATCAGGCCACCATGGTGGCTTCTGCGTTGCTGGGTCTCGTCATCGCCGGGCTCATCTACTGGTGGTTCCAGATGATGATTTCCGACCAGCAGGATCGCAATGCGTTCCTCAAGCGCGAAATCACCGTGCTCGAAGGGCAGATCAAGGAAATCGCCACGCTCGAGGGCGAAATCACCGCGCTGCGCGCCCGCCAGAAAGCCGTGGAGGATCTGCAATCCGACCGCAATCTGCCCGTGCATCTGCTCAACGAACTGGTCAAGCAATTGCCCGATGGCGTCTATATCACCAGCCTCAAGCAAGAAGGCGAGATGGTGACCATGCAGGGCATGGCGCAGTCCAACGAGCGCGTCTCGGAAATGCTGCGCAACTTCACCGACAAGACGCCCTGGTTCAGCAAGCCGGAACTGGTCGAGATCGTGGCAGCCAATGTGGCGCTGACTCCACGGGACCAGCGGCGTGTGGCTTCTTTCACCCTCCGTTTCCGTCTGGTGCGCAGCAGCGAAGCGCAGAAGACGGCAGCCGCGGCGCAGCCGGACGCCGGCACGGCCAGGAAGTAAGCGCATGGTGACCACCAAGAAGATTTCCCGCATCGACTTCGCCCGCGTGCAGGGCGATCTGCAGCGTCAGTTCCAGAACCTGGACCCCAAGGACCCCTCCCTGTGGCCGATCGTGCCCCGGGTACTGCTGTGCGTGGCCATCGCCTTGGGCGCCGCTGTGCTGATGTGGTTCGTCAAGCTCAGCGACTACGAGGCTGAGCTCGATGCCGAGCGCGCCACCGAGCAGACGCTGCGGGCCGACTACCAGGCCAAGCTGGTCAAGGCCGTGAATCTCGAGGCACTGAAGAAGCAGCGCGAGCAGGTGCAGCAATACGTGATTCAACTCGAGAAGCAGTTGCCCAGCAAGGCAGAGATGTCGGCGCTGCTGTCGGACATCAACCAGGCAGGCCTGGGCCGCAGCCTGCAGTTCGAGTTGTTCCGCCCCGGGCAGGTCGTGGTGCGCGATTACTACGCCGAATTGCCCATCGCCCTGCGCGTGACCGGCAAGTACCACGATATCGGCGCCTTCGCCGCCGACGTGGCCAACCTGTCGCGGATCGTGACTCTGAACAACCTGTCGATCGCGGCGTCCAAGGATTCGTCCGTGCTGACGATGGATGCCACCGCCCGGACGTTCCGGTATCTGGATGCCGACGAGATCCAGGCGCAGCGCAACGCAGCAGCAGGGAAGAAGAAATGACATCTGCTCGATGCCTGGCCGTAGTGGTGTTCGCTGCCGGTTTCCTGGCCGGTTGCGGCCCTTCGGGTGAGGAGGAGATCCGCACCTGGATGCAGGAGCTGCGCGCCTCGATACGCCCCCATGTGGTGCCTCTCACCGAGCCCAAGCAGTTCATTCCGCAGAACTACGAAGGCGAGTCCGGCATGGACCCGTTCAATGTCGCCAAGCTCACCCAGGCCCTGCGGCGCGATTCCGCGCAGGCCAGTGCCGGCTCCTCGCTGGTGTCGCCGGAGATGGCGCGCCGCAAGCAGCCGCTGGAGGCCTATCCGCTCGACGCGATGACGATGGTCGGCAGCCTGGACAAGGCCGGCATGCCCACGGCGCTGCTGCGGGTCGAGAAACTGCTCTATCAGGTGCGGGTGGGCGACTACATCGGACAGAACTACGGAAAGATCGTGAAGATCACCGAAACGGGAATGCAGATCCGAGAGATCGTGCAGGATGTGAGCGGCGACTGGGTCGAACGCATGACCACGCTGGATCTGCAAGAGGGAAAGAGGTAAGCAATGAACTACAAAAACCGCCCATGGCTCGGGTGTCTTCGCGCGGCGACCCTGATGGCAGGTGCGGCAGTCATGACGACCTTCGCTTTCGCCAAGGGGACCATCGAATCCGTCACGGGCACCGTGCAAGGTGGCACGGAAACGGTGCGCATCCAGCTGTCTGAACCGTTGGGCGCGGTTCCCACCGGTTTTTCCATCCAGTCGCCGGCCCGCATCGCGCTGGATTTCCCGGGCATCAGCAACGGCACGGGCCGTTCCCTCATCGATATCAACCAGGGCAACATCAAGTCGGCCAATATCGTCGAAACCGGCGACCGGGCCCGCCTGGTTCTCAATCTGAAGCAGCCGACCGCCTACCAGGCCGAGGTGCAGGGCAGCACGCTGCTGGTCCGGCTCTCGCCCGTCAACGCCACGCCCAACATGACCCAGGCGGCACCCGTCGTGTTCGCCGAGGATCGCAACAGCAGCACACAGGCGCTGCGCGATCTGGACTTCCGCCGCGGCAGCGACGGCGCCGGGCGCGTCGTGGTCAGCCTGCCGAACAACCAGGTGGGTGTGGACCTGCGCCAGCAGGGCAAATCGCTGGTGGTGGAGTTCATGCACTCGTCGCTGCCCGAAGGCCTGCGCCGCCGGCTGGACGTGTCCGACTTCGGCACGCCCGTGCAGCTCATCACCGCATCGCAGCAGGGTGACCGCGTGCGCCTGGTGATCGATCCCATCGGCGACTGGGAGCACAGCGCCTACCAGAGCGACGGCCAGTTCGTCGTGGAAGTGCGCCAGAAGAAGGTGGACCTGAGCAAGCTCACGCAGGGCCCGGGCTACAGCGGCGAGAAGCTGTCGCTGAACTTCCAGAACATCGAAGTGCGTTCGCTCCTGCAGGTGATCGCCGATTTCACCAACTTCAATATCGTCACGTCGGACACGGTCACGGGTGCGCTGACCCTGCGTCTGAAGGACGTGCCCTGGGACCAGGCTCTGCAGATCATCATGGACGCCAAGGGCCTGGGCATGCGCAAGTCGGGCACGGTGCTCTGGATCGCGCCCAAGGACGAAATCGACGAGCGCACGCGCAAGGACTTCGAAGCCGCCCAGGCCATCCGCCGGCTGGAGCCGCTGCGCACGCAGGCCTACCAGCTCAACTACGCCAAGGCGGCTGACATGGTGACCCAGCTGTCCACCAGCAACAGCACGGGTGGCGTGGGCGCCTCCGGCCAGAACAACCGCTTCCTGTCCGAGCGCGGCAGCGCCCTGGCCGAGCCGCGTACCAACCAGCTCTTCGTCACGGACACGCCTTCCAAGCTGGAAGAGGTGCGCCTGCTGCTGCAGACGCTGGATGTGCCGGTGCGGCAGGTGATGATCGAGGCGCGCATCGTCGAGGCACGCGGCTCCTTCGGCCGGTCCCTGGGCGTGCGGCTGGGTGGCGGTGATCTGCGCGCCAACCGTGGTGGCGACGGCGGCTACGGCATCGGCGGCAACAGCCGCGTGGCCGTGGGCACGGGGTATGCCAACGCCGTCAATTCGACGGGCTTTGGCTCGGCGGTGGACGTGGGGGGCAACTTCGTCAACCTGCCGGCCTCGGTGGCCGGTGTGAACAGCGTGGGTACCTTCGCTCTGTCGATCTTCAACTCGGCCGCCAACCGTTTCCTGGCACTGGAACTCTCCGCGATGGAAGCCGATGGCCAGGGCAAGATCGTTTCCAGTCCGCGGTTGATCACGGCCGACCAGACCAAGGCGCTGATCGAGCAGGGTACCGAATACCCGTATTCCGTCACGGCACCCAACGGTGCCACGACCATCGCCTTCAAGAAGGCCGTCCTGAAGCTGGAAGTGGTGCCGCAGATCACCCCGGAAGGCAACATCATCCTGGACCTGGACGTGAACAAGGACAGCCGCGGCGAGAGCACGACCCAGGGCGTGGCCATCGACACCAAGCACATCAAGACCCAGGTGCTGGTCGAGAACGGCGGCACCGTGGTGATCGGTGGCATCTTCGAAATGGAAGAGACCAACCAGGAAAACAAGATTCCGGTGCTGGGGGATGTCCCTGTCGTGGGCAACCTCTTCAAGAACCGCACGCGGGCGTCCACCAAGCGGGAGATGCTGGTGTTCATCACGCCTAAGGTGATTTCTGACAAGGGACCGGTTCGGT
>Ga0105242_10004608_pt1 | contig 10687 bp, 9 predicted proteins | sample KBSM24metaG_FD_81521 | JGI IMG/M metagenome (GOLD analysis project Ga0105242, IMG submission 81521) | Miscanthus rhizosphere microbial communities from Kellogg Biological Station, Michigan, USA - KBS M2-4 metaG | ecosystem: Host-associated > Plants > Roots > Rhizosphere > Soil | place: Michigan... | reverse complement strand
TCGTCCTTGAAGGCCTCATAGACGAAGAAGCCGGACAGCTGGCCGGCGGTCTCCTGCGACAGGATATAGCGGTACTCGAGGCTCGCCCCCACCCCGCGGCTGGTGAAGGTGTCCAGCGACACCGTGAGGTCCTGGCTGTCATCGATGGCCCAGTAGTACGGGATCCTGGCGAAGAACCCCTTGTTGCTGGACACGCCGAGCTGCGGGAAGAGGAACCCCGACTGACGCTCGCGCCGGATGGCGGCGGCGAACCAGGGGAACCACGGGATCAGCGGGATCTTGCCCACCCAGAATGAAGCATCCGTCCCGGACACGATGTCGTTGAGGTCGGCCACGCAGGAGCCGATCCGGAACGACCAGGCGGGATTGTCGCCCTCGCAGGTGGTGAAGACCGCGTCCTTCGCCTCGTAGACGCTCTCGCCGATCCGGTCCAGGCGGCGCCCGCTCAGCGAGTAATAGGGCGAGGAAAAGGCGGTGGCGTTGTAGACCACGCCGGTGCCGGTCTTGGTGTTGTAGTCCACCCGGTCACCGACCAGGCGGTCCTGGCCGTCGTAGAAGACGACCTTGCCCTGGGCGACCGCTTCACCGGTGTCGCGATTGAGCTCCACCCGGTCGGCGAGGAGCCGGGCGGCGCCGCGTACGATCTCGACATTCCCGACCGCGATGAGCAGGTTGGGAGGTCCGCCCACCTGCTGCATCTGATCCGCCGTCACGGTCACCTCGCCCGCCCCATCTTGCGGGATCGTCAAGGGAGGCCGCCGGGACTGGGGAAGGCCGGCTCCGGGCGAACCCAGGACCAGCGGCAGGACGAGGAGCAGGGCGCCCCAGACCGCACGCGCGCGTGTGGACGGCATTGAGCTCAGCGCACATGCTATATCAGCCGGCGTCAGCTCCGCAAAGCAGATCGAGCGTTTCCGGCTGGTCGGCCAGGAGCTGGCCGAGGAGAAACAGGGAGCCGGCGGCGCAGACGAGGCCGCTCGCGCTCGCCGCGCGCGCCCGCGCGAGGGCGTCCGCCGGCCGCGCGACGACGGTGAGGCGCTCGGCGGGCAGCGGCCCCACATGGAGCGCGAGGGCCCGGAGCGCCTCGGGCTGGGCGGCGCGCGGTGAGTCCGCCGCCGTGAAGACCGCGCGCTCGGCCAGGGGCAGGAGCGCGGAGAGCATGGCCGCCTGATCCTTGTCCGCGGAGATGCCCAGCACGAACGTGACCTTCTGCCTGGGAAAATACTGGCGAAGCGAGGCGGCCAGCGCGCGGGCGCCGCCCGGATTGTGGGCGCCGTCCAGGACCACGGTGGGCGGGCCGGGGAGCACCTGGAAGCGTCCCGGCCAGCGCACCTCCGCGAGCCCGCGCCGGATCGCCGCCTCGCCGGCCCCCGCCACGCGAGCGGCGGCGACGGCCACCAGGGCATTGCTCGGCTGATGCGGCCCCAGCAGCGCGCAGCGCGCGCCGTCGATGCGCCAGTCGGGCCCGGTCAGGTCGAGCCGCTGGCCGTCCAGGGAGGCCTCGCGCACCGAGACGGCGAGCTCCCGGCCTTCCCGGAGCAGCGGCACGCCCACGGCCGCGGCGCGATCCACGATAGGGGCCTCGGCCTCCGGGTCCTGGCGCGCCGACACGGCCACTCCGCTCCGGATGATATGCGCCTTGTCCCAGGCGATCCGCGCGAGCGTATCGCCGAGAAGCAGCTGATGGTCAAGGTCGATCCGGGTCAGCACCGTGGCCTGGGGGCGTCCGACCGTGGTGGCGTCCAGCCGGCCCCCCAGGCCGACTTCCAGCACCGCCACTTCCACGCCGGCGCGCACGAAGTGGTCGAGGGCCAGCGCGGTGGTGGCTTCGAAGACCGAGGCGTCGAGCCGCGCGAAGAGGGTGCCGAGAGCGTCCACCCCGTCGGCCAGGTCGTCCTCGGCGATGCAGCGGCCGTCCACCCGGATGCGCTCGCGCAGGGAGCGGAGATGCGGGGACGTATAGAGTCCTGTCCGGATGCCGTCGGCCTGGAGCATGGCCGCCACCATGGCCGAGGCGGAGCCCTTGCCATTGGTGCCGCCGATCTGGACCAGCCGCATCCGGCTCTCGGGATTGCCGACGGCGTCGAGCAGGCCCTGGATCGTCAAGAGCCCCGGCCGCATGCCCGCCATCTCCCCGCCTCGCAGCGCGAGGAGCCGGGCCACGGCTTCGCGATACGTCATGGAGCCGGCTGGACGGGACCCGTTCCGAAGAAGGCGAGGATGCGGCGGAGCGTCTCGCGCAGCTCGCGGCGCTCGACGACCATGTCGAGCTGACCGTGCTCGAGGAGGAACTCCGAGCGCTGGAAGCCGTCGGGCAGCGGTTGCCGGATCGTCTCCGCAATCACCCGCGGGCCCGCGAAGCCGATGAGGGCGCGGGGCTCGGCGAGAATCACGTCGCCCAGCATGGCGAAGCTGGCGGTGACGCCACCGGTGGTGGGGTCGGTGAGGAGGGAGAGATAGGGCACGCGCTCCTCGGCCAGCCGGTTGAGCGCCGCCGAGGTCTTGGCCATCTGCATGAGAGAGAGGATGCCCTCTTGCATGCGGGCGCCGCCGGAGGCGGACACGATGAGGAGCGGCGCCCGCTTCTGGATGGCCAGCTCGATGGCGCGCGTGAGCTTCTCGCCCACCACCGAGCCCATGCTGCCCCCCAGGAAGCCGAACTCGAAGACGCAGAGCACCACCGGCAGCCCGCCCACGCGGCCCAGGCCGGTGATCACCGCCTCCTCGAGGCCGGTGGACTTGCGGGCGGACTTGACGCGGTCGGTGTAGCGCTTGGTGTCCTTGAACTCCAGCGGGTCGCGCGAGGTGAGGCCGGCGTCACGCTCCTCGAAGGAGTCGGCGTCCAGGATGGCGGCCACGCGCTCGCGCGCGGAGATGCGGAAGGGATACTTGCAGCGGGGGCAGACCCGCCCCGCCCGGTCCACCTCGGCGCGGTAGACGATCTCCTTGCAGGAATCGCACTTGACCCAGAGCCCCTCGGCGATCTGGACCTTCTTCCGCGGGGCGTCCTCCCCTTCCTCCTTCTTCTTCCAGAACCAGGCCATGGCGGCTACCGCCTCTCGCCCAGCGTCCGCAGCGGGGCCTTGAGGGACGCGATGAAGCGGCCCACCTCGGGCACGAGCTCCGCGGATCCGGCATGGCGCTCCACGAGGCGGACGATGGCGGAGCCCACGATCACGCCATCCGCCACGCGCCCCACCATCTCCGCGTGCGCGGGGGTGGAGATGCCGAAGCCCACGCAGACCGGCTTGGTGGTCACGCCGCGCAGGGTGCGGAGCAGCGCCACCAGGTCGGGCGGCAAGTCCGCGCGCACGCCGGTGACGCCGGTGAGCGAGACGAGGTAGATGAAGCCGCGGGTAGCCCGGGCGATCTTTCGCATCCGCGCCGGCGGCGTGGTGGGGGCCACGAAGTGCATGAGATCGAAGCCGAGGGGATCCGCCTCGGCGTGGAGCGGGCCCGCCTCCTCGGGCGGCAGATCGGCCACGAGGACGCCGGCGACGCCGGCCTCGGCGGCCGTCCGGCAGAAGGCCTTGAGCCCGAAGGCGAGAATGGGATTGTAGTAGGTGAGAAAGACGATGGGGATCGAGACCTCGCCGCGGAGGTCGCGGACCATCTCGAGCACCCGCGGGAGCGTGGAGCCGGCGGCGAGTGCGCGCTGAGTGGCCCGCTGGACCACCGGCCCGTCCGCCACCGGGTCCGAGAACGGCACGCCCAGCTCGATGACGTCGGCGCCCTGGCGCGCCGCCTCGACCATGAGGCGCGCGGTGACGGCCAGCGACGGGTCGCCCGCGGTGAAGTAGGGGACGAGGGCGCGCTCGCCGCGGGCGCGGAGGGTCGCGAAGGTCGCGTCCAGCCGGCTCATGGGTGCCCGTTCCCCCGCCCGTCCAGCGCCTGGCCCACGGTGTGGACGTCCTTGTCGCCGCGCCCCGAGAGCCCGACCACCACGATCTCGCTCTTCTTCATCGCGCGCGCCGCCCGCATCGCATAGGCCACCGCGTGGGCCGACTCCAGCGCGGGCATGAGCCCCTCGAGCCGGGTGAGCGTCTGGAATGCCTCCAGGGCCTCGTCGTCGGTGGACGACTCGTACTCGAAGCGCCCCGCGTCCTTGTAGTAGGCATGCTCGGGCCCCACGCCGGGATAGTCGAGGCCGGCCGAGATCGAGTGCGCCTCCGTCACCTGCCCGTCGTCGTTCTGGAGCAGGTAGGACATGCTCCCGTGGAGCACGCCCACCGCCCCCGCGGTGATGGACGCGCCGTGCTTGCCGCTCTTGAGCCCGTGGCCGCCGGGCTCCACCCCCACCACCCGCACGCGACGGTCCTTGATGAAGGGCCAGAAGAGCCCGATGGCATTGGAGCCGCCGCCCACGCAGGCCACCAGCAGATCGGGCAGCCGCCCCGCTTGCCGGCGCACCTGGGCGCGCGTCTCCTCGCCGATCACGCGATGGAAGTCCCGCACCATCATCGGGTACGGATGCGGCCCCATCACCGAGCCCAGCAGGTAGTACGTGGTGCGGACATTGGTGACCCAGTCGCGAAGGGCCTCGTTGACGGCGTCCTTGAGCGTCTTCGAGCCGCTCTCCACCGGAATGACCTTGGCGCCGAGGAGTCGCATGCGAAAGACGTTGAGCGCCTGGCGCTCCACGTCCACGCTCCCCATGTACACCTCGCACGGGAGCCCGAGCAAGGCGGCGGCGGTGGCGGAGGCCACCCCGTGCTGGCCGGCGCCGGTCTCCGCGATGATCCGCTTCTTGCCCATGCGCTGGGCGAGGAGCGCCTGACCCAGGACATTGTTGATCTTGTGCGCGCCGGTATGACACAGGTCCTCGCGCTTGAGATAGATGCGCGCGCCGCCGCAATGGCGGGTGAGGCGCTCGGCGAAGTAGAGCGGGGTGGGACGGCCCGCGTAGTGGTGAAGGAGATCGCCGAGCCGGCGCCGGAAGCGGGCGTCCTTGCGCGCGGCGCGGAAGGCGCGCTCCAGCTCGATGAGCGGCGCCATCAGCGTCTCGGGGACGAAGCGGCCGCCGAAGCGGCCGAAATGGCCGTCGGCGTCGGGCAGGGCAGCGGGGTTGACGGCCGTCGCCTTCATCCGGAGTCCCGTGTGGCGGCAATGAAGCGGCGCACCTTGTCGGGATCCTTCACGCCCGGCCGCGCTTCCACGCCGGAAGCCACGTCCACCGCATAGGGCCGCGCCACCCGGATCGCCGCCGCCACATTGTCCGGGGTGAGGCCGGCCGCCAGCACGATGCGGTGGCCGGCGGCGGCGGCGTCCCGCGCCACCTCCCAGGAGATGGGCGACCGGGCCTCGCCCTCGCTCCAGCGCTCGGCCGAGTCGAGCAGGAACGCGGCCACGTGGTAGCGCGCGAAGCGCTCGGGAGGGATGGGGCCGTCGACCTTGAGCGTCTTGATCAGCGGCAGCCGGTACTGCGCCAGGTCCTCCGGCGCCTCGTCTCCGTGGAACTGGAGCGCGGCCAGGCCGCACTCCTCGGCGACGGACTTGACGTGGCCCGGGGCATGATCCCAGAAGATGCCCACCGGCGTCACGAAGGGAGGGAGCGTGGCGATGATGGCCCGCGCCTGGGCGGCGGTGACGAAGCGCGGCGACTTCTCGACGAAGTTGAAGCCGAGCGCATGCGCGCCCGCCTCCACGGAGAGCCGGGCGTCCTCGGCATTGGTGATCCCGCAGATCTTGACTCGCACCGGCCCCGCGCTCCTCACGCGAGCGTGAGCTCGCGGACCTTCGCGGCCACGTCACCGGCGCGGACCAGCGCCTCGCCCACCAGCACCGCGTGCGCGCCCGCGCCCACCATGCGCGCGACGTCGTCCCGGGTGAAAATACCGCTCTCCGCCACCGCCACGTGCCCGGGGGGCACCAGCGGCAGGAGCCGGAGCGCGGTGGCGAGGTCCGTCCGGAGCGACTGCAGGTCGCGATTGTTCACGCCCACCACGCGGGCGCCCAGCGCCAGCGCGTCTTCCAGCTCGGCGGCGGTATGCGCCTCCACCAGGGTGTGCAGGCCGATGCCCTTGGCCGCCGCGTGCAGATCGCGGAGCGCCTCGCGGTCGAGGGCGGCCACGATGAGCAGCGCCGCGTCGGCGCCCGCCGCGCGCGCTTCCCAGAGCTGATACTCGTCCACGGTGAAGTCCTTCCGGAGCACCGGCACCGGCACCGCCGCCCGCGCCGCCACGAGGTCGTCGAGGCTGCCCTTGAACCAGCGGGCGTCGGTGAGCACGGACACCGCGTCCGCGCCGGCCTCGGCGTAGGTCCGCGCCTGGGCGGCGGGATCGAGGGCGGCGTCGAGCACGCCCTTGGACGGCGAGGCCTTCTTCACCTCGGCGATGAGCCGGACGCGCCGGCCGCCGCCCGGCGCCAGCGCCTCCGCGAAATCACGCGCGGGGGCAAGGTCCCGGCAGGCCGCCTCGAGGGCGCGGCGCGGGCGCGCGGCCTGTCGAGCCGCGACCTCCTCACGCTTGTGGGCGACGATCTCGTCGAGCACGCCCATGGCGTGGGGCCCGGCCCTCAGTAGTCCCCGCGCAGGCCGCGCTCCCGGGAGGCGCCGATGTCGATCTTCGCCATCTGCTCCAGCACGAAATCCCGGATGGTGCGCGGAGGCGGGAGGTCGCGGACGAGGCGCCCACCCGCGAGGAGCGGCTTGAGCAGCGCCTCCGCGGGCCGGCCGTCCGGGCCACGGGGCGCGGGCTTGTGCGCGGGCAGCACGAGGTTCTCCACCGTGCCGGGCACGCGCCAGACCTGCTTGGCGCCGGACCGCTTGCCGCGCTTGGCCATGGGCCGGCCCTCGATCTCCATGATGTCCAGCGCGAAGGACAGCACGGGCGCATTCGCGATCGCGGTCCCCACGCCATAGCCGTCCACTAGCGAGTTGAGCTTGAGAATCTCGTACTCGTCGATTCCGCCGGAGGCCAGGATCTTGACGTGCTCGAAGCCGCGGAAGTCCAGCTCCCACCGCACCTCGTCGAGGATGCGGAAGAAATCGCCGCGCCGGGAGGACGGGGTGTCCAGGCGAACCGCGTAGAGATCCTTGCCCAGCGCCTCCGCCACCCGGATGGCCTCGAACTTCTCGTCCTGCAGGGTGTCGATGAGGGCCACCCGTCGCACCTTGGGGTCCACCACCTCGTGGAAGGCGCGGAGGGCGTCCACCGTGTCGCCGAACATGAGGACGAGGGCGTGGGGAATGGTCCCCATGGGATCGGCGTCGATGAGCTCGGCGGCCTTGGTCACCGCGACCCCGTCGCAGCCGCCGATGAAGGCGTTGCGCTCGATCATGGGCGCCAGCGCGGGATGCATGCGGCGCGCGCCGAAGGAGATCACCTGCCGCTCGCCGGCCGCGCGCTTGCACCGCGCCGCCTTGGTGGCGATGCCCGAGGCCTGACAGAGGAAGCCGAGGAGCGCGGTCTCGTACTCGGCCCAGTCGAGGTAGTTCCCCTCCACCACCACCACCGGCTCGTACGGCGCGAAGATGGTGCCCTCGTCCATGGTCCAGACATTCACGGGCATGCCCTCGAGGAGCGTCGCCGCCTCCTCGATACCCGCCAGGATGCCGAAGGACCAGTCGGCCTGAGGGAAGCTCTTGAGGCGGATCTCGGCCTTGACCCGCTTGTTGATGCCCTTGGCGCGGAGGATCTCGACGGTGCGCGCGAAGTAGACGTCCGACACCTGCCCCGACTTGATGTCGGGCGCGGAGGCGATATGGAAGGCCCGCTTGGGATCGTTAGCCATGGATTCAGGCGCCCGGCCCGGCCGGACCCCGTCTGGATGCGCGGATTTTCCCAGAAAGCCCTGGGTATGTCAAACGACCCGCCTGGTGAGTCGGAGCCCAACTCCGCGTCATCTAAGCACTTCCTTTGCTCTAGAGGCCCAGACCCTTGAGGTAGGCGCGAAAGTCGGGCCCGAGATCGGGCCGCGCCAGGGCAAAGGCCACGGTGGCCTTGAGGAAGCCGAGCTTGTCGCCGGTGTCGTATCGAATGCCCTCGAACTCCACCGCGTAGATGGGGCGCCGCTCCCGGAGCGTGCGGAGGCCGTTGGTGAGCTGGATCTCGCCGCGCGAGTCCGCCGGCGTCTCGGCGAGGATGGGGAAGATATCGGGCGTGAGGACATAGCGGCCGATGATGGCCAGATCCGACGGCGCGTCGGCCGGCGCCGGCTTCTCGACCAGGTCGAGCACCTCGTAGACATTGCCGCCGAGCGGCCGGGGCTTGATCACCCCGTAGCGCTCGATGTCCGGTCCCGGTATGCGCATGACCGCGACGACGGGCCCCTGCTGGCGCTCGAAGACGTCCAGGAGCTGGCGCATGCACGGGGTCTGGGACACGATGATGTCGTCACCGAGGAAGACCCCGAAGGGCTCGTCGTTCACCAGCGAGCGCGCGCAGAGGATGGCGTGGCCGAGGCCGAGGGGCTCCTTCTGGCGGACGTAGGAGACGGTGGCCAGCTCCGAGATGGTCTTGATCTGGGCGAGCTCCTCGGTCTTGCCGCGGTCCTGCAGGTAGTACTCGAGCTCGAAGGCGGCGTCGAAGTGATCCTCGATGGCGCGCTTGTTGCGGCCGGTGACCAGCACCAGCTCGTCGAGCCCCGACGCCACCGCTTCCTCGACCACGTACTGGATGGTGGGCTTGTCCACCAGGGGCAGCATCTCCTTCGGCTGCGCCTTGGTGGCGGGCAGGAAGCGAGTACCGAGCCCGGCGGCGGGGAAAACGGCTTTTCGGACTTTCATGGGGGCCGGGCCGAGCGGGTCCGCTTACTCCGAGGGGGTGCGGACCTGGATCCCGAGCTTCTTCACCCGGTACCAGAGGCTGCGCTCGGAGATGCCGAGGATCTTGGCCGCCCGCGCCTGCACCCCGCCGCCCTGCCGGAGCGCGTCGAGGATCATCTGCCGCTCCCAGTTCTCGAGCGCCTCGTCGAGCGGGCCCGCGAGCACGGGCGTGGCCGCCTCGGCGGGGGGCTGCGAGGTGGCGCGCTGGATATTGGGCGGCAGATGCTCGGGCAAGATGACCCCGTCCGACATCACCATGCCGCCCTCGAGGACATGCTGCAATTCACGGACATTGCCCGGCCACGGGTAGGCCCAGAGGCACCGGAGCGCCTCGGTGGACACCGTGGCGGGCACGCGTGACATGCGCCGCGCGGCGCGATCGAGCAGGTTCGAGATCAGCTCCGGCAGGTCGTCCAGGCGCTCCCGGAGGGGTGGGAGGCGGAGCCGCACCCCCTGGAGCCGATAGAACAGGTCGGCGCGGAACTTTCCCTCCGTCACGAGCTGCTCGAGATTCTGGTGCGTGGCGGCCACCACCCGCACGTCGATGGCGATGGGCTTGGTGCCGCCCACGCGCTCGATCTCGCGCTCCTGCAGCGCGCGGAGGATCTTCACCTGCATGGAGAGCGGCATATCGCCGATCTCGTCCAGGAAGATGGTGCCCTCGCGGGCCAGCTCGAACCGCCCCGGCTTGGCGCGCACCGCGCCGGTGAAGGCGCCGCGCTCGTGGCCGAACAGCTCGGACTCCAGCAACCCCTCGGGGATGGCCGCGCAGTTGACGGGGACGAGAGGGCCGTCCTTCCGCCCCGACAGCTTGTGGATGGCGCGGGCGAGCACTTCCTTGCCGGTGCCGCTCTCACCCTCGATGAGCACGGTCACCTCGGCGGGCGCGGCCCGCTGGGCCATCTCCACCACCCGCTTGAGGCTCTCGCTCTTGCCCACGAGCTCCTCGAAGCCCGAGCCCTGCGCCGCCTGCAGCGCCTTGATCTGCACCTGGAGGCGACGGCGCTCGAGCGCGCGCGCCACCACCACCTGGAACTCCGTCATCTTCAAGGGCTTGGTGAAGAAGTCGTAGGCCCCGCGCGAGATCGCCTCGGTGGCCACCTCCCGGGTCCCGTGCGCGGTCATGACGATGATGGGCGTGTCGGGGCCGAGGTCTCGGCACTTCGGAATGGCGTCGAGCCCGTCCATGTCGGGCAGCCGCACGTCGAGGAGGATGAGGTCCCAGTTGCCCGCCTTGAGCGTGTCGAGCATTCGCCCGGCGGTGGGCGCCACCTCGACCTCGTAGTCCTTGCGGATCAGCGCCTCGCGCAGCACGAACGCGAGATCTTCGTCGTCCTCGGCAATCAGAATCCGCTCAGCCACGAATCTCCACCTTCCTCTCCGGCCCGATCATGACTGTACTACGGACGACCGGGGAGCCGCCGCCTGAGTTGTCGGCAGCTCCACCACGAAGGTGGTCTCGGTGACGCCGTCGCTCTCCACGCGGAGCGTGCCGCGGTGCGCCTCCACGATGTGCTTGGCGATGGCCAGCCCGAGCCCGGTGCCCCTGACCTTGGTGGTGAAGAAGGGCTGGAAGATCCGCTCCCGGATATCGGCGGGAATGCCGACGCCGGTATTCCGCACCGTCACCCGCACCAGCCCGCGCTCGGGCGCTTCCACGCGCACTTCCACCACGCCGGTGGGCGGCGTGGCCTCCACCGCGTTCCGGATGAGGTTGCTGAACACCTCGTGCAGCCGGAAGGCGTCTCCGGGGATGGATGGCACGGCGATGGCGGCCGCCCCCTGCACCCGGAGACGCGGATCTGCCGGCAGGTCGCGGACGATCTCGTCCACCAGCTCCCGCAGGTTCACCGGCTCCAGGCTCTCGGGCTCCGGGTGGGACAGGGTCAGCATGTCCTCCACGAGGCGGTCCTGCCGGTCCAC
>Ga0105242_10004606_pt1 | contig 10688 bp, 10 predicted proteins | sample KBSM24metaG_FD_81521 | JGI IMG/M metagenome (GOLD analysis project Ga0105242, IMG submission 81521) | Miscanthus rhizosphere microbial communities from Kellogg Biological Station, Michigan, USA - KBS M2-4 metaG | ecosystem: Host-associated > Plants > Roots > Rhizosphere > Soil | place... | reverse complement strand
CGGTCGCCAGGCCCAGGTCACGGCTGCCCAGCTTCATCACCGAACCCTTGCCGAACGCCCGGTCGATCTGGCTCAGCGCGGCCTCGAGTGCCCGCTTGCGATCGCTATTTTGTTCCTTGCCCACCACCCGTAAAGCCGCCTGTGCCATGGAAAACTCCCTCGGTTATTCCACAGCGCCCGCTGATCCCCAAGCGAATCCGGCGGCGGGTGGACGAAAACAAAGTACACGGTTTGTTCTCTTTGGCAAGACGCGACATAAGGTATTGAATAAGAGAGAAATTACAACATTTCGTTCTTGTATTGTCCGTAAGTGGAACTTTCGGGGGATTATATACTTTAGTCAGCAAATGTGGTCGAATCACTTCGACAGGCCGATGCTAAAAAGGACACTTAATTCCGCTGTGGCTCAATAGGAGAACCTATTGACACTAGTACCCGCCGCAGCGGACAAAATGTCCAACAGTCGGGGTACGAAATGCGCACCCCGGCGCTGAAAAATGCCCGGAAAACCGGGATTTGCAGGTGGATTTTCACGGGGACATCCGGGAGAGACCGGAAAAACGAAGGGCCCGCCTCACGGCTAGGTGAGACAGGCCCCCGTCAGTACCTAGGGTCGGGTTAGGAGGCGAAGTCGAATCGCCGACCTTCCCAAAGGTAGGCAGGGACGCTCTATCCGCTGAGCTACCCCACGCCGACCGTCAGTACTGGCACCCGAGCCTCCGTTTGAGGCCGGTGCGCCAGCCGCCGAACCGAGCCGCCCTGCTGGGAAAGCTTCGGAACAACGACATGTTTGAACCAACTACTTCATCAGCTTACGGACAAGCCTATCGGCTATCGGCCCACAGGTGCGTGCACCGTGGCTAGTGATTCATATCAAGTTCTAGTGGTGGCGATGAAAAAGCCAACTATTCTGCCGCGAAAGCCGCGCCAGAGAACGCCAATAAAGATTGAGGAAATAGAGCTTGAGCCCCACTCATGGCCTAAGTTTGAGAAGCTGATTCGGTCCGCCGCGAAGATGGGGCCGAAGCCCCACAAGACCAAGGGAACCTAATAGCGATGAACACCGGGTGAGTTACTGGGGCGGTTCTCCGGCTTCATACTCGGCGTATTTGCTAGAGAATAACCTGAATAAACTCGTCCTGATCTCCTACAACCGGCCCTTCAATGGCACTAATAATTCCGTGTTCCAAAGCGAACTGCTCTGTTCTCAGTTTTTCGCCAATCGCCCACTTCTTAATTTCGGCCAACGGCTTTTTGGTTCTCTCGGCAATGAGCGCTGTTAGTTTGTCTTGATGGTGGCGAAGGTTTTTCACCGTAAATTCCAACTCATTTTCGCGCATTACCCCCGGCGCTCCGGTGGTAAACTTGGTTTCATGGAACAAGAACGTTGTTTTGGGTGCGGCCAGGCGGACATTTCCAGCAAGGAAAAGTGTAACCGCCGCTGACGCAACGAAGCCTACATTTATTGTTACTATTCCCACTGGAAGCCCGTGCAATATCTCATAAGCGTAGCCGGCTTGTTCGGGTGAGCCGCCGTCAGATGAAATACAAAATATGAGATTTTTCGGCCTGGGTTTTCGTTCCAGGATCACGCCCACTACATTGAGCAGCTTGGAAATTGATTGGCGATCAATCGTATAGTTGAAGCCAATATAGACATTCCGAACACCTGGCGGCGGCGGGATAACATCGGGGGGCTTCGGGACGGTTTCACTAGGCTCTGTCATTTCTGCCCCTTCTTCCAATGCAAGAAGGCTCGCGCCTTCTGTTTAGGCGTGACTGGCTTGGTCAGACCGCCGATAGGTGAGTCGCTTACCAACTATACCCTTAAGCGCCTTCTTGGTGCGGTCTTGGTCATCAATCTCTAACGCGGCACGGTTGCTGTAGCGGAAGTCAAATTCGGCTAGATAGCGGTGCATATGCGCCGCCGAGCAATGCTGATAGACGCCCTTCATGCCGCGCTTGAAGATACTGAAAAAGCCTTCCACCGTGTTCGTGGTGACAGTGCCGCGCACATATTCATACTGGCTATGGTTCACGGAATGGTGATCGGCAAAGTGTGCGCCGGGGACTTTGTAGATCGAGGCTTCGTCCGTCATCAAAACTGACTTGCGGTCGGCATTGGTGAACAAGATTTTGGTCACGGTTTTCTTGTTCACGCTGTCCACCACGAATGAACGGGCGGGACCGCCGCGCTCAACCAAGGCGACAATCTTGCGCTGGCTGTCTTTGACCGGATGTTTCATCCAACCAAAGCCAGACACAAAGAAATCGGGCTTGGTAGGGTTGCCGTCACGCTTGCCGAGATAGGTTTCGTCAGCTTCGATCACCTTGCCTTCGCCACCAAGGGGGCCGGGCTTGCCGGAAGGGGCCATAGCCTCGCGCAAGCGGTGCATCATGAACCAGGCCGACTTGTAGGTGATGCCAAGCATACGGTGCATCTGATGGGCGCTGATGCCCTTCTTGGAGGCGCTGAGAAGGAAGGCAGCCAAGAGCCACTTGTTCAGGGGAATGTGACTGCGTTCAAAGACTGTGTTGACCATCACCGTGAACTGCTTGCGGCAGCCCTTGGCGTTGCATTGGTAGAAACCGGGACGGGAAGGAAGTTCAGTGGAATCGTCCACGCAGCCGCAATATCCGCAGACCCGACCATCGGCCCAGAGCAGCTTTTCAAGCCATTCGCGGGCCTTGGTTGCGTCGTGGAAAATCTTGTTTTGCAGCAATGACTTAGACATAGATATCTCCTTGATCTAAATACTAGATCAGGAGACTTGCTGAGTCAAGTATATAATCACCAACTTTCGCACCTGCTACCTCAAAATTGGAAATGATAATTTGTCATTTTGGACGGCAAAGGCGACTCTGAGCGCATGGGGCGGCGCGACTTTTCAAGCCCGTCCTGCGACAGCTAGACTCCTGGCAACAAGAAGATATGGGGTCGGAGATGAACAGGATCGCAGTTGCCACACTGGGCCTTTTGGCGTGCGCCTGGACATTTTCCGCCATCGCCGCGCCCTGGATGACCGTGACCTCGACCTCGATGAAGGACGGCGAGCGCATCCCGGTGCGCTTGGGCGGCGACGATCAGAAGCGCGCTTGTTCGCCCCGCAATCCCGCCATCTGTCCCTGCCCCGGAAAGAATGTCTCGCCCCAGCTTGCCTGGCACGACGCGCCCGCAGGCACCAAGAGCTTCGCCATCCTGATGTATGACATTGACGGCCAGTTTGGCGCGGGCCTGTCGCATTGGGTGGCCTATAACATCGCGCCCACCACCACCGAGATGAAGGAAGGTGACGGCACCGCCGGCATCGGCTTCACGGGCGGCGCCGGCACCCGCAACAATCCCAATTATATCGGCCCCTGCCCGCCGCAAGGCGATGGCCCGCACCACTATATGATAACAGTGATGGCGACCGACCTGGAACCGACCTTGGCGCCCGGCCTGACGCGCGACCAGTTCCTGGCCGCCGCCAAGGGCCATCTGCTGACCAGCGCCACCATCGGCGGGCTGTTTGCCCGCCAGTATCAATAAGAGATATCGCCATGAAGAAGATTCTAGTTGCGCTCGCCGGCTTGATGCTTGCCGCGCCCGCCCAGGCCAAAATCGAAAAAGCGCCCTGGGGCGAAACCGCCGATCATCAAAAAGTCGACATCTATACCTTGACCAACGCGCATGGCATGAGCGCGCGCATCACCAATTACGGCGCTTTCCTGGTCAGCCTCAATGTCCCCGACAAAAACGGCAAGATGGCGGATGTGGTGCTGGGCTATGACAATCTCGAGGCCTATACCCACGGCACGACCTATGGCGCAGTGATCGGGCGCTTTGCCAATCGCATCGGCGGCGCGCAATTCACCTTGGAGGGCAAAACCTATCGTCTGAAAGCCAATGCCGGGCCCAACAATATTCATGGCGGCCCCATCGGTTTCAGCTATCGCGTCTATAGCGCCACGCCGCTGAATGGACCGTCGCCGGCCTTGATCCTGCACATGGTCAGTCCCGATGGCGATCAGGGTTTCCCGGGCAATCTGGATTTCACCGTCACTTACACTTTGACGGCCAACGATGGGCTGAAGATCGAATATCGCGCCACCACCGACAAGCCGACGGTGCTCAATCCGACCAATCATTCTTATTTCAACCTGAAAGGCGCGGGTAACGGCGATGTCCTGAACCACCGCTTGCAGGTTTTCTCCGATGCGGTGACACCGACCGACGCCAATCACATGGCGACCGGCGAAGTGATGAAGGTTTCGGGCACAGGCTTTGACTTCACCAGGCCGAAAGCCATCGGCAAGGACATCAATGGACCCGATCCGGCCATCGTCGCCACGCCGGGCTATGACATCAACTTCATCGTGCGGGGTCCGATGGGAAAATTACGGCCCGCGGCCCATGTGGTGGAACCGGAATCCGGTCGGGTGATGGACGTCCTGACCACCCAGCCGGGCATCCAGCTTTATCTGCCCAACAATGAGAAGCCGATCACCGGCAAGGGCGGGGCGCAATATATCAAGCGCGGCGCCTTCTGCCTGGAGACCCAGCATTTCGCCAACGCGCCCAACATCCCGGCTTTTCCAACCACGGAATTGAAGCCGGGCAAGATTTTCTATCAGGTCACGGAATTCAGGTTTTCGACCGCGAAGTAAAACCGGCGATCAGGACGTTGTACCGGTGGTCGTAACGACGACGACCTGACCCGAGGGATTGCTGCTGCGGCCGCCGGAGGTGGCGATGAGAACACCTGCCGCCACGGCGCCGATGCCGCCAAACACAAGCCATTCCTTCCCGCTCATTTGGGCCGATTTCACGCCCGCCGGCTTGCCGGCCGTAAGCGGCTCAGCCCAGGCCGACGAAGCGACCATGCTGATAACGATAACAAGAGTGCCGAAATTACGCATTGAGCCCCCCGGGGCGCTTTTTATTTTTCGCTCCAAACACTGCCTTGGCAGCGCTGCCAAAACAAGTGGAAAAACGCCCCAACATGTGAGGCCTGATAGAATTGTGTCCCCCACGCACCATATTGCAACTGCGAACACCCAGGCACGGCATAAAAAAGGGGCGCAACCCGCGCCCCTTTTTGTTCCCACTTCGACCTTGGGGCCAAGCCACCCGAACCCCCGTGCATCGCTTGCGATGCAAAGGACGGGTGGAGACGATTACTTCTTCTTGGCCCAGGGTCCGACTTCCGGCACGCCCTGGGTATCGGCCAGTTTGCCCAGCTCAGCCTTGGCCCCGCGGGCGATGGCGCCTCCCTCACTGCCTGCCTGGAAGCAGGTGAAGTCGGGGCGGTCCACCCAGGCAAAGGGTCCGCAAAGCCGTACCCCCGCCTTGATGGCGGCGTCGTGAACGATGTTGATCTCGCGCTCATAATCGGGATCGTTCTGCCTGTAACCCGAATGATTGCCCAGATCGCCCGAAGCGGCGAAGAGCGCAGTGACGCCGGGAATCTTGGCGATGCGGTCGGCATCCTTGAGACCGGCCAGGGTCTCGATCATCAGGATCAACACCAGATTGTCATTGATGGTGGCGCGATAGCCGCCTGGCACATTGTTGTACATGGCAAATGCCTGGCCACCGCCATTGCTGCGCCGTCCCAAAGGCGGGAAAAAGGCCCAGTCCCGCGCCCGGATCGCTTCCTCGTAGGAGCGCACCGTCGGCACCACCAGCACCAGTGCGCCGGCATCCAGCGCATGCTGTTCTTCACGCTCATCGGTATAGGCCACGCGCACACCGGGCACCGCCTTGGCATAAGGGCAAGCCGCCCACATGCGCTGGGTCGTTTTCCAGTCGCGGGCATCATGCTGATGCTCGGTCCAGATGAAGTCGTAACCAGCATTGGCCATGGCGCAGTAGGTTTCCGGATCGGTGGCCGAGAACAGCGTACCGCCGGTTACCTTGCCACCCGCAAGCATCTTGATTTTCACCGGATTCCACAGCTTTGAGCCGGGCGGCGCATCAAAGGCCTTGCCGAACTTCCAGGTCTTGTCATCGAACTTGCCCTGATTCAGGGCCCCGGCCGGAGCCTTGTCGATGGCATGGGTGTCTTCGCCGGCCTTGGCGGCCAGCGGGTATTTCGCCATACGCGCGGCGACATCGTCTTCATTGGCCTGGCTGAAGGCTGCAACCGTGCCTAAGCCCACCGCCGCGACAAACGCGGCCGAAAAAAACAAACGCTTCATGGAACCCTCTCCCCTGGCCGTTCGTAATCGCGGCCCGTTTTCGATAGCGCAGCTAATCAGGCGGGGCCCGCCCGGTCAAACGTCCCGGTGCGACTTCGCGTTCGCAATATGGCGCATTGCAAACGGTTTATGGTTCGGCCGGGCGATGTTGCTGGCGATAACGCTACCGGCCGAAGCCGATATCGCGGTGCAAGCCTGGGACGGAGTGAATAAACAAGGCGTGGATCGTAAATTACGGGGCCGTAATTACGGCCATCCGGGCGCCGGACCGCAGCCTCAGAATTTAGTGCGTACTCAGAATCATGCACTGCGCATAGCTGCGCGCATAAACACGCTGCTGCGTTGCCGGATCGAAGCCATTGTCGCCGGCATCCTGCATCGCCACGGAACGGCAGAAATCCGTGCCCGCGGTTTGTGAGGTGGCGGCGATTTCGGAGGATGGAGCGGCCGCCGAAGTGGGGGCCGGTTTTTGCGCCATCTCCGATTCCTCGGATGAGCCCTTCAAGCCGGTATAGTTCAGGGCATGATCCCAATCGGCATCGGTGCAACCCGCCAGCAGCAGGCAGAAAATCAGGGACAGGCGGTTTTTCATCGGCCGCGACCATAGTGCGATGCGCGGGCATTGCAAGCGCGGCTGCGTGCGTTCAGCCCGCGCCCGCCAGCACTTCCTTCACCTTGGCCGCCAATTGCTTGAGGCCGAAGGGCTTGGGCAGGAAATGAATGTCTTCCGAACTCTGGTCGCTGCGGCGGAAGGCCTCTTCGGCATAGCCGGACATGAAGATCACCGCCAGATCCGGTTTCAACAGCTTGACGTGACGCACCATGGTGGGCCCGTCCATGTTGGGCATCACGACGTCGGTGATGATGAGGTCGATCTTGTTTGCGTCGTTCTTGACGATTTCCAGCGCCTCTTCGCCGCCCCCGGCTTCAAGAACGTTATATCCGCGCATCCGCAGGGCGCGCGCCGCAAAGCTGCGCACGGCTTCTTCATCCTCCACCAGCAGGATCGTGTCCTGCCCGGTGACATCGCGCGCCGCGGGCGCCGGCGCCTCGGCAGGAACAGCCTCGGCTGCATCAAACTGGCGGCGCGGCAGATAGATCTGAAAGCAGGTTCCCTTGCCCAGCTCGCTGTCAACCGTGATGAACCCACCCGATTGCTTGACGATGCCATAGACCGTCGCCAGGCCCAGGCCGGTGCCCTGACCCACCGGCTTGGTGGTGAAAAACGGGTCGAAGATCTTGCTTTGGATTTCCTTCGACATGCCTGTGCCGGTATCGGCCACATCGATGCGAACATAATCGCCCGGCGGCATCAGAGCTGTGCCGATTGTCGAGGCGGAATTCAAAGTTTGGTTAGCAGTGCGAATGGTCACCGTGCCCCCGGACGGCATGGCGTCGCGGGCATTGACCACCAGATTGATAATGGCATTGTTAAGCTGCGTCTCGTCGGCATGAACCGCCCACAGATCGGGTTCGCGTTCTACCGTTAGGATGATGCCTTCACCCACCAGACGGCGCAGCATTTGCGCCAGCTCGCCAATCACATCGCCCAGCGCCAGTATCTTGGGCTGCATGGTCTGTTTGCGACTGTACGCCAAAAGCTGGCTTATTAGCGAAGCGGCGCGCAGTGCCGTCTGATGCACCTCGTTGATTTCCTTGAACGAAGGATCGCCTGCCTGGTGGCGCATCAGCAGAAATTCGCAATTGCCGACAATAACCGTAAGCAGATTGTTGAAGTCGTGGGCCATACCGCCCGCCAACTCGCCCACAGCTTGCATTTTCTGCAACTGGGCGAATTTGGTCTCCAGGGCTTTCTGCTCAGAGACATCAAGCAGATAAAGGACGGCCTTGCCGCCGGAAATCGGCGAAGCGAACAGCTCGGCCATGCGGTCTTCGCCATTGCCCGATTTGGTGCCGCGCAACTCCACGGCCTTGAGGCCGGTTTCGCCCCGCGCGGCCCGCGCTATCAAGGACCCGATCTGCGCCTGCTCGGCGCCCTCGGCCAGGGTTGCAAAATTCCGCCCGGTCAAGGATTGCGACGTGCCAAAGAATTTCGCTAGCGCCGCATTGGCGTCGCTGATGACGCCGGCGCCATCGGTGAAGGCCATGCCCATCGGCGCATCGCGGAACAGATCGCCGATATTTTCCGGCGCGGCCGGAATGGCCGGCGCAACAGCCGGCTCCGCTACAGGCGCGGTGCTGTCTTCTGATTGCCGCGCCTGCGGCGCGGGGGCCGCGACAAGCGCGGCCGTCGCACGCCGCAACTCCGGCTGGGGCGAGGTGCTGGCCGCCAGGCGCGGGGTGAACCACCAGGCAGTCTGTTTGTCGGGCAGCGGGCGAACCGCGGCGACGATTTCCAGGCCCGGCAAGACTGCGAATGTCTCCTCGCGCGCGCGTCCCTCGGCGGCATCGCGCGATAGCCGGTAAAGCACCGCAGCACTGGGCTCGCCGGCAATCGCAAGCTCGGGCGGCGGCGCAGATTCGGCGTCACCGACACCAGCCATGCGGCGATAGACGGGATTACAATCCAGCACCGCGCCGTCTTCGCCGGTAACCGCCCAGGCCACATTGGCCTTTGCCGCCGCTTCGGCAACCCGCAAGGCGTCCTGGGTGGCGCGCCCAGCGCGGGGCCAGACTGCGAAAAGCAGAAGAATGGCGATCAGGGCAATTCCGCCCAGAAGGGCATGACCCGCCAAACCCGCCACCTGGGGCGACGCGATGGCGAGACCGGCAGCACACAGGGCCACCAGCACACAGCCCAAAGCGGCCCAGCGCCAGGGGCCGGCGGCGACACCCAAACCGGCGGTAGACATAGATTTAGCGGCGTTCATGGCGCCACAATACAAGATTCGGTTAACCAATCCTTTCCAAGGGGTAAAGGACTGGATTTATTAATAAATTTTTGAGGGGTGTGAACGCTGTTCGGCACGTTTCGCGCGAAAAGTTAATAGCCGAATCACGCTGCCTGGCGCGAGGAACTCTAAGCGTTGAACATCTGCGGCTAGTTGGCCCTGGCGGGTAGTTTGCCTTGGAGGCGCAGCACGTATCCGATGACCTGCGCCACCGCCTTGAAATGTTCCGGCGGCACCGGATCGTCGATCTCGATGGCGGCGTGCAGCGCGCGCGCCAGAGGCGCATTCTCCACCACCGGCACATCATTTTCTTCGGCCACGGCGCGAATGCGCAAGGCCAGCGCATCGATGCCCTTGGCGACGCAGACCGGCGCCGCCGTCTTGCCGCTCTCATATTTCAGCGCCACGGCAAAGTGGGTCGGGTTCATGATCACCACCGTGGCCTTGGGCACCGCCGCCATCATGCGCTTGCGGGCACGGTCGTGGCGAAGCTGGCGAATCTTGGCCTTGATGGCGGGGTCGCCTTCGTTCTGGCGATACTCTTCTTTGATTTCCTGTTTGGACATGCGATTGCGCGACATGAAGCGCAGGCGTTGCCAGAAATAATCCAGCCCGGCGATTACCGCCAAGGCCGAGAGGGCGGCCATCATCACCTTGAACAACAGCCGCGACATGTCGTGCATCACCATGATGGTCGACTGGTTGAGAATGGCTTCCAGCCCGCCGCGCTCCGGCCAAAGTTGGGTCCAGATCGCCAAACCCACAACCGCGATCTTGGCCAGGCCTTTGATCAGGTTGATCCAGCCTTCGGCGCCAAACAGGCGCTTGAAACCGGCCATCGGCGACACTTTGGAGAAATCGGGCACTATCTTGTCGAAGGACAGGCTGGGCCGGCTTTGCAGCACATGGCCGGCAAGACCGGCGGCGATCATCACGGCAAAGAAAGGTGCCAGCGCCAGGGCAATCTGCGGCAGCAGGAGGCGGATCATGGCTGCGAGCCCCGCGCCATCCACACTCATGGTCTCGGGTTGCTGCAGGAACAGGCTCAGCGAACGCGCCAATCCCATGGCGGTGTATTTGCCGAACATGGCGACCGCCAAGGTGCCGCCGCCCAAAAGGATGAAGGTGGTGACTTCCGGCGATTTGACGACATCGCCCTGCTCATGCGCCTGTTCGAGCCGTTTTGCTGTCGGTTCTTCGGTTTGCTGCGATTTGTCCTGGTCGTCTGCCATGGCTTAAAGAAACACCGCCATGGAGTTGGTGTAATAGGTCAGGAAAACCGTCATCAACGAGCCGATCAGGGCCAGCATGATGACAAAGCCGCACATGATGTTGAGCGGCACGGCGACAAAGAAAATCTGCAATTGCGGCATCAGGCGCGCCAACACGCCCAGCCCGGCATAGACCGCGAAGCCGAACACCAGGAACGGCGCCGCCAGTTGAAATCCCAGGGCAAAGGACGAGGAGGTGAGCTGGATCACCAGTTGCGCCATATCGCCGACCGGCAGGTGGCCGCCAGGCGGCAGCATGCGATAGCTGCCGGCGATGGCGCCGATCGCCAGGTGATGCAGGTTGGTGAGGAAGATCAGGGTCGTCCCCAGCAACATCATGAAGTTGCCGACAACGGCGCCTTGGGTGTTCTGGGTTGGATCG
>Ga0105242_10004602_pt1 | contig 10693 bp, 9 predicted proteins | sample KBSM24metaG_FD_81521 | JGI IMG/M metagenome (GOLD analysis project Ga0105242, IMG submission 81521) | Miscanthus rhizosphere microbial communities from Kellogg Biological Station, Michigan, USA - KBS M2-4 metaG | ecosystem: Host-associated > Plants > Roots > Rhizosphere > Soil | place: Michigan... | reverse complement strand
GTGTTGTGTAGTCAAGGCCCAAACCGAAGCCATGTGTTTTTACCTTTGTGGCGCTATTCACCACAGTCGAATATACAGCACCGTTAGACAGATTGATCAATGCATTTCTGCCAAGAAAATCCTTGTACTGTCCCCAATACCCATAAACATCAATGAGTAATTTGTCGGCGATTATGCTTTTGTATCCGATTTCAAAAGAACGATTGCTTTCAGGTTTAAATTCTTTATAGACATAGGGACGACCTGCAGGCACACCATTGACCAACTCCTGGATATTTCCATCCTTAGACCCCATATAGTCCATCACCCAGGGTAACCCGCCTAAAATAGTATAATCACCAACATTCAACCTGATATACTTTTGTTGAGTGGATGGGAAACGATAGGCTGTCTGATAAGACATCCGCAGGTAATTATTTTTAACCAGCTTTACCAATGCTGTGAACCGTGGTGTGAAATGTCCTTTAAAATCTTCATTCTTATCGTAACGTCCGGAAGCCGATAACGTCAGGTAGCTATTGAATAAATGTTTTGTCAGTTGAGCATAGGCCCCCGTTTCATTGATCCGGATGGGCTTGGCGGTATCAATAAATAAGGTGCCTTTCGAATCAAGAATATATTTTTTCAAACTGGCGCCAACGATAAGCTCCACAAACTTTATCTGTCTTGAAAAATTATATTGCGCTTCGTTCATCCACAACTGCGACTTTTCAAGAAACAGACCACCGTGAGGTATCGGAGTTTTGTTTACCTCGCTGAGTAGTTGTTTGAACGCTGCGGAACCGGCAACCGGGCGACCATTATCTGCATAACCACGAGCCAGGTTATGCGCAGTGATGTCCTCCTGACCATGTAATCGCGCATCGACATAGGCCCCCGCATACTGAACATACCAGCTCCCCAGCGGGTTCGCCGGGTCATAACTTCGCTTCCACGCCTCATTAAGAATCTGGGCAGCAATGGTAGCGCTATAGGCCTTACCGGCATCCTCCTGTGTTGTATAAGTCCTGAAAAACCAATCGGGGTGGCGGAGTTCAAATTTGTATTGGCCGAGTTTAATGTTTTTGAAAACATAACGGTTATTACCCGTGTAAACCGTATTGCCCGTGGCCCAATATCCGACTAATTGTGCCTGTAGTTTGTCATTGATTTTATAATGCAACGCTCCCGACAACTTGATATTTTTCGTTACAGGATCAATCATGTCTTTTTCGTTGTAACCCGTTCTTGTGACTGTTACCGGTCCACTCATCGAATTGGCGAGTTGCAGGATTGCCTGTTGTTCTGCGCTGCCGGTCGGGTAGCTTCCGGCGATGCCATAAACGATCGGTCGTATATCAGTGTTAGTCTCATCACCATATACATTAACACCCTCATAGCCCGGGTCTGTCTTTCGGTCACCCGGAATTATTCTTCCTGTGTTACCACTTCTTGTATAGTTATTGGAGTCGCTGGCAAGCCAGTCCGTTGCTCTTGTATATTGGGCACCGATCTTAAATGCAAATTTGTTATTAATGACTTTTGCAAAACGCATTGAATAATCTCCGTATGGGGTGGAACCGCCACGAGCCGACGGACCGATATGCATGACTCCCTGTTTTGCCTCCATGCTTAATCCCTCATATTTAAAGGGATCCTTGCTCTTGATTAAAATGGTACCATTCATACCGCCGGGACCATACAAAGCCGATGAGGCGCCGGGTAATAATTCAACATTATCGACGTCCAGTTGGGTCAGACCGACAAAATTACCAACAAAGAAATTCAATCCGGGTGCCTGGTTATCCATGCCGTCTACAAATTGATTTACCCTGGAACTGCCGCTGCCATTAAAGCCCCGGGTGCTGATCGTATTAAATAATAACCCGGATGTTGTGATGTCAACTCCCTTTGATGTTTTAATGACGTCATAGTAATTAGGAGACGGAGAATTTTGTATTTTTTTGTTTCGAACGATTTCAGTCGTTACTGGCGTCTCGACAAGACGGGTAGGATAAAATGTGCCCCCTACCACTGCGGCGTCATAAGTTTTATACTCTGGTTTCATCACGACGTTGATCGTTTCACCCGGGGTTGAAACCGGCCGTTCAACATTTTCGTATTCAGCAAAAGAGAAAACCAGGGTAATAGGAATTACTGTCCCGGCCCTGATGTGAAATGCGCCTTTGCTGTTGGTCATCGTTACAGCGTTACTGCCTTTAATGGTAATAGAAACTGATTGCATCGGAGTACCGCTACTGTCAGTAACCGTACCGCTGACATCCTGCTGGGCGTTGCAGCATGTTGCTATAATTAATGCAATACCAAAGAGGTGAAATTGACGTGACTTTTTCATGATTTGATGGTTTAATTAAACAATAGTTGGTTCTTGATAATCATTCCCGGATGCGATCTATACAGGAATTATTTTTACAATTTTTACAGGAAAGTTTTTCCCTACCATCGCGGCCATCGCTTATTTCGCCGGATTCCCTGTTGCGAACTTCGGGGGGACGGTAATAGAAACGCTGAACCTTGTCACTAATAACAGCATGTTTAAAAGGAACCGTGCCGAATAAATGATCCCACCAGGTAACCGTAACACCAAAACATTTGTCTGTATACCTGCAATGATGGTCAATATGAAACTTGTGCAAATTCGGGAATACCCTTGCCGACCATTTCCGGTGCAAAAGGAGATGCATAAATGTATACACAGTAAAGCCCGCAAACCATCCGTAAAAAAGCGTAAAATAGTTGTCAAAAAAAATGCAGCACAACGTAAGAATAGCAGCGCCCATGATCAAAAGCATCCGGTGAACATGCCGGATGATCATATGCGAAGGTTGCTGGTGGTGATGATCATGATTTAGCCATTTACCGGGACCTTTTTTCTGGTTACCATGATGCATTATAAACCGGTGAGCATAATATTCAGTAAACGTCCAGCCAAACCACCCTGCCATAAATATCAACACATGAAAAACGCTTCGTTGAGTAGTTTTGCTGGCAACTAACAAGACCGGAAACAATAACGACGCAGCCCAGATTACACTGTTTATTCGTGCTGACATAGCTGCTGAGCGGTTGGAAGATTTAGAAGATTTCATATAGATTAATTTAAAAGAATTCGATTAGGCTGCATTCCCGGAAAAGGTCCGGTTATGTGCTGTAATGGCTTCCGTATTCATCGCGGATAATTTTCTCATCCGTTTTTCTATCATTCTATTTTTAATGGCGCCGGGAAGCACACGGTTTAAACACATAAAAAACCTGTTACAACCACCGGGAATAATTATTTCCTTGTTATTTAGTAGACCCTTAATTGCAATTGAAGCCGCACGCTCCGGCGTCATGGACGACGAACGGGTCCATCGGTCACCATGCTGATTGAGAAAAAAGAGCTCCGGTGTTGTCTTAATGCCTCCCGGACATAAAATGCTTACGGATACACCATCCTTTTTTAATTCGCGACTAAGAGATCTCGAAAAGAAATAAATAAATGATTTGGTTGCTCCATATACCTGCTTCTGAGGTGGGTAGAAAAATATGGCGAGGCTGCTCACATTGAGAAGGTAGGACCTCGTATGCTTCTTCAATTCCGGCATCAGAAGATGGGTTAGGTGAACGACGCTCATTATATTCAACTGGAGCAGCTTTTGCCAGGTATCAAAACTTTTTTCCGTAAAAGAACTGGTCACTCCGCCACCTGCATTATTAATAAGCATGGTAATGGAAAAGTTATTTTCTATAATCCTTCTCCATAAATACAAGCGATCTTTCTCATCTATTAGGTCCAGTTCAAACTCGCATACCAACACGTTGTATTTATGCCGGATAAATGAAGCCACCTGGTATAATTCAATCGATGGAAGCGCGACCAGTATAAGGTTCATGCCCCGCCCGGCGCATTCCAGCGCTATTGCTTTTCCGAGGCCTTCACTACCGCCGGTTATCAATGTATAAGTCTGTTTTGTATTTTCCATGTTCTCATTTTTTGAAGGTGTTCAATTGTTCTTTGCAGACCCAGTTCAAATGGAGTAATTACATAACCCAGCTGTTTGACCGCTTTGCTGCAATCAAAAGTTTTATCGAGATTGAAACGACGCACCATGGCTGGTACCAGTAAAGGATCATGATCAGAAAATTTTCCCCGCATCATTTCTATAAAGCCCCAGGATCTAAGCATCCAGGAAGGAATGCGTATGACCATTTTTTGGGTTCCACTGATTATTTGGAAAAGTTCAATGAAGCGGCGATAAGAAATGTTTTCGCCTCCCAGAATATATCGCTCGCCGGAAGCGCCTTTTTCCATCGCCAGTATGTGACCGTTCACCACATCATCAATAAATGAATAGTTTGAAATGGCGTCCAGCCGCCAGGGTAATAAATTTATCCGACTTCTCAATAACATGTCCACAAACCGGTTGACACCACTGCTGTTTCGGTTTAATCCCGGACCATAAATTCTCGCCGGATTTACAATCACCGCATTCAGGCCTTTTTGACTATAGTGCCTAACCAGTCGTTCGGCAAGATATTTTGAAAGATCATAGTCGTTATCGAACGAAGACACGCGCGGATCATTCTCCGTAAATAAATGGTTTTTTGAAGCGCTCCATACACCACAACTACTGGTATACACCAATTTTTGGATCTCATTTCTCACGGCCGCATGCAGAACATTCTCTGTGCCCGTTACATTCTGTTCGTAAAAAGTCTCGGGCTTTTTTACCCATAATTTTGAAATAGCAGCGGTATGATAAACATGAGTGCATCCTTCCATAGCGACCGATATGCTCTTTTTGTCAAGCAGGTCACCTTTGAAAAGCTTTATTTCGGATCCGCGTAATAATTGTTCAGCGGACAGCGATCTCACCAAGGCATGTACGATATGACCTTCTGATGCGAGAGTGTGGACCAGTTTGTTACCTACATATCCGGATGCACCGGTCACAAAAATTTTCATGCAAAACTATTTTTGAGATGAAGACATTTTTCGGATAGTTTGAATTCATAGGTTATTGCCAACGCCAGATGAATCACGATAGCCGGCCAGGCACCCCCGAACCATATGCTCATTGTACATAAAACAATACCGAGCGGAACGCATCCCCACATTTCATTCCTGCCACTGAAGCAATGCACTAGCACATACAGGAAAACATTAATCAAGACGGCTGGAATAATGCCAAAGCTGATCGTACAGTCTCTTAACAAATAACCGCGAAACCAGGCCTCATAGGCAATCAGAAAAAGGATCCTCACAGTGAAATACCGATACATAAATCCCTTTGTAAGAAAAACAGCAGCGGTTTTTTGACTTTCAATCCGCGTAAACTCATTTTCGGCCTGCGTAGCCGCTATTATGACGGCATTGATGGTTAGCAGTATAAGCACAATCAGTTTCAACGCTCCCGGAAACCCATTACCCATGATAACCGATGAAAAAGACTGATCGAATATATTAGCCGGTATTACACCTAACCATAAAATGCCAGCGATCTGTAACCCGGTCAATGCTCCAGTATTGCTTACCGCTCCTTTCTGGTCAAAGAGCTTGTGGCCTCCATTCAATTTGCTGATAAAACTGAGCAGAAAGAAAACAGCATAACAAATAGCATATTTGAAAATAAATTGCAGCGGTTCCATATAGATATCTTTTATTTTGAAAGAATGAATTCGACCGTGTAGTAGCTGCTATCAATTTTAACTTTGACACAAATCCCGTCCCGGTAATAATATTCATTGCTGTTCCCATCCGGCAAGTGAAGTTTATAGATATGGGTTCCCATTTTTTCTACGGTTGCCATTTTTTGCTGACTGTCACAATAAACCTTTTGCAAGCCGGTAGGTTCAGCGAAATACATGCTCAGTACGTTAAACGTTATAGGGCCGATGCCGAGTTTTTTTTGCCCCGATGCATCATCGATCTCATAACCTTTGTCTCCGAGCCGGGTGTGTATATTCGCTTTTACCGTCTCATTGAGTTTTCTGAAAATGTATGAATGGATCATCTGGCCATTCAGGAATTCCGCATATTCTGTGGAAACAATTTTAAATAACATAAGAACTCTCACATTTAACTCCGAATTCATGCTGATGATGGTTTTGTTACCGGCAGTACTTTTATGAAGAGTAACCCATCCTGTCTCCAACCCGTGTCGTATTACTTTATAGGTGAGCGCCTGCTGTTGCGAAGACAGTAAACAGGGTCTGAGGATTAGAAAAATAATCATTGTAAACGCGACATATGTTTTGCGATAAGACAATCCTGAGGTTATTTTACAATAGAAAGACTTAAGATCTCTGTTTTTCATTATCCTCAATATGATATAAACAAGTGCCGGTATCATCTTAAAAAGTTTAGTTGGTAAAAGGATGGTAAAGAAATGACCGGATATGTGTGTGTCTTTTAAAAATGGACAGCGATGCCGGTTCGAAGTTGCCATGACGAGGACTGCAGCGCCGGCGATATTTCGATCCTGTTTGCGTTTACCATAAGATTCGCTTTTCTTTTGTTTCTACCGGATGCAATGAACAGTGGAATACTGCCCAACATCGCCCCGGTTCCTACCAGAATCAAACCAGCAGAGACGGCGGCTTTCTCAAACCCAGATGTAAATCCGTCGGAGTCTTTCGGTTGAATCGCCAGGGCTACAGCGTTTAGTGCGATACCAGTGCCCAGAAGGGACCATGCTGCCGAACTTTGTTTTTTACTTTTTAATCGTAGGCGTTCCTCGAGATTCACGTTTAATTCTTTCGTGCGGGAAGAATCATACTGCGCGTAGGTCAATGTGGTCGTAATGAAGGCCAGAAATCCGGCCAATAGCATCTTTCTCATTTTTTGAAGGTTTGTGTGAATGAATTTTGATGTCGTTTCAAAAATACCTGCACCAAAAGCCCTTCCCTAACTGCATTTTGCGGACGGATCGATGGGGATACGCAATTTTTACTAAGAGGAGCGCGGCGAAGAAATTGAGCAGTCGTTATTTGCAAAATATACCCCGGTATGATCTCCCAGCAGTATTTTCCGCAAAACAAACTTTAAAAAGGGGGATTAACTTCCCGGCGGGTAGCACTGCGACCAAGTACCTAACTTTGCCGCACGGTATGAAAAAAGGACCCATAAAATTGATCGAATGCCCACGGGATGCCATGCAGGGATGGAAATCACTAATACCAGCAGAAAAAAAGGCAGACTATATTAACACCTTATTGGAGGTGGGATTCGATACAATTGATTTCGGCAGTTTTGTTTCACCTAAGGCCATCCCTCAAATGGCTGATACCAGCAAGGTCGTGACCCTGTTAAGACCCCGCACGGGTGGCACAAAACTTCTTGCCATCATTGCTAATCAACGCGGGGCCGAAGAAGCCAGCCTGTATGATCAAATTCACTATCTGGGATTTCCCTTTTCGATTTCTGAAACGTTTCAATACCGGAATACTCATTCCACCATACAGGAGTCGTTGAAAAGGGTAGAGGCAATTCAGGAGATCTGCCGGCAAAAAGGTAAAGAACTGGTCGTTTATATTTCAATGGCTTTCGGCAACCCTTATGGAGATGCTTACTCGGAAGAAATAGCATATGAATGGGCAGCGAGGTTGACACAACTGGATATAAAACGATTTCCCTTGCCGATACCGTCGGACTCGCTTCGCCCGACCATGTATATAGAATGACAAGATACCTTGTGGAATCATTGCCAGAAATAGAAATAGGGGTTCACCTTCATTCAACCGCTGATAACTGGCAATTGAAATTGGAGGCAGCTGTCAATGCCGGGTGCCTGCGTTTTGATGGCGCATTAAAAGGTATTGGAGGCTGCCCGATGGCTAATGATGAATTGGTAGGAAACATGAATACCGAGTGGATGATTGATTTCTTTGAAAAGAACCAGATGATGGGAGAATTGAATCAGTCAGCGCTGGAGAAAAGCCTGGCCTTGGCTACCGAAATATTTGTATAAAGGATTACTTATGAATTTCATGGTTGATATCGATAACAGGAAAATGCAGTCGCAGATCAACTATCGGCACAAAATTTTTCTGATTGGCTCCTGTTTTACGGAACATATCGGCAATGCACTTGAAGAGCTAAAATTTTCCGTGCTTCAAAACCCGAATGGTATACTTTTCGACCCTGCGAGCGTTTGCAAAAGTCTTGTATCGTACATGGAGAACCGTCGTTATACTGAAGATGACTTGTTCCGGTTGAATGAAGTATGGAATAGTTGGGAACATCATAGCCGCTTTTCCAACATTGACAAAGATGCCTGTTTACAGTATATAAATGAGTCGCAGCAACAAGCACATGCATTTCTTAAGGAAGCAGATTGGGTCGTTATTACTCTCGGTTCATCTTTTTCATATCACCTTACCGAACTGGCCAAACCCGAACCCGGTATACAGAAGGAGGCTGGTCATTATGTGGAAGGCCTACCGGTCGCCAATTGTCACCGGGCACCTGCTCAATGGTTCAATAAACATTTACTGGGAATTGATGAGACGGTAGCGATGCTTGATAATACTTATCACCGGCTCCTGCAGTTTAATCCCAAACTAAATATCATTTTTACAGTCAGCCCGGTTCGACATATAAGAGATGGCGTAATTGAAAACAACAGGAGCAAGGCCAGGCTGCTGGAATCTGTCCATCACCTTGTAAATAAGTTTAACCGGCTCTACTATTTTCCCGCCTATGAACTCGTAATTGACGTGCTGCGGGATTACCGATTTTATGATACCGATCTCGTGCACCCAAATTATATGGCCACAGAATTTGTACTGGAAAAATTCATCGCGGCAGCGATGGATGAGGAAGCAGAAAAATTAATCCCCGAAATTAAAAAAATTGTGACGGCCCGCAAGCATAAGGCTTTTCAGCCCGAAACAAAAGCTCATCACCAGTTCCTCCGCAGCCATTTTGAAAAAGCAAATCAATTACAGGCAAAGTATCCATTCCTGGATCTGAAAAAAGAACTGATTTATTTCTCTCAGATATGAGTGATGCGGTAAATTGTTTTCTGATGATAGGTCTGCCCCGGTCGTAGAACCGTATCGGGGAAGTGTGGTATATTCACAGCATTGGGATGCTTCTGTGTTTCGAGACAAAATCCCGAAGAACGACCATACGGGGTATTGTTTTTACCTTGAAGTGCCGCAATTCCACTACCTGTATAAAAGTGTACAACCGGTTCCGTTGTTAAGACATCGAGTTTCAATTTCGATTCTGTTGAATACACTTCGGCTGCAAGGCCCAATTCATTATCCCTTTTATCAATCACAAAACTCTGATCGTATTCATTTTCATTTCCCCATCGTTCCGCGATTCTGCGAAAATTTTTAAAGTCATATTTCGTGTCATCAACAGGTATATAATTACCCGTAGTCGTGTAATTCAAATCCTGCTCCAGTATCGAAGATCCGTGGATTTTAATAAAATGATCGTTGATGTTTCCGCTGCCATTGTTAAGATTAAAATAACTATGATGGGTAAGGTTGACAGCGGTCACCTGATCGGTTGTGGCTACATATTCATGACTCAGTTCATCATTATCATTTAAGTGGAATGTTATCGAAACATCCAGGTTTCCGGGATACCCTTCATCACCATCCGGGCTCCTTAGATTGAATATCACCTTGTTATTTTTCTCGTCTGCGAAATCCACATTCCAAATTTTTTTATCGAAGCCCGACAAGCCACCATGAAGATGGTCAGTCCCCATATTGATGGGAAGTTGAAATTTTATACCATCAATCTCCATCCTGCCATCTTTAATGCGATTGCCATATCGACCAACGGCGGCTCCAAATAAAGGATAATTGCGCAGATACGTTTCATTTAGATAATCGGCCGGCTTTTCAAAACCCAATACGATGTCATTGTACAGGCCGCCCTGTTTTATTTTGAATGAAAGAATAATAGCGCCATAATTGGAAATCAAAACTTCCGTTTGATTTTTATTGACTAAGCGGAAAACAAAGACTTTTTGATCGGCGGTCTTTATAGAAAAAGGGATGGGGCTTGTTTGCATAAAAGTTTTCTATAAGCTAAAATTATATTCCCTGGAGAGGAACTGTTCAAGATTCTTTAAAAGAGTCAGTTGGTTCAGCGCTCTGTCGAAGTTTTGCTCGGGATAGTTTATCTGGTAATAAATATCATCATTTAGATAATCAGCTATAAACCGTAGAGCCTGCATATAGATCATCAGCAGGCCCGCGCTGTGAATATATTGTTTTTCACCTTCGGTGAGATAATTATTCATCACGTCCAGGTAGCCGCTGACAATCGCCTTATAAAAATCTTTGCGGACATGAAGGTTTTCAAAATCAGTGCTGTGCTCATCGCTGCTGCATGCCATCGAGCGGATCATATCACCGAGGTCAGAAAAGAAATAGCCCGGCATCGTAGTATCAAAGTCGATCGCACAGATCACATTGCCGGTCTTTTTATCAAAAAGAACGTTGGCAATTTTAGCGTCATGATGCATTACCCTTTTTGGAAACGCCGAAGACTTAATGATGCGATCATAAAAATCCTTGTATTTTTTTCGACGTTGGATTTCCTGGATCAACAGGGCCGCCTTTTGTAGCCTCGCGGGTTTTGCGGCAGCAAGAGCTTCTTCAAATTGACTGTAACGGAAAGAAAGGTTATGAAAGTCGGGAATCACTACATGAAGGCTTTCGGCATCGAATGATGACAAAAAGG
>Ga0105242_10004596_pt1 | contig 10701 bp, 9 predicted proteins | sample KBSM24metaG_FD_81521 | JGI IMG/M metagenome (GOLD analysis project Ga0105242, IMG submission 81521) | Miscanthus rhizosphere microbial communities from Kellogg Biological Station, Michigan, USA - KBS M2-4 metaG | ecosystem: Host-associated > Plants > Roots > Rhizosphere > Soil | place: Michigan... | reverse complement strand
CGGCCGATGCCGGGCTGCGTGCCATAACCGAATCCTGGCTGGGCACCTATCAAAAGGTTATTGCATCCGGTGGGTTCACTCGCCAAGACTTGCGTCGCATTGATCCCAATCCTCGGCTAGCCATGTTGATTGAATGTGGAGTGGTCATGGGTGACCAGCAGGCGGTCACTGATCTCCGTGCAGGTTTTGAGCGGGCTGTCGCTGGTGCAATGGAGTAATCCCTATCCCATGTTGGTTCTCTGGGGCATCGTCGCACTATTCCTGACTGTGGAGCCGATTGGAGGAGCATGGGCAGAAGACACTCTCGGAGTCAGACCACTATTGACGATTGCGCCCAAGGACCTCCATAGGATCCTGCCACCTGACTCCCACATTATGGTCGATCCCCCGTCGATTGAACTGTTTCTTGATGCACTCGATACAAGCCCGCCGGACTGGGGCCTGGTATATGGCCACGGCCACCATAACTCTGAACGTGACGAACGATTATTCAGGTTGAACCGGGAGCGTGATGCCAAGCGTGCAGGCAATCATGTCTTGACTCAACTCATCACCTTTGTCTGGTTCGGCGAATTGTCCCGGTATGACGCGGAAGCCGGTGGATTTCACGTGGCCCTCGGCCCCGAGTTTACGCCGACTAGGTGGGGTGTTGTGCGATTCAAGTATGAGTATATTGAGGGTGATCTTGTGGCAAAGGCTTCGGCGCCGCTACGGGACGAACTCGAACTACGGTTGGCGCGAGGTGAGCCGGTCGATATCATCGTAGCCATGACCGGGCGGCTCATTCCGGAGGAGTCGTTGTTGTACGATTTCTCTCATGACCAAGAGGGTCTCGGCGTGATTATGCCGGTGGTGAAGCTTGAACGGCTCGATTATCTGTTGAGGCCACATAAATCCGACCTTTTCCATTGACTCCCAATTCTCTCCAGCCGCTCTTCCAGTCCTGTCTCCCTATCTACAGTCGCATCCCTGCTGGTGGCCCCTCGATTCTGTTTTGATGGATTGCATCGTCGGCATCTCGATCAACTTTTGCAGCGGCGTGCTGCAAACCATTGGATTATCAAGAAGTTCGAGATAGTTCCGGTTGCTGCTACACTTAGCCATGCGGATGACCGGATCAGAGAGGGTTTTCACCTTCGATAACTTAATCCATTCAGGAGGAGTACCGGCTAATGTTTAGCAGGCTGTTGAGAGAGTATACGTCGCCTCGTCGCTTGCTGCTGCCTTGCCCGCGGCAACACACTGCTAACAGGCCAAGTCGACCGAAATCCCTACTGGTTCCCGGCTGCCTTGTCATGGTCTGCCTTGCCATGACTGCCTGCACAGGAGGAACCAACACGTCGAAGATCTACAGGGCCGACGGACAGGCTAGCAAGGGTGTCGTGAACGAGACAGACTATGATGAGCAGACGTCGGCTCAAGCTACACAAGATTCGAAGGCGAAACGCCAAGCACCGGCTCAGCAGATGACAGAGCAGCGAAGAACCAAAAAAGTAGAGCAAACCGAAGGCCTCAGCGTTGCTCCAAAACGACGACCGAATGACCCGATCTACGTGAGCCTCGTCCCCCCGGTTCTCGACAGCAAGATGCGGGAAGCGGAGAAATCAAAGGGCTCAGTTGATCGACAGATTCGGAGCGAATTCACTTCCGATCCTATCATCAAACTCGTCGAGGGCGACCGTAGTTCCTTGGAGAAAGGGAAACGTCGTTCTGTACCATCTATTGCAGATGTTGAAGTCACTCCCAAGGTTTCAATCAAGGACGTCTACATCCTGCAGCCCAAAACCGGCAAGCCTGGCAAGATGACTGCCGTCATATTCGAGGCAACGATCACTTCCCAAGAACCCCCTGTCACTTCCACCGTGTCAGAAACCGGGCATTATTTGCAAAACGTGGAAGTCTCCAAGCGGTTTGCCTCGCAGATTAAACAGATCATCCTAGAGAGGATCGGGCCTGAGATCCCTGCTCATTGACGCAAAAGCTGACTAGCCTTCTTCATATCTCCATAAAGGCTGCGCCGCTTTTCCCAACTATCTCCCTTGTCCCTAGCCGGTTGGTCCTTCTGCTACTACGTGCATGGCTGCGTGTTGTCAACGTGCAGCTGGAAGCTTGACGAGGACATCCTGCTCACACTAGACTAGCAAAATGCTGGTATTTCACGAGGAGCTTCTATGGCAGAACTGCGTGTGCTGAATAAGGAGAAAAAGTCGACAACAGTACAGGATTCGGCTGCGTTGACCATTCAGTTGGCCGCAGGCTTGGAAAAAATTGGCCTTGCAATGAAGAGTCGGACCTGGCGACGTGAAGGTCGAGCCGGCCTTGGACCATTGCAACGGCAAGTTCTCACTCTTCTTCGGTCCAAACCTGAGCAACGGGCACGAGTGTCTACCGTGGCAAACGAGTTGGCTGTCAGGCTTCCGACTGCGTCAGAAGTTATCGCGACACTTGAACGGAAACAGTTGGTCCGACGGCGTCATGACACAACGGACAGACGGGTCGTGGTAGCCCAGTTGACGGCCAAAGGAAATAGGGCCTCCACGCCTTCCTCCCGCATGCCGGATCGGCTTGCGACAGCGACCGAGGCGCTCTCGGAACCAGAGCAGGTCGTTCTCCTTACGTCGCTTGTGAAGATGATCCGCAGTCTCCAAGACCAGGGTGAGATTTCTGCCACGCGGATGTGCGTGTCCTGTCAATACTTTCGCCCCAATCAACATGCCGGTGCCGATCGGACGCATCACTGCGATTATCTGAAGGCTTCGTTCGGTGATAGTTCGCTACGGCTTAATTGTCAGGTATATGAACCGGCTTCCACCGCACAGGTCAATCAGACGTGGGAAAACTTTATTGGTTCTCGTACCGCCTAGGGACTGTTCTCCAGCTACTGTGGGCAGGTTGGTTGGATGGTAGTATGGACGGGATTGTGGGGAAGGAGGGGAATCATGCGTGACGGAAAGACAGCTACTCTCTTTAAAAAAGACTCAGCCCGTTCATCAGAGGATGAATGGCTCGGGCCGGAATCCCACATGCCGAATCTGAGTCGAGAACTTCGACGTCGTGAACCGAGGAGAATGGGTTTCTCTTCCGGTTGGATCGTGGGTGCGATGTTTGTGGCAGGTGTGGCAGCCGGATGTCTGACGATGAGCCTCTTCACTCGACGATCCCGGCTCTTTTAATTTTCCTTCGAAAAGGGCCCGCTGCCGTTACTCTTACCTCGGCCAAGCTGAAATACTCTCATCTTACCCACGCACTTTTCCTCTTTAGTTCGGTCCTTTTCGATACAGAAGGTGATCGGCCTCGATCTGAGTAAGCAGATCGTCCATCGCGGCTTGGACAGCTTCGACAATGGGACTCTGATCCGAAGCCGTGACCCACCGCACGCTCGACCCCACTGTTTCTCTCTCTACCAGATAGGACTTGACCGGTGGTTTCTCGGAATGACCCAGGGTTGATTCCAGGCGTAGTCGATAATAGTAGTTGTCGCTGGACCGCATGGCCAGCCAGCTTTTGACGGTGAGAGTGAGGTCGGCCGGCCTATCGTCTACCGAAGTAAAAGTCTGGCGCGATCGAATATAGTCAGTGATGGCAGACCGTAGGTCTTCTGCCGGCCACTCAAGTAAGGTGATGCCTTGCCTGTGGTCGGCTCCTTCTAGTGCGAGGGATGGCACTACGACTTGTAGTGATTGAGCGATGGTGACAGGTGAAACAGTCTGAGGCGCAGTGGTGACGTGTATTCGATGGACACAGCCCAAACTTAGCAGCAGGGAGCCGCAGAGAAGTATTCGAGAGGGATAGCACAGAAGTCTGCCGGTGCTCACGGAGTGGTTGGGGCAGAGGTGGGTGGATCAATCATATCCACATCCCGTAGGGCGCGTAGGGCCTGTTCACGGTACGGTCGGTCTGTGGGAGCCGTATAGCTGTCGATCACGCGACGATACGTGGCGCGGGCTTGGGGGTACTGGCGTTTAATGGCGAAGTATTGCCCCAATGCAAGCCAGTTTGTGGCTGCTGTTTCGTTGGCGGTCTTCATCAAGGCGAATTCCCGTTCTGCCGTCGTGCTGCCCTGTTGGGCGCCTCGTTTCCTGACCGTGTTTCCCATCTCGCTCGCCATGGCCTCAATCTGCTCATTGTCACGGATCGCCGATTCTACCCGGTTGGCCTTCAGATTGTCATAGAACGCCCCCGTATGATCCTTAATCAGGTTCGCGCGTTCTTGGTAAGTATCATGAGCACAACTTGCCAGCATCAGGCTACAGGCAATGAGCATCATGGATCTATAAGAAGCAAATCTTGGTCTGTTCATCGAATCCTGCTCCTTGAGTTATTACCAGGCGGCGGACCATTGTTCCCGAGATGACTCATCCTACCGAATTCAGAAAAGAAACGCGACTGGATGTTCCGAACCCCCGCTCTCCTCTAGTGACACATGAGTCCGAAGTATGGTAAGAGTCCCACTCATTTTGTAAGTCTCGTATTGTCCCCATCGTCTAGCCTGGCCTAGGACATTGCCCTTTCAAGGCAGTAACACGGGTTCAAATCCCGTTGGGGACACCAGCCCTCCAACTTAGTGCCGCAATTTCGCGGACTTCTCTGGACCTTCTGCAGGAGCTAACGCCTGAGCTACAGGCGAGCTACGAGAAAGAAGGTCCAAATGTCTACATTTCTACACAAAACAAGGCGCGTGTTCTATCATCGTTCTGGCATACCGAGACGGCTGCGTAGGCTGTTGAACGGTCGGTCAGAAATCTGGCGGTCTCTGGGCACGACCGACCAGCATGAGGCAGCAGCGCGGTCGGCACAGTGGAATGCCAGAGTGCAGCGACTCCTTGTGACACTCCGCAAGCATGGGGAGAAGATGACAAAGGAACAACGGGAACTACTCGTCTCTCGCTGGCTTGAATCATCCCTGGAAGAGGCAGAGGACTATCGAGCCATTTGCGGGCCAGTCTCCGATGATGACCGCGAGACAAAGCAAATGATCTTGTCTGATCTATGGGAGGAAGCGAATGAGGCGCTGGTCTCCTGCGACTACCAGAAGATTGAGAAGGAAGCTGACGAACTCCTGAAATCTGCGGGTCTGCCCACTCTCGATCACGAAGGCGCTGATTTCGGTCGACTCTGCCGTCGGCTGCTCCAGGTAAAACAAGAATACTTTGGGATTGAGTATTCACGATGGGATGGGGACTACAGCTATGTATTTCCAGTTCCTTCTTCGTCTTCATCTGCTTCATCTGGTCATTCCTCGGCGAAGCAGAAGGGGAAAAATAGCAAGAGGTTCAGCGAGGTCGTGACCCTGTACTTCAAGGAAAATGCTCGAGCGGAACGTACCGATGCTCAGGTGAAGGCCGAACTGGACAGGTTCGTTGCCTCACTAGGCGGGGATAGGGAAATCGGTCTGATCACGAAAGAAGATTGCAGGGCGTACAAGGAAGCATTGCAGAACACCCGCAAGCTTGGTCCGGCGACGGTGATAAAGCATCTGTCCAACCTATCGTCAATTTTCAAATGGAGCGAAGCCCAAGGATTCGTTCCCGAGAACACCAATCCCGTCCGCGGTCTCGCGCCGACCAAAAAAGCGGCAAAGAAGGCGGCACAGGACCGAAGGCCGTTCACCGATGAGGAATTACTTCAGGTGTTCGGAGCAAAGGAATTCATGAAGCAGCGGGACTCGAACCCTGCTCGTTACTGGCTCCCGCTGATCTGCCTCTACCAAGTCACAAGACGGGAGGAAGCAGGGCAACTCGCGGTCTGCGACATTCAGGAAGAGGCGGGGGTGCCCTATTTCAGGATCAACGACGACGAGAGGTTGGGCCAGTCCTTGAAGAACGAGGGATCGCGGCGAAGGGTACCGATTCATTCTTCTTTAGTCCAATTGGGATTCCTCGAGTACATGAAGAATGTCAAATCCGCAGGACACACGAGGCTCTTTCCATCACTGACTCGTGGCACGAACGGATACTCCGATCCGGTCGGCAAGTGGTTCGGGCGACTGCTCCGAAGCGTCGGCATCGACGATCCCGCGATCGTATTGCATAGCACTAGACACACCGGCATCTCTCGGCTGACTGGTGCGGGCGTCCCGCAGGACATACGTGAAATCCTCGCCGGACATGCAGCGGCGGGCGTGCATGGACAAACGTATGTGCACAGAGATCAACTGCCGTTGCGACTCTTGAAAGACAACTTGGAGAAGCTCCGCTATGATGGTGTGGTGAAGGCGTTGCTGATGTAGTCATCGCCGCTCAAAGGAGGAAGGCCGGGGGGGGGAATCTATTTCTAGTGCTACTGGCTTCTGCTGATCTGTCGCTTCTAAATCTGCCGACGTGATGAAGCCGGACGGTTAGCCGTCATCGATATTCAAACAGCGGCTTCCCTCTCGTACATTCTAAACCGTCACGCCTCGATCCGACCGTTGCATACGCAACGAGTCCGGGCATTATCAAATTATTTGCTAGATAATATTTTGGATGGTGGAGTACACTGCATCGATTTAATTTGCGCGTGCACAAACGATCCGGACTGTATCGATGAAGCGAGGTACACGTACAGGTCGGTCACTTCTTTCACTCTGTACGGGTGCCGGCGGCCTCGATATTGGGATAGAGAGAGCCGGATTTTCAGTTTCAATCTGCGTAGAACTCGATGTCGACGCTCGACATACCCTAAAGGCCAACCGTCCGGATTGGCCACAGGCTGAGCCTGGCGATATTAATCGGATCACGCCTCGCCAGATTCTGACACAAGCCAGTCTTGGAAAACGTGAGCTAACTCTTCTTACGTGTGGGCCGCCCTGCCAGCCGTTTTCAAAGTCAGCTTATTGGGCGAATGGAGGCACACGAGGATTGAGAGATCCGCGTGCAAGCGCTCTTCAAGTCTATCTGAATGTTGTCCAGGCAGCTCTGCCTCGCGTTCTGCTTCTCGAAAACGTGAGAGGGCTCGCCTCTAACGGAAAAGATGGCGGCGGTCTTCACATCATTCAAGATGGGCTTCGAAGGATAAATCGAAAGCAGGGCACTGCATACGAATTACAACTCGTTAACTTAAACGCTGCGGACTATGGTGTGCCGCAGTGTCGTGAACGTGTGTTCATCCTTGCGAGCATTGATGGTCGCACGTTCAAACTACCCCCCAAGACGCACGGGAATGAAGCCCACCTCGAACCATCCCGTACAGTCTGGGATGCTATCGGCGATCTCGATCAACCAAGTCGCCTCGCTGAATTGGAGGTTGCGGGCAAATGGGCCGACTTGTTGAAAAGCATTCCGGAAGGCAAGAACTATCTTTGGCACACACCGAGAGGTGGTGGTGAGCCTCTATTCGGATGGCGAACAAGGTACTGGTCCTTTCTGTTGAAGCTCTCCAAGCGCCAGCCATCATGGACGATTCAAGCAGTGCCAGGACCGGCCACGGGTCCGTTTCATTGGCGAAATCGGCTCCTCTCCATAGAGGAGCTTGCGCGTCTCCAAACTTTCCCTCGTGGCTTCAACTTTTTCGGAAACAGGCGATCAGCTCACCGTCAAATTGGTAATGCGGTCCCTTGCGCGATCGGTGAGCTATTGGGCATCGAGATACGACGACAGTTTCTTGATGAGCGGGATCTGCCGCGGGACCTCACTTTAATTCCGGAAACTCGTGAACACTGTCCGAAACCATATCCACTACAAGCGGTTCCCCGGAAATATATGAGTCTGAGGAAGAATCATAGTGATCATCCAGGGACAGGGCTTGGACCAGGAAGGGTATGGGAGTCTGTGGCAACGCAGGGCACGGTCGGGATCTGACATGGTTCTAATTCGACCACAAGTAAGGATGTATTCTGCTTTTGCACGACTGAACTATAAGCAATGGTATGCAATCGCTGAGTTCGTAGATAACTCCTTACAGAGCGCGCTTGCCAATATGGATGCCCTTCGTCGTGTTGACGGTCCGAACTACCGTCTACGTGTCGAGATTACTGCGAACGAACAGGGGATTGAGATCCGAGACAATGCAGCAGGCATACAAAGCTCTGAGTATGCGCGTGCATTTCTTCCGGCTGCACCACCTACTGATACATCCGGCCTGTCCGAGTTTGGACTTGGAATGAAGGCCGCGGCGAGCTGGTTCTCGCGTCACTGGTCGGTTCGAACAAGTGCGCTCGGCGAACCGGTGGAACGGACCATTACCTTTGACATCCCCAGGATCGTCGCCACCAACTGCGAATACCTGGAGCCTGAAGAACACGTCGCCCATGCTGATGAGCATTTCACAACGCTGTCGCTCCGTAATCTTCAGATAATCCCACGGGGACGGACACTTGGAAAAGTCAAAGACCATTTGCGGAGTATCTATCGAATCTTTTTACGCAATGGCCTATTGGAACTGCGATTTAACGACGAACCGCTGTCTTACGAGACGCCAACGTTTCTTCACGTACCGTATCATGCGACGCCCAGAGAACCGGCTGTAACCTGGCGTAAGGATATTGAACTCGATTTAGGTGATGGACATCGGGTCAAAGGATGGGCGGCTCTTCTGGCGCGCGCGAGCGTGGCAAACGCAGGATTTTCTATCTTTCGTCGTCGTCGGCTTATCCAGGGGAGCCATGGTGACGGGTATCGGCCGGAGGTTATCTTTGGAACGCCAAATAAGTTTGTCTACCAGCGGCTCGTCGGTGAGCTCGAGGTTGAAGGCTTTGCCGTAAGTCATACGAAAGACGGAGTTCAGTGGGAGGACTGGGAGGAGGACATCCTCACGTGGGTCAAGAACAAGCTGGATGAGGAACCTTTACCACTGCTCGATCAAGCCACGAATTATCGAGCCCGACCAATCCCGAACCGTGATATTGCACAGCAAGCTACCCAGGACACGAGCCAGGCGATCGCACAACATCTTCCGCCTATCATTGACGAGCAAATCAGATCTGAACCTGATGAGCGGCCTCTTCCCGATGAACTCGACGAACTCGGTGGGCATCCAACCGGCAGCGCGCAGGCCGAACTCAAGCTTGAGCACGCGCATCGCCGTTGGATCGTGACGGTGGATCTCCAGTCTGAGCCGAGCCGCGACGCGTGGTATGAGTTAGCTGAAACAGTGATTGATGGCGATGTCACACGAGTGCATATCCGTGTAAATTTGGCACATCCCTTCATGGTACGGTTCACTTCTCCCGATGGGGATGAGATCGTGCCTTTTACACGTCTTGCCGCAGGCCTTGCGATAGCTGAGATCACCGCACGTGAAGTCGGCGTTCGCCAGGCCGGGACGCTGCGAATGAATCTTAACCAAATCTTGCGGTCAGCCCTTTCAGGCCCTGTCCAGCGTGGTGAGGCCAACAATGCCTAATGGTGACGAGCACCTCGTCCAAGTCGATCAACCTCGTCCGGAAGGCATCAACTGGGCGCCGGTGGTAGGAACTGTCACATCACGATTCCAGGAATATCTCTTCACCAGCAGAACTGTCCCGAGCCAAGATGAGGCTAATCGAGTTGTTAATGAGGCATGCCGAGTGCTTTCTCAGTGTGTACCTCCCAACGGGGACGGCCGAGTGCGCACAGGCCTGGTGTGCGGTTATGTTCAGAGCGGCAAGACCGCCTCTATAACTGCCATTTCTGCGCTCGCCAAAGATAACAGGTATCGAATCATTGTTCTCATTGCCGGCACAACTACGAACCTGGTTGATCAAAACAGAGAGAGACTAGAAACACATCTCAGAGCGGCCGCACCGGAGTGGACCTGGCTCATGCTCACGAACCCACGCCTTCAGAGAGACCGCCCGGAGATCGAGGCGCTTGCGCAAGAATGGCGAAGTGAGCATTACGAAGAGGAGGATCGAATGACACTAGTCATCAGCGTCATGAAAAATGTTGCCCACCTGCGGAGTCTTACAGAGCTTCTGTCTAGTGTTGACCTCTCACAGATCCCAGCCATCATCTTCGATGATGAGGCCGATCAAGCGAGTTTAAATACGCGTCCCACCGATCCCGTGGCGAGTGCGACCTATCGCCATATCGACGCATTGAGACAATCGCTTCCGCGCCATACATATCTCCAGTACACTGCGACACCTCAAGCCCCACTGTTAATTACGCGAATCGATTCACTGTCCGCAGATTTCGCTGAGTTGGTATCGGCGGGAGCTGAATACATTGGCGGAAGGGAGTTCTTTCGCTCACCCGCTCCTCATGTCGCAGTCATTCCTCCAACTGAGATCTACCAAGACAGACAGCTCCCACAGGGACCTCCGGAGAGCCTACTTCGTGCGATGCACGTCTTTTTCGTCGGTGTGGCCGCCGGGCGACTGAGGCCATCGCAACAACATCGTTCCATGCTTATTCATCCTTCTAAAGCTACCGCGACGCATCGGCAATACTACGAGTGGACGAATGGCCTTAAAACTCATTGGCAGAATCTTTTGGTGACTGGTGGTGCAGATCGTGATGACCTTATCAATGATTTCAGAGCCGCTCACCACGAACTCGCTCGAACCTGCGATGACCTTCCCACCTTCGATGAAATTCAAACGAGGTTGCCAGTCGCAATCAACCAAACAACTGTCACTCTTGTGAACTCTGTGGACGGCCGTGAGGTTCATTGGCGAAACGGCTACTCGCATATTCTCGTGGGCGGCGAAAAGCTTGGACGCGGATATACCGTCAAGGGATTGACGGTGACGTATATGCCGAGATCTCCGGGCGGTTGGACGGCTGACACCATCCAACAGCG
>Ga0105242_10004594_pt1 | contig 10703 bp, 13 predicted proteins | sample KBSM24metaG_FD_81521 | JGI IMG/M metagenome (GOLD analysis project Ga0105242, IMG submission 81521) | Miscanthus rhizosphere microbial communities from Kellogg Biological Station, Michigan, USA - KBS M2-4 metaG | ecosystem: Host-associated > Plants > Roots > Rhizosphere > Soil | place... | reverse complement strand
GGTTGAAGGCGCACGCCTGGAAAGTGTGTAACGGTTAATAGCCGTTCGAGGGTTCGAATCCCTCCCTGTCCGCCAGGCTTCGCTGCGCAGCAGCGGAGCCGGCCACGGCGTAGCGCGCCGACGCGAAGCCGGGCCGGCGCATGGTTTGCGCAGCTACGCCCTTGGCAAGCCAGCCTTCGCGCCCCCAGATTACAAACCCGTTAGAGTCAGGTACCCTTTCCTCCTCATTTCATCCCCAAGGAGGATTTCATGAAACGTAGCCTGGCCGTCGTGACGGCCCTGTCCCTGCTCGCCCCTCTCGCCACTGCCGGCGCCGAGACCGTCGTCAAGGAGAACCGCCACGGCAAAGTGACCGTGAAGCATCGTCCCGGCCATCCCGGCGGCGTCGGCGTCGTCGTGCGCCCGGGCGGCGGTGTCGGCATCACCATCCGTCCGAACGAGCGCCGTCCGCATCAGTTCTGGCATCGCGGCGGCTGGGGCACGCGCATCCACGGCCCGGCGTTCCGCTATCCGCGCGGCTGGCATGCCCGGCGCTGGGCGGTCGGCGCGGTCCTGCCGGCGCTGTTCCTGACCAGCGAGTATTACTACGACGACTATGCCGGTGCCGGCCTCAAGGCGCCGCCGCCGGGCTATCGCTGGGTGCGATACGGCGACGACCTTCTGCTCGTCAACGTGCGCACCGGGCAGGTCGAGGACACGGTCGAGGACGCGTTCGAGTAAGCCTTCAGGCGTAACGGTGGCCGAGGCTGCGGATCGTCTCGCCGAATTCGGCGATGGTCTGCGCGATGATCTCGGCCACCGGCTTGACCGTGTCGATCCGCCCCGCCACCTGGCCCGACAGCGCGATCGACGCTTCCATGTCGCCGCCGAAATAGAGCGCCAAGGCGTTGCGGAATTCGCCCATCATGTTCTCGGGCGGCTGCTTCTCGTAAGCCGTGGTCTTTTCGGTGCGCAGCGCGCGCAAGGCCGGCCCCGGCCCGAAGCGGTTCAGGAAGACGGTGTCGGTCTCCTGCGCCGACAGGATCATGGCCTTCCAGTTCGCGTGCACCGGCGATTCCGCCGACGACACCATGCGCGTGCCCATCTGGATGCCTTCGGCGCCGAGCGCAAAGGCCGCCGCCATGCTGCGTCCGTCGACCATGCCGCCCGCCGCGATCACCGGCAGCGCGACCTTCTCGCAGACCAGCGGCAGAAGCACCATCGTGGCCACGTCGCGCGGGTTCTTGAAGCCGCCGCCTTCGCTGCCTTCCACCACCAGCCCGTCGACGCCGCAATCGGCCGCGCGCAACGCCGCTTTCAGCGACGGCACGACGTGGAAGACGGTGAGGCCGGCGTCCTTGAGCGGGCCTACGATCTTCTGCGGATCGCCGGCGGAGGTGGTGACGAACTTCACGCCCTGGTCGATGATGAAGTTCACGATGCCCGGATCGCGCACGAAAGCCAGCGCGACGTTCACGCCGAACGGCTTGGCGGTCAGCGTGCGCATCCTGGCGATCTCGCCCTTGATCGCGTCGAGCTCGCCGGACGAGGTCTCGATGATGCCCATCGCGCCGGCATTGGAGACGGCGGAGGCGAGCTGCGCGCGCGCGATCCAGCCCATCGGCGCCTGGACGATCGGATGCTCGACGCCGAGCAGTCGGGTGATGCGGTTCTTCATTCGACCTTCCCCTCGCATGCCGCGCGGACCTTGTTGCAGGCCGCGACGATGCCGTCCGGCAGCCGCACCCGGTACGGCCCGAAGCGCGGATCGGGCTCCATGTAATCGGTCGAGACATATTGCGCGCCCGAAGCCAGCGCGGCATCGCGGCGCCGCGTGTCGTTCGCGCGCGCCTCCACCGTGTCGGCGTCGGCGCGGGTGCGCACCAGGAAGCCTTGGCGCACGGCGGCGGCGATATGGGCGGTGTCGGTCAGCGCGTCGTTCAGCACGCGCAACGCGGCGGCCGGCGAGTCCTCCGGCGCATCGACGAACATGACGCGGCCTTCGAGCGACTTGCGGTTGCCGCGATAGAGCGCACGCTTTTCGCCCTCCTCGTCCAGCGCGAGGATGAACTTGCCGCGCGACGGCGCCAGCGCCGGCCAGCCCCTGGTCGTGACGGCCTCGCGCAGGGTCGGGCTGGCGCCCTGCACGTCGTCGGGCGTGATGAGGTCTGCCGGATCCAGAACGCTGCGGATCTCCGCGTCCAGCGCGTCGAAGGCCGCAGCGTCGAACCTCAGCGCCTGGGTCTGCTCGGGCCGCGAATCGTCCTTGGCGTTGAAGGTGACAAGGATCGGCACATGGTGCGGGTGCGCGCGCGACCAGCCCTTGAGGATCGCAAGGCAGTCCTTGAGCGTCACGCAGCTCGAGCGAAAGTCGAAGTCCTGGGCATGCAGCACCTTGAAGCCGGGCTTGGACATATATGCGGAATAGCCGCCGGGCAGCGCCTCGCCGAGCAGAGCCGGGCCTTTGGGATGGGCGAAGAGCCCGCCTTTCGGATCATAGGCGACGTCGATCTCGATGGCGCGCGCGCCGCCGTCCAGCTGTTCGGTGAGCCTGGCGTGGGAATAGTCGAGCGCCGGAGCTTCCTTCGGCACGCGCAGCATCAGCGCCGCGAAGAGCTTCGGATCGATCGCCTGCTTGTAGCTGTTATGCGTGCCGACGGTGACGATGTCGTTGAGGCGGACGCCGCTCGCGCAGCCGGAACCGCAATTGGGGATCTCGTGCGCGCAGCCCAAGACCGCTGCGGAAAGAAACGCGGCCCCGGCAAACCTGAACATACCGCCCTCCTGCTTGCCGTCTGTCATAGCAAGCAGGAGGAGGTCACGCCATTGCCGCTATCCGCCGCTGACCCTACGGCCGACCGTGATGCCGGCGACCAGGAGCACGACGAAGATGACCATGAAGATGAAGAACAGGATCTTCGCGATCTCGATCGAGGCGCCTGCGACGTTGGTGAAGCCCAGCAGCGCGGCGATAAGCCCCACGACCAGGAAAATGAAAGCCCATCTGAGCATTTGTGAAATCTCCGCCATCCAATTCCCTCGCTTAACGGGTTTGGAAGGCGAAAAGTTCCAGCCTTCGCGACGCGATAGCGGCGCGGAGGCTGTCGCGCCGCAGCCCGCAGGGCGAAGGCGGGCGCGCTTCGCCACTTGTCATGGCCCGCTTTCGGGCATGACACCAAGTTTCCGGCGCGCCTAGCTCAGCGACACCGACACCGGCGTGACGGTATTGGCGGTGACGGTGGCAGCAGCGAAGTTCTCGCGCGCGGCGCCGGCCTTCTTGCCGCTGACCCGCACCTGGCGGATGCCGGTGGGGATGTTGGAGAGCACGACGGTGCCGGCGGTGGTCTCGGCGCGCCGCTGGCCGTCGATCTCCACCGCGACGGTCTGGTCGACGCCCTCGCCGCGCGTGATCGACACGCTGATCGAGCCGTAGACGGCGCCCGGCTGGAGGTCGCGCGCATTCTTCTGCAGCAGCGCCATGCTCGACTGGAACTCGATCACCCATTGCTGGGTCTCGTCGGAAACGAGCGTGTCGATCTTGGTGGAGAAGGTCTTGAGCAGCTGCTGCAGCACCGCGGTGCTGCCCGTCGCCGCCTGCACGGCCGCGGCGTCGGCCGCTCTGTGCGCCTCGTCCAGCGCCGCCTGCGCATCGGCTTGCGTCTTGAGGGCAGACGCGGCGGCGTCCTTGTCCGCTTGCGCGGCGCCGGCGGCTTCGGCCCTGGCGGCGGCGGCCTGCGCTGCCGCGGCGGCAGCGTCGAACGCGGCTTGCGCCGTCGCGAGCTTCGCCGCGCCGCCGTCCTGGCCGGGATCGGCGGCCGGCTTGCGCGCAGCAGCCATCACGGCGATCGACCATTCCATCTCGAAGTCGTCGAGCGCGCGCTGCACCGCCATCTCGGTCAGCATGTAGCGCACCCAGCCGGTCGAATAGCCGAAGATATTGTCGAGCACGAGCAAGCCCGAGCCGATGCCGCCCAGAACGACCTCGACCACATTGGTCGGGATCGCGGGGATGGCCCAGCAGCCGAGATGGAAGCTCGGAATCGGATTGGGAAGTCCCGCCGCCTGCAGCGCCACCAGGGCCGCCGCCAATCCGAGCAGGATCACCGCGCCCCAGCGGATGCGCATGGTCGCGATGCGCTGGGCGGTGCGCTTGACCGTGTACCAGGCGATGGTGGTCTGTGCCTTCTTGACCAAGGCGTCGTGCAGCGACTGCAGCCGCGGGTCGAGGCTCTTGAAAGCGTCGTATTCGCCGCGCTGCGACCGGTCCGTGACCTCTTCCTGGCTCATGCCCCGCTCCCCATGAGGTGGAATTCCATCATGAAGGGAGAGGGGAACGCAAGCGCCCGGAGAGCGAGCCTGTCCGGGCTTGGCCTGCTGTATCGACTAAGGGTCACGCGGAGACGCGGACGGAATTTCCGCCTCTCCGTGCCTGCGCGTGCGAACCGGCCCGTGCCGCGCTAGCTTTTGGGCTTGGGAGCGGCGAGCGCCCAGTTGACGATGTCGGAGAACACCTGGCCCAGCGCCTGGTCGAAGGCCTGCACCACGGCAGGCACGCTGTTGGCGGTGGCCTGGACCTGATGCACCGCGTTGATATTGGCGAAGATCTCGCGGCCGCGGCTCGGCGCCAGCCTGGCGGCGATGCGCACCCAGGCGGTCGGGATGCCGTCCGCCACGTCGTAATGCGCCGCGAAATCGCGGATCTCGGCCTCGAGGAAATAATCCGAATGGAAGCCGTCGTCGTCGCCGGCCACGGCTTCGATGCGGCCGGATTCCTCGAACGCCTCGACCAGCACGTTCTTCACCAGCGCGGGCAAGCGGTCGGTCCAGGCGGAATCGGCATAGACGTCGAGCGCGCCGTCGGGCTTGACCAGCGCGATGCGCGCGCCGCTCAAGTGCTGCGACGCGGTCGAGGTCGAGACCGCGAGCGAGAAGCCGACCTTCGGGCCCGTCACCGCCGCGCCGCCGGTGGGATGCAGGAGGAAGAGCTGCTGCGGCGCCGAGCTCGGCCCGATGAGGTCGCTGCAGCCGGTGAGCAGCAACGCGCCCATGCCCAGAAGCACGGTGCGGCGGCCCATCACGTTCGTATCCAGGATCATATCGGTCATTTGGGTGTGTATCCCTTATGGCGGTCGCCGAAGAGGAGCTTGGTCGGCTGGCGGTCGAGCTCGTCGGAAAGACGCCTCAGGCTGGTGACCAGCCCGCGCGTCTCGCGCAGCACGTCGGCGATCTGGCTCAAGCCTTCGCCGTTCACGAAGTCGTCGGCATCGCCGGCGAGCTTGCCGAACTTCTTGAGCGTGCCGTCGGCATCGGCCAGCGTGGGCCCGATCCTGGCCGCGACGTCGTTCAGCTTCTGCGAGGCTTGCGAGAAGTTCGCCAGCATGCGGTCGATGTCGCCCGAGCGCCTGGCCAGCGCCGTGGTCGTCTCGTCGAGATTGCCCAGGATGTGGCTGAAGCTCTTGCGGTTGGTCTCGTTCAGCAGGTCGTTGACCTTGTCGGCGGCGAGGTTGAGCTTTTCGACCAGCCGCGGCGCGCTCTGCGCCAGCTGCTGCAAGGTCGACTGGCTCGATTTGATCACCGGGACCTGGCCCGGATATTCCGGCAGCAGCTCGTGCGCCTTCTTGGTGCCGCCGCTGATCTCGACATAGGAGCCGCCGGTCAGGCCTTCGCTCTCGATGGTCGCCTCGGAGTCCTTGCGGATATGCAGGTCGGGCTTCAATTGAAGCTTGGCGATGACGCGCTGCGGATCGTTGGGATCGAAGTTCAGCTCCTTCACCCGGCCGACGTCGATGCCGTTGTAGCGCACCGTGGTGCCGTCGCCGAGCCCCGTCACCGGGCCCTTGAACGAGGTCTGGTAATAGACGTATTCCTGGCTGTATTGCGCGCCCGCGAGCCAGAGCAGGGACACCACCAGCCCCAGCATGCAGATCAGCACGAAGGCGCCGACTGCGACATAGTTCGCCTTGGTTTCCATCCTCTACCTCATGCGCCGATCGCCGCGCGTCCGCGCGCGCCGGAGAAATATTCCTGGATCCAGGGATCGGGGTCCTTGCGGATCTCGTCTATGGGACCGACCTTGATCTTCTTGTTGACCAGGACCGCGATGCGGTCGGTGGTGGCGCGCAGGGTGTCGAGATCGTGCGTCACCATGAACACCGTCAGGTTCAGGCTCTTCTGCAGGTCCTTGACCAAAAGGTCGAACTGCGTCGCCGAGATCGGGTCGAGGCCCGCCGTCGGCTCGTCGAGGAACACGATCTCGGGGTCGGCGGCGAGCGCGCGCGCGAGGCCCGCGCGCTTCTTCATGCCGCCGGAAAGCTCGGACGGATATTTGCGCGCCGCATCCTCGGGCAGGCCCACCATCGAGAGCTTCATCGCGGTGATCTCGTTCATCAGCGCCTGATTCATCTTGGTATATTCGCGCAAGGGAACCTGGATGTTCTCCGCCACCGTCTGCGACGAGAACAGCGCGCCTTCCTGGAACAGCACGCCCCAGCGCATCTGCACCGAGTTCTCCGGACGCTCGCGATGCGGCACGGGGTCCTCGCCGAAGACCTCGACCGTGCCTTCCTTCTGCTTGTTGAGCCCGATGATGGTGCGCAGCAGCACCGACTTGCCCGCGCCCGAGCCGCCGACGACGCCGAGCACCTCGCCGCGATAGACGTCGAGATCGATATGGTCGTGGATGACGGTGTCGCCGAAGGCGTTCACCACACCGCGCACCTTGATCACGACTTCGCGCTCTTCGGTCATGGGCCTAGATCTTCAATATCGAGAACAGGATCGAGAAGCCGGCATCGAGCACGATCACCAGGAACACCGCCTCCACCACCGAGCGGGTGGTGAGCTGGCCGACGCTGGCGGCATTGCGCTCGACCTGCAACCCTTCGAAGCAGCCGACGAGGCCGATGACGATGGCGAAGACCGGCGCCTTGATGATGCCGACCAGGAAGGTGTTGACCGAGACCGCCTGATGCAGCTGGCGCATGAATACCGGCGCCGTGATGCCGAGGTCGAAATAGCACATCACCGCGCCGCCGATCATCGCCATGATGTCGGCATAGAGGGTGAGGAACGGCAGCGCGATCAGAAGGCCTAGCACGCGCGGCAGGACCAGCACGTCGAAGGTGTTGAGCCCGATGGTCTGCAGCGCGTCGATCTCGTCGTTGACCTTCATCGTGCCGATCTGGGCGGTGAAGGCCGAGCCCGAGCGGCCGGCGATGATGATCGCGGTGACCAGCCCGCCCAGCTCGCGCAGGACGCCGACGCCGAGCAGGTTGATGGTGAAGATCTCCGCGCCGAAACGCCGGAGCTGGTCGGCGCCCTGATAGGCGAGCACGATGCCGATCAGGAACGACAACAGGCCGACGATGGGAAGGGCATTGACCCCGATCTCTTCCACCTGATGGATCAGGGCGGCGAAGCGCAGGTTGCTGCGCGGCAGCAGCATCGCCTCCATCCACTCGATCATGAAGCGGCCGAGATAGCCCAGCATGCGGTAGCCCTGGCGGCCGGTCTCGACCGTGGCCTTGCCGGTGCGTTCCAGGAACGGGATCAACCCGTGGCGCCGCTCCATCACCACGGGCGGAGCGGTATGCTCCTGCTCGATGGTGTGCATCAGCGGCGCGTAGATCTCGGGCAGCGCGATGTCGCGCACCCGCTTGCCGGCCTCCTCCAGCCGGCGCTTGGTGCGGACCAGGAGCCAGCCGCCGGCGCTGTCCAGCCGGGTGATGGCGCTGCCGTCGATCTCGACATCGCCCGCGTCGCCCAGGCCCAGGCCCTGGAGCATTGTGTCGATCCGGGCGGCGTCGCGCGCCACCCAATCGCCGCCCGCCACGACGCGAAGCAGCCGCGCCTGCGCGTCGGTCTTCACCCACGCACGCGTATCGGACCGCGAATCGGCTGTGTCGGTACTCATCCCGCTTTAACTCTAACCGGCCCCTAGCCCGTTCTCAAAGCTTCAGGCAAGCTTGGCTTCAGACAATCGAGGGGAAACGCATGAAACGCCTGGACGGACGCGTCGCGCTGATCACCGGGGCTGCGAGCGGCATCGGCCGGGCGAGCGCCCTGCTTTTCGCCGCGGAAGGCGCCAAGGTCGTCGCCTGCGACCGCGCTAGCGAGATCGACGAGACCGCCGCCCTGATCGCCCAGGCGGGCGGGACGGCCAAGGCGGTGCGCATGGACGCCTCGTCCGAGGCCGAGGTCGCGGCTGCGGTCGACTTCGCGGTCAGCGAATACGGCACCCTCGACGCGCTCTATGCCAATGCCGGGGTGAGCGGCGGCTTCCGCAACTTCCTCGAGCTGTCGGCCCAGGACTGGATGGACGTGCTGGGCGTCAACCTCGTCGGCGTCTACCTGGCGATCAAGCATGGCGCCCGCGTCATGGTCCCGAACAAGAAGGGCGCCATCGTCTGCACCGCCTCGGTCGCGGGCCTGCGCTCCGGCGCCGGCGGCGCGCCCTACAGCGCGAGCAAGGCCGGGGTGATCTCGCTGACGCAGCTCTCCGCCAACCTGCTCGCGGGCACCGGCATCCGCGTCAATGCGATCTGCCCCGGCATCATCGAGACCGGCATGACCAAGCCCATCTTCGACCACGCCAAGGCGCGCGGCACCGAGGGCAAGATCGGCCAGCTCAATCCGCTGAAGCGCTACGGCCATCCCGAAGAGATCGCGGCGATGGCGCTGTTCCTGGCTTCGGATGACGCGTCTTACGTGAACGGACAGGCTTTCCCGGTCGACGGCGGGCTATCCAGCTCGCATCCCGTCACCGGACGATGGGGGTGACATGGATACGCTGACACTGCTTCACGTCGCGATCAGCCTGATCGCGATCGCAGCCGGGCTGATCGTGCTCCGGGGCCTGTTCAAGGGCGACCGCATGGACGGCATGACGCTCATCTTCCTCGTCTTCACGGGGCTGACCGATTTCACCGGCTTCGTGTTCTTCCCGATCAAGGGCCAGACCCCGGCCTTGACCCTGGGCGCGATCTCGAGCGCGGTGCTGATCGTCTGCCTGCTCGCACGCTACGTCTTCGGCATGCGCGGGGTGTGGCGGCCGGTCTATGTCGTGACCGCGGTGATGGTGCTGTATTTCAACGTCTTCGTGCTGGTGGTGCAGTCGTTCCTGAAGGTGGCGCCGCTGCATGTGCTGGCGCCGACGGGTTCCGAGCCGCCCTTCGCCGTGGCGCAGGGCGTGGTGCTGCTCGCCTTCATCGTCACCGGCGTGATGGCGGTACTGCGCTTCCGGCCGCGCGTGTGGTGATCCGCGCCGCGGCGCTCGCGCTCGTGCTGGCCGCGGCGGCCGCGCAGGCCGAGCCGCTCGACCGGGCGACGGCCTTCCTGCACCGGATGATGGACCTGCATGCCCAGGGCGACAGCCTGCGCCTGGTGCAGAGCTATGTCGCGACGCCCACCTTCGACGGCGGCGACATCAGCTATACCTATGACGACGCCGTGATGATCGCGGCCCTGCTGCAGGGCGGCGACGCCGGGCGCGCGCGGCTGCTGGGCGACAGCCTCATCTACGCCCAGGCGCACGACCCGGCCGCCGACGGGCGCGTGCGCGACGCCTATCATTCCGATCCCTTCCTGACGCAGGAGGGCGCGCCCAACGTCGCCTCCAAGAGCAGCTTCACCGGCAATATGGCCTGGACCGGCATCGCCTGGTTGCAGCTTTATCGCGCGACGGGCGAGCGGCGGTATCTCGATGCCGCGACGGCCATCGCCGGCTATGTCCAGGCGAGCGCGAACGACACGCGCGGCAAGGGCGGCTATACCGGCGGCGCCGCGGCGAACGGCGGCAAGCTCGAATGGAAGTCGACCGAGCACAATATCGACGTCTTCGGCTTCTTCACGATGCTCGCCGAAGCCGCGCACGATCCGGCCTGGACCACGCGCGCGCGGCATGCGCTGCGCCTCGTCAAGGCGATGTGGAACAAGCGCGGCGGCCATTACTATATCGGCACCGGCCTGGACGGCGTCAGCGTCAACCACGGCGACCCGACGCCGGAGGACGTCCAGACCTGGAGCTTCCTGTCGACGCATCTGAAGAAACATCAGCGTTCGGTCGATTGGGCGCTGGCGAACCTGTCGGCGGTTCAAGGCGATTTCGACGGCCTGAGCTTCCAGGTGCGCGACCGCTCCGGCGTCTGGTTCGAAGGCACCGCGCATGCCGCCGCCGCCCTGTTCGCGCGCGGCGACACCGACAAGGCCGAAGAGCTCATCACCGATATCGAGCTCGGCCAGGCCGGCGCGCCGAATACCGACGGCGACGGCATCGTCGCAGCCTCGAAGGACGGCCTCAAGACCGGCGACGGCGCCGATGCCTATTTCGCAGCGCTGCATATCGGCGCGACCGCCTGGTACTGCATCGCCAAGCGCAAGGGCAATCCCTTCGTCTTTAGCCCGCGCTGAGCGCCAGCACCGCGAAGCTCGCCAGCCAGTGCTCGCCCATATAGTCGCCCGCGACATGGCTGAGCGCCGCCTCGACATGGCGCTGCGGCGCGTCGCCGAAATCCGCACCCAGGCCGCGCATGCACCAGGCGCGGCTCAGGTTCACGCCGTCGAGATGGGCGAGCTTGCCGTCGCTGCGGTCGCCGACGGTGGCGGGCTCGAACAGCACAGCCGGCTCGCGGCGCGCCAGGCGCGGCAGGAAGGCGGCGAACCAGGGCGCGAACTCGTCCGCGGGCAGCAGCCGCTTCATGCACAAAGCCTCGATCAGGGTCGGCGAG
>Ga0105242_10004592_pt1 | contig 10707 bp, 9 predicted proteins | sample KBSM24metaG_FD_81521 | JGI IMG/M metagenome (GOLD analysis project Ga0105242, IMG submission 81521) | Miscanthus rhizosphere microbial communities from Kellogg Biological Station, Michigan, USA - KBS M2-4 metaG | ecosystem: Host-associated > Plants > Roots > Rhizosphere > Soil | place: Michigan... | reverse complement strand
TTAAAAAGTATGGTCGTTTGCGGATTGTCATATTGCGTATAAACAGGCGCAATCTTCTCATCCACGGCAGACTCGCCTAAACCAGCGACGCGCAATATTCGGCGCACCACGCGAATTTTGCCCGCTCGTCCTTCGAGTCGTGAGCCGACATGATTCTCAAACATTGGTTTCATTTCACGCGGCGGGCCCGGCAACAACACGATTGCCGTGCCTTCGTGATCGATGAACATACCGGGCGCTGTACCATTCGGATTGGGAAGCACGTCGGCGTCCTCTATCACCATTGCCTGACGAGAGTTTCGCTCAGGCATGGCGACGCCGAAGCCTTGAAACCGTTGCTTGATTTCAGCAAGCACATTCTCATCCAGCAGTAAGCGTCTGCCGAGAGCACGTGCTGTTATTTTTCTGGTGATGTCGTCTTCGGTAGGACCAAGGCCGCCTGTGGTGATCACTACTTTCGAGCGTCGCACAGCATCTCGTATCGCTTCTTCGAGACGCGCGTCGTCGTCACCTACGATCGTTTTGAGTTTTACCTCAATTCCGAGTTGGTTGAGTTTTTCGGTAAGCCAAAGACTGTTGGTGTCGGTGCGATCGGGAGCTAACAACTCCGAACCGATGGCGATGATTTCGGCTGTTAAGGTTTCAAACAAACTGGATTTCAACTTTTAGTTGGTAGGTGTTTCGACGTCCTGGTAGATGTCTCTTAAGACTTCGCCAATGGGTTGCCGGACAACATTGTGGTCCGTCGTTCTCGCGTTAACCACGCAATCGAGTATTCGCTCAGCGACTCCGTCGACATCCTCTACTGCGTGGTCGCTCAACCGTTCAATCGATAAAGCTTTCCTACTCGAAGTCAGCAGACTGCTCGCCTGCCTTCGTCGCATCCGTTCCAATGATCGAACAGCGCCAAGCGTTTGTGGAGCGAGAGATGGTTCGGATTCAATCTTTCGAAGTAGCGAAACGTAACGACGCAGTCTTGGCGAAGGAGTTGAGTGATAACGTTCGTCTGAGTATTCGTCTTCAACCAGCTGCGTTAACAGGTTGGCACAGGCACCATAGTTTCCTGTTAGGTGGTGCAGAGCGGCGATCGTAAACAGATGGAGTGGCGGTGGGTCTGTCATCCCATCGATGACTTCCATACCTTCTTCGATAACTTCTGCCACTTCAAAGCCATACCATTTGCGCTCTTCATCACGAAGAATACCCTCGGCAGCCAAATAGAAATCGAATATTCGCTCTGCCTCACGATTCTGAGATCTGCGTGAGACCAGAAAAACGACAAGTACGACGCCGGATACAAACATCATTACTACTGGCGCAACCCCAGCACCGTAAAGCATCGTCACAATCACAACAACAGCAATGACCTTCTGTGCAAATCGCTTGTTTCCTGACTTCATATTTCTTACCTCACGGCTTCCCAAGCCTTGTAATAATCGCGCTCGCCGCATGCTCTGTGGAAAGATCGCCGCCGAGATCTGTTGTCGTCTCGTTTGCTGAGACGGCATCACGAACCGCAACTTCAACAGCTTCACTTGCTGACTGGAAACCGAGGTATTCTAGCATCATCGCTGAGGTCAGAATAGATCCGATTGGATTCGCAATTCCTTTTCCCGCGAGTGGTGGTGCGCTGCCGTGAACAGGTTCGAAAAGCGATACCTGGCCAGGATGGATGTTGCCTGAAGCGGCCAGGCCAAGCCCTCCCTGAATTGCCGCACCGAGGTCCGTCAGGATGTCACCAAATAGATTGTTGCTGACAATGACGTCGTACTGTGATGGATCGAGAACCATGAACATTGCCATCGCGTCGACATACTGGTGATTCGCGGAAATATCTGGATAACCCGCTGCGACTTCTTTGAAAACGCGTTGCCAGAGATCGCCACCAAAGCGCTGCACATTGGATTTGTCGGCCATCGTAACTCGCGAGCGTTGGTTCTTTTTTGCGTACTCAAAAGCGGCAACGATGATTCGCTCTACCCCGTGACGAGTGTTCACTTCGTCTTGCAAGGCAATTTCATCCGCAGTCCCATGCTTCAGAAAACCGCCAGCGCCGCAGTAGGCTCCTTCCGTGTTTTCTCGGAACACAACGAAGTTGATATCGTTGACTTTGCGATTACGCAAAGGTGTTAGGCGTTCGTGAAGCAAACGAACGGGCCGGAGGTTGATATAGAGATCAAGGCCACGTCGCATTCCGAGCAGAATGTCTTCAGCGTGTTTGTTTGAGGGAACACGAGGATCGCCAAACGCGCCTGCGAGGATCGCGTCGAAATCCGCTGTGAGCATTTCAAGCGCGCCGGGCGGAAGGGAAACGCCGTCGGTTAAAAACTTGTCAGCACCCCAGTCGAAGTTTACGAGCTCGAGTTTGAAGTTATGTATCGATTGCACATGTTCGAGGACGCGAACAGCCTGCCGAATAACTTCAGGGCCAATTCCATCCCCGGGAATGACAGCGATACGTTTCATGTTTTTGTGTCCGATAAGCTTCAGCTTGTCGCTGACTTAGAAAAGTTGAGCCTTAGATGAACACACAGATCAAGAGAATCAATTAATCTAGTGAGTATTTGATACCCCAACTCAGAACGTCCTGTGCAGATCCGCGTTCATCCGCGGGTGAAATTTCGATATGGCAACGACAAGCTAAAGCTTATCGGACACCGGACCTATTGCGCAGTTGAGCGTCTTGGTCCTGAAGATTCGTGAGCCGCAATACGTGGCAGGCTCGCCAGTATTGTGTCGCCGACGATTTTCATACTCTGCGAAGAAATCTTATCGATGGTGTCTTCAGGTGTGTGCCAATACTGATAAGTGTTGAGTTGTATCAGATCGACAGAATCAATTCCGGCGCGGAGGAATGGCTCGTGGTCGTCGCCCCCAACTCCTTCTTCGCGATCCACAAATATTGTCGTGTGTCCCAACTCGCGTCCTGTTTGCCAAATGATGTCCTGTAACCAACGCGTGCTCAGCGTGTCGCGACCCAATTCCAACTTTGTATAACCCATCATATCGAGAAGGATCATTGCCTTGGTTGATTCAGCTTCTTTTTTCGCGACGAGTTGGTTTACGTAGTGTTGACTGCCGTAAAGGTGATCGGGGTTATCGTGCGTGCCGCAATCATCCCAGTTCTCACAAAACGCTTCTTCGCCATCGAAGAATACGAACCGGTATGTGACCTTCGGTTTTTCTCTGGCGCTGGCGGCGACACGAGCAATCTCGAGCAAGGTTCCGACTGACGACGCCGGATCGTTTGCGCCAACAAAGTGCATGTCTTTGTAAAACTTGGTGTCGTAGTGGCTCGTTATCAGGATGATCGTTTTGGATTGGCCGGCAAGCTCGCCGACGATGTTTGTCATCCTTTTTTGACCTTGCGGAGTTGAGGCAGTGAAGGCGTCGGTTGTAACAGACAATCCATAAGCCTTCAACTCGTCCATAATGTAATTGCGAGTTTTCGCAAGCGCAGGTGTATCGGGCGGCCGTGGGCCAAAATCGAGTTGCTTCTTCACGTGCTCCATTGCGCGCTCACCATTGAAGGCAGTTGGAATTGGCGCGGGCGAAGGGCTTGGCGAAGATGAGGCAAGCGTTACTGGAGCATTCGTTGTTGGAAGTTCTTTACGGGGACAGCCGGCGAGGAACAGGGGCCAAACACCTAAAACCCCGACTGCCATGAACCGTCGCGCGTCCCATTTGCTTTTACTCATCATCAGTTGATTTGAATGTGACTACTCTTTAGGTTTGGCATTCGCTTTGGCATTTGCCTGGGCGGCGCGCGCACGTGAAACGATTGAGTCAAAAGCTCGACTTCCGATAGCAAGCGGCTTTTGTAATGCTGTGTCCCACGCTTCAGACATTGTGATTGCTTCAAACTTGAGCAACGCTACAATCTTTTGATTAAGACTCAACTCACCAAATTTCTTCGCGATATCAGACGATAGATCCACAGACGGGCCGGCGTTTTGGCTTCGATGAGTCGTAACCATCAAAACGATGTCGCCGTGTCCTTCAATTTTTGTTTGACAGGCCAGGCGAAGAGAATCAGCCAAGCCCCCTTCACCTAATACTTTCCCTTCGATGTTAGTTGGCATCGACAACTGATCGGCGCCTGACTTGATCGATATCACGCAGTTTGGACATTCACCTTTGCCCGCCGTACAGCTCGCCCCGACGGGTGCGCCCATTCGTCTCGCGGCGTCGATCAGATAAGTTCCTTGCGCGACTAAACCAGAAATCCCTGAGGGTTCAAATGTGATTGAAGCGTTCATATTATTCACCACGCATGTCTGACGTTATTTAGTTTGAAATTACACCCGAAGCCACACGAAGGCAAAAGGCGAGGGGGAGACGCTTTATCGAGCGACGCGACGGAGGGTCGGGGAGACGACGGCTTCGTGACTGGAATTCTGTTTCTGGGCTCGTCTGCATTCAGCGCAAACGCCGATGATGCGCAGCAGGTGTTGGGTCACTTCAAACTTGTGTTTCGCTGCCATCGCATCCTGGAGTGCTTCGAGTTCAGCAGAATAGAACTCAATTATTTTTCCGCACTCGGAGCAGATCATGTGATCGTGGTGTTGATGTTTGTAATGGTGCTCGTAGTGAGTGCGGTTATCGCCAAAGCGAACTTCTCGAGCGAGACCCGCTTCGGTTAGGAGTTTCAACGTTCGATACACAGTCGTCTGACCAACGGTGGGGTCTTCCTCCTTCACCAGTCGGTAGAGATCTTCGTTCGAGAGATGTGCTTCTGTTCTCAGAAACACATCGAGGATAAGGTCTCGTTGCGCCGTACGTTTCAGGCCCTTTTTCTGAATGTGTTTAAGAAATACTTCCTGCTCTTCGGTCATTGTTGATGATATTAGCACTGCGTAATGGATGAGTGAAGATGCAGGCGCTTCCGTACGAGCGAGACATCGCGTTTCTAACAACTCGCCGTAGCCAGTGTTGCTCGAATCGCTAAGGGGAGGTCACATCATCTTACTGCCGATTCCGATTCTTGATTGCCCGGTAACGGCTGCCCACAATCGGCAATTGGCACTCGGCAATCGACAATATCTTGGAGTGGATCACAAGACTGAAGCGTGGTTTAATCGCGCCGTAAATTTGAGTCACCCGCGAAACGCCAACCCGCCCAGAACCACCTGGGTTGGTGGTTTCGAGGTACAAAACCCACCTGCGCCGCTATGTTGCGAGTAGTTGCTACAGTTGAAGACGCGGCCCAGGATATCGCAAACCAACTAAAGTAAAGCTCTTCATAAAACTGACCGGCGTGCTGTTTGACAACGCCGATCAGTTGAGGGCTTCCCCTTCTACTTAGGAGAAAGAAATGAAAGTTCGCCTGGCAATCCTAATCGTCCTGGCCGCCGGGATGCTCTTCCAGAATCCACAACGCGCCGAGACAGCAGCTAACGTTGATGTGCAACAACTCAGATACAAATTCAAGTACACCTGCAATGGAGAAACGATTGTCATCTTTCATTGCCGGCACGACGATGATACCCCCCAGTTCCCACGCACTAAACCCGAAGACGACTACTGTCAGGTGTCTTATCCGGATCGACCTTTACGAAATGGTTTTCGTGTTGAAACGGTCGAGTTGCTGAGTGACGTAGTTAAGAAACTCCAATCGTGCGGTGCCTTCAACGCACCTTCAAATGCTCCTTCGAACACGCCTTCAACTGTGACGCCACCACCGGCAACCGCCGACGTGGATAAAACTATTGTGGCCTACCTTAACCAGGGAGATCAGTACAAAGCGGCGAAAAAGTATCCTGACGCTATTGCGGCTTACCAAAAGGCAATTTCTCTAAAACCTTCAATTGGCGCCTACAGTCGACTCGGCCTGGTTTATTTGGACCTCAAACAATATCCAAACGCATTGGCTGCCTTCCAGTCAGCGCTTCGCTTGAAACCGGATGATGCCACGCTTCACTTCGATCTCGGGGCAACTTACTCGCGGATGGAGCAGTATGAGAATGCCATCAATGCCTTCAAAGAAGCGCTCCGTTTCAAACCTGATTTCGGTGATGCAAGCAATTCACTGGGCCTCGCGTATTTCAACCTGGATCAGTATTCAGAGGCCTTGGCGGCGCACAAGGAAGCCGTTCGTCTCGAGCCCAACAATGCAACGTTTATCGACAATCTTGCCCTGACATATCTCGACTTGGGCCGGAAAGAGGAGGCGCTAGCAGCTTACAAGGAACTGCAAAGAGTCGCTCCTGAGGAGGCGAAGAAACTTTATGAGGACATCAATGCGTCCTTCGGCAAAACAGACGATGTGGATGGGAGTCTTTTCTTAGCGTGGTCGTACTACCATTCTGGCGCCGAGTACTATCGCTACGCGCTAAGAGTCCTGCGCCGAATTGTCCTGTTAAAAGCGGAGCCCGATCAATTGGGCGACGTCCACTACCTGATGGGTAAGATTTTCACCGACCAAAAGAAACCTGCAATTGCAGCTGCTGAATACGACAAAGCAGTTTTGGCTTACCAGCAAGCGATCCGCCTGCACCCTCGCGAACCAAACACCTATGATTCGCTGGGCAGAGTTTACATTGCGCAAGGTCGAAAGGATGCGGCCTTGCGTGTTTACAAAACACTGCAAGGGTTGGATCCCGCTCAAGCCAAGAAGCTTTATGAAGAAATCAACAAGCAGCGGTAACCCCAGACCAGCAGCGACCTGACAACGTCGGGACAACTGTCGGTGGGACCATGCATCAAGCTCTATGTGGCTGACAGTAAGCGGAGTGCCTTCAACTGGTGTTTGGTGTCGTTGGGCGGCCATGCTATTTTGCAGCACGTGCCGGGGTGGCGGAATGGCAGACGCTGCGGACTTAAAATCCGTTGTCCGTAAGGACGTGCGGGTTCGACTCCCGCCCTCGGCACCATTACTGAATCAAATAGTTACGGGCAGTGAGTGGAATGAACACTAACTGCCCGTTTTTGCTTCCAGTGTGCCTATAGTGCGCCGACGGCTAGGTTCCGGTCTTGAAGAGTAGATTTTCGATGCGGTCTGCGACACCTTGTTGCATGTCTGGCAACACGTGGGAGTAGGTGTCGAGTGTAAGCACGATCGTTGAGTGGCCTAGGCGCTCGCCTACTACTTTCGCGTTCTCACCTTCCACTCTTGACACCTTACTCTCTAAAGCAGGTTTTGCGGATATCGGTCAGTAGTACTCGGTGGCATTCAGTGAACATAATCATGGCTCTGTGCAATGAAAAGTTGCTATCCCTGCTCTCGGTTTTTTCTAGTGTGATGTTCTCAAGGAAATTCGAAAGCCTTGAGGCGCACTCAAGACTGAAAAGTGCCGTGTACTGGACGGTGAGTTCGGATTAGGTTAAAACTCGGCTCATGAACTCCAGGGACACCAACCGGAGCCTGAGGAAAACAAGCGCGCTCGATCAAGGTCGCGAGTCGTTCCAAAAGCAGGCGTGGTCGGCAGTATTCTCTCATCTCTCCGCAGCAGACAAAGAGACCCCTCTCGAACCGGAAGATCTTGTCCTGCTCACTCAAGCAGCTCTGTTGATAGGACGTGAAGCAGATGGAATTGATCTGCTCACCAGAGTGCACCAGTCTTTCTTGAATCGCGGGGACGTGCATAACGCGGCGCGCTATGCTTTCTGGCTTGGCTTCACACTGCTTCAGACAGGCGAATCCGCAAAAGCCAGCGGTTGGCTTTCTCGCGCCAGTCGGTTACTGGAAGCGCAGCCTGACTGCGTGGAAAAAGGATATCTCTTGTTGCCAACCGGTTATGGTGCCTTTAACGCGGGCGATGCCGAAACGGCACATGGCGCGATGGCTGAAGCAGCCGCACTTGGAAAGCGCTTCGCTGATAAAGATTTGGTCGTGCTTGGACTTCAAGGGCAGGGCCGCGCATTGATTCGTCAAGGAGAGATCAGCAGTGGCTTAACGCTACTCGACGAAGCAATGGTTGCAGTCATGGCCGGTGATGTTTCTCCCTTAAGTTCGGGTGCTGTTTATTGCAGTGTGCTCGACGCATGTGGCGAGATCCTCGACTTACAGCGCGCGCAGGAATGGACTTCAGCACTGGAGAAATGGTGTGCATCGCAGCCCGACCTGGTTCCCTACCGGGGTCATTGTCTAGTGCGCCGTGCTGAACTGCTGCAACTGCGTGGAGCCTGGTCGGACGCGCTCGAGTGGGCTGAGCGAGCAATTGAATGGTTGTCGCGTCCGGCAGCGAAGGCAGTCCGTGGCGAAGCCCTCTACCAAATCGGTGAGGTGCATCGGTTGCGAGGCAAATTCACCGAAGCCGACGAAGCTTACCAGCTAACAAGCCAATGTTGTCTGGTGCCCGGTCCCGGATTAGCCCAACTGCGTTTAGCGCAGGGACAGGTTGAAGCGGCAAAGGTTGCAATCCATGAACTGCTTGGAGTGGTCCAAACGCCTGGACCACGCGCCAGAGTTTTAGACGCATTTGTGGAGATCGTTCTCGCCGACAACGACGTTGCTGCGGCTCGCCAGGCCGCTGAAGAACTCGCAGGGATTGCTGCGCGGCAGGAGATCCTCTTTTTTCGTGGCTTGTCTAATCGATCTCTCGGGGCAGTGCTGCTTGCCGAAGACGATGCACGAGCAGCTCTGGTGGAGCTCAGTCAATCACGGGCCATCTGGTTCCAGCTTGAAGCACCGTATGAAGCGGCGCGAGTGCAGATCCTGATTGCCCTGGCGTTTAGACGCCTCGGCGAAGAGGAGAATGCAAGACTGGAACTTACCGCTGCCCGCGAGCGTTTCAAAACTCTGGGTGCAGCAGCCGACGTTTCTCGTGTGGATCTTTTGCTGGTCAAAGATACAACCAATTCCGGGGTCCCACTGACCACGCGGGAACTGCAGGTTCTTAAACTAGTAGCCTCTGGCATCACCAACCGAGCAATCGGGGACAGGCTCAACATCAGCGAGAAGACGGTCGCACGCCATCTCAGCAACATCTTCACCAAACTCGATCTGACTTCCCGTTCCGCGGCGACCGCCTATGCGTACGACCACAGCTTAATCTGAAGCTCTCGCTCAGGCCCATCGTCGATCGTCTGGAGGTCGAATCTTTTCAAGCAAAGTGACTCCAACCGAGGTAACCTTGACGACTCGACGCTTGTCGCGAACCATCGTGGTAATCAACCCACGATCACTCGCCTCCTCCCAGATTGGAAACCTGGGACAGGAAGTGCGCCAGGCGTCCATCACTTCCGCGTAAGTCCTCTCCTCTCTATTAATCCATTCGAGCAGATCAAGGATTAGAGTTTCGACTGCTGGGTCGCTCATGCATACTGCTTCTTTCTTCACGCCACCTTGGCACGGTTTCTCGAGGCAACATGTGCCGGCGTTGCTGAATCCATGACCGTTCGGATCGTCGATTTATTTCCGGCTCGACTCATTCGCACCGAAATAGCGTTGACCACTCTTTTGGCATCTCGGCCAATTCCCATCAGCGTCGCAGATGTCATCGAGTAGAGAAAGTTTAGACCGACAAAGTAGATTCCAGGAACATTCCTGACAATACCAGAATCATGGATTGGGTCGCCGCCTTCGTCGAAGATAGGCAGATCGATCCACGGAAAGCCATGATGGTAGCCCGTACACCAGATCACGTTTTTTACCCCAAGCGTGCGACCGTCTGCCAATAACGGCAAGCCGTTCTTCACACCCACAGTCCTCGGAACTCGCTTGATTCCGGCATTAGTCAAATCCCGCGGTTTGACGCGCACCAGAGGAGGGGCCTGATGAAGTAACCTCGGACGAAGTTTGCGTCCTATATGTGTCTTCACGGTCATGACATGGTGGCCGACGAATCGAACAAAGCGAACTAGAAAGAATCGGGCGATGAAGCTCTCGATCCCCCACGGAATGTGACCTGATTCCTTACCGGAGATCCATGTGGGATGTGAACGGACGACTTCTATTCCGATATCCGCGCCTGAGTTTCCCAGGCCAACGATGAGTACTTCGCCCTCCTTTAGTTGTGAAGGGTTGCGGTAATCATGCGAGTGCAATTGAAGAATTTCCGGGTCGAGTTCGTGAGCAAAAGCCGGTATCTTAGGTTGTTGGTAATTTGCCATCGCGATAACCACGTTCTCCGATACGAACCGCTGGGAACCTGCGGTCATTAGAAATCGATCGCCTTCCCTCGAGAGCCGATCTACTCTGACTCCGTTTCGGACCGGCAATTGAAATCTGTTCACATATTCTCCGAGGTAGTTTGCCATTTGATCCTTGGTCGGGAATGTGTCGCCACGAGCGGGAAATGGCAACCCTGGAAGTCCCGCATACCGTGCTGGATTGAAAAGACGAAGCGAGTCCCAGCGGTTTCGCCATGCGTCGCCAATCCGTTTGTTTCCATCAAGAACCAGAAATGGTAGACCTCGTTTCGCCAAGTGATATCCAACTGCAAGCCCTGCCTGCCCGCCACCAATGACAATAGTTTGAACGGTCTTCGTGTTGTACTCCTTAGTCATGTAAATCACCTCACTTAATTGATCTCGCTTCGAGGTTGTGAGAATAGGCCAGTGGCAGGATTGTTCGCATCGGGCGGAATACCCAATTTATGAGAACTCTGAAATGGGTAATTCTATGCAGATTACAAATCGAGAGGGTCGCATTGATTCCAGGTGTGATTCTTACTTTCTGACTTGTTGCTAAACCCGATTACAAGGAAGGAGGGGCGGCTTGTGTAAATGGCTGGAGTTTCTGTCTGCCGCTTGTGTGCCAACTCT
>Ga0105242_10004589_pt1 | contig 10713 bp, 9 predicted proteins | sample KBSM24metaG_FD_81521 | JGI IMG/M metagenome (GOLD analysis project Ga0105242, IMG submission 81521) | Miscanthus rhizosphere microbial communities from Kellogg Biological Station, Michigan, USA - KBS M2-4 metaG | ecosystem: Host-associated > Plants > Roots > Rhizosphere > Soil | place: Michigan... | reverse complement strand
CGAGCGCATTGGTGCCGAACCAATGGTCTGAGTTGGGCGGCTGTTGCAATGCATAGAAATCGAGATCGGTGTAGCTATAGGGCAGCACGGGCGGCAGTGCATAGCAGGCGATGAACAGAACGACCAGCAGTATCAGCGACACCACCGCAGGCTTGTTGCGCAGGAATCGGCGCCACACGAGTGTTCGACGCGACGCGAACCGCGCGACATCGACGCCCGACTTGGCCGTAGTGGTGGTGTCTGCGGTGACCGGTTCGCTCATCGCACCCGCACCCTCGGATCGAGCGCGGCGTAGATGACGTCGGACAGCAGCCCGGCCAACAGGATCGTCACGCCGGAAAACAGAGTAATCGCCGTGACGATGTTCGTGTCCTGCGTCGCGACGCCTTGAATGAACCACTCACCGACGCCGTGCCAGCCGAAAATCTTCTCGGTGAACACCGCGCCGGTGAAGAGACCGGCGATGCTGTATGCGAACAGTGTGGCCATCGGGATCAGCGCAGTGCGTAATCCGTGTTTGAAGAGTGCGCGGCGTCGGGTCAATCCCTTGGCGCGCGCGGTCCGAATGAAATCTTGGCCGAGGACGTCGAGCATCGCGTTACGCTGATATCGGCTGTAGCCGGCGATGGCGCCCAGCGCCAACGTGAACGTCGGCAGCACCAAATGCTGTACGCGATCGACGAATTGGTTCCATGCGCCACCGATTGCGTCAGGTGAGGTCTCGCCGGTGTACTCGAACAACTGCACGCCGAGCACCGAGTTCACCCGCAATGCCGCGAGGATCAGAAGGTTCGCGATCACGAACACCGGCGTGCTGATCACCAACAGCGACAACACAGTGATGACGCGATCGGACAGGTGGTACTGCCGGATCGCACCCCACGCACCGACCACGACGCCGATCACGGTGCCCACGACCGAGCCGATGACGAGCAGACGCAAGCTGACGCCGATGCGCCGCCACAATTCGTCCGTCACGGGTTGTCCGCCGATTGTCTTGCCGAAGTCGCCATGCACCACGCCGGCCACCCAATGGCCGTAGCGGACGGGAATCGGCTTGTCGAGACCCAGTTCGGCGGCCTTGGCGTCGATGACGGCCTGCGGTGGTCGTGGATTTCGCTGCAGCAGGCTGTCGAGTGGTTCGAACTGGAGCGACGCCAACGAGAACGTCAGGAAGGAAGCAACCGCCAGCAGCACGACGTAGTTCAGCAGCCGCCCGACGAGGAAGCGCGTCATAGGCGACGTCCACGGGCTGCCTGCATGACGCACAGGGTAAGAGATGGCGCCTGCGGTGGCCCGTTGTTGCAGCTACGGCGTGGCTAGACGATTCCCATCGGCGCTTCAGCCCGTTTCCAGTTTGATGGCGAAGACTTCCTTCCACCTGCAAGTTTGTCCGTCGCCGCGCAGGCGTGGCGGTCGGGCCAACCGCCAGGAAGGTGAGGTGATCGAGGAATGGATTCGCTCAAGCGCGACAACGTGAGGTTGTTCGCGGTTCTGATCGGCGGCAGTGCCGCCGTCGGCGCGCTGTCGGTGGTCCAAGAGTCGGTCGCCAAGTCGTCAAGCATGACCGTCGGCTCGACAAGCACCGAGACGACGCCCTCGACTGTAGAAGCCACGACGATGGCGGCACCGGCGATGCGGGGTCCCGCGGCGCCGCCCGCCGAGGAACAGGGGCCCGCCGCGCCGTAACCAATCGAATATCGATTTCTGAGGTGCACGCTGACTGAGCGCGCACCTAGGTACTTCGCACCTCTACTCCAGAGTATTCACAGGGTTCTCGCATTCACTAGTCCGACCTGCACGTCTGTCGATCCGCCATACCGATGTGGCGGGACACGGCTGACATCCAGAGAGGAGCAAATTAGTGCATGCAAACAGGCGAACCAATGTGAAGATGCTGGCAGCCGTAATCGGCGGTAGCGCGGTCGTCGCCGCGGGGACCGTGACCATGGCGATCACGCAGGAGCCGGCCTCGTCAACCAACTTGAGCAGCTCGGGCATGACGGTCGGCGCAACCAGTACCCAGGAAACACCGCCCACAGAGCCCGAAACGACGCTTGCGGCGCCCGCCGTGAAGGCCACACCGTTCGGCGGCGCCGGCTCCTAGACCGAACGTTTCACCTCCGATCGCTTCGGTTACCCAAAACAGCGGAGGGGTTGAAGGTCGATCCCTCGCGAACTGTTCGAGTCAACCAGGGACCGAATGGAGTGGTCAGAGGTGAAATCGACGCCGTCGACCATCCCACCCACGGCAGAACAGCACTGATTCCGTCCACGGGTCGGGGATTGGAGACATGGCATGAGGTCGAAACAGCTCAAGCTCGTAGCCGCAGGCATCGGCGCAGGCGCCGCGGTCGCAATGGGTGCACTCGGCGTGACGTTCGCCGATGAGCCGAACAGCGCAGGCACCGTCAGTGAGGGACCCGAAATCACGTTGGGTGAGACGACGACGTCGTCGGTCGCGCCTAGCGAAATAGCGACGACGTTTGTGACGCCGCCGGTGACGGCTGAGCGACCCGACGGCTTCGCGGCCGGAGGCTAACCACTAGTTGTGGCGCGGCGGCCCGCCGGGTCCATTCGGGCCAGGGGGCCCACCCGGCAGTGGGTTGCCTATGTTGGTGACGGTCGCGGTCTGGCCGTTGCGAGTGGCACGGACGACCACCTGGTCGTCCACCGCGAACGGCGCCCCCGCATTACCCGCCGTGCTCGGAATCACGTAGGTCTGGGTGTAGCCGTCCTCGCTGCGGACGGTGATAGAGGTCGGCGAGATCGCGCTGACCGTGCCCGTCTGCGTCAGGACCGTGGTGTAGCGCCCCGCGCCGTCGGGCTCGACGAACTCGCCGTGCAGCGATGTCGCATCCACGGCGGCCGGTCCTGGTCCGCCGATGGCGCCCCGTTGGCTGCCGGGGCCATCCGGTATGCCGCCACCGCCGGGCATGCCGCCACCTGGCCCGAACGCCTGATGCGGTCCGCCGAAGGAATGCGAATTGCCCGCGGTGGCGGCGTAGACCGCGGCACCACCGAGGGCGGCGATGACGGCGGCGACGGCCACGGCTGCCGCGGTTTCCCGCCATCCCCAACGCGGAGGAGTGGGCTCGGGTGCGCCCCATACCTGGTGCGTGGTGATTTGATCGGTCGTCATGCGACCACCGTGCAAGCGGTTCATGTGAATATGCTGTGCGTTGAGTCAGCGTGGGGTATGTCTATGCACCTTCACAGCTCACACATAGATAGGGCACAGTCTGAACCCATGGGCGCCACCAATAATGGGGCCGTGTCCAGTGCCAGCGCTTTCACTGTCAACGACAACGAACCCGCACGCGTCGTGATGCGGCGCGCCGACGGCAAGCCTATCCACGTGCTTGTCGTCGACGACGAGCCTGTGCTGGCCGAACTGGTGTCGATGGCTCTTCGGTACGAAGGCTGGGAGATCGCGACGGCCGGTGACGGCGCCTCGGCGATCGCGTCGGCCAGGGAGACCCCACCCGATGTGGTGGTGCTCGATGTCATGCTGCCGGACATGAGCGGCCTGGATGTCCTGCACAAGCTGCGCGAACAGATTCCAGGGCTACCGCTGCTACTGCTGACCGCGAGGGATTCCGTCGAAGACCGCATCGCCGGTCTGACCGCGGGCGGCGACGACTACGTGACCAAGCCCTTCAGCCTCGAAGAGGTGGTGCTGCGCCTGCGCGCGTTGCTGCGGCGAACCGGCGTGGCAAGCGAGACCGGCGGCGCCAAGATCGTCGTCGGCGATCTGGTGCTCGACGAGGACAGCCACGAAGTCACCCGCGGCGGTGACGTGATCTCGCTGACCGCGACCGAGTTCGAGCTGCTGCGGTTCATGATGCGTAACTCCAAACGCGTACTGAGCAAGGCGCAAATCCTGGACCGAGTGTGGAGTTACGACTTCGGCGGACGGTCCAACATCGTCGAATTGTACGTGTCGTATCTGCGCAAGAAGATCGACATCGGCCGCGAGCCGATGATCCACACCTTGCGCGGGGCGGGTTATGTCCTCAAGCCCCCGCGCTGACGCGGCGCGGCGCCGCTTCCGTTCACCGCGAAGCTGGTCCCTACGGGCCCGGCTGCTGGCTTCCCAGATCGTGCTGCTTGCGCTGGTATGTGCGGCGATCGGGGTGGGCACCGAGTTTGCGCTGCAACGCTTTTTGATGAATCAGCTCGATGACCGATTGGCTGAAACCGGGCATCGGTCAGTCGGGCTGTTCGAATTCGGGCCTCCCCGTTTGCCGCCCGGCATGGGCCCGATGGCCGGCCTCCCGGACCCGCCGGGATATCCGCGGCGCATGATCATTCGTAACGACTTCGGGCCGGGCCCCGCCTTCCTCAACGCCCCGGGACAAGCCGCCCGCACCGTCGGGGCGGTGGTCAGGAGGGGCGCGGCGGTCGACGCGGGCGTCATCACCTCCGGCGGCACGCAGTCCGAAATCAGTGCCACCGCAGCGCAACAGCTCGCCTCCGTCCCGTCGAACGACACACCGAGGACGATGGAACTCGACGGGCTGGGCCGGTACCGGGTCATCGCGATGCATGCGCGAGGCCCAGGCGTAACGATCGTGACGGGATTGCCCACCTCGGAGGTGGACGACACCCTGCTGTCGGTGGTTGTCATCTTCTGCGTGGTCGGGGCCCTCGCACTCGTCGGTGGCACAACCGCGGGCATCCTGATCATTCGCCGCCAACTCGCCCCGCTGTCAAGGGTTTCCGAAGCGGCCCGGCAGGTGGCCGACCTCGAGCTGGACCGCGGCGAAGTGCGGCTGCCGACGCCGATCGTCAAGGTCGATCCGGCGAGCGCGGACACCGAGATCGGGCAGCTCGGCTCCGCGCTGAACCGAATGCTGGACCGCATCGCGGGCGCACTGTCCGCGCGGCATGCCAGCGAGACGCGCGTACGCCAGTTCGTCGCCGACGCCAGTCACGAACTCCGCACACCGTTGGCCGCGATACGTGGCTATACCGAACTCGCGCAACGCAAACGGGACGACCTGCCCGATGACGTCGCGCACGCGATGAGCCGCGTCGAATCCGAAACTGAACGGATGACCCAACTCGTCGAGGACATGTTGCTGTTGGCGCGGTTGGACACCGGACGGCCATTGGAACGCGAGCAGGTCGATCTGTCCCGACTCGTCGTCGACGCGGTCAGCGACGCCCACATCGCGGGACCCGACCACCAATGGTTGTTGGATCTGCCCGATGAGCCCGTCATCGTCGTCGGCGATGAAGCCCGGCTGCATCAGGTGCTCGCCAATCTGCTCGCCAACGCCAGGACTCACACGCCGCCCGGCACCTCTGTCACTACATCGTTGGCCGTCGACGAGTCCGGTGGTTCCGTGTTGACGGTTGCCGACGACGGTCCGGGGATCCCGCCATGGTTGCAGCCGGAGATCTTCGAGCGGTTCGCCCGCGGTGATTCGTCGCGCTCTCGCCGTGGCGGCAGCACCGGGCTTGGCCTGGCGATCGTCGCGGCCGTCGTCAGGGCACATGGCGGCACGATCGGCGTACACAGCGTGCCAGGCAAGACGGAGTTCGAAGTGAGCCTTCCGGCTTATTCACAGTCGAGTCACAGCACAGCCAAAACGGGCGCCTAGCGGGCTCAACGAAACTCGCCTTGATGACCACCGTTGCCGTTCCTGCCGAGCAGACGCAGAAACGTACGAAACCCCCGCTAGTAACACGTTTCTATGTCTGGTCGCGCATAAGACTGGGTGTGCTGCTTATCGCGACGGCGGCGCTGTACCTGTGGAGTCTCTCGGCGAGCGAATGGGCGAACGCGTTCTACTCGGCTGCCGCGCAGGCTGGTGCCAGCGACTGGACAGCGATGCTGTTCGGGTCCAGCGACGCCGCCAACGCCATCACCGTCGACAAGACGCCGGCCGCGCTGTGGGTCATCGACGTGTCGGTGCGACTGTTCGGGCTGAACCCGTGGAGTGTGCTTGTGCCGCAGGCGCTGGAAGGCGTTGCGGCGGTGGCGTTGTTGTATGCCGCCGTGCAGCGGGCTAGCGGCGACGGTGCGGCGTTGCTTGCGGGCGCGGTTTTCGCGTTGACGCCAGTCGCCGCGTTGATATTTCGCTTCAACAATCCCGATGCGCTTCTGGTGCTGTTACTGCTCGCGGCGGCATACTGCGTGCAGCGTGCCTGTGAAAAGGACAGCAGCCGTTGGTGGTTGATCGCCGCGGGCACTCTGGTGGGCTTCGGGTTTCTGGCCAAGATGCTGCAGGCGTTTCTGGTGCTGCCCGCCTTCGCCGCGGCGTACCTGATCGCCGGCCACCATCGGCTGCGCCGCCGACTCGCTGATCTGCTGCGCGCTGCCGCTGCCGTCGTGGTGTCCGGTGGCTGGTATCTGTTGCTCGTCGAACTATGGCCGGGGGATTCCCGGCCATACATCGGCGGGTCTCAGCACGACAGCATCATCGAATTGGCACTGGGGTACAACGGTTTGGGCCGCCTGACCGGTGACGAACCGGGCGGGCTCGGCAACCTCAACTTCGACGTGGGCTGGGGTCGGCTGTTCGGCTCCGGGATGGGTCTGGACATCGCGTGGTTACTGCCTGCCGCGGTGATCTGTCTCGCGGCGGGATTCGTCATCACCAGGCGCGCGCCACGGACGGAGCCGACGCGGGCGGCGTTGATCATGTGGGGTGGCTGGCTGGCCGTCACCGCGGTGGTGTTCAGCTTCGCCAACGGCATCGTGCATCCCTACTACACCGTCGCGCTGGCGCCTGCGATCGGCGCATCGATCGGCATCGGCGTAATGCTGTTGTGGCGCAAGCGCTCCGACATCCGTGCTGCGACAGCGTTGTCCGGCATGGTTCTGGTCACCACCGTCCTGGCGGCGGTTCTGTTGTCGCGGGACAGCGGATGGATGCCGTGGCTGCGTGCAGCGGTCGCGGTCGGGGGAGTAGGAGCGGCCGCGCTGGTCCTTGTCTCGGGGCGCCTGCCCCGGCCAGTCGCCCGTTCGGTGGCCGCCGTGGCGGTCGCGGCCTGCCTGGCGGCGCCCGCCGCGTATGCGGTGGCGACGGCGGCAACACCGCATAGCGGCGCGATCCCGTCGGTGGGCCCGGCACGTCACGGCTTCGGTGGCTTCACAGGGCCCGGCGGGCTGCTTGACTCGCCGAGTCCAGGACCCGCGCTGTCAGCGATGCTGTCCGCCGGTGCCCACGACTTCACCTGGGCCGCGGCCACCGTCGGCTCGAACAACGCGGCAGGCTACCAATTGGCCAGCGGTACGCCCGTCATGGCCATCGGTGGCTTCAACGGCACCGACCCAGCGCCGACGCTGGCGGAGTTCCAGCGGTACGTCGCCGACCGGCAGATCCACTACTTCGTCCGTGGCAGGATGATGATCGGCCACTGGGGACTCCCCGGGTCGGGCGGCAGCAGCGAATCCGCTGACATCGCCGAGTGGGTGGAGGCACGCTACACTCCGCTGACCGTTGACCGCGTGATCATCTATGACCTCACGCAGGCTCCGAGGAATTCATAGCTGAGGCATAGCTTCGGCCAACGGGGCACACACGCTGTTGCTCAACCATGGACTTCATGACAGACATCGCCCTCGAACCCGACGCAGGCCTGGGACACCGAATCCACTTCGAACCGCGGCCGAACGCTGCCCTCGCGGCGCGCGCCGCGGGCGTGCCGGTGCTCGACGTCGTGGTGCCTGTGTACAACGAGCAGGCGGCCCTCGCCGATTCGATTTACCGGCTGCACCGCCATCTTCGGGAGAATTTCCCGTTCGAGGCGCGCATCACGATCGCCGACAACGCCAGCGTCGACGACACGCCCCGGATCGCGGCAGAACTGGCCGCCGAGCTGTCCGACGTCCGAGTCGTGCGGCTGGAGGAGAAGGGGCGCGGCCGGGCGCTGCACGCGGTGTGGTCCACGTCGGATGCGCCGGTGCTGGCCTACATGGACGTCGATCTGTCCACGGACCTCGCGGCGCTCGCCCCGCTGGTCGCGCCGCTCGTCTCGGGTCACTCGGACTTGGCGATAGGCACCCGGCTGGGCCGTGGCGCGCGCGTGGTGCGGGGGCCGAAGCGGGAGATCATCTCACGCTGCTACAACCTGATCCTGAAATCGACACTGGCCGCCCGCTTTTCCGACGCGCAGTGCGGCTTCAAAGCCATTCGCGCCGACGTGGCCGAACGCCTGCTCCCGCACGTCGCCGACACCGGATGGTTCTTCGACACCGAGCTGTTGGTGCTCGCGGAGCGCAGCGGCCTGCGGATCCATGAAGTCCCTGTGGACTGGGTCGACGACCCGGACAGCCGCGTCGACATCGTCGCCACCGCGACTGCCGACCTCAAGGGCATCGGGCGGATGCTGCGTGGCTTCGCCGACGGCTCGATCCCGGTGAACACCATTGCCGCGCAGCTGGGTTCATCGCGGCTGGCGGCCGCAGCTGGGTCGCTGTTCCGCCAGGCGGTGCGGTTCGGCGCCATCGGCGTCGCGTCGACCGCGGCCTACGTGCTCCTGTTTCTCTTGATGCAGGGGTGGGTGGGCGCACAGGCGGCGAACCTGATCGCGTTGCTGGTCACGGCAATTGGTAACACCGCCGCCAACCGGCGCTTCACGTTCGGGGTCGGCGGTCGCGCCAATGTGACACGCCATCACCTCGAGGGCCTGGTGGTGTTCGGAATTGCGCTCGCGATCACCAGCGGTGCGCTGGCCGGGCTGCACGCGATTGTCGCCCAACCGCACCACATGGTCGAACTCGCGGTGCTGGTGATCGCCAACCTGGTTGCCACCGCGGTGCGCTTTGTTCTCCTGCGCGGCTGGGTGTTTCACCCGCGCCGATCGCTCTGACTCCCACCGACGACAAAGGAATCGATTGATGACGGTCATCTCCAATATGCGAGCGGTGCGTCCGAATAATCCGGCGGCGCCGTATGATCCGCAACGACCAGCCGCTCAGCCGCGCTGGGTCCACCCCGGCGTGCTGGCGCTGCTGGCCGCGACCGCCGTGCTGTACCTATGGGGGCTCGGCTCCTCCGGCTGGGCCAACAACTACTACGCGGCAGCGGCGCAGGCCGGCACGCAGGACTGGAAGGCCTGGCTGTTCGGATCGCTGGACGCGGGCAACGCGATCACCGTCGACAAGCCACCGGCAGCCATGTGGGTGATGGGCTTGTTCGGCAGGCTGTTCGGGTTCAACGCGTTCACGATGCTGTTGCCGGAGGCGCTGATGGGCGTCGCCGCTGTCGGGCTGCTGTATCTGACCGTGCGGCGCACCAGCGGACCGGCCGCAGGTCTGATTGCAGGCGCGGTGCTCGCGCTGACCCCGGTCGCCGCGCTGATGTTCCGGTTCAACAACCCCGACGCGCTGCTGGTGCTGCTGCTGGTGGCCGCCGCCTACTGCATGGTGCGGGCGACCGAGACGGCAAGCACCCGCTGGATCGCGTTGGCGGGTTGCGCCATTGGTCTCGCGTTCCTGACGAAGATGTTGCAGGCGTTCCTGGTCGTGCCCGGTCTCGCAGTGGCTTTCCTCGTGGCGGCGCCGGTCGGCATGTGGAAGCGGATCGGCAAGCTCCTCGTCGGCGCCGCAACGATGATCGTGTCGGCGGGGTGGTACATCGCACTTGTCAGCCTTTGGGCCGCCGACTCGCGCCCCTACATCGCCGGCTCCACCGACAACAGCCTGCTGCAGCTGGCGTTGGGCTACAACGGGATTGAACGCATCACCGGCAGCGACGGCGGTCCCGGCGGCGGCCATTTCGGTGGCGGTCCCGGTGGCGCCAACCTCTTCTTCGGCGGCGAACCCGGCATCGGCAGGCTCTTCGGCCCATCGATGGGTGTCGAAGCGTCCTGGCTGTTGCCCGCCGCGCTCATCGGGCTTGCAGCGGGGATCTGGTTCACCCGGCGGACCGCCCGCACCGGAACCGTCCGTACCGGACTGCTGTTGTGGGGCGGCTGGCTACTGGTGACCGGCGCGGTGTTCAGCTTCATGGACGGCACCGTGCACCCGTATTACACAGTGGCGTTGGCACCGGCGGTCGCCGCGCTGGTCGGCATTTCGGTGGCCGAGTTGTGGCGGGGGCGGGAATTCCTGGTGCCGAGGATCGTGCTCGCCACGATGGCCGCGACCACCGGCGTCTGGGCCTTCATCCTGCTGGACCGCACGCCGGACTGGTTGCCCGCGCTGCGGTGGATCGTGCTGGCAGGATCGGTGATTGTCGCGGCCATCCTCGCCGTGGGTGCGCACCGGCTGGGCCGTGCGGCAGTCGTACTGGCCACCGCTGCGGTGCTTTTCGGCCTGGCTGCGCCTACGGCATTTGCGATCTACAACGTCACGCACGAGCACAATGGGCCCGGCACGATGTCCGGGCCCAGCCGCGACGCCGGCTTCGGCCACGGTGGCCCCGGCGGCCCGGGTGGGCCGTTCGGCGGACATGGTCCGGGTGGGGGAGAAGCGGATAACGCCGCACTCGCCCGGCTTCTCGAAGGCGCTGACAGCCGTTGGGCGGCAGCCAGTGTCGGGTCGATGGGAGTGAGCAGCCTCGAGCTCAAGACGGGCGCGTCACTGATGGCGATCGGCGGGTTCACCGGCTCGGACAACTCACCGACGCTCGCGCAGTTCCAGTCCTACGTCGCCGACCATGAGGTGCGGTACTTCATCGGCAGCGACCGCGGCGGACCTCCTCACGGCAGGTCGGGGCCTGCGCAACAGATCACAGAGTGGGTGCAGCAGAACTT
>Ga0105242_10004588_pt1 | contig 10716 bp, 13 predicted proteins | sample KBSM24metaG_FD_81521 | JGI IMG/M metagenome (GOLD analysis project Ga0105242, IMG submission 81521) | Miscanthus rhizosphere microbial communities from Kellogg Biological Station, Michigan, USA - KBS M2-4 metaG | ecosystem: Host-associated > Plants > Roots > Rhizosphere > Soil | place... | reverse complement strand
CCTCCTCTTGATCGTCCTGCTATCCTGGGCCATGCTCGCCCTGACGCTCGAACGAGTACCAGCACCATGACAGCAGCACTTCTCCTCGATAAGAAGCGTGCCGACGCCGCAGAAACGATACGGCTTAAACACTATACTCATAGCGTCCCAAGCGGCAAATCGCACTATGTAGCTTTCAAAGATTGCCTTGTGGTCTGGTCGATACCGGCTAACAAGAACATTGCTGCTTTCATTCTTGGCCAGCCCGGAAATGTCTGGGAGCTTGCTCGGCTATGGGCACCTGACGGGCATGAAAAGAACCTTCTCACACAAGCTATTAGTGCTGCTGTAGAGGTAATTGTCCGGCTTGAGAGGCCTGATGCTCTAGTAAGCTACGCTGACCCCAATGTAGGACATAAAGGCGGCGTGTACCGCGCCGCGTCGTGGATCTATCATGGGAAGAGTGAAGAAGTGAGGACTTATCGCGATTCGCAAGGTAATACGTTTGCTAGGCGGGCCTTTCACTCAGGTAAAAAAGGAATGACGAAGGCTGAGATAGAGGCACTTGGTTATAGCGAATTGAAGTTACCTGGGAAAGAGCGCTTCGTGAAGCCGTTGACGCGCCGAGCACGCAAGATTTTGACCCCTTGACGTAACATTATGCCTTATTCACGCCAACACGATCCCCTCTATCCCGCCGCTATGGACGGCGTGAATAGCTGTGCGCCGGCCTTCCGCCAGAGGGTGCAAGCCGCTAAAGTAGCACTGAGAGTAGGTATCGACATCGAGACCGTGCGTAGGGAGCATGGTGGGGTGGTTCTGAAAGAAGCGCAGAACGTGATCGCACAAGAAAGGTCGAAAAGCAATGTTCCGTATCGTACAATCGCGTAGCAGCTACGGCTCTGAGCCAGGCAAGGTATCAGAAGTCCCGTATTTCTGGCTGGTCTGTGACGACCGCAAATGCGGTGTCTCGGCTCGCGCCGACATCCCCCAGTTGGATTCGCAGCAAATGGAGCAATCGGCTGCGGCTGCTGTGGATCTATTCACCAGACAAGCCGCTTCTGAGGGCTGGCTGCTGGCCGTCGATGGTCATTTCTGCCCGCATTGCTATAAAGAGATGGTCGCGAGGGATCTGAAACGGCAAGAGCAGTTGCAACGCATGCAGAGCGAGATGGAGGCGTTGAAGGACAAGGAGCGCGGCTACAATGGCGGTGGGGCGGCTCTAGTGCAAATTGGCGGCACGCCGCAGGAGATTAAGAGGGCGAGGGAGTTGGAGGAGCGCCGACGCCGCTTGACGACAGGCTTAAAGCAAGGTGTAGGGCCGAAGGAGGCGTTACAATGAGACTTGCCAAGCTCGCCTATGACGCCTATTCCAAGAAAACTGGCGGCGTTTCGTTGGCTACAGGCGACAAACTGCTGGAATTCGACGCTCTGAAGCCAGCGATTCAAGAAGCGTGGCAGGCTGCAGCGCAAGCTGTCGAGTACGATTGTATTGGCCCAATAGGCGGCGAAGGAGAACTTGACCCAACATGATGTCTCCACTCATAGCTCTCTGTTTCTGGTGCTCCCCCGTCACCATCCATTGCCACTTCCTCGCAGGCATCGACACCTGCTACGCCCGGCCTCGCGACCGCAAAGAGCATGAAGTCGTAGCCTATGGCCTCCCTCCAGGCATCGGCGTCACTGTATCAGGCGGTAAGGAGTTCAGTTGGACCATATCCGCTCCGAGCAAAACAGCACTTCCTGCTGTTACGGCTCCAGGCCTCGGCACTATCGGCACCGCCCATCCCCAACCCCTCGCTCCACCCGAGCCTATCCTGCACCATGTCCAGATCGACGGGAGGATCAGGAAGGTGAAGCGGTGATCCATGAGCAGAAAGAAAACTGGGCAGGTCCTATATCAAGCCAAACTCAAACGCCTAGCTGCAATATCTGCTCGTAAAAAGGATCGAAAGAAGCGGAAGCAAAGGCAGGAACAGGATCGTAGGCACTATGCTGCACTGAAACGGAGACAAGCGATTGCCGAAATAGCATCTTTGAAAGAGCAGTGGGCGCAGGAAGCTGCTTTGGCATCTGCTTCCTTTGCTGCAGAGCTTGAAGACGTGCTGCGTACTAAAGTTAGGGCAGTGCTGAATCTGTGTCCTTAAAATTCATCAAATGAGTACCGAATTAACCCTTCCTGACATCCTTCCCGACCCTACCGCCGCCTATTTCCCCAATTCCCTCCCCACTCTCCTCGCCGTCACCTCCTTCCTCCGGCCTAGCGAACGACCACCTCTATCGGTATGGGCCGAACGCAACATCGTTTTGTCATCCGAGTACAGCAAGAGAGCAACACGTCTAACCCTTTTCGCATGGCAAAGGGAAGTCTTCGATGCCTTCACCGACCCTTACATCGAAGACATCACGATCATGTCGGCCCGCCAGCTCCTCAAAACCCTGTTCCTCCAGTGCTGTTTGGCTTATACCATCGCCGAGGACCAAGGCCCTGTGATGATAGCCCAGCCGACCGATGAAGACGCCCGTAGCTTCTCCAAAGAGCGCTTGGCGCCGATGGTGCGCGACTGCGCCGCACTCAATGGGCTAATTTCGGAGTCTGAAAAGGGCGGGAATACGATTCTGAACAAGGAATTCCCTGGTGGATCGGTAATGATCGTCGGTGCCACCACCGCTGGCAAAGCAGCCCGCCGCACCAATCGCATCGTCATGCTCGATGAAATCGATAAATACCAGGCTTCTGTAGGAAAAGAGGGCGATTTCGTAACAATCGCCGTCGAGGGCACCCAAACCTTCATCGGCTCGCGCAAAATCATCAAAACCTGCTCGCCAACCACAGCCGGATTCTCCCGAATCGACAAATCATACGCCGCATCGGACCAGCGTAAGCCCTACGTCCCCTGTCACGCCTGCAATCACATGCAAGTCTTAAAATGGGCGCAGGTGAAGTGGGATACCGACGTTTCTGATGAGTTAAAGCCCAAAACAGCGCGATACGTATGTGAAAACCCCGCTTGCGGTGCGAGTTGGAACGATTATCAGCGCTGGGCGGCTTGTACCCGCGTAGAATGGCGCGCTCATCGCCCGTTCGCCGGCAAAGCGGGGTTCTGGATCTCCCACTTGTACTCGCCCTGGAAGACCCTCTCCCTGATGGTGTCAGACTGGTTAGAAAAGTACCAAGACCCCATGCAACTCAAGGCGTTTATAAATACGGTTCTCGGTGAACTATGGGAGGATGCAGGCTCCGCACCCGACCCTGAAGTGCTCTATTCGCGCCGCGAGGACTATCCACACACCGATCTAGCCGTAATACCTCGAAATGGGCTGTTTTTAACCGCCGCAGTCGATGTCCAAGAGTCTCCACCGCGTTTGGAATGTGAAGTTAAAGCCTGGGGTAGAGGTAGGGAAAACTGGTCTATTGGGTACTATGTGATCCAAAAACAGGCCGAAAATGGCGAATTACTCCCTGTATCCTCACCGGAATTGTGGCAAAAGCTCGATCAAGAGGTCTTACAAGCCCTCTACCAGCACGAATCCGGTCGCCAGTTGCCAATCATGTGCATGTGTATCGATACAGGCTCAACTCCCAAGCCCGTATACGAGTTCGCTCTCCGCCACCAACGCCTCTCTTTCGGCCCTGCAGGAGCTAAAATCGCTGCTATCCGCACCGTAGTCCCGATTAAGGGTAACGACGATCCTCTCCGTGTGATTTCGGCTGTTTCCAAGGAAAACCAGTCCGTCAAGCGCCAAAACATCCGCATTGTCTCAGTCGGTACGCATTGTATCAAGCAAGAGTTGTTCGAATTGCTCAAAGGAGTTCGTCCTCGCGCGGATGGTAAGCCCCAACCAGGCTGCTGCCACTTCCCGATGTACACCATGGAGTATTTTCATATGTTAGCATCTGAAACTCGGATTGTACACGAAGAGACTGGAGATGTGGAATATCGCAAAAAACCCAACGCACGCAACGAAGCCCTCGACACTTTCGTATACAACCGTGCCGCCGCTGCTCTCGTCGGCATCGATCGCTTCACTGAAGCCCATTGGAGGAAGATGGAACTCGCTGTGGGGATCAATGTGCCATATTCGGAAGAGAAAGAAGCGGAGGAAGCTGAACAGGCCGCTGCTTCCGTAGATCCTAGCACACCACCGGCGTCTAAGGCACCTGCTCCTGCTCCTAAGCCTGCCGCCCGACCTCCCGCACCTTCAGGCCCCCTCCCTCCCCATCTCCAATCCGCCCATACCGATGCCGATCCGCAGCGTTCCGGTCTATCCCCCCTTGGACGCGGACGTAAGTTTCGTGGTAGTTTCTAGTTACCATGTCCTGTTCCAACGGCTCTTCGGCTGAATTCACACAAAACGACCTACTCGCCTTGGACAAAGCCATCGCCTCGGGCGTCAACCGCGTGCGGTTCGACACAGGACGCGAGATGCAGTACAACACGGTGAAGGATATGATGATGGCGCGCGATTTGATTCTGGACTATTTAGGTCAAGCCGCCGCCCCGGCCCGCCGCCAGATCCGTATCTTTACAGCGAGCGGGTGGTAGTTGATGGCGAATGTGACACCCAGTAGCGGAATTACTGAACTGGCACTTACTCAGTTTGACTATAACCAGTGCCGCCATCTCAAACTCTGGCGGGCTGGTTTCAATGCAGTCACCCGCAAGCAGCGTTTGAAATGTAGTTACTGCCGTAAGTATTTTACTGTTAATAGCCGTGCCGACAGGCTCATGCGGATCAGGGTCGTGGCGCAACACTTTCTCGCAGGCGTTAGCATCAGGCGCACGGTGCGGTTTACAGGATATACAAAAGAGACCGTGCGGAAGTACTATCAACTACTGACTGAGTTTCAGTCCCGAAAGAGGGCTATTTAATGAAATTACTTTTGTTGTTTGCAAGCCTTGCCTGCTTTACCGGCTTTGCACAAAGCCTCTCGCAAACCTGCCCTGCCAGCGTTAAAGCAGGCACTACACTCACCATACCCGTCTCGCTCGTCAATGGGCAGAGCGCATCCGGCTTGCAATATACAGTCACCGCGCCTAGCAACCTAGGCACACTAACCGCGTTGGTCGCCGGGAGTGCGGTTACCAACAGCAAACAGCTTTACCAGACTGGCTCTGTGATCCTGATCGGCGGCTTCGGCCCGCCTCCTACTGGTGGCAGTCTGAACAGTTCGCAGATGTCGGATGGAGTGGTGGCTAATCTAATGTGGCAAGTCCCGGCCTCTCTCGGCAATCAAACCGTACAAATCTCCATTACAGGCGCCACAATCCCGATGGTTGCGACCTCGCCTTCTGGCGTCGTCATCCCCTTAACCGCAAACCCTCCCTGTGCCGTTTCCGTATTACCAAGCGCTAACTTCTGCGACTTGAACGGGGACGGCGTGGTGAATCAGGCCGATGTTACAGTGCAACGCACTCTAGTAACAACCTTCCCACAGCCCAGCAACTGCGCTCGTAACACGAATGGCTGTAATGTAGGGGCGATTCAGATCGTAGTGAATGCGGCGCTAGGCGGGGCGTGTACTGCTACACAATAACTTGCCGCAAGTGCTAGACTGTTCGACATGGCTAAGCCTACCAGCCTGATCGCGCGTGCGCGCGCCGCACTTGCGAGTGCCATATCGCCGGCACCTACTACTCTCTCCCTCACTCCCGCTCCCAGTGTCCGCGCCTCCAACTCCTCTGGCGTCCCCTTCGATGGTGGCTCCTCTGGCCGCCGCGCCTTCGGTTGGAATCCCACCCGCTTAGGCCCCACCACTAGTATCTATACGTCGTGGGACAGACTTCTAGCGCGCTCCCGCGATGCCGTCCGCAACGACCCTTGGGCTACCTCCGCCATCGACAACTTTGAATCGCAAATCATCTCTACTGGTATCCGTCCTCGGTGGAAGATCAAGAGCAAGGCCAAGCGGGACCAGGTGGAGAAGGAGTTTGCCAAGTGGAGTAAGAAGTGTGATGCGTCAGGCCGGTCGAGCTTCTACGGCCTACAGGCCACGGCAGCGCGCGAGATGTTTGAAGGCGGCGAGGTCTTCACACGCCTTCTCACTCGTCCACCATCGTTCAAACTCCGCATCCCCCTCCAGTTGCAACTGATCGAGTCTGAACAACTGCCTCTATGGCGCAACGCCGTCTCGGGCATCGGCGATATGGAAGTGCAGAACGTCAATTCCGTTCGTACCGGCATCGAGTTCGACCAATACGACCGGCGCGTGGCGTACCACTTCTACCGCGCGCATCCTGGCGAGACCATGTTCTACCCGCTCGACGGCTTGGCGTTCATGCGGGTGCCCGCTGAATTCGTCGTCCATACCTACCGCCCGCTCAGAGCTGGTCAGTTGCGCGGCGTGCCGCATCTCACTTCAGTATTGACGCTGCTCTACGAGCTAGAACAATACACTGACGCCGAGCTAGTCCGTAAGAAGATACAGGCGATGTTCGCGTTCTTCATCGAGAAGACCTCGCCTGACATCGACGTGATCCCTACCACTGACGGCGATCCCGCTACAGGAGCACAAGCCTCTACTACGGATCTCGGTATCTCCAACGCCAAACTCGAAGCTGGCTCCGTCAACGAGCTATTGCCAGGCGAGAAGATCACTTACCCCCAACTCCCCATCGATTCGGATTTCGCATCCTTCATGAGAGTCGAGGGGCATCGATTCGCCGCCGCGATCGGCGCCACGTACGAACAGATCACTGGCGATTTACAAGGCGTCACGTACAGTTCGATCCGCGCCGGCCTCCTGGACTTCCGCCGTAAGTGCGAGATGATGCAGCACCATATCTTCGTGCATCAATGGTGCCAGCCTATCGCGGAAGCCTGGCTCAAAGAAGCCGTGATGTCAGGCGTCATCGACCTGCCTGGGTATGTCGAAGACCCCGATCAGTACACCGATATCCTCTGGACGCCCTCAGGTTGGGATTGGGTTGATCCTCTCAAAGACGTACAGGCAGACATCTTTGCCGTGCGAGCTGGCTTCACGACGCGCGCTCATGTCGTAGCCGAGAGAGGCCAGGATGTCACGGTTCTGGACGAGGAGTGGGTGCAGGATCGCGACCGCGCTCACGACATGCAACTGGTCTACGACTCCGACCCGAGCCAAGTTCTGACCAAGGGTGCCAAGAATCCTACTCTCGATGCGGACGGTAATCCGATATCGGTGCCGGGAGCGCCGGTTGGCGATGGCAATGCGCCATCAAGCCAGCCAGATAATCAACCGAAGCCCACTCCTGGTGCTCCGGTGAAGAAAGCCAAGCAGCGCCCTCTGGTACAATAAGCATCGATAGGGGCGGCTCTTTACTACCTTTCCTCCGCTCCTCCGTGCCTGCCCTGGTTGGAGGTAATTGCCGCCGACGATTGCCTCCAGCCACCCTCACTCAGAAGCGCTAGATCCTAGCACTTCCACCCCCGCTTGACAGTCTATGCTTGCAACGCTTCTTATTTCTGTGCTACTCTCCTACCCAACAGTATAAATTCAGACCAAAAGGTCTTTTAATACTTGACTATTAGTAAGTAATTCGACATGGGACGGATTAAAACAACTCGACGCGGCGGCTCTACAAAGCAAGTAGTCTCTGCCCATGCCGATACCAGTTCCAAGCGCCCTCTCCTCCACCTGAGCGACCGCATCTTCGGCCCCCCGTTGATGATCCACCAGAACAAACTCCGCGTCGTCTTGGAGGAGATCGGTGGTCGCCTCGACCCTATCTCTTACCAATCTGCTCTCGACGCCCTCCTCCCTTCTCTCGAACCTGGCATCGGCCCTCTCGCTGCCTTATCCCTGCGCGAACCTTCCGACCGCAAGTCCTACGCCGTCACCGACTCAGGCATCGCCATCATCCCTATCGAAGGGATGCTGATGAAGAAGTCCACTTGGATGAGCAGTTGGTCCGGGATGTGCACGTATGAAGATATAGGAGAGCAGTTCGCCGAAGCCCTCGCCGATAGCACAGTGCGAGCCGTATTGTTCGACGTAGACTCTCCTGGCGGCGAGACCCACGGGTGTTTCGAACTCACCGACCAGATCTACCAGGCCCGCGGCCAAGGCAAACTGATCTACGGCTCGGCCAACGACCTCGCTGCCTCCGCCGCCTACGCTCTGCTCTCGGCCTGCGACCGGAACTTCGTTACTAGAACTGGCGCTGTCGGCTCTGTCGGTGTCTACTCCATGCACTGCTCGCAGCAGGAGATGGACAAGAAAATCGGATTGAAGTACACGTACATCAGTGCAGGCGAGCGGAAAGTAGATGGCAATCCCCACTCTGATTTGTCTGAGACGGCACAGGCCGAAGCGCAAGCCGAAGTTGATCGCCAATACGCGATTTTCGTAACGACCGTAGCCCGCAATCGCGGCGCCAAGGAATCCGCTGTAATCGGCACCAAAGCCCTGTGCTTCTTCGCCGAGAACGCCGTACCATTGCTCGCGGATGAAGTCGGCACTTTGGAAGATGCCGTGGCGGCGCTTGAATCACGCATCTCTACCGGCGCTACCACTGTCGGTTTGCGTGCGCCTCGCACCATTTCACTTTCGCAAGACCAACTGCGCCAATTGAATGCCGGTACGCCGGTCGTAATTACTCCAACACCTACTCCTAAGGAGGCTTTACCTATGTCCGCACCCAATGCGACCGCTCTTACCGTTGAAGAACAGTTGGCGGCGCTTCAGAAAGAGAATGCCGAACTGAAAGCGAAGGCAGCGATTGCCGCCGCTGCTCCTGCTACTGCGGCTCCTACCGCAGTTGCCGCTGCCCCCGGCGAAGATTGCGATGACGATGAAGAGGACGACAACCCACCCATGCAAGCCACCCAGCAACCTATCCTAGTCCCTGCCGCCGCAGCCCAACCGGCTCCCGGCACTCCCGCTCCAAAGCGTTCCGGTCGTAGCGCCGCCGTCATCATCGCGGAACTCTGCACTATGAACGGTGCCGACGCTCAATGTTCCGAGTTGATCCGTGCCAATGCCGAGGGCAAGAAGACAGTGGCCCAGATCCGCGAGGAATTCCTGGCCAAACGCTCTGCCGCCTCTCACGCCAATATGACTTCCAACGGCCATTCAGGCGGCACTGCCGGCTCCCCCTTGGACCGCATGGAGCAGATGGCCGTCACTCTCGTCGCTAATTCAGGCGGCAAGCTCTCCAAATCCAAGGCCTACGAGACAGTTCTCAAAGCCAACCCCATGGTCTACCGCGATTACGTCGAGGAAAAGGACGAGGCGGCTCTGACCCCCGGTCGCCGCCGCGCTTATCTCGAACAGATGGGTCCGAAGATGGCCGCGATGGGGCTGGGATCGCAGTTCGTACGGCAGTAGCCACAGCAGGCAATGCTTGGTAATGCAAATTCAATTTAAGGAGACCACTTACAATGTCTGTTGAAAGCAACCTGAGTTCCCGCTCGGAAGTCGCTGCCGCCGATCTCAGCGCTAAGCAATTTTATGCAGTTACCGTAGGTAGCACGGGTATGGATGTCTCGACCGCAGCTAAGTCCATCGATGGCATCCTCCAGGACAAACCCACTTCAGGCCAAGTCGGCTGCTACGCCCATAGCGGGCGCACCAAAGCCGCCATCTCGGCATCACAAACCATCACCAAAGGCGGCTTGCTCGAAGTCGCCTCCGGGGGCACCCTCGTCCCTATCGCCTCCGGCATCGCCGTCGCCAAGGCCATGGAGTCCCTGGTCTCAGTCGCCGCCGTTCGCCTCATCACGGTCGAACTGCTCCCCGCTGCCGGCGTCTACGCTTAAAGTTTCGTGAACGTAATTTGACTATAAGGAGACTTACACTCAATGCCTCAACCGACCCTCAGTGACGTTCACGTGAACGCCCCTCTTTCCAATCTCTCGATGATGTACGCCCAGGAACTCGACAACTTCGTCGCCGACCGCGTATTCCCCATCGTCCCCGTGCAGAACAAATCGGATCTCTACTGGATCTTTGACCGCTCGGACTTCAACCGGGACCAGATGCAGAAGCGCGCGCCTGCTACCGAATCCGTCGGTGGTGGCTACAAGCTAGGCACCGGCTCGTACGATGCAACCGTATGGGCCTTGCACAAGGACATCGACGATCAGATCCGCGCCAACTCAGACCCCGGCTTGAACCCGGACATGAACGCTACGCGCTGGCTCACCACGCAGGCTCTGATCTCCAAAGAAGTCGCTTGGGCTGCATCCTTCTTCACCACGGGCGTCTGGACCACTCAATACGCCGGTGTCGCCGCTGGCCCCGTCGCCGGCACCTCAGTCCTGCAATGGAACGACATCAACTCGAACCCGATTGCAGATGTCCGTGCCATGGCCACCGCGGTCGCCCTCTCCAACGGCGGCTTCCGCCCCAACAAACTCGTCCTGGGCCGTCCTGTCTTCGACGCTTTGCTCGACCACCCCGACTTCCTCGTTCGCCTCAACGCAGGCCAAACTCCCGGTGGACCGGCTCGCGTCACCCGCGATGTCCTGGCTATGCTCTTTGAAGTTGACGAAGTGCTGGTGATGGACGCCATCTATAACACAGGCCCCGATAGCAATCTGGCTTTGAACTCGGGCGAATCGAACGCCTTCATCGGCGGCAAATCGGCTCTCTTCGTCTACACTCCCAGCTCCCCCGGCCTCGAAGAACCAGGCGCAGGGTACAACTTCTCCTGGACCGGGTATTACGGTGCGAACGGATTCGGCTCGCGCATCTCGTCGTTCCGCATGGAATGGCTCAAATCGACGCGCGTCGAGATTGAACAAGCGTACGTG
>Ga0105242_10004587_pt1 | contig 10716 bp, 11 predicted proteins | sample KBSM24metaG_FD_81521 | JGI IMG/M metagenome (GOLD analysis project Ga0105242, IMG submission 81521) | Miscanthus rhizosphere microbial communities from Kellogg Biological Station, Michigan, USA - KBS M2-4 metaG | ecosystem: Host-associated > Plants > Roots > Rhizosphere > Soil | place... | reverse complement strand
TCCCCGATCACGCCCGGTGGGCCGACTTCTTCCTGCGGCTCTCCCTCGTGGTGGTCGACGAGGCGCACGTGCTCCGCGGCGTCTTCGGGTCCCAGGTCGCGATGGTCCTGCGCCGGCTCCGGCGGCTGATCGCCGCCCACGGCGGCGATCCCCGTTGGTGCCTCGCCACCGCCACCGTCGGGAACCCGGGCGAGCTGGCCTCCCGCCTGACGGGTCTGGACGTCGAGGTCGTCGAGCGCGACGCCTCGCCGCGGGGGCGGAAGCTCTTCGCACTCTGGAACCCGCCGGTGATCGACGAGGAGACCGGGGCGCGGCGGAGCGCATTGACGGAAGCCTCATGGGTGATGACCGGCCTCGTCGAACGTGGTGCGCGCACGATCGGTTTCACCCGTAGCAGGCGGGCCGCGGAGCTGCTCGCCGAGTTCACCCGTCGTGGACTCACCGACGCCCAGCTGCGGACGCGGGTGAAGAGCTACCGGGCCGGCTACCTGGCCGAGGATCGCCGCGCGATCGAACGGCAACTCGCCGACGGCGAGCTGGTCGCGGTCGCCTCCACGAACGCGCTCGAGCTCGGGATCGACATCGGCTCGCTCGACGCGGCCGTGCTGACGGGCTATCCCGGGACCCGGGCATCGATGTGGCAGCAGGCGGGCCGGGCGGGACGGCGCGAGGCCGAGTCGCTGGCCGTCCTCGTCGCGCAGGACGATCCGCTCGACCAGTACCTCGCGCAGCATCACGAGGAGCTGTTCGACCGGCCCGCCGAGGACGCCGTGATCGACCCCACCAACCCCTACGTGATGGGGCCGCACCTGCGCTGCGCGGCGCGCGAGCTGCCGCTCGCGCCGGGCGACGTCGGCACGTTCTTCGGTCCGCAGGCCGAACCGTTGCTCGACCAGCTGATCGCCGACGGCGCGCTCGCTCGACGCACAGGCGGAACGGTCCACGACGTGGGACGCACGTCCCCCCACCGCGAGGTCGACATCCGCGCGGGATCGGGCCACGTGTACCGGATCGTGCTCCGAGCGACCGGCGAGCTGCTCGGCACCTCCGACGAGCACCGAGCGTTCGGCACGCTGCATCCCGGAGCGGTGTACCTGCATCAGGGGGAGCAGTTCCTGGTCCAGGAGCTGAACCTCACCGATCGCGTGGCGGTCGTCGCCGAGGCCGACCCCGACTTCTACACGCAGGCGCGCGACGTCACGGACATCCAGATCGTGGACGTCCGGGAACGGCGCGCGCTCGGCGACGCCGAGGTGTGGTTCGGCGACGTGCAAGTGACGAACCAGGTCGTGGGCTACGTCCGGAAGCTCGTGTCGACCAACGAGGTCGTCGGGGACCATCCCCTCGCGCTGCCGCCGGTCACCCTCGGGACGCGCGCGACGTGGTGGACGATCCCCGGCAAGCTCTTCGACGCAGCATCGGTCGGCCCGCGCCAGCTCCCGGGCGCGATCCACGCGGCCGAGCACTGCGCGATCGGCCTCTTGCCGCTGGTCGCGACCTGCGACCGCTGGGACGTCGGCGGCGTGTCCACGCCCGTGCACGAGGACACCGGCCTCACCACGATCTTCGTCTACGACGGCTACGAGGGTGGCGCCGGCGTCACCGAGCGGGGCTTCCGCAACGTCGAACGATGGTTGCACGCGACGCTCGAGCGGCTACGCGATTGTCCGTGTCGCGACGGTTGCCCGTCCTGCGTGCAGTCACCGAAGTGCGGCAACGGCAACGAGCCGCTGGACAAGGCGGCCGCGGCCGCGCTGCTCGCGGTCCTGCTCCGCGCGTGATCGGGGTCGTGACGCTACTCGACCGTGCACACCTCGCCGAAGTGAAGGGCGAACGTCTGGCCGGCGTGCGCGTTGGCGGTCTCGATGCCGTGGCGCGCGGCCTCGGCGGCGGTGACGAAGACGACGCGACCGACGTCCGGGACTTCGCACACCCAATGGACCGTCCGCGGCGCACCGGCGTGCGCGGGCATGATGAGGGTGAGCGTGAGGACGATCGCCGCGACCACCGTTCCGAGGAGTCGCTTCATCGGGGGCCCCCTCTCTCCGTGATGGCCAACCCTATGTACGGCTCGTCGAAGGAGTCAACCCGCGGCTCGACGAGATCTCAGGCGAGCCCGCGGGCTGCGTACTCGGCCCCGTACCGCCGCTCCACGACCCGGCGGATGACCTCGGCGAGCAGCACGACGACGAGCGAGGAGAACAGGATCACCGATGAGACCGCGATCACCTGTGGCAGCTGGCTCGGGACACGCAGCTGCGCGAACAGGTAGACGGGCCAGGTCGGCTGCGTGCCCACGAGGAACGACGCGATCGCGAATTCGTCGAACGACAGCGTGAACGCGATCAGGAAGGCCGAGAAGAGCGCCGGGGTCAGTAGCGGCAGGGTCACGCGCCGGAAGGTCTGCCAGGTTCCGGCTCCCAGATCGTGCGCGGCCTCGTCCAGGGAGATGCTGAGCCGCTCGAGCAACGGCATGATCACCAGGATCACGTACGGCAAGGTCACGACGACGTGGCCGATCACGACCGCGTGCAGTCCGAGGCCGATGTAGACCCCGGCCGTCTCCTTCAGGATCTTGTCCACCAGGGTGAAGAGCAGGAGCAGTGAGATCCCGAAGACGAGGTAGGGGATCACGAGCGGCGAGAAGAAGAGCGCCGACGTCGCCGCCTTCCCGCGGTAGCGTCTCCGCACCAGGGCGAACGAGGCGAGGATCCCCAGCACGACGGCGACGCAGCTGGAGATGGTCGCCACGATCGCACTCCGTTTGAGGGCTTCCAGCAGGAGCGGGTTCGCGAAGAACTTCCCGTACCACTGCGTCGTGAACCCTTGCAGCGGGAACGACGGATCGCCGTCGTTGAACGAGAAGAGGGCGAGGACCAGGATCGGCGCGTAGAGGAAGACAACGAGCAGCGCGTAGAAGATCCGCAGCAGTCGCCGCGCGCCGGTCGACGCAGCCGCGTCCATCAGGCGGCTACGCTCCGCACGCGGACGTAGCGGCCGAACAAGGCCATGAGCCCCGCGACGACGACCAGCAGGAACATCGCCAGGACGGACCCGGTCTGCCAGTCCGTACCCCGCGTGAAGACGTCCTGGATCGCGTTGCCGTACATGTAGCCGCTCGGCCCACCGACCAGGAGCGGCGTGACGAACTCACCGATCGTGGGCACGAACACGAAGACGAAGGCGGCGATCACCCCCGGGATGCTCAGCGGGAGCGTGATCCGCCAGAACGTCCGGAGCCGGCTCGCACCGAGGTCGCTCGCTGCTTCCAGCAGAGAGATGTCGAGGTTGTCGAGCGAGACGAAGATCGGCAGCGCCACGAACGGGACCCAGACGTACGCCAGGACCAGGACCACCGAGAACTGGCTGTTCAGGAGCCACGTCACCGGGTGGTCCGAGCTGCGGAGATGGATCAAGGACAGGAAGGAGTTGATCACGCCGGAGTCCCCCAGGATCACCTCCCAGGCAAGGACACGGAGCAGGTAGCTGGTGAGGAAGGGAGCGATGATCAGCAGCAGGAGGATGTACTTGCGTTTCCGGACCACGAGCGCCAGGAAGTACCCGACCGGATACGCCAGGAGCACCACGATCACCGAAACCGTCAGCGAGATCCGGACCGACTTCCAGAACAGCCCCATGTAGACCGACCCGCCGACCAGGAGATGCTTCCAGTCGCCGACCGACCACACGCCGGCATCGGTGGGGAAGATCTTGATCCCGCCCACGCTGTATAGGGCGACGTAGACGACGGGGGCGAGGAAGAACAGCAGCAGCCAGAGCAGCGGACCCGACAGCAGCGCGGCGGTCGACGCTCGATCGCGACGTCGCACCCGTCTGGCGGCGTCGGCGGCGCTCGCCGTAGCGGCCACGTCGACCTAGCGCCGGTCGCTGGGGCCGCTCGTCATGCGGCCTTGACCTCGCTCCAGTATTGCGCGTACACGTCGCGCCTCGAGATCCAGGACTCGGGGTGGGACAACGGTGGCGAGAGCGCCGCCTCGAGGTTGTCGAGGTTCAGCGCCTTCACGACCCCGGGTGGGAGGCTCTTGAGGTCGACCGACGTGTTCGCGTGACCGTAGTAGTAGAAGTTCTCCAGGAACGACGCCGTGTCCACCGACGACCACGTGTTCGCGTAGTCGTGCGCGTGGTAGTAGTTCTGCGAATCAGCGAAGAGCCCCAGCCCGCACGACCAGTGGATCCGGCCTTCCTTCGGCTGCATATAGACCGCGTTCATCCCTTGTGCCGACGCGTAGCCGTACGCGTCCGGCCACGCGTAGCCGACCCAGACGTCGCCGCGCTTGAACTTCAACCAGAAGTCGTACGACTGGTCCCAGAAGAAGCTGACCAGATCCTTCTTCGAGATCAAGAAGTCGCGCTGCTGTGCGAGCTCATCGTCGGTCATCGTCCAGGGGTCGGCGACGCCGTTGTAGTAACCGGCGATCACGAGCATCTCCAGCGTGTTGATCCACGCGATCCGTTTCGCGTACCGGTCGTCCCAGAGCAGGCTCCAGGAGTCCTCGGTCGGCTTGACCTGGTCCGCGTTGTACATCGGCGCGATGTAGCCCCAGTCCTCGGGGATGAAGTACTGCTGACCGTCGATCTGCCCCAGCTGCTCCAGGAGCGGACTCAGCTGCGAGAAGTTCTTGATCAGCGACGGGTCCCATGGCTGAACCGCCCCCAGGTCCACGTAGTCCTTGAACCGGTAGGCGCAGGGATGGACCACGTCGTAGGGCGCGTTGCCGGTCGCGACCTTCGTGAACCCGTCGTCGTCGTTCTCGAAGAGGACGAACGTGGGCGTGTCGCCCGTCGCCTTCTCGTACGGAGCGGTGAACACCGCCTTCTCGTCCTTCGGGTAGTACTCGCCGCCTCCGTATCCGGCCCAGTCGAAGACCTTGAGTCCGCCCGGCTCCTGCGCGATCGCAGGACGAGGCGACCCGCTCGCGGCCGAGGCGCTCGTCGACGCCTTCTTGCACGACGCCAGGACGCCGGCACCTGCCGCGATCCCCGCGTAGCGCATGAAGTCGCGCCTCCGCAGCCTCTTCGCGATGAGCCGATCGAAGTCGCTCGCCATCCCTCTCCCCCTTCGAGCCGTCGGACGGGCATCCGTATGATGCACGGGTCGGGTGCCCGGGGCTAGTCCTGAGGAGATACGTGGTGCAGCGGCGTCACGGATGGGCGGTGGTGACCCTCGCACTCATTCTCGGTTGCATCTCCGCCGCGTGTTCGAAGGACTCCGCGACCGTTCCTCCGGCCTCCGTCGCGTCGGCCGGCTCCCACCTGCCGATCCTGCCCTCGGATGCGCTTCCCGGATACGTCGTCCACGCGAGCGGCCTCGACGCGGCGACGCTTGCCGCCGACGCGCTCGATCCGGCCTCGCTCGACGTGGTGCTGACCGGGGCCGGCTTCGAGACCGGCATCGAGCGCCGATTCACCGCGCGGTGGAGGCCGGTCACGGAGGTGGTCGCGCGCGCGTTGCGGTTCGCATCCGCAGACGGCGCGACCGCGTACCTCACCTGGCTGCGCGAGCATGGAGCGGACGTCCTGGGCTCCCAAGCACAAGCCTCGGATCCGCCGAGCCTTACCGACGCCATCGCGTTCACGCACGCGCCGTGCACGTCGTGCACGAAAGACACGATCCAGTACTTCGCGGCCTGGACCCACGGCCGCTACGCGCTCACCTTGCTGGTCGGCGGTCCGCGCGCCGGGCGGTCGACGGCCACGCCGCTCGCCGAGGAGCTCGATGCGCGCGTGAGCGACGGGAGCTGACGCGGTGGAGCTCGCAGCGCTGCAGGAGCTGGCGACCGGTCTCGATCACCCCGAAGGGATCACGTGGGGCCCGGACGGCCGCGTGTACGCCGGCGGGGAGGCCGGCCAGGTCTACGCGATCTCCCTCGAGGGCACGGTCGAAGAGGTGACGACGACGGGCGGTTTCCTCTACGGCGTGACGACCGATGGCGACGGCGCGGTGTACGCGTGCGACTTCGGTCGGGGCGAGGTGGCTCGGATCGTGCCTCCGGGCGAGGTGGAGACGTACTCGACGGGCACCGCCGATCATCCGCTCCGCGTCCCGAACTTCTCCGCGTTCGACGACGACGGGAACCTCTACGTCACGGACTCGGGCGATTGGGCCACGGACGACGGCCTCGTGTTCTGCGTCGAGCCCGGTGGGAGGACCGTCGTGTGGAGCGACGCGGTCCCACGGTTCCCGAACGGCTGCTGCCTGAGCGCCGACGGCGACTCGCTGCTCGTGATCGAGTCCCACGGCCGGTGCGTGACGAGGGTCCCGATCGACGAGGACGGCTCGGCCGGACGGCCGGAGCTGGTCGTCGAGCTTCCGGGCTCCCAGCCCGACGGGATCGCGCTCGCGGACGACGGCACGCTCTTCGTGGGGTGCTACCGGCCGGACCGCGTCTACCGGATCGAACCGGGGGGTGCGCCGGAGATCCTGTTCGATGATCCCGACGGGGTTTCCTTGAACCAACCGACGAACGTGGCGTTCATCGGTCCCGGGCTGGACCGGCTGGCGATCGCCAGCCTCGGCGGGTGGAGCGTGGTGGCTACCGACGTCGGGGCCCGTGGCCTTCCCCTGCGCTACCCGCATCGCTGAGTGATACTCCGAGCCATGAGCACGCCCCCCTACGTTGCGGTGATCGGAGCGAGCAACGCCACGGAGTGGGAGCTCGCATCGGCGGAGCGCATGGGACAGCTGCTCGCGGAGGCGGGGTGCGTGCTGGTGTGCGGAGGGCTCGGGGGGGTCATGGATGCCGCCGCCCGCGGCTCCGCCGCGGGCGGCGGCATCTCGATCGGCATCCTTCCGGATAACGACCGCGACTCCGCGTCGCGGTCGTTATCCGTGGCGATCGCGACCGGATTCGGGGAGGCGCGGAACGTGATCGTCGCGCGGAGCGCGGATGCTGTGATCGCGGTCGGCGGCGAGTTCGGGACGCTCTCGGAAATCGGGCTCGCCCTCAAGATGGGCAAGCCGGTGATCGGGTTGGGGACCTGGGAGCTGGGGCGCGATGACCTGGCCAAGGACCCTATCGTCCGAACCGAGACGCCCGACGACGCGATGACCCAGCTCCGCAGGCTGCTCCCACAGATGTCGTAGGCCGGGGGGTTGACCAAAGTGGCATCCGGGAGCACCATCTCGGCGTGTTCGATGCCCCGGTCCTGTTCATCGTGCTCGCGACCGCCTGGTCGGCCCTGGTGATCGAGCTGGTGATCGAGAGCGCGAGGACGGGGGCGCGCGAGCTGGTGGCGTTCGGCTCGGTCTTGGCCGCGCCGGGCGGAACCGCCGGCGTCTTGATCCTGTGTGCAGTGTCGGCCACCGCTGCGCTCGCCATGGTGACCGCGGTCGCGTATGCCCGCGGACGCCGGCTCGAGCGCCGGATGGCCGCGGAGCTCGACGAGCGCTGGGAGGAGATCTCCGAGCGCAACGCCGGTGACGCAACCCGGATTCGGTTGCTGTCCTGGCGTGTCGCCGAGCTCCAAACCTTGGTCGACCGGCTGGAGGATGAGCGGGCGGCGACGCGGAAGGGCCCATCACGGCTGGTCGTGGTCCCCGATTCGCAGGCGGATGTCGCCAGCGGCCCGGTGGGTCAGCAGACCCCATCCGCCGGTTGAGCTCGTTCGATCAGCGGCCGCGGAGCTTGGCGACGCCGTTGCGGAGCGCCACCTTCTCGCCGGGCGCGAGGCCGAACGCCAGCAGCGCCGGCACGTAGGCGATACCCCCGAGCACCGCCACCGCCACGAGCTGGACGTACCACTTCAGGTCGGCAACAGCCACGTGGACACCGACCATCGCGATCGCGCACACGGCCGCGGGAACGACGAGCCGCGCGTACGTGCGATCCCACGGGAAGATCCCCACGAACCGCCGTACCAGCGCGAGTCGGAGGAAGTTCGACGCCGCGATCGTGATCGCCTGCGCGGCCGCCGCACCCTCGATCCCGAACCGGGGGACCAGCAACCACGCCAGCGTCAGATCGAGGGCCGCGGAAACCGAGTAGACGACCAGGTCCCAGCCCGTTCGTCCCGCCATGATCAGGACGAACCCCGCGGCCCCGACGCTCACGTTGATCGCCTGACCGATCACCAGGATCCGGAGCGCACCGCTCCCGGTCGCGAACTGACCGCCGCCGAACACCTGCAGGATCGCCTGCGGCACGATCAGCATCAACAGCAGCAGCGGGATCGTGCCGGCCACGGTCCAGCGCGTGATCGCCTTGAACAGCGCGTCGAGCCGGTCGCGTTCGCCGCGGGCGTGCAGGTCCGCGACGAACGGCGAGAACACATAGGAGACGGCGGTCAGGAACAGCACCATCGCGAGCGCGACGCGCACGCACGCCGAGTAGACGCCCACCTCCTCGGCCGTGACGTATCCGGCCCCGATGAAGTGCGACGCGACGAAGTAGTCGATCCAGAACAGACCCTGGGAGAGGAGGGCGGCGGGCGCGCGTGGTGCGCCGTAGCGCACCAGCGTGCCCGCCGCCCCCGGCTCGAGCTCCTCGCGCGCGTCCCCGCCGCTGATCGAGCTCCACAGGAACCGCGCCGCCACCGCCGAGAGGCACCACGACCCCGCGTAGGCCCAGACCGCCATCGCCTCGGTCTTGTCGATCTGCCAGAAAAGGAGCATCAGGACGATCCAGAGGAGCGGCTGGGCCATCCACTGCACGTAGAGCGTGTGGCGCATCACCTTCAGGCCTCGACTGCCGGCGACCCAGACGTAGGTGAGGGCGACGAACGGGATCGCGACGGCGGCCGCGCGGAGCGCGGCCGCCGTCGTCCCCGCGGTCTGCGCGTCCCCCAGCGCCCGCCCGACCGGACCGGCGACCAGGTACACCACGATCCCGACGGCGATCGAGATCGCCGCCGCGATCTGGATCGCCTTCCCAACCAGCGGCCGGATCCGGCCTCGATGGCCGGCCCCGACGTCGATCGCTACGTACCGCACGGCGGCCATATCCATCCCGAACCGGGTCCCGGCCGCGACGATGAACGCGAACTGGGTCCCAATCGTCACGATGCCCAGCGCGACCGCGCCGGCCCCACCGCCGCCGAACGACCGCGCGATCAGGATGTTCGCGGCGAACGTGCCGACCACGAAGACGGCCAGGCCGACGATGTTCTGTGCGGTGCCCGCCGCGAGGACGCGATAGTCCTTCCCGCTCGTCCCCGAGAAGACCCCGGGAGGCCGCGCGGCCGCCTCGAGCTGGCCCTCTTCCTCCATGTCCACGGGCGGGAAGTATCCCAGGGGCTCTCAGGCAGGTGACGAGCGTCACCGAACCGCCCCTCCTCCTCGTCCGTAACCTCAGATGAAGACCCGAAAGGAGTTCCGATGACGCGCATCATGCTCCTCCTGGCCGCGGCCGCCATGGTGTTGGCCGCCTGTTCCAACAGCACGACGTCGACCCCTCCCGCCGGCGGCGGCACTTCCTCCTCGGGTGCGGCCGGCGGGACCTCGACCGTCCAGGTCGCGAACTCCCCCCAGTACGGCTCGATCCTGGTGGATTCGCAGGGCAAGACGCTCTACCTCTTCGAACAGGACACGAGCAAGACGAGCGCGTGCACCGGTTCCTGCATCGCGATCTGGCCGGCGCTCACGACCACCGGGTCGCCGACCGCCGGCGCCGGATTGAACGCGAGCCTCCTCGGGACCGCCACGCAGGCCGACGGGTCCAGCCAAGTGACCTACAACGGCCACCTCCTGTACCTGTTCTCCGGCGACGCGAACGCCGGCGACGTTACCGGTCAAGGCGTCGAAGGCTTCTTCGTCGTCTCATCGGCAGGCGACAAGGTCTCAGCACCGATGGCGACGAGCAGCAGCAGCAGCGCGTACAAGTATTGATCTCGCAGGTCGCGTGCGACGTTGCGCGAAGAAGTGTGACAAGAAGGTCTGTTCCGCTTGACGCTCGTACCGCACGACCGTAGGGTTCCGACTGTCCTCATCGGATGGAACCGGGGACGGGGGAAGGCAAGGGACGCTAGCCGATACCCCGGGGTCCCGGACTGGCCGCAAGGTTAGTTCGTCCGGAACTGTCCGGTGGGGACACTTTTTCATGTCTGATCCACCCTTCCTCTCGTTGGACTTCCTGTACACGCCGAGTCACGACGTCGCGGCGGACCTCGCCGTCTTCGAAGACGTCCTCGGGGGTCGCGTTCGCTTCGCGATCGATGGGATGCGCACGCGGGTGGCAGCCGTGGAGCTCGCCGGAAGCGCGCCGCTCATCCTGCTGACGGATCACCTGGAAGGCGAACGGGCGATCGCCGTGTTCCGCGTCGACGATCTCCGGGCGACGATGGACGAACTGCGATCACGCGGATGGACCCCCGTCCACACGTTCGAGATCCCGCACGGCCCCTGCTGCTCGTTCACGACGTCCGGAGGCCACCGGATCGCGCTCTATCAGCTGACGAGACCGGAGGTCGCCGAGCACTTCGAGGGACGTCGCGACTTCTGATCGCGCGATCGAGCAACGGCATCAATCGCCCGGCGCGATATGCCGATGGTCTCCGGTGACGTCCCCCGCTGTGCAGCTTCTCGGGAAGGGAGCCTCCGATCGCGCTCGGTGAAGCGTTCGACACCGTTCTGGCCGCGGCGCGCACCGGCGCGGACTGGGCCTGGCGTGAGCTCTACCGAGAGACGGCGCCGTCGGTCGACCGATACCTCCGGGCGCGCGGGGTCCGTGACGCCGACGACGTGGTCGGCGAGACGTTCGT
>Ga0105242_10004583_pt1 | contig 10720 bp, 7 predicted proteins | sample KBSM24metaG_FD_81521 | JGI IMG/M metagenome (GOLD analysis project Ga0105242, IMG submission 81521) | Miscanthus rhizosphere microbial communities from Kellogg Biological Station, Michigan, USA - KBS M2-4 metaG | ecosystem: Host-associated > Plants > Roots > Rhizosphere > Soil | place: Michigan... | reverse complement strand
TGCGAAGAACTCGGGTTTCGCATTGCCGGGCACGCGCGCGTGACGACTGGTCGGGCACGCCCATTGATCGATGCACCGCAGCGCAGGTCGGCGACGCACGCGTCGCCCGGTAGCAGTGTCAATGACGCGGGCTTCGCTGTGGCGACTGCACCGCGGATGCGCGGCAAAAACGCAGGCGGGAAGGGCGTCCGGCTCGATGCAGCAGCTGCATCGGAACAGTTCTGTTTGTCGGCGCAGTCTCGTGCATCGGGGCAACGCTATGTTTTCGATGTGTGCAGGGAGCGGCCCGAGCGCGGCGTGCGGAGTCGCATGGAAGCCGTGCGGCAAGCCATCGATACACAGTATTTCCTCGACGTCGATTGCCGCTCCCTGGCCGAGACGGCACGAATGTCGGTTCATCATTTCATCCGTGTGTTCCACGACATCTTCGGAATGTCGCCGCATCGATACCTCACGCTCGCACGTATCGAAGCCGCGAAACGGCTGCTGCTCGCCTCGAGCGAACCGATCGAAGCGATTGCTGTTGGCGTCGGCTTCCGCTCGGGCCCGAGCCTGAATCGAGCATTCAAGCGGATCGAAGGTGCAAGCGCGTCCGAGTACTGGCAGACAGCGAGGAAAGACAGCTTCAGCGGGAGACAGTGGGCGTGATGCCGGCTGCTGCCAGACGGTCGAGACAAATGGTCGACCAACGCAATTGTCGATCACCCGATCCCAGGTCGTCTGGTTCTCCAGCAACGCTGCAAAGAGGTCGAACAATCGATGTCGGACAGTTCCTCAGCGCTGGCGCTCAGTGCCAACGAGAAGCTACGCCGGCCCGTTGACTTCACAACAGGAGATTTGAAGAGGTATCTGCATCGAAACCCGATCGTCCCGATCCGTTTTGTACAACCTGACGTTGGAGAATGTAATGAGACTCGACGCGAATAAGCTTTCGTCGGCCGTTCGCTTGGCATTGTCTTTTGGCGTGGCCGCGACGGCGACTACGCTGGGGACCGCCCAGGCGCAAACCGCAAACAGCAGTACCGATCAGAAGAGCCAGTCTCTCGAAACCATCGTGGTGACCGGTTCGAACATCCGCCGTGTGGATATCGAGACCGCGAACCCGGTCGTCACCATCGACAAGGCCGCGATACAGGCCTCCGGCAAGGTCAACCTGGGCGACCTCGTGCAGCAGCTTCCCTCGATGGCCGGCAACGCAGTCAATCCTCAAGTCAACAACGGCGGCACCGGTGTAGCCGGCGTGTCTCTGCGCGGTCTCGGTTCGAACCGCACGTTGCTGCTGATCAACGGCCACCGCATTCCGTTCCAGCTGCAGGACCTGAACCTGCTGCCCATCGCTGTCGTGGAACGCATCGAGGTACTGAACGACGGCGCCTCGGCGGTATACGGTTCCGATGCCATTGGTGGCGTGGTCAACATCATCACGCGCACCAACTATCAGGGTGCCGAATTCGGCGCCGATTACGGGATTTCCGATAGAGACGACGGATCGCGCCAGAAATATCACGCCGTTTTCGGTCAGTCGACCGACAAGGGCAGCGTCATGATCGGCTTCCAGTACGACAAGCAGGAACCCGTTTCGGCGGCCAATCGCGATTTTTCGAAAAATGCGCAATACATCTACAACACCGGCATCAATACCCATGGCGGTTCTTCGCGCACGCCGGGCGGCAGATTCTTCATTCCATTGAACTCTCCGGTCGCCCAGGCGCTCGGCTGTCCGCCTGCTGGCCCGGGAATCACCAGCGTAACGCTGTCCGGCAACCAGCTACCGACCCAGACAACTCCGCCGTCAGCGAGCGACTTCCGCTGCTACCACAGCGCAACGGATTCATTCAACTTCCAGGCGGTCGGCAACTACAATCTGATCCCGAACGAGCGCACCGGCATCTTCGCCTTGGGCAACTACAAGCTCACCGACAATGTCGAAGCCTATACCGAGCTGCTCTACCACAAGATGGTGGCTCACACCCAGCTGGCGCCGTATCCGTTCGATCTGGTGTCGAACAACCTGGTCATCCCGGCGAACCAGTACTACAACCCGTTCGGCGCCACGTTTGGAACGAACGGCGCGTCCAGCACCATCGCCATGCGCTTGAGTTCGCTCGGCAATCGCGGCTCGAAAATCGCCAACACGACCGAAGAAGGCAACTTCGGCTTCAAGGGCAGTTTCGGCGACACGAGCTGGAACTGGGACACCCATTTCAGCTACGGCAAGTCGACGATCGAAACCCAGATTCTCAATTACATCAACATCTCGCAGATTGCGGACTCGTTCGGCTGTACTTCCGCACCGGGTGAAGGAAACTGCACTCCGATCGATATCTTCAACCAGAGCGACCCGAACACCCTGGCGATCCTCAATGCCGCGAAGATCAGCCCGTTCACGACTTTCCTGTATCAAACGAGATCGGTAGAAGCCTCGGCCAACGGCTCGCTGTTTAGCCTGCCCGCCGGCGACGTCCAGGCTGCCGGCGGCCTGCTCTATCGCAAGGAATATCTGGGTTTCAAGGTCGACCCACTGATCAATACGACCTACTCCAGCCCGGGCGGTGTCCCAACGATCACGTGTCCCGGTCCCAGTTCGGTCTGCACGTCGCCGAGTCAGGGCGGTTACAACGTCAAGGAGGCGTATGCCGAATTGCTGATACCGATACTCAAGGATCTGCCGTTCGTGCACACCTTGAACGTCGATCTCGGCGACCGCTACTCGAAGTACAGCAACTTCGGCAGCACCAACAACTGGAAGGCCGCAATCGAATTCCGGCCGATCGAGGACCTGCTGCTGCGCGCCACGGTGGCCAAGGTCTTCCGTGCACCGACGCCGACCAATCTGTTCGCCGGTCCGGCTGCCGATGCGCCGACGGCAACTGACCCGTGTGCCGGCCATCCGGAACTGGCAAGCAACGCGGCGTGCCAGGGATTCAACGTGCCGCCACAGATCTTCTCGCAGCTGACCGGCTACGTCATGGGTTCGCAGTTTGCCGCCGATCACGGCCTCAGCGCCGCGGTGCTGCAGCCGGAATTCGGCAAGTCGTTCGACTACGGCTTCGTCTACGATCCGGGCTGGCTGCCAGGACTGTCGGTCAACGCGGACTACTACCGCATCCTGCTCAACAACCTGATCGTGTCCGGCCCCGGCATTGCGCAGACGATCCTGACCCAGTGCTTCAACACCCAGGGCGCGATTTGCTCGAACATCGTTCGTGGCCCCGACGGTTCGATCAAGTTCGTGACCGAGAGCTCGTTCAACTCGGGCGATCTGGTCGACCAGGGCTTCGACATCGGCGCCCACTACCGCCTGCCGGCAACGTCGTGGGGCAATTTCCGCGTGGGCTTCGACGCCACCTACATCGAGAAATGGAACATCAATCAGGGTGGTTTCACGCAGCATCTTGCCGGCCATTTCGACAAGACCTTCGGCAACTTCGCGCGCGTACGTGCCCTGGCCAGCCTGGACTGGAACCTGGGCGCGTTCTCGGCCAACTGGACGACGCGTTATGTCGGGCCGATCACGCTCGGCTATGCAAATGCCGGCCTCGGCCCGTCCGGCGTGGAGTCGAGCACCGATGCCTACAACCCGAACCCGGTCGGTCCGGTGCTGCATTATGGTGCGCAGACGTACCACAACGTTTCGTTGGGCTACAACATCGAGCCGCTCAACGCATACGTGCAGATCGGCATAGACAACGTGGGCGACAAACAGCCGCCACTGCTGTTCCTGAACAACGTGCTCAATGCCAACACCGACGTGAATACCTACGACACCGTAGGCAGGTTCTATCACGCCAGTTTCAGCGTGAAGTTCTAGGCAAGGCTGGTCTTCGATGCGGACCGCGCGGCTTGTCCGCGCGGTTTTTTTTGCCGGACCTTTCGATCAGCCCGCCAACGATCCGCTGGCTTTGCCGTCCGCATCGATGCACAGGAACGGCAGTCCCAGCTTGTGCAACCATGCGTAGCCGGCATCGACGCCGAGCAGCATGCCGAGCGTCGATGCAGCGCCGGCGACGAGACAACTGCCGGCGACGACGCTGACGCTGGCAAAGCTCTCGACCGGCCAGCCGGATACCGGATCGACGATGTGCGAATAGCGATGTCCGTCGACGATCATCACGCGCTCATAGTCACCGCTGGTGGCCAGGCCGCCGCTGCGCAACTCGATCTGCGCGATTGCGCTGTCCGGATTGCGCGGCGCCTTGATTCCGGCCAGCCACGGCGAACCGTCGGCGTGCGCGCCGACGACGGCGAGATCGCCGCCGAGATCGACGACGCCGTGCGCGACGCCGATCTCACGGCACAGTTGCGCGGCGCGATCGGCGGCGTATTCCTTGACCACGCCGCCCAGATCCAGACGCATCCCGGCGATGCCGAGGCGCAGATACGGGCGCTGCCACTGCACGCGTTGCCAGCCGCAGCGCGCACTCGCGTCGGCGAGTGCGGCTGCATCCGGCACATGGCCGCTTTGCAGGTCCCAAATCTTCGTCAGGGCGCCGGCCGTTATGTCGAACTTGCCGTTGCTCTGCGCGAACAGCGTGGCCGAGAAGTCGAGCAGGTCGGCCGTTTCGTTGTCCACGACAATGCCTTCGCCGGCGTCGGCGCTGGCGCCGATCATGGCCACCAGACTGTCGTCGCGATAGTGCGAGTATTTTCGATCCAGGCGATCGACTTCGGCCTGCACCGCGGCGGCCGCGTTCGCGGCGCTTGTCGCATCGGTCTCGAGCTGCAACATGCACGGACAGCCCATGGCGTTGAAGCGAAACTGGCGCAGCGTGAAGTTGGCGAAGGCGGTGCTCACGGCTAGAGCCTTTCCTGGGCGAGGGTCAACGCGGATTGGCGCGGATAGTTTCCTGTCAAGCAACCATGGCTGGGTGTTTCACCTGATCCGCGCAGTTGCGCGCCAGAAATCGCTTTTCAGTCCCGCCAACGACCACCCGGGATTCAACGCAGCAGGTAATCGAGGCCGATGAAGACGCGAGTGTAGCTGACGACGCCGGGAACCGCGGCATCGGCGCCACCGAGCGCGTAGTCGGTCGCGGAGTGGTAGCGCTCGACGCCGCCGCTGAATTCCCACGAGCCGATGCGCTTGCGCAAATTGAGACTTGCCGAAATCGCGCCGAACGTGCCGAGCCGGTAATCACTCGAATAGAAATTGTGTGCAGCGGGATCCGCGAAGAAGGGTGCGTAGAAGCGTGCCTGCTGCTGGCTGTAGTAGCGCAGTCCCGGAACGAGCTCCCAACGCGACGGCAGGCTCTGGTACCACGCGGCCTCGAACGTGTGCGAAACCACGCCCCAGCTGTCCTGCGCGTAGCGATAGTCCAGATGCAGTGCCGCATCCGGCGAAGCGAACGCGTGACGGTAGCGCACCAGCCAGGCCGCCGAGGTGCGCGTATCGGGACGCAGGTCGGAAAGGAGTTCGTCGCCGACCGTCACCAGCTTGTACGGATCGGACAAGAAGCCATGTTCGCTGTTGAGCTGTACGCCGGTTTGCAGCACGGATGAGCGGTCGATGATCCAGGCCAGGCTGCCGAACACCGATCCGGTGTTCTTTTCTTCGTGTTGCACGCGATGGAATTGCACGGCATCGGTCGGACTGATCAGGTCGTGCGAGAAACTTCCGCCGAAACCCAGCGTGAGCGCCGCGTTCAGCGGCATGCTGTGCTCGATGCCGACGGCGGTCGCGTGATAGTCGCGCTCGGCCGAATACGACGCACTGTAGGTCGTGCCGCCGCTGCTGCCGGTGCCCTGCGTCCACGATCCGCGCAGTTCGGTGCGATGATCGCGAATCGTCGCGCCGCTCATGACCTGGATCGGCCGGCCGTCCAGCCCGGGCGCCACATACCAGGGCGATGAGCCGCTCATGACTTCGTGAGTCGCGCTGACGTTGAGTGCCGCGTCGCTGCCGACGCCGGTGGCGAGCTGGAATTGATGCGACAGCACGCGATAGCGCTGCGCGTCGCCGAAGTAGGGCCCGGGTGCGAGCGAATCTTCGTCGTATTCGCTGAAACGGTAGCTGACATGCGCGTCGGCTTCCGCACTCGTTGCGGTCTGCGCGTGCGCTTCGGGGACCAGTGTCGCCGCAGCGCTCATCAGCGCCGCCAGCGATGGCGACCAACGCGATGAGGGCCGCATCAGTTGCAGCCGCAGCCGCCGCCGGCCGCGCCGATGTGGCCGTTGCTGCCTTCCTTGCTGAAATGCGTGTGGTCGTTCATGGCGGCCTGCAACGGATCAGGATCCCAGCGCATGTCCCAGCGCGCCAGGCGACCGCGTTCCCATGGCTGCACCGGTGTCGTCGCGCAGCCGCCGAGCGAGGCGAACAGGATCAACACCGTTGCCGCCCGCAGCATCTTGCCGTTGAAGAAATCATTTAGCATCGCGGTTTCCGATCAGGTCGACGATTTCCTTGCGCAGGGCATCCACGTCCTGCGGCTTGAATCCGGTATGACGCGCGCGCACGACGCCGTCGCGGTCGATGACGAATGACGAGGGCATGCCAATGAGGCCGAACTGGCGCGCAACATCGCCGGCCGGATCGGCGAGCGAGGTGTAGCCGACTGGATTTTCCTCGAGGAACGCGGTCGGCCCGTCAGCCATCTCGTCGAGATTGATCGCGAGCAGCGTAAAGTCGCGCGCCGGCATCTCGGCGCGGAGTTTTTCGTACAGCGGGAACGACTGGCGGCATGGCCCGCACCACGATGCCCAGAAGTCGAGCAGCACGACCTTGCCGCGCAGGTCGGACAGCGCGATGTGGGAGCCCTTCTTGCCGAAGACCGGCAGATCGAAGCTCGGTGCCTGGGTACCGACATCGATCATGCGCGTGGCGCCGAACGCGTTGCACGCACAGGCGAGCAACGCGGCAAGGATCATCGTCCGATACATGGTCGTTCGCACTCCGGTGAGTAAGCGAGCAGTGGCGACCGCGTAACCACACTGCCGCCTGGAGAGGCGCAGCAGCGTGGTCCGCAGCGACTCAAGCGCGCGTGTCAGGGACAAGTCGTCCCGTCAATGTGGGTGAGGCGCTGAATCGGGATCGTGACGTCGGCATAGCCGGCGGCGAGTGACGCAGCATTCGACTTCCACTGCGCCGTACCGTTGTTGCAATCGGTGAAGGTGAATTGCACCGAGCCCCACGGCACCGCGTTCAGCGAGCTCGAGTTGAAGTGCGGCGGGAAGGCGCCGCCTGAGCCCTGCTCGAGAAACGCCGGGAGCGTCGTCGTGTTGCTGTTCGGGTCGTAACCGCCCTGCATGTAGATCCAGTTTTGCGCGGTGCCGGCCGGATTGAAGACGAACCAGATCGCGAGCATGCCGTTGTTCGGCAGGATCTCGAACTGGAAGCCATGGCCGCCCTGGTTCGGACTCGGGTCATCCCAGTTGCCGCTGATGCCGGCGTTGATGTGCTGTCCCGCCGGCGGAGCGACGTCGTTGACGACGACCGTGCCTGACATGCCCAGGCCGCCCGGTGCGCCATGCGCCTCACAGTAATAGCGGAAGCTGCCGGCGGTGTTGAAGGTAACGGTTGCGGACCAGGCGGAGTTGCTGAGATTGCCGTTGCCGCCATTGCCGTCGCCATCGCAACCCTTGGCGCAGCGGAACGAGTTGTTGTCGGCATGCACGTTGTGCGCGCCGGCAACGCCGTTGCCGGCGTAGGTGAAGGTGACGGTTTCGCCCTTGTTGACGGTGACTGTCAATGGGGAAAACCCCATGCCGTTGGCGCCCGTGCCGACGGTGACCGTCTGGCTGGTTGCAAACGCCGGCCCTGCGGCGCCAAGGAAGATTGCAATAAGACCGAAAAGTGATTGCCGAAAATTCATGACTGCCTCTCTTGTTTGGCGACTCGCTGAGACTGCAGGCCCCATTGCGTCCGGCTCAGACTGTCGCAGCATCTGGCGGCGCAATGTGGGTCGACTCGACGTCCTGATGCATTCACAGCCACGCGAGTTGATGCGCAGCATGCCGTGACGCCGGCAGCCGCAAAACTCGCATTCGTGGGGTTAGTCCCGCTGACCTTCGTCAGGGTTCAAACGGTGAGGTTTTTCAGTGGGCGATGGCCAGCACGATCAAGGTTTGATCGTCCGCGCCGATGGGGCCGCCCTGATACGCACACAATTCCCCGACGATGCTGTCTCGTATCGCCTCCGGTGTGTTCCCGCCCGAGGCGAAAAGTTCACTCAGGCGGTCGACGCCCAACAGGCGCTCCCGGCGGTCGCGGGCTTCGGTCAGGCCGTCGGTGTAGAGAAGCAGCAGGTCGCCCGTTTTCAGCTCGATCTCGTTGTTGCGATATTCGTAGTCGCGCAGCACGCCGAGCGGGATCTGGTCGCCCTCGCCGAGCAGCTGCACATCGCGCCCGCGCCGGAGCAGGACCGGCGGATGGCCGGCACTGAGGTAGCTCAGGGTGCGTGTGTCGGGCCGGTACAGCATGGCGAACACGGTCATGAAATGGCCGCGGCTGCGCCGCGAGAAGAAGTAACGGTTGGCATAGCTCATCGCCGCCGCCGGCGGCGGGCCGTCGCCGCCCTTGTAGGTGCGCATGATCGCGTCGAATTGCACCGCCTCCATCGCGGCCGCGGCGCCATGGCCGGACACGTCGCCGACGATCACTGCCCAGATGTCCTCGCCGGTTGGCTGGAAATCGGGCGGCGCGAATTCGGTGAGATCGCTCATTTCATAATAGTCGCCGGCCGCGGTTTCCGCAGGTTGCCAGTGAATCGCATAGTCGAGTCCGCGGATGTGCGGGCTGTCCGGCAGCAGCGATTTCTGGATGTCCGCCAGTCCTTCGATCTGATGGCGCTGGCGCTTGCTCTCGCGCGTGAGCGAGCGCAGGACGATCGGCCGGATGATCAGGCTTGCGGCGAGATTGACGTGCAACAGCACGCGTTCCAGGTGCTCGCCGTCGAAGCGGTGCGGCACCGTGCTCGCAAATGCGAGCCAGTGCGTCAACTGGCCATTGTTCGCAAGCGGAATGGCCATCACCGAGGCGGGGCTGAACAACGCCTGCGCCAGCGGCAGGTTGCGCTTGGCCGGTTCGATGGTCAGCACATGCGGTGCGTGCGTCGACACGAGGCGCAGGGCAATCTCGTCGTCGAACAAGGGCAGGGCGATGCGCTCGCCGTTCGGATCGAGATTCGGCACGTGCTCGGTTCCGTCCGGTCCGATCAGGCCGGCCAGGCGGCAGCGGCCTTCGGCCTGGCCGCGCACGAGCAGCAACGCCAGCGAACAGTCCGGCAGGTCCGGCGCGAAATGTTCATGCATCACGTGCAATGCGGCGCGCGAATCGCCGTCGAACGCGCTGATGTTCACTACCCGGCTGAAAAGAGATTCCGCCATGCGCCGATTGTCGCCGAGGCGGTGCCGCGCTGCCACCTCGATGCAACTGAGCCCTCTCCCGTGGGAGAGGAGTTGGGGTGAGGGTCGGGTCTCGTATCGACGCTCAAAAATGACCCGACCCTCATCCGCCGGGCAGGAGCCCAAGTGCCTCGCAGGCCACGGATGGCCGAGAGAGGCCGTCCCCACCTACATGTGCTGCGACTAGGTTCGCAAACTCCACTTGCATGCAGCACATGTTGGTGAGGCCACCTTCTCCGCGAGGGAGAGGAAGAGTCAGAACGGCCGGGCCAGTTCCTTAGATTCTTTGCGGTTGCGGAACACCAGCGGCCTGGCCTCGACCGTGTCCTGCCGCTTTTGCGCTTTTTCCACAATGTCGAGTATCACGCCGTGATGCGGCGACTTGTCGCAGACCGGGTCGGCCATGGCCGGGTCTTGCGTGAGCATGTAGGCCTGGCAACGGCAGCCGCCGAGGTCTTTTTCGCGCTCCGCACAACTGCGGCACGGTTCCTTCATCCAGTCCGTGCCGCGATAGCGGTTGAACCCTTCGGATACATGCCAGATGTCGTGCACGCTCATGTCGCGAACGTTCGGAAATGCCAGGCCCGGCAGCATGCGCGCGGTGTGGCAGGGCAGGGCCGTGCCGTCGGGCGTGATCGTCAGGAACACGTTGCCCCAGCCGTTCATGCATTTCTTCGGACGCGACTCGTAATAGTCCGGCACGACGAAGAACAGTTTCATCTTCGTACCGAGCTTTTCCCGCCAGCGGTTCGTCGTCGCCTCTGCCCGCTGCAACTGCTCGCGTGTCGGCAGCAGGTGTTCGCGATTGACGTGCGCCCACGAATAGAACTGCGTGTTGGCCAGTTCCAGGTATTCCGCGTCGAGTTCGACCGCCAGCTCGATGATCCTGTCGAGATGGTCGATGTTCATGCGATGGATCACGCAGTTCATGACCATCGGAAAGCCCTGCGACTTGATCAGCGCAGCGGCCTGGCGCTTGAGATCGAACGTGCGCGTCGACGACAGGAAATCGTTGACCTCGCGCGTCGAGTCTTGGAACGACAACTGGATGTGATCGAGTCCGGCCTGCTTCAGCGCGACGACGCGCGCCTGGCTGAGACCGATGCCGGACGTCAGCAGGTTCGTGTAGTAGCCGAGCCGGCGCGCTTCGGCGACCAGCAGTTCGAGGTCGGCGCGCTGCAACGGCTCGCCGCCGGAGAAGCCGCACTGCACCGCGCCCAGGTCGCGCGCCTCGCGCAGCACGCGCAGCCAGTCGTCGGTCGAAATTTCATTCTCGTCGCGGGCGAAGTCGACCGGGTTGTAGCAGAACACGCAATGCAGCGGACAGCGATAGGTCAGCTCCGCCAGCAGCCAGAGCGGCGGGCCGATGCCGGGGACCGCG